>Ga0210086_1000282_pt1 | contig 32253 bp, 23 predicted proteins | sample China_Galinas_PW_3_FD_184867 | JGI IMG/M metagenome (GOLD analysis project Ga0210086, IMG submission 184867) | Wetland microbial communities from San Francisco Bay, California, USA, that impact long-term carbon sequestration - China_Galinas_PWB_D2... | ecosystem: Environmental > Aquatic > Marine...
CCGAGGCCCCGGTCGGCGGGTCGGGGACCACGCAGAAGAACACGGACGCGGCGGGCACGCACGTCCGCCGCGTTGCCGCGGCGTCGGAGGCGCTGTTTGCGCACTCCCGCCTGCGCCCTCCGCTCGGGCTTCACGCGGTCATCGATTCGGCGAACGCCTCGGGAGCGGCGATCGCCCAGCCGTTCCTGAGGGAGTGGTGCCGGAGCGTCACGCAACTCCACGGCGACGGGTCGGGTGTGTTCCCGCACCCGCCGGAGCCGACGCGCGAGAACCTCTCCGGCGCCGGCGGGCTATGCGACGCGGTGCCGGGACTGAAGAGCGACGTCGGGTTTGCGCAGGACCCTGACGCCGACCGCCTCGCGATTATCGACGAGAACGGGCGCTACATCGGCGAGGAGTACACGTTGGCGCTGGCCGCGTGGTCGGTGCTGAGCGCGACGACCCCCTCCGTCTCGCTCGCAGACTCGCGAGACACCTCCCCCGCAGGCGCGGGGGAGGATGGACCGGTCCTCTGCGCGAACCTGTCGACCTCCCGCATGATCGACGACATCGCGCAGAAGTTCGGCGCCCGTGTTGTGCGCACGCCGGTCGGTGAGGCCAACGTCGTCGAGGCGATGAAGCGAGAGGGCGCGGTGCTCGGCGGCGAGGGCAACGGCGGCGTGATCTGGCCGGCCGTCACCTACGTCCGCGACTCGCTCGGCTCAATGGCGCTCGTCCTCGCCCTGATGGCCCGGACCGGGAAGAAGGTCAGCGAGCTGGTCGCCGAGATCGACGCGCTCTCGGGTGGCGGGTACGCGATCGAGAAGCGGAAGGCGCCGATCGCGAACAAAGCCGCCGCGAATCCAGCATGCAACGCGGTCGCGGACGCCTGGCCGAACGAGCGGTACGACAGGCAGGACGGGCTGCGCGTGGACTGGGACAACGCGCCGCACGGGGGCGGTGCGGCGTGGCTGCACGTCCGCGCCTCGAACACCGAGCCGGTCATGCGGCTGATCTGCGAGTCCGGCTCGCCCGAGCAGGCCCGCTCGATCCTCGACGACGCCGAGCGGGCGATCGCCGGGTCCTGACAATCCCCCGCGGACCACCGGCCGGGGCTCGAGTTCTTGACCCCCCCGCCCGATCCACTAGCATTGCGGGCCCCGGGCGCCGGCCCGGGCGACAATCAGGGGGCGTAGCTCAGTCTGGTAGAGCGCTTCCATGGCATGGAAGAGGTCGTCGGTTCGAGCCCGATCGCCTCCACTGAACACAAACGCCGCAGGCACAAGAGCTTGCGGCGTTTGTCGTTGTGCGGGTGGAGCGGGGCGTGACCCGCTCTGACCCGCCGGCTGACCCGCCCGGTGCTCGGAACAAGAAGATCCACCCTCGGCGTTCGAGCGATTCCGTCGCTACCGAAGGCAAATGGCGAATTCGCCTTCGCCTCCCAAGAGATCGCTTTCTGAGGCGTACTCCACGACCGACTCGTCCGTCATCGCCACAACGGATCAGTCAGAACGCCGGAAAAGGACGAGCCAGATGTCCCCGCCACTGTTCCACGCTTCCCCGCTCATCGCAGCCGCGACGGTTCTTGCTTGATCTTCATCCATCTCACACCTCGCACTTTGCCGGCATCGGCCGACACAGATATCGGGATCTTGTGCTGAGAGCGGGCATCGTCATGACCCGATGCCGGGCTGCTCAGGGCTTCAGGATGCTCGCGCTCATGGGATCACCCGATAGCCGCGAGAGGCAGACCCCCGACAATGGTACAGGTCCGACATATCGGCAAGATCATCGACGATGCGCTGGGCCGCCGGCGGTCCGATCGATGGCGCCGGCGATGAAGTCGCGCAAGCGACGGTTCCTGACCTGAACGGAGGTTCATGATGCTCGGTTGGGCAGTCACATTCCTGATCATCGCGCTCATTGCCGGGGCGCTGGGGTTCTTCGGCGTCGCCGGGCTTGCCGCGACCATCGCGAAGGTCCTCTTCGTCCTGTTCCTGATCCTGTTCGTTGTCAGTCTGGTTAGAGCTGCGATGCGTGGACAGTCGCCGCGAGCGACCTGACGCCGATGCAGGCCGACGGACCGGGGGGGGCTCGCGGATCTCGGGCGAGCACGTCGTGCTCTGCGTCAGAGACAACGCCGGGCGGCACAGGTTCTGTGGGCACGTTGCGGCCCGAAGACCCGGCTCGACCCGTGCTGGTGACCGGAGCCAGCGGCTTCATCGGGAGGCGGCTGGTGCGCCGGCTGCTCGAGTGTCGCTGCCGCGTATCGTGCCTGGTGCGGACGGATTCTCGCGTCGATGAGCTGCGGTCGGCCGGTGCGCAGTTGATCACGGGGGACGTGACCGACCGGGGCACCGTTGAACGGGCACTAGCTGAATCGCACGCCGGAACCGTGTACCACCTTGCCGGACTGGTGCGAGCGCACCGGCGGGACGACTTCATGGCGGTGAACGCGGGGGGCGTCGGCACTCTCGCGTCCGCCTGCGCGGACCGTGCGCACCCGCCCGTCCTGATCGTTGTCTCGTCGCTGGCGGCAGCGGGGCCTTGCTCGGCGGGGCACTTGCGCGTCGAATGTGATGTTCCGGCACCTGTTTCCGACTACGGCCGCAGCAAGCTGGCGGGCGAACAGGCCGCGGCCGGGCATGCCGCAGTGGTTCCCATCAGCATCGTGCGCCCGCCGATCGTCTTCGGCCCCGGCGATCGGGGCGTGCTCGAAGTGTTCAGGTCGATCGCGCGCTGGGGTCTCCATGTCGTACCCGATCGGGGCGACTACCGCTACTCACTGATCTACGTGGACGATCTCGTGGAGGGATTGCTTCTGATCGCCGAGAAGGGCGAGCGCCTGTCTCCGGGCGGAACGCCGGACGGCACCGGGGTTTACTTCATTGCTGGAGACGATCGCCCGACTTTCGCGGAACTCGGGCGGGCGATGGCCGCCGCATTGGGCAGGAAGCCTCCCGTCGTCATTCACCTGCGGGCGCCGCTGGCCAGGCTCGTCGGCATGGGGGGAGACGCCAGTTCATGGATCCGCCGCCGCCCCGGCTGGCTCGGCCGTGACAAGATCGCTGAAGCCATGGCGGGTTCGTGGGCGTGCTCGTCAGCCAAGGCGCGGGCGAGCATCGGTTGGAGCACCGCGGGCAGCCTCCCCGATCGCCTCGCCCAAACGGCCCGGTGGTATCGCGAGGCGGGCTGGCTATGAACACAGGGCCTTGTCGTAGATGCGGTACGTGCTGGTGATCCTCGTGCCGAGGCGTTCGAGCGTGCCACGCGAGCGGGCGTTGCTCTCGAGGACCCACGAGAACTCGTAACGCTCGATGCCCCACTCCGCCGCCGCCACCACCAGGTTGTCCATCAGCACGACACTCAGCCCCGCGCTCTGATGGCCGGGAACCATGGTCATCGCCATGGCGCGGACCGTCGTGATGTGCCGTCGACCCACCAGAATACGGAGGATGCCGAACGGGAACAGTCGGCCGTTGAGCTTCCCGAGGATCTGGTTGTAGTCGAGCAGCGCCAGCAGCGCGCCGACCGGGCGACCGTCGATCTCCGCGAACACCGCGAGCTCGGGCACGATGACGCTCCGAAGCTCATCGGCGATGTGTCGTACCTCGCGCGGTTGCAGCGGCGTGAAGCCCCAGGTGCCGTCAAGGGAAAGGTTGTACAGCTCCAGGTAGGTTGCGATCTGCGCCCGATACCGTCCGCGGGCAAGATCGAAACGCCGGATCACCAGCCCGAGCCGTTCCAACGCGGCCAGCACCGCGGGCTTGTACCGCTCGGTCGCTTTGGCCAGCAGCGCCGCGTCCATCTCGTAGGCGTAGAGATCCTGCGACTTGGTGAATCCGCATGACTCCAGAAGCGCCGCGTAGTACGGCGGGTTGTAGGTCATGAGAAAGCACGGGGCGCGATCGAAGCCGTCCACGAGCAGCCCGCAGGTGTAGTTGAGCGACGGATTCACCGGCCCGCGCACCGCGGTCATCCCGCGCTCCAGCAGCCATGCCTGTCCGGCGTCGAACAATGCGCCGGCGACGGTGACGTCGTCAACGCATTCGAAGAAGCCGAAGAACCCGAGCCGCTCATCGTACCTTCGGTTATGCACACGGTTGACGAGCACCGCGAGCCGCCCGACGGGGTGCCCGCGCCGTTCGGCCAACAGCGTGACGATCTCGGCGTTGTCGTAGAAGGGGTGGTGCTCCCATCCGAGCAGTTGACGCTCCTGCGCCAGAATCGGCGGCACCCAGTAAGGGTCACGCGCGCCCCCGGCGGAAGCGCCGTAGATCGCCCACGGCAGACGCTGGAAGCGGCGCCGGTCCCGCCCGGACGACACCGGCCTGACCACGAGTAGTTCGGTCATCGCTCCGCCAGCACTTCGCGGCACACATCCGCGATGTTGGAAGCCGCCGCTCCGTTCTGCACGGGCATCAGCAGACGCATCTCGTCCATATCGGCGTCGGAATACGTTTCCTTTCCGAGTGCCAGGCCGACGAATGCCGTCGACGAGAAACGCGTGAGCAGGACATCGCAATTCGCGATCATCTCTTCCGCACTTCCCGTCGTGAACACTCTCGCCGCGGGCGCCTGCCTGGCGATCTCGCGAACGGCGCGCTCCGCGTTCTCATTCGGGTGGAGTTTGAAGATGAGCGGACGGCCGGCGGCGAGGTCGATCGCTCTGGCAATGAATGCCTCGCGGTCCTCGCCGCGGAACACCTCCCGCAGCGGAGACGTGCACACGAGCACGAAGTGGCGGTGGGGAAACTCGTTCGTGCGGTAACGCTCGCAGGAATCGAAATTCGGTATGCCCGTGACCACGACACTCTCCGGGCGCGCGCCCTTTCGGATAAACAGTTCACGGTACCCTTCGCTGGCGACGCAGAACGAGCGGTACGCGCGGCTGAGGCCGGTCGCGGCGGTCCCGGCGAACCAGCGTGGCAGGAATCGGAAACGCGAGACGAGATGAAATGCGAATGTCTCCGGGTCGGTAATACCTTCCTGAACCAGGACAATCTTGTTGGCGCGGATATTTCTCTGGATGTAGACGTCCGAGCACGTCAGCACCAGATCGTACGGGCCGTTTCTTCCGCCGTAGTCGATCGCGAGGTCGTGTTCCTCGAGGTAGCGCCGACAGCGACTCGCGAGCTTGTGGCCGATGATCGTGAACTCTAACAGTCGCAGCCGACGGCAAATCTCGTCGATGCCGTCACAGTAGTAGGGAGAGAATGCCTGCTCATGCTCGGCGAGGTGCCGTGAGATCTGGCGCATTTGCGTTGTCTGGTTCATCGAGCCGCAGATGAACAGGATGCGCCGGCGAGTGGTCGTCGCTGTGCCGTGCCCGGGATCGGCGGCGGCGCGGACGTAGTTGGTCGCCATGGTGGTCATTCAGTCGTTGTCCCATCGGGTAATCACGGCGCCGGCAACGAAGACAACAGCCCCGACCGCCGCGGTGATCGCAGCGCAGCGCAGAGCCGCCACGTTGTCATCGAAGATCATGGCAGCCCTGAGCCCCTCGTTCACGTAGTACAGGGGAAGAACCCTCGCGAACGACTGGAGGAAGCTCGGCATCATCTCGACGGGAAAGAACGTCCCCGACAGGAACATCATCGGGAACAGGAAGGCGTTGGCCGCCGCCGTCGCGCTTTCGGCCTCCCGGGCGACGCACGTGAGCATCATGCCGATGCCGACGAACACGAAGACCTCGAGCACGATGTACACCGGGAGCCAGCCGGTGATCAGAAGCCTGACGTCGAATACGGCGTAGCTCACCACCAGTATCGAGGCTGTGGACACGACGGCGAGGACGAGCTGATAGAGGATGTTGGACAGAAGCCAGTCGGGGGGAGTGATCGGTGTCGTGGCCAGCTTCCTCAGAATGCCCTTCTGGCGCAGCTCGGCGTTCAGGTTCAGCGCCCCGGACAGGCACGATGTCATCACCGCCATCGCGATGATCCCGGGAACAAAGAACTCGATGAAGCGATACTCCCTCTCGAGGATCGAGCGCTCCTCCAGGGTTATGAACGGCACCGTTCCGGACATTCGCTGATTGTTTGCCGCGACGATCGAGTTCAGGAAATGCAGCTTGGTCTCCACGGACGTCGAGCTGGGATCGTGGACATACGTCAGGATGACCGAGGCGTCGCCGTCCCCCTCCAGAACCCGACGGGCGTGGGCGGCCTGGTATCCGCGGGGGATGACGAGGACGAGCGTGAGCTTGTGGTCCCTGGCGTATTGCACAGCGTCGGCGTCGGCGGGCACCGGCGTAGTTCTGAACACGCCTCTGGCGGACAGCTTGTTGAGGAGATCCTCGGAGGACGCGCTCTGATCGAGGTCCTGTACGGGAAGGGCGAAGTCTCTGTGCTCGGGCGTCGTGAAGATCGCCCCGAATACGAGCACCAGGATGACGGGGAACGCGATCGTGAAGAACATCGCGGATTTCTCACGACCCAGGCTCTTGAGCCGCACGACCAGATTGGCGGCGATGATGCGCGGAGTCACGGCGCGGACTCTCGCACGGGCGTCTCTGGGCGGAGCGCCTCGCCCGTGAGGCTGAGGAAGACCTCTTCGAGATTCGGCTTCCGGACATCGAGACCATGCAACGAGACGCCCGCGCTCTTGACGGCGATGAGAATCTCCGTTACATCATCCGTGCACTTCACGCCGACCTTGATGTTCTCGTGCCCGTCGCGGACAGGGGCGAACCCCAGTCTCCCGATCGTCTCCAGGGCCCCTGCATCAACGGACTGGAGTGTGAGACACATGTCGCTTGCGTGACGCTGGATGAGTTCGTTCGGCGAGCCGATCACGACGATCCGCCCCCCGGACATGATGGCCACGGTGTCGGCCAGAAGCTCGGCCTCCTCCATGTAGTGCGTGGTAAGGAAGACGGTCGTCCCCTTGCTCTTAAGGTCCAGGATGATGTCCCACACTGCGCGCCTCGCCTGCGGATCGAGCCCGGCGGTCGGCTCGTCGAGAAAAACCACTTCGGGATCATTCACGAGCGCGACCGCGATCCCGAGGCGCTGCTTCATGCCTCCCGACAGGTTCCGGAACTGAAGATCACTCTTGTCGGTGAGGTTCGCGAGGCTCATGAGTGCATCGACCTCGTGGTTCCCACGCCCGAATAGTCTGGAGTAGTACCGGATGCTCTCCCTGACCGTGAGCCGATCGAACGAGGTGAACCCCTGTGGAAGGACGCCGATGCGGGGGATGATGTCGCGTTTGCTCTTTGCGACATCCATCCCGAGAACGCGTGCCGTCCCCGACGTGGGTGTGCGGATCGTGTCGATGATCTCGACGGTGGTCGTCTTCCCAGCGCCGTTCGGCCCGAGAAGCCCGAACACTTCACCCGTCCCGACGGTGAACGACACATCATCGACCGCAGGCAGCCCCCTGTAGGTCTTTGTCAGCCCTTCAACGACAATGACATGATCAGTGCGGTGGGTCATCGCACGCCGGAGCGCCTCCGTGGTTCCAGCCTGTCCAGCTCGTCGGCGGTGGCGCCGACGGCTTCGCGGATTTGTGCTTCGCAGTGATTGGTGGTGATGAAGAAACGCAATCGGGTGGAGTGCTCGGGCACGACGGGGTGCAGAATCGGCTGCACGTACACGCCTCGGTCGAACAGTGCACGGGCCAAGCGGAGGCACTTGACCGAGTTCCCGACGATCACCGGGACCACGGGCGTGCCCGAGGCCGAGCCGGTATTCAGCCCGCGTTCTCGCGCCAGAGTCAGGAACAACGCCGACAGTTCGCGAAGCCGCGTCACGCGCTGCGGCTCGGCCTGGAGGACCTGCAACGCCGCCAGAGCCGCCGCCGCATTCGACGGGCACATGCCCACGCTGTAGACGAAACCCGGGGCGGTGTACCCGAGGTACTCGATCAGCTCGGCCGACCCGGCGACGTACCCGCCGCAGCTCGCCAGCGACTTCGAGAGCGTGCCCATCCAAAGATCGACATCGCCCCGGGCGATCTTCCAGTGTTCGCCGATGCCCCGCCCGGTCGCTCCGAGGGTCCCCAGTGAGTGTGCCTCGTCGACGAGCATCAGCGCCTTGTGCTCTTTCTTCAGTTCGACGAATCGAGGAAGATCCGGGTAGTCGCCATCCATGCTGTACGCCCCCTCGATCGCGATCAGCACCCGGCGATAGCGGTAGCGCATCTCGGACAGGAGCGCGTCCAGCGCCGAACAGTCGTTATGGGCGAAGACGCGGCGAGTGGCTCCGGAGAGCTGGGCGCCCTGGATGATCGAGTTGTGCGCCAACGCGTCGTGAACGATGAGGTCTTCCGGGCCCATGAGGTGCCCGATGGTGGTGACGTTCGTGGCATGGCCCGAGACGAACACGATCGAGGCCGGCGTACCCAGGAATCCGGCCAGGGCCTGCTCCAGATCGCGGTGCACCTGCTTCTCGCCGGCGACCAGCCGGCTCGCCCCCGCGCCGGTGCCGTAACGATCGATCGCGGCCTTGGCGGCGACCGTGACCCGCGCATCGTGCGCCATGCCCACGTAATCGTAGACGCAGAAGTTGACCCGCTCGCGTCCCCCGAGACGCGTGACGCTTGCGGAAGGGGCGCCGCCTTCGTCAACCCGAAAGTATGGGTTATCGCCGGCGACCGCCTTCAGCATCCTCTCGTACCGCTTCAGCTCGTCGTACTCGGCAAACTGCGTGAAGTCGTAGTGCGCGGGCGGGATCGGGGCGGCGCTCACGTCCGTTCTCGTGTGACCGTTCAGGTGCTTCTGTACAGCGCGAGCCAGCCCGCCCAGAGTCTGCGCCGGACCGAAGTCCGTATCGGGCAGGCGGCACGTGAAGGTCTTCTCCAACGTGGCAGCGAGCTCGACACGTTGCAGCGAGTCCAGGCCGAAGGCAGTGAGCGGGGTGTCGGGCGTCATGTCGGACAACGCCGTGCCCCCCAGGGTGAGGACATGCTGGCAGACGGTGCCGAAGACAGAACTCTGCGGCGGCCGCAGCGCAGAAGGGGAGAAGAAGGGCACCGCGTTGCTCCCGTCCGAGACGGCCGCTGTCGTTCCTGCGGTCACGACCGCGCCGTCGCGGTATTCGGCCAGAGTCCTGAATGCGCGGGCCAGAAACTGCGTGCGGCAGGCGCGGCGTTGGACCTTGCCGCTTGATGTCCTGGGAATCGTGCCGGCGCGCACGAGCAGGATCGTGTGCAGCGCGAGGCCGTGTTCCGCCAGCACGGCTTCACGACACGACTCGAGCACGGGACTGAATGCCGTCTCCCCGTTCATCGCGACTTCCTGCACCAGGATCAGACGCTGCCCGCCACCGTCCTCCACGGCAAACACCGCGCCGAAACCGGCTTCCAGACACGGGTGACTTCTGCGGGCGGTGGCCTCGAGGTCCTGGGGATAGTGGTTGAGACCGCGGACGATGAGCATGTCATCCTCCCGACCGATGACAAAGAGTTCACCGTCGAGCAGAAACCCCCGGTCTCCTGTCCGCAGGAATCGACCTTCGCCCGCCTCGCTCAGACCGGCGCGGAAGTACTCGCGGGTCTGATCCGGATTGTGCCAGTACCCCTGGCCGATTGACGATCCTGAAACCCAGATCTCGCCCACGCGCCCGGGGGCGGTCTCCGCGCACGTGCGCGAGTCGACGATCACCACGCGCAGGTCGCCGACGCCGGCTCCGCAGGACACCATCCGTCGGGCCCCGCACGCATCGTCGGGCATCGGCTCGGCCCGGTCCTCGGCCAGAGCGCGGTCGTCAAAGGCCCGTACGACCGGACCGCGACCCCGCGCGGCGCCGCTGACCATGAGCGTCGCTTCCGCCAGCCCGTAGCAAGGATAGAAGGCGGCGGCGTTGAAGCCACAGGGCGCAAATACGTCGACAAACCGTTCGAGCGTCTCGGGCTGAATGGGCTCGGCACCAATGAAGGCCAGGCGCAGGCAAGAGAGGTCGAGCGTGGCACGCTGCTCTTCGGTGATTTTGCGCACACACAGGTCGTACGCGAAGTTGGGCGCACCGGTGACGGTCGCCCGAAATCTGCTGATGGCCGCAAGCCAGGCGATCGGTCGCTGGAGGAATGCCGTCGGCGCCATCAGTACGCTGGTAGTGCCGCTGAGCACCGGCGTGAGTACGCCACCAACCAGTCCCATGTCATGGTGCGTCGGCAGCCAGAACACGGCGGTGTCGCGGCCTAGCTCGAACGCCCGCTGGATGTCGCGCGTGTTCCGAATCAGGTTGGCATGGCTGATCATCACCCCCTTGGGTTGGCTGATCGAGCCGGAGGTGTACTGGAGCATAGCCAGCGTCTCGGCAGCGATCAGGGGCATCGTCCAACGCTCAGCCAAGGTGTCCGGGATTCCGTTGACGGCGAGCCACGGGATCGGCGCGCCGGTGTCTGACCACCCATGCGGCGGTTCGGTCAGGACCGGTCCGTTCAGGGCCTTGCGTTGAGCAACGGTCGCGGCGGTGCTGAGGACAAGACGCGCGCTCGAGTCCGCGGCGATCGCGCGAAAACGATCGAATGTCCGCCGGTGCGGCAGGCTGGTCGGTACCGCTACGCAACCGGCGTAGAGACACCCGAAGAACCCCGTGACGAAGTCGAGTCCCGGCGGGAAGGCCAGCAGGACGCGCTCTCCGACGAGGCCCATCTCCCGGAGGCGCACGGCGACGGCGCGAGCCCTCTGATCGAGTTGCGCGTAGGTCAGGACTGTGTCATCAAACTCCGCATCGGCGATGTGGATGAATGCGGTTTGCTCGGAACGCTCCCGCGCCTGACGACGCATGGCGCGGAGTAGGTCGTCCGGGGGAGGTGGCTCGCCGCTTTGCGCTCCGCTCTGTGCATCGCGGAGGCCCCTGGCCCGCAGCAGGGCGCGGCCGTTCGTCCGGACGTCCACCTCCTGCGCAACGTGCTGCGATATTTTCGACTCGATCTGGGTCATCCGATCTCCTCCGCGATGCCCGGTCACCGGCGCTCGGAGATCCGCGCTCAACAAAACGAGTATGACGAGCAACGATCGTGTGGACTATCGGGTTATCTACTGAGAGGCGGCATCGCGAGAACCCGATCACGATCCCTCCCACAGGGGGGCAGAGGAGCCGAAGAGCCGGCTCACTACTCCGGGCGGGTTAGCCCCCTCACGGACGGCATACCTGGTCAGCTCGGCGATCGAGTGCAAGTCCAGCTTGCGGATCACGTGGCTCCGGTGGGTCGTCTACCACATTGGCCCAAGTGTGGACTGAGACGTTTGTGCCTGACCTGCCTCCAATTCCTCGTGCCATCTACGGAGATTGGTCTCACGCCGTTCTCCAGCCGTTGTTGGCCCGCCCTCCGCTTCGCCCCGCGCGGCCCGACAGAGCCGGCTCTTGCACGCTTCCATCTCTCATAGCACTCTGGACTGAACCGTGGGGAAGGACACAAGCGCGAACCCCGGGCTCGGGCCCGGGGTTCTCTTGTGCTCGACGATGTGCCGCGTGGCAGAAGCGGGCTTAGCGGCGGCGCCGCGCCGCGAGCAGCCCGAGCGAGACGAACCCGGCGCAGGCGGCCGAAGGCAGCGGCACGACCGCGACCGCCGCAACCTGGTCCTGGAACCCCGGGCTGCCCAGCCCGATGGTCGAACCGCGCGCTCCGTAGCCAATCCCGTAGTCTCGCAGCGTGTTGAAGTGGCGCATGATGGAGTTCGAGAGCGGGTGGTCGTTGCGGGTCTGGGTGGCGCTCAGGTGCCCGCTGGTGATGTCGATCGTGCCGAGCCCTCCGCCGCGCACGGTCGGGTCGAAGTCATAGATGATCTCCCAGATGACCATCTGGGTGGCGGCGGCGAGCGACCTGGCGTCGTTGACGTCGGTGGTGCCGATGGTCCCGGCGTAGGCGAATACGCTGTCGATGGCCCACGCCCGGGCGTCGCCCATCCCGTCGCCGACCGGGAGTGTCGCCGGGTCGACAACGTCGTAGCACGACCCGAGCCAGCTCCGCGGCTGCTCGAACTCGACGCTGTACGTCGCCAGTGTCAGCCCGTTCAGCGCCGACATCCCGCCGGTCCCGTTGGTGAAGCTGTGCATCAACTCACCGGTGAACACGTTGTTCGTGCTTACTCCGTCGAGAGTGATCTTGTTGCCCCATCCGAGCCCGCGCCCGGTGAAGGTGAGGTCGATCGAGTCGGCGGCGGCTGACCCGGCAAGCGCGGCAACCGCGCACGTCGTAATTTTCCGTTTCATTGTTGCTCTTTCGGCAGAAGCCATGCTCGGGAGAGACACAGCGCCTTCCCCCGGAATCGAGGTCTTGGCCGCGTCCGTCCCTTATGGACAGCCGGCGACCCAGAGGTTGACGAAATAGTTGAGGTCGGACTGAGAGATCTGCCCTTCCGGCACGCCGTACCCGGGGTCGCCCGCGCCGGCGCCGAGCGTGGTCACGTCGGCGATGGTGACATCGCCGGTGAACCACGCATTGACGAAGAAGCTGAGGTCGGCCTGTGTGATCATCCCGTCTGGAACGCCGTACCCGGGATCGCCCGCGGAGGCGTTGGCAGTCGTGAGGTCGGATGGGCAGTTGACCGGCACGGTTTCGTTGTGCCAAAAGCGAACCGGGGGATTGCCGGTCCAGTTGCAGCCGAAGATGTCAGGGACGCCGTCGGAGCCGAAGTCGGCGACGACCGCGTTGTGCACGCCGGTGTTGTCGACCACGTCCTTCGTCCAGGAGGTGGCGGAGCCGTCGTTGTTGAGGTACACGGCCAGTTCGCGGGCGGTGGAGGTGTGCATCTGACCGAGCACGACATCCATGTCGCCGTCGAGATCGACGTCGGCGGCCTGCAGCGTGTGGCAACGGTTAAGGTTGGGGACGATGACGTTGATGGTCCATGCGCCGTGGGGGTCGCCGGCCGCCGGTTCGCAGCGGAGCACGTCGCCGGTGCCCTCGGAGTCGGAGAAGAGCACCTCGTGGATGCCGTCCGAGTCGAGGTCGGTGACGAGGGCCTTGACGGTGGCGTAGCTCAACGGCACGATGGTCGAGGCGGTCCAGGGCTGGGTGCGTGCATTGCCCGCGGGCTCGGGGTTCTCGAGCCAGAAGCCGGCGCAGACGAGGTCGTCGTCGCCGTCACCATCAACATCGCCGGAGGTCATGCCCTCGCCGCTGAGCCCGGTGCGGATGGTGCGCATGGTCCACGAGGAGCCGCCGTTGCCGAAGAACATGTAGACGGCGGTCTCGGTCCGCGTGCCGATGTCGAGCGAGCCGTCGCCGTCGTAGTCGGAGACATGGACATCCTTGCCCCACGAGCCGAGGCTGCCGACAGTGTGGCGTGCCCAGGTTGCCGAGAGGGGGTTGCCCGCGGGGAGCGGGTTCTCGAACCAGAGCAGGTTGTTGCCGCTGGGTCCGTCGGGGACGACGACGTCGAGGTCGCCGTCGCCGTCGATGTCTCCCAGCCTCCCGTCGGTGGTGAACTCGGTGTTGGGTATGGCGATGGTGGTCTTGCGCCAGTCGGGCCAGCGGTACCAGACGAGCCCCTCGCCCGGCATGCCGCCGACCACCGCGTCGGGCAGCGTGTCGCCGTCGATGTCGCCGACCATCTTGCAGTCGCCGGCCCCACCCAGGTCGACAACGACCAACTCGAAGGCCGGCGGGAGCGTTGAAGGTGCATCAGCAGACGCGATGGTCGCGGGGCGCTGTGGCGAGGTGTCGGTGAGCTGCGCTGTGGCGGGGGCGACCGCGAGAGCGGCAAGCGTAACCAGCAGCGTGGTGAAGCTGCGTGTGGGATTGTGATGACTCATCGGATCCTTTCTTCTCGTCGTCGGTCGATTCCGACATCGAGAAACGTCGCAGAGCGGTGGGACGTCGTCCTAGCGGCGCGGCGCCTCGAGTGACGCGGAGGAGCGCTTCATGGATTCCACGCTCACAGGTTGAGTATCGCCGGCGAGGATCGAGACAGATATCGGGTCTTGTGCTGAGATTGGGCATCGCAAAGACTCGATGCCGAACTGCTCGGAGCATCGGGATGCACGCGCTCATGCGGAGCACTCGATGGGCGACTAAGTGTGGGTCAGCCCGGTAGGAGGCATCCGGCCTTGAATGACGTCCGGTACAGCGGGATCGATGGGAACCTTCACCCGTGACACATGGCGGGCGGCGCTGAATATCACGATCACTCCACTGTCACATCACGTGCAATGGAGATTCAACGCAGGAGAGGGACGCAGATCACCGGCCTCTGGGTCGGTGCATACTGCGACGTGCCCGGGCCCGTCGGCGTGACGCCCGGCGCTCTTTACACACCGGTCGAAAGGAGGGGAAGATCGACTCTCGGTGCGAGCGGTTTCCGCACACGGTCTCGGGAGGACGGCCTTCATCCGGCTGGCGCTCCGTCTGAAGACCGACCTCCCTGCCTCTTCTTCGATCTTCTCTAGGTCCGGGATGCGCATGCCCTCTGTGATCATGCCCGCCCGAGGCATCGGCCGGGAGGCTCGGCAACGCACCGCCGTCATCCTCCCAGCGTTCGATGGGCCCGGATGGGTATACGCCCGTCAATCACCGGCCTCCCTGCCCCACACCATCCCACGGCTCGGTCTCACTTGCCCTGGTAGCTGAACTTCTGCCCTCCGACGGACGCCTCGAACATCAGGCCGGCCTCATCGAGCGTGAACACCGCGACCCCGTCGACGAATGCGGCGTTCGTGCCGGCGCCGGAGTTGATCGCAACGGCGGTCGCCTGAGCACCAAAGCGGAAGTTGCCTTCCTTGAATTCCTGGACCGCGGGTGCCGTCTCGAACGCGATGATCTCGGAGTACGACTGCCCGCCCAGTTGGAAGCCGATTGACCCCTGCGTGAGATCGCAGTAGCCAACCGCCGTGCCGCCCTCGTAGAGCACTCCCTTCCCGTACGCTCCGCCGATACCGACAGCGCCCTTGCCGACCGACGGGAAGATCGCGTAGCCCGCGGCGTCATCGAGCACGGAGGACACGCTCGCGTCCGCGTTCCGGGCCTTGGAGAGCACCATACGGGCGTCTTGCTCGATGTCGGCCTTTCCCTGGGCCGACTTGGGGGCTGTCGCGCACCCGACGAGAACCAGCTGGCTCATGACGCCGACGATGCAGGGCGACCAGAAACGGAGATGCATGTTCATCGAAGAAACTCCTGTGGCATCGGAGGTGCCATCGGGCACGCGCAGATGCAACTGAATGCGCCTATTTACACGGTCAATCGGACATACGGACACGATGCGGACATTCGGATAGCGCCGCGCGATCTAGTGCGGCCGCTTTGGGGTTGGGGCCAAGAGGAGAGCGAGGCCGACGATCCCGATCGCCGTCCCACCAACCAGGTACCACGTGGTGGCATCGGTAAAGTGCCCTGTGAAGAAGTTGCTGAGACGATCGCCCACCGAGTCGGTCGCGTTGATGCCGACAACGACAAGGATGATGCCGATCGCCGCGAAGACAACCCCGAGAACGCGTTGAAGTGACATGGTGCAACTCCGAGAGTTCAAGTCGCCGTGGTTGTGGGCTCTGGTGCATCAGAACCCGCGCGGCACGACGTCCATCAGAACGAGGATGAGCACAAGAAGAAGGAGCAGCCCGAGTATGCCGCTTGGGAAGTACCCCCACCCCTTGCTGTACCGCCAGCTCGGGACAGCGCCGATGCACATCAGTATGAGAATGACCAGCAGTACGGTTCCCATCGAGAGTCTCCTTCACACCAGGTGCTGGTGCCGCGAGGCAGGAACGCCACGACACCCGGACATCTTCTAAGCCGGTCTATCCGGCACAACGCAGCGCTGCCCATGCGTGGGCAACTCCCTATTCACCGAAATTCGCCCCAAGCTCGCGTTCGGCCTGCACCCAATCGACGATCGCGCTGCGTGGCTCGCCGTGGTGTGCCTTGTGGATGAGGTACGCCCGCTCGCGGACCTCGTGCTCGGTTGAATGCGACATCTTCACGGTTGGCGCGGGCATCGCGGCACCGCTGGTTTCCGCGCGCGGGTTCTTGCTCCGGGTCGATCGTGCGACCATTGGCAACTCCTCGTCCGTAACACGCCGACCCCTGTGCGCCGGCCGTTGAAGCCGTCCGGAACGATTCCTCGTTCCGGACGACCGCCACCCACTCCTCTGTCACCACCATCGCCCGGTCATGCGACCATCAGTGCTTCTTGGACCCGCTCGGCTTGATATGCGAACCCGGCGTGCCGGGTTTCTTGGTCATGTCGGGTTTCACGGCCGGCTCGGGCTTCTTCACGGGAGACTTGGGCTTCGCGCCGTGTCCCGGTTTCGTGTCGGGTGCCATGGTGAGGCTCCTTCTGGCGGTGCTGCGCATGGCAGCGGGGATGAGGAACCCGATCCGGCGCACACGCGCCGTCGCGACTCCCTGTGGTCTGAAAAGGCTGATTCGCGCATGTGCGCGGCTCATTCCCGACGCGGCACGTTCCTCAAACAGCCCCGCGGCGCAACGGTTCGCCTTCGCAGAGGACGGCGTCGATGGCCGCGAAGACGTCGTCGATGCGTGTGATATGTGTGGTGAGTTCGCTCGCCGCCGCCTCGAATCCCTTGCGGACTTCGGGCGTGGCTGCTTTGCCCATCTGGGTGTCGCTGCCGTCGTGCTCGATGCCGTACAGCGTGTCGAGCCGGTTGCGGACGAGTTTTGTCAGGATCTTTGCTTCGGCTTCCGTGTGTGCCATGGGGCGTGTCCTTCTGATGGTGCCGGTGCCCTTCCGGGCTCACCGTGTGGAGCGTGCGCATCAATCCGACAGGCGTCTGCCTCCCTTGCCGTTGGAGCGTCGGCGATGCGTGTCGGGCGGCGTCTCGGAGAGCCGCGTGTCGAGTTCGTCGGCGGTCATCCGTGCGGCGGGCGCCGCGCCCTCCAGTGCCGACCGATAGTCGCTGTACGACGCGTCGTCACTGTCACGGATCGCGCGACATGCTCGCTCCGAGATTCCCAGGCGTTCTGCATACCCGGCCGGGCCGGGCGTCCCGGTGTTGCACACACCCCGCGTGGCCGCGGTGATCGTCGGCGACCTGACCGTCGTGACGCCGCACAAGACCCCACGGAGGATCTCGCTGGCCACCTCGACGACCTGGGTATCGACGGAGCCAAGCCCGTTGGTGTTTTGTGTCAGCAGTTCACGGCATGCGGCCTCGATGTCCGGTGGCGCCGCTCCCGTTGAGAGCCGGAGGACCAGATCACGGGAGGCAAGGGCAAGCGGTGAGAGTTGGTCATCGTTCACGGCGGGCACACTTCCTGCGAGAGGTCCGTGTCTCGGCTTCGGCCGAAGCATGAGGATCTATGTTCACAGACCTAGTGTGCCGTGCGGGCGTCGGCGGGGATACCGGGTGATGCCCGTAGGTGCGGCATCGTGATCACCCGATGGAACGGTTCCGGAGGCGACGCCGAACGCCCTGTTTCAGGGGTCCAGGCCGGTCAGCCCCTCGCGGATCGCGTACTTCGTCAGCGCCGCGACCGAATGCAGGTCCAGCTTCCGGAGGACGTTGGTGCGGTGCGTCTCGACGGTCTTGAGGGCGCAGCCGAGGCGCGAGGCGATTTCCTTGCTCGTCAGCCCTTCGGCGATGAGCTGAAGCACCTCGCGCTCCCTGGGTGTGAGCATCTCGGATGGCGGCGTGCCCTTGCCCGGCTCGCTCTGATAAGGCTGAGCTCCGAACGGCTGCCGAGCGACCAGAACGTGGGTTACGGCCGACGTCACGTACGTGCGGCCCTTTCGCACGGCATCGATCGCCCGGATCAACTCATCGGAATCGCACGTCTTGAGAAGATAGCCCTTCGCGCCGGCATCGAACATGCCCTTCACATACCGCCCGTCCGAGTGCATCGACAGGGCGATCACCGCGATCCTGGGGTCGGCGGCGACGATGCGCCGCGTCGCCTCCAGTCCGTTCATGTCCGGCATACCGATATCGATCAGAACGATGTCCGGAGCGTGCTTCGCCGCCAACTCGATCGCCTCGCGGCCGTTCTCCGCCTCCGCCACGATCGTGATCCACTCGTGCTGCTCGAGGAATGTCCGGATGCCGTCCCGGAGCATTGCGTGATCGTCAACAAGAATCACCGTCGTACGGCTATTCACTCGCATGCTCGGGGGTATGCCGGGTCGGTTCCTCGCACGGCAGCGTTATTGCAACGCGGGTTCCGTCGCCGACCGCGGAGTACAGATCGAACGTGCCGCCCAGCCCTCGGATCTGCTGCTCGACACTCACCAGCCCAAATCGGGAGGAGCCCGGTCCGCCGTGAACCTCCCCGGGGTCGAATCCGGGCCCTGAGTCACGAACCGTGAGGCGGACGGTGTTGGGGGTGGAGCGGCAGATGACGACAATCTCCTCGTCTGCGGCGTGTTTCGCCGCGTTGAAGACCAGTTCGCGGACCGCACGAAACGCGACTACCCGCGCCGCCGAAGTCAGCATCGGCTCTCGCTCATCCGAAGCGAAGTGTATCTCTGCGCCGTATCGATTTCGGAAGAAACCGGCAAGCCACTCGATCGCGGGAAGCAGCCCGAGGTCCTCGAGAACCGGAGGGCTCAACTCGAACGCGAGATCGCGGACGCCCATGATCACTTCGTCGATAAACGGCGTCAGCGCGTCACGTGTCTCGGTCGGTGCGCCTTCCCGGAGGAGCAGATGCCGGAGATGGGCCAGCGTCTGACAGACCCCGTCGTGCAGGTCTCGCCCGATGCGACGGCGTTCCTGTTCTTCGATCAATGTCTGGCGGATGAGCAACTCGTCGATTCGACCTTGATACGCGAACGCCGCCGAAGCGAGGTGCTGATTCTCGGTCTGGTTCTCGAACGTGATCACGGCACAACTGCCGCTCGGGCTCGGAAGCTCGACCTGTCGCCAGCGTGCGGTGTATTCAACGGATCCGTTCTGTCTCAAAGCTCCACGAGACGCCCCGGGAAGGGTGAGCGTCACGACGCCCACCGACTCGCTGCCCGTCGCCAGAGAATGGACCAGGCTCTCGCCCCCCCCGAAGCCCGCCAGACACTCCCCGAGAGCCGCCCACTCGCCCTCACTCTGGTGAAAGGTGACGAACTTATGGCACTCGGCGTTCGCCGCGACGACATCTGAGCCGTTGGCCACGATCATCACCGGTCGGTCGATGGTGCGGACCACGGCTTCCGCCAGCGCCACGAACTGCGGCACGATGGGCTCGCTGAAGGGACCGTGCATCATGGCGAATGACCCTTGGCGACTTCGAGAGGATAAGACCCTCCGGGGCAATTCAGCCCAGAATGTAGTGTATAGGAGCGCGGAGTCGTGCGTGAGCCGCTACCGGGCCGCCAGAGCGGGCCGGAAGGCAGGGCGGCAGCATCTCGTGGCTCGGTCGCGCGTGTCGACATTCCTGAACGCCCCGCTTCGCCGCTCGTCACTCATGGACTCGGCACACATCGAAACGTGTTGTACACGCCACACAAGCCGGGCGCACGTCAGAAAACCTTTGTGGTGAGCCGACCCTTCGCGTAGACTGCCCGCGGTCGGACGGTCCGGCACATCCTGAGTGCCGCGGACACGTGTCATGAACATCCTCTTGGTCTCCCCTGCCACGCCGGACACGTTCTGGAGTTTTCGGCACGCGCTCCCGCTCCTGCGTCGCAAGTCGGCGTTTCCCCCGCTCGGCCTGCTCACCGTCGCGGCGATGCTGCCAGCGCACTGGCGGTTGAAGCTCGTGGATATGGATGTCAGGTCTCTCGAGGACGCCGACATCGACTGGGCCGACTGGGTCATGCTCTCGGGCATGATCATCCACACCGAATCGTGCCGGATCGTCGCGGCGCGGTGTGCGGCGCGCAAGAAGCCGGTGATCGCCGGCGGCCCGCTCTTCACCACCGGGCACGAGCAGTTCCCGGAGATCCCGCACTTCGTCTGCGGCGAGGCGGAGGATGTCATGCCGGGCTTGGTCGCGGACATGATCCACGGCGGCGTACGCGATCGATACGAGTCGCCGCAGCGGCCGGATGTCACCAGGACGCCGGCGCCGCGCTGGGATCTTGTCCGTTTCAGGGACTACGCGATGGCTCCCGTGCAGTTCTCGCGCGGCTGCCCGTTCGACTGTGAGTTCTGCGATATCCCGGTGATGTACGGGCGGACGCCGCGCGTCAAGACCACGCGGCAGGTACTCCACGAGTTGGACATGCTCGTTGACGCCGGGTGGCGGGAGTCGATCTTCGTCGTCGATGACAACTTCATCGGGCACAAGACCAAGGCGAAGGCGCTGCTCCGCGCGATGATCGCCTGGCGGAAGCGTCGGGGCGTGCGTATCCCGTTCGTCACGGAGGCTTCCCTGAATCTCGTAGACGACCAAGAACTTCTTCAACTGATGGTGGCGGCCGGCTTCAAGCAGGTGTTCGTCGGCATCGAGACACCGCTTTCTGAGAGCCTTGTCGAGTGTGGGAAAATCCAGAACGCAGACCGTGACCTTGTTGCCGCGGTCAAGACGATGCAGAACGCCGGGCTTCAGGTCATGGGCGGGTTTATCGTCGGGTTTGACAGCGATCAGCCGAACATCTTCGAACGCCAATGGGCATTCATCCAGGAGACGGGCATCGTGGTTGCCATGGTGGGGCTGCTCAACGCCCTGCCGAAGACGCGCCTGTTTTCGCGCCTGAGCACGGAAGGCCGGATCCTCCGGCAGACGACCGGGAACAACCTGGACGCCGTTCTGAATTTCGCGACGCGGATCGATCGCGACGTGTTGCTCGACGGATACCGCGCGCTGGTGAAACGGCTCTACGCACCGAAGCCGTACTACCGTCGCGTGACGACATTTCTGCGCGAGTACAGGCCGCAGCGACCCCGAACACGTCCCACGCACGGGAATGTGTCGGCCTTCGTCAGGTCGCTCTGGATCCTCGGGGTACGGTCGCGCGGCCGCTTTGCCTACTGGAAGTTCCTGGTTCAATCGCTGCTGCGGCGCCCGCGCGCGTTCACGGAGGCAATGAGCCTCGCCATTCTCGGGCATCATTTCCGTAGAGTCGCCGAGTCGCTGTAGGGTCCTCGCGGAGGCACCTGATCTGTCGGTGTCGCCGGTGGGCTTACCCCAACGACAACCGGGGTGCGATCGCAACGATCGACAAGGCCCCGGCCTCCGCCGTGGTGACACGTCGCACGAGCTTCGTCGGATCGACTCGGCGCCCGCGCTCGCCGTCATCAGCGCCTCGCCCGTGCGCCGATTCCGGTCAGCATCCTGATTTGAGCGACGCGAGCGGTCGGGTGCCCGCATAGGATGAGCCTTCGGTTCCAGGAAGCCGGGCCGCCGCAGCCGTCACCACGGCGCCACGCGGACAGAGAGACTCCGGAGCGTCATGGGCCAAGAAGGACAACGGGCGTTGCAACGGATCGCTGTCATCGGCAACTCGCTGCCGCGGCAGTGCGGGATCGCGACGTTCACCGGGGATCTGACCGAATCGCTCCACCGCGCATTCCGGCACACCGAGGTCTTCGTCGTGCCCGTCAACGACACGGCCGACGGGTACGAGTACCCGGAGCGTGTCTGGTTTGAGATCGCGGAGAAGGAGATCGCGTCCTACAGGCGGACCGCGGACTTCCTGAACATCAACAACGTCGACGTGCTGAGTCTCCAGCACGAATTCGGGATCTTCGGCGGGCCGGCGGGCAGCCATGTTCTCGCTCTGTTGCGCGAACTGCGCATGCCCGTCGTGACCACGCTCCACACGGTACTGTCCGAGCCGGACGCCGCTCAGCGGGCCGTCATGGAAGGGCTGATCGAGCACTCCGAATGCCTGGTCGTGATGTCCGAGCGGGGTGTCCGGCTCCTCGCGGACGTGTATGGTGTCGAAGAGCACAGGATCAGGCTGATCCCCCACGGTATTCACGACGTTCCGTTTGTGGATCCGAGCTTTTACAAAGACAAGTTCGGTGTCGAAGGGCGAAAGGTGATGCTCACATTCGGGCTGCTCGGTCCCGGCAAGGGCATCGAGTATGTCATCGAAGCCCTGCCGCGGATCGTCGAACGGCACCCCGACGCGGTCTACATCATCCTGGGGGCGACGCATCCCAAGCTATTGCGGGAGCAGGGTGAGTTGTACCGGGTACAGCTGCAACAGCTCGTGCGGGAACGGGGTGTCGAAGCGAACGTCATCTTCCACAACCGTTTCGTCCGCATCGACGAGCTGGCGGAGTTTCTGGGCGCGGCAGACCTCTACATCACCCCGTACCCCAATGTCTCCCAGGCCGTCTCGGGCACGCTCGCCTACGCCGTGGGCGCCGGCAAGGCGGTTGTTTCCACACGGTACTGGCACGCGGAGGAACTGCTGGCCGACGACCGTGGGGTGCTGGTGCCGGTCAAGGACTCGTCCGCGATCGCGGAGGCGGTCATCGAGTTGCTGGACGACCCCGTCCGGCGGGACGCGATGCGCAAGCGCGCATACATGCTCGGGCGGGACATGACCTGGCCGAACGTCGCCAGCCGGTACATGGACGCGTTCGAGCACGCCCTGGACAACCGCATTCGCCGCTCACGACCGGGGCTCGAAGCCACCACCCTGGACAAGCGTCCGGGCGAGTTGCCGATCTTGAAGCTGGATCATCTTCGCCGGATGACCGACGGCACCGGGCTGCTGCAGCACGCCACGTTCTGTGTGCCCGACTACTCGGCGGGCTACTGCACCGACGACAACGCCCGTGCTCTCATTCTCTGCGTGCTGGCCGACGAGACCACGAACATCGCCTCCGGGGAGGCGACCGGATCCGCGCTGGCGTCGCGCTACATGGCGTTCATCCATCACGCGTTCGACGGTGAGACGAGACGTTTCCGCAACTTCCTCTCCCATGATCGACGCTGGTTGGAGGACGTCGGGTCCGAAGACAGTCACGGCCGCGCCATGTGGGCGTTGGGCACCGCCGTCGCCCATTGCCAGCACCCAGGAGTCCGCGAATGGGCGGGACAGATACTCGAACGCGGGCTGCCGCCAACTCTGGGATTCCAGAGCGCCCGCGCGTGGGCGTTCACGCTCCTGGGAATCGACGGCTATCTTGCGCGGTTCTCGGGTGACCGGGTCGCCGAGGAAACCCGGCGCGATCTGGCCGAGCGGCTGCTGGCATTGCACCGCGCCCACAGCGCCCCGGAGTGGCCGTGGTTCGAGGAAACCCTGACCTATTGCAACGCCAAACTCCCCCACGCTCTGCTGGCGTGCGGACGCGCGATGTCACGCGACGACATGATCGACACGGCCCTCGAAGCGCTCGCGTGGCTGACCGAACTCCAGCGCGCCGAAGAGGGACACTTCCTCCCCATCGGGTGCAACGGCTTCTATCCCCGGGGCGGCGACCGGGCACGGTTCGATCAGCAGCCCATCGAGGCCCACGCCACGGTGTCGGCGTGCCTGGAGGCCCATCGGACGACCGGCGAGAACCGATGGAAAGTCGAAGCACAACGCGCCTTCGACTGGTTCGTGGGCAGGAACGACCTGCACATCCCGGTCTACGACCCGAGTTCCGCGGGATGCCACGACGGGCTTCAACCCGATGGTGTGAATCGCAACGTCGGTGCCGAGTCCACGCTGGCTTTTCTGCTCGCGCTCGTTGAGATGCGGCTGGCCGAAACCGCGATCGAGATTCCGGCTCGACAACTGTTGGGCGCTACGAAGGCCTGACTCCCGGCCATCGAGACAGAACCACCTCACCCGTCGAGTCTGAAGGCGACTGTGCCGAAACTGATCGCCCGGCGGGTTCCGCCCGGGCGAGATGGGCCCCGGGATAGAGTCCACATCGCCGCCCACCGAAGAACGGGCAACCGAGGCGCCAACGCACGGCCCTTTCCGCAGCCCCGCAGGCGCGGGGATCCGCGCGGCCCGAGCGCTGTTTTCACGTGCCGCGTCTCTTACTCATCACAGCGGTGCTCGCTCAGCAGTTCGAGAAGTTCGTGGAGATCGACTAGGGCGATTCTGATCCCGCAGTCGGAGAACGCGTACGGGAAGATGAGCGTTTCGCCGTGGACCATGCCGCCGCAGGAGTACAGGACGTTTGGCACGTAGCCTTCCCGCTCTTCCTCGGTGGGCACCATGAGCGGCTCGGGCAGGTGGGCGATGACACGCCCCGGATCGTCCAGTTCCAGCAGCATGGCGCCGATGGCGTAGCGACGCATCGGGCCGACCCCGTGCGTGAGGACCAGCCAACCCCTCTCGGTCTCGATCGGTGAGCCGCAGTTGCCGATCTGGATCAGCTCCCACGGCCGCGTCGGCGCCCGGAGCATCCGGGTGCTGCTCCAGGTCCGCACGTTCTCTGACTGCATCAGATGGAGATTCTCCATGTCGAAGCGGGAGAGCATCGTGTACTTGCCGCCGATCAGTCTGGGGAACAACGCCATCCCCTTGTTCTGGGCGCACGCACCATTGAGCGTCCCGATGCGGAACGACCGGAAGTCCTTTGTCTCGATGATCTGGGGCAGGACCCCCATCCCGTCGAACGCGGTGTAGGTCGCGTAGTAGACAACCGATCCGTCATCGTGAACGAAACGGACGAACCGCGCGTCCTCCATGCCGTGCGTCTCTCTGGGGCCCCCGGGGAAGATGAACCGCTCTGAAACGCCCGACTCAGGGGGGTACGACACCTCGTAGTTCGAGGATGCGAGGAGGTGGATCAGCTTCACCGCATCGTGCGCGATGGTGTGAGTCTGAAGCGGCTCGGCCAGCGACGACAGCCCGTGGTCCAGATCCCCGATTGTGAAGCGGTCCGGGAGCGGATCGAGAACAGCCGACACGATGCGGTGATCGGCGCCGAGCTCCTCGAGCTTGGTCCCGAACAGCCGCTTCTCGTACAGGGGGCTCCTCCGTCTCCCGGTCATCGCGTAGCGGCTGACCGGGTCGAACGAGATGCCGCACCCGTCGTCGATCACGCCGGTGCGAAACCCGATCGAGGACACGTGTCCCTCACCGACCGCCCGTACGCTCATGATGAAGCGCATCGAGCCGGTCGGCAGACCGCTCTGGTCCGGGGCCGGCACCATCGACGGGTTGAACAGCGCGGCGCCCTCGACGGAGTACTCGTGGGTGAAGTACGCGCCAATCAGCAAACGCTGCTCATCGGAAGGATCAACATCCCGCTCGAGATGGTGCTCGACCATCTCGAAGTGGCGGCGCAGCACGCCGGTGAATCCACGGTGGCGATGCGAGAAGGCGCGGAGCACGCCCTCGAGAATCCCGGCAACCTCCCGATCCGGGATCTCCAGGATCCGCTCCAACACGACTTTCACTCGTGACTTGCCGTCGGGGGTGTAGATCTCCTCGCCGGGCAGGTGCGGCTTGACGATCACTCGGCATGGATCGGGCAGGAATCGATGATCCGCTCGTGTGACGGCAATCCGACGCATCTTCGTCCTTCGCCGACTCAGGGCGTCGTTGGCAAGAGTTCCTTCGCTGATACACCGACCGGTCTCTCCCGGTCATCGGTATGAGGCTATACGGCTCGTCGTCCTCGTGGACCCGAATACGCCCTGCGCCCCGAGAGATGGCGTGTCCTCGGAGACTTGGTCCTTATTCAGAGTGGCACATTGGCGCCGGAACGGGGCCTGACCCGCGCGACAACCGCAATATCCTCGGCCCAACTCACTCTCAGAGCGGTTCCGAAACCGGGGGACAGACCAAGCCTGCCGCAGCTTGTTGACGATCTCCTCGGCCGAATGACGCTTCCTGCCCATCGCGTTCCCCTTCCTTGGTCCAACCGAGACTCGCACTCAGGCTGGACCAGATCTGGGGGGCAAGTCAACACCAAGGAGGATCGGAATTGGTTGGATGCCGGCTGGTACTGGTTCAGGGGGAACGGTCAATCGGCGGGTTGCGCGGCAGTCCGAGAACCGAACGATGCGCGATCGGCGAACTGTTCTCATCTCGGAATTCCGCTCATCCGATTCCTCCTCATTGGCCTTGTTGGCGCTCATGCGTCGCTCCGCCGTGCGGGGAGCGGGCTCACCGCGCGGGGAAAGCGGCTTTCCGAAGTGGACCCCGAGACCCGAGGACGTGCGTGTGGCCCAGCCCTCCACGCCGGCGCGACGAGCCCGTGGCTGTCGGCGGGTTTTGGTCGGCCGAGATGGGAGGCATGTGATGCTCGCTCGTACCGCGGCTGCGGCCGCACTCTTCCTGGGTGCTCTCCTTGCTCCACCCCTTCACGCGGGTGACTTCGCCGGGCTCAGACCCGGCGAATCATCGCTCGCCGACGCCTGCCGCGTGCTCGGGGCGGACCGCTGCGAGGGCGAGACGCACCACTTCGCCGGTGACGCCTTCGACGCGCGGGACATCGCGATCGATCTTTTCCCGGGCACGGATCGGATACGCACGATCGCGGTCCACCCGGAGACGCCCCCGACGCCCGACACGATGCGGCGTTGGCTGGCGCTGGACGAGCCGATCTGCCAACTCGCGACAGAGGACACGATCCTCGAGGTGTACTACCCGGCGCTCGTGACGCTCCGGATCAAGGATGGGCGGGTCACCGAGATGGCGCACGAAGCGCCGGTGCGGATCAAGTCGCGTCTCCGCGCCGGCGCGGAGGGTGAGATCGATGCCGGTCGCTTCCAGGCCGCTGTGAACCTGTGCACGACGTTGCTGGATCAATTCCCCGGCGACAACGACCTCCGGCTCTTGCTCGCACGCGCCCTGCACGGTGACGCCCTCGACGACGATGCGATCGCAGTCCTACAGGAAGTGCTCCAGAGGAATCCGGAGAACATCGCTGCGGACGATCTGCTGTGTCTGGTGCGCGCGACGGCGCGCGTCGGGGGTTTTCCTGCAACGCTCGGGTGCGGGTTCGAGCACTTGCGGGTCACGGGTGTGCCACCCGGTTCGCCCGCGGCCCTCGCCGGGATGCACGAGGGGGATCTCCTGCTCTCGGTGAATGCTGTGCAGATCCGCGAGGACAACGATGCCTTCTACGGGCTGTGGACCGTCCCTCAGGGGCAGGCGTACTCGGTCGTCGTAAATCGTGATGGTCAGCCCCTGATGCTGCGCCTGGAGTACGCGGGCGCTGACGAGTGGGAAGCCTCGGAGGGCGCCGCCGCCGACGTGGGGCACGACCGCGCGGATCAAGCACAGATGTGGACGCGATTGGCGTCCGGTCTTGTCTGGCATGACCTCTCGCTGGCCTACGGCGCGGCGGTGCGGGCATCGCGTGCGGCGTCGAGCGAAGAGAACCCGGAACGCTGGCAGAAGGAAGCACGCTTCCAGATGGACATGTGCACACGAGCATTCGAGGCACAGCAGAGTTCGCGCCGGCTCGAGCGGCAGAAGAAGTGGATGTACGCTCTCGACGAGGCGACCCGCTTCTGCGAACTCGCGCCGGGGTTGCCGGAGGCGGAGTACAGGCGTGCCCGACTGCTCCACGACCGATTGGAGCGTTCCGACGACGCGGCCGAAGTTCTGGCTTCCGTCCCTGCCTGGCCGCGGACCAAGCACACCTACCTGGCGTACTACCTCTACGGGCGGGTGCTCTACGACCTCAAGCGGTATGAGGATGCTGCGGCGTACTTCCGGCTGTCCCTGGAGGATCCGACAGCATCGGAGGACGATCTGATCGCCACGCGCTATGCCCTGGCATCGGCGGTCGGGAAGTTCGCGCCGGGGTCGGCCCCGCCGCTCTGGAGCGACTACATCAACGCCGCCGTCGGAGTCCCGGGCGAGGAGGGGCGGCTGGAGTGGGCGCAGAAGTCGATGCGGCGGCTGAGCGAGGCTGGGGGCGAGTGAATCGAGGACGCGATCCGAGGAGCACACTCATGGATGGCACGGGAACCGGGTTGCGAGGGGCGGTGCGGCGCGTGGCTGGGACGTTCGCGGTTCTTCTGATCGCGACCGTCGCGAGGGCGGACGTCCTGAGCCCAGCTGTGATGGAGGCCATGGAGGCGGCGCGGATGGGGCGGGCCACCGACCTCCAGAAGGCGATGCTCTTCGCGCAGAACGACGCCATCAATCGCGCACGGCTCAACGGGTTCATCTCGGATGCGCACTATCAGTCCGCCCAGCACGAGTTCGCTGTCCTGAACGAGGGCTTCGCGAGAGAGGCGGCGGCGGACGTCGGGGCGGAGTTCACGGTCCAGACACGCCGATCAACGACGTTCAGCCCCGGCACCGACTCGGACTACATCCTCAGAGTCGACTCGCCCGACCCGGTCGGGCAGGTCCGCGAGACCCAGACCCGCTACAACCAGCGGGTCAACGAGTACCTGGAGAAGGTCGGCGCCGAGCACGGGATCGAGATCCGCGGGAACCGCAACGACTGGCACCGTCAGCTCGACGTGGACTTCATGGCCGACCCCAGGTATGTCACCGACGATCAGTTCCGCCAGATCGCCGACCTCAACAACGACGCGTACCACAGCCGCCGGGCGGCCGAGTTCGAGCGCCTGTCGCGGACACCGGGTGCCGGTCCGATCGACCCGCTGGAGTTCCAGGAATACGCCGACGAGATGAAGGACTTCATCACGAAGAAGGGCGACAGGCTCCGCGCGTTCCGCCAGAACCCCGAGCTAATGGCGAGCGAGTCCGGGCGGGCCGAGTACCACCGGCTCATGGCCCAGCAGCAGAAGTACATCGAGCGGATCGAGTCGGCGAACCTGACCCTGCGGCAGCAGGAGGGCTTGCCGATCGCGCGGGCAACCGAGCGCGAGGCCTACTACGAACTCAGCTACACCGCCAACGGGGAGGCAAGGCTCATCCACCGGTCGCCCGAGACCATCGCGGCACGGGGCGCACGCCGGGGTCCCACCGGCTTCCGAACCACCGCCGCCGCCGAATCGCTCGCCGAGAACTCGACGCGGAGAGCCGTGCGGGATCTCGCCGAATCGATGGGCGAAGCCGCGGCCAAGAACCCGGGGCGGTGGAAGAACGCGGCCGCCCAGATCGCCGATCTCGCCGCCGACCTGCCGCCCGCCGAGAAAGGGCTGCTGATCGAGAACCTCCGCCTGCGCGGCGGGGACGGGCTGGCCCGGGGTGTGGCCGAGCGCATGCGGGGCGGGAAGAGCACCGGCGGGGGCATGGTGTCCGCCCTCCGCGTCTCGGAGGACGTCGAAGAGATGGGGCGCCTGCGTCGCGGCTTCAGACAGGCGGCCGGCAAGGTCCGGAGCGGGCTCAACACGATCGGCGGGCTCGAAGGCGCCGTCGAGATCGCCTTCGCCGCCAACGACATGCGTCACTACGTCAACTCGATCGAGAAGGCGATGGACCCGTCCATCACCGACGAGGAGGCCGATGAGTACTTCCGTGAGGCCCACGAGGCCGCCAAGAGCATGGCGATGGGCGGCGCGATGGGGGCGTTGTTCACGAAGGTGCCGGCGGCCGGCGCCCTCTACATGTCCTGGACCCTCAGCTACGAGGGCACGCAGTACATCCTCAGCAACACCGAGACCGGGCAGCGCCTCAACCGGCATGTCTTCGAGTACTTCGACCGCAACATGCTCGCCTACGAGGACGCCGTCGAAGACCTGACCGAGCGCCTCGGCGGCGAGTCCACCCGCATGGCGCGCGAGGACCAACTCCGCGAACTCGAGTCCCGCTACGCCCAGGCGATCCGCGACGGGCGCATCAGGCTCCGCGAGGGCGCGACCGCCGCCGACGTGCTCGAGAGAATCCGCTCCGGCGAGCTCTGGACCCTCGACGAGCTCCTGGTCTCCGCGGCCGAAGCGGAGAACCCCGACAAGGGGCTCGGCACGCTCTATATGGCCTGGCTGGTCGACGCCAGCACCGAGGTCTCCGGCAAGATGATCTGGATCCGCGCCGGCAGCGTCGAGGATTTCCGCAAGCTCACGAAGTTCAGCGACGTGCTCTGGGGGGGGAAATCCGACAAGCTCGCGCAGAAGACCGAGCTGTTCGGCGGTAAGACGTTCGAGTCGTTCGACGAGGTCGTGGAGCTGCTTCGGGAGCAGATCGGTTCGAGCATCGTCCGCAAGCGCGCCCCGCTCGCCTTCCCCAAGACCTATTACATGGCCGGCGAATACCACGTCGGGTTCGAGATCATCAACCACGACTCGTTCGCCGCGATCAAGCAGGCCGCCGCCGACCGGCCCGCCTGGGCCGACGCCTCGAACGACGGCGCGTCATCCGGCGACGACCGCGCACCGCCGGCGGGAGATCCCGCCGGGTCCGGAGATCCCGACGTTCCCGGTTTCATCTGCGCCAGCGACCTCGGCGGCGACGACCACTCGGGCTGGAAACCGATGCACGACGACGGCGACCTTCCCCCCGACCTGCTCGCGGGCCCGGCGCCGTGGGACAACCCGGAAGTCCAACACCGGATCGACGAGTGGCTGTCCCGCTCGGCCCCGAAGATGCCGCCCTCACCCCTCGGGCGCGATACCCGCCGGTGGCTCTGGTCGGAGTGGGGCCAGCCGTACTGCCCGCCGTCGGTGGTGCTCACCGGCAAGCCGGACGCGGGTGGCAAGAGCCGGTACCAGTACTTGTTCGAGATGTCCGAGAGGCTTGAATCCGAACGCCACGGCACGCTGCGCCAGTACATCGAGACGGGCGAGGTCGCCCCCGAGGCAGCCGGCGGCTCGGCCCCGGACCGGGGTCGGGACGACGGTGAAAGAGTCGCAGGGAGCGAGTCCGCGCCACCGCCGGAGGGCTCGGACGAGGGCATGACCGCGCCGCGGTTCGAGGCTCGGACGGTCTCCGGTCGGGCATGGAGCCTCGAAGACAAGCGCGGGAGCATGACCATCCTGGCAACGTTCGACTCGTTGTCCCCGCAGCGAGGCATCGATGTACGTCGGCTGTCCGAAGTCGCGGCCGCAGCGCACGCGGAGTTCTTCAACGTCCTCTGGTCCGAGCCCAAGTGGTACCCGACGGGGGTGCCGCAGGACCGTGTGATCGACCCGCAGGACGAGTTCGGCGGGGCGTACCGCCCGGCCGAGAAGCTCTCGATCTGGATCATCGACGAATCAGGCGTCGTTCTTTTCCGCGGCGACCTCGATCAGGGACCATCTCCCTGGTCGGGATGGATGAACGCGCTCTCGGCCGCGGCGCCCGAGCTTGAGTGGAACCGGATGTTGACCGAGTACGGGAGTGACTGACCGCCCCGTCTCGGGCGAATCGGCGCTCACCGGGGCCGCCCCCGGCCTCTGCCCGCCCGATGAGCCGCGTGGTCCGGAAACCTCTCGGCGACCGGTTGTGACCAACCCCCCAGAACCCGGTCCACCGCGAGCGATCGTCTCGGGGCTGGATCAAGGAGGATCTGGGCATGTCGAGGAGGCGACATTCGGCAGAGCAGAACGTCAAACGATTCCATCACTCGACTGTCGATCTGACCCGCTGGCTGACCCGCTTCGAGTCCAAATCAGTCCGAACGAGACGCTCAATACCCGCTCTGACAGTCCCCAGAGGGCGTTTCCAGCTCTTCTGCGGGACATGGCATGGAAGAGGTCGTCGGTTCGAGCCCGATCGCCTCCACTGAACACAAACGCCGCAGGCCCAAGAGCTTGCGGCGTTTGTCGTTTTGCGGGTGAGGCGGGGGCTGGCGCCAGGAACCGGGCGGTTCCTGAACGGCCTCCTCGTGGCCGAAGTGTGTCGGTCGATCACTCGTCGCCCGGTTCTTCAAGGGTGATGAGCCAGAGGTTCGACGATTCGTCGGACCGCTGGGTATAGAGCCAGCCGTCGGTGTGGAACGCGATGAAGCGTTCCGGATTCTCCGGGGAGCCCTCGACCCAGCGCGACTCTCCGGTAGCGACATCGAAGACGAACGCCTGCTCGGCCACGCGTGACCTGGCCAGAACGCGAGTGGCGTCGATCCAGGTCAAGGTGGTCGTCCACGAGCCGAGATCCCCGTCGGGCTTCCGCGCGAGAACGACGGTGTCCGTCTCGGTGTCGAGCAGAGCACAGTTCGGCGGCCCATCGGGAGATTTCATGGTGCCGCTGACCCAGCGGTTGTCCGGCGACCACATACCGGGGTCGCTGTAGAAGCCCTCGGGCGCCGCACGAACGTCTGTCACGGAACCGTCATCGCCGAGATTTGCGATCTGAGCCGATTCGCCGCCGGGCCTGGCGAACATGATCTTCGTTGCGTCGGGCGAGAGCGATAGGTTCGACGCGGCTTGCCCGCCCTCGACGGAGAGGGGGCGCGCCTCAGCGCTGTCGCGATCGACCGTCCAGAGCTGGTAGGTCCCGCTCTTGTTCGAGTAGTAGTAGAGCTTCCTCCCGTCCGGAGACCAACGGGGGCCGCGGTCCTTGGCGACCCCCTCGGTGAGGCGCCGGCGCCCCGTGCCGTCGAGCCGCATCACCGTGATGTCCTCCTGTGGCGGGCCGCTCTGGAACGCGATCCACTCGGCGTCGCGGCTGATGTCCGGGCGATCGATGGCGGTCGTGCTCTCGAGCAGCGGCTCGGGGGTCCCGACGAACCGCTCGGTCTC
>Ga0210086_1000285_pt1 | contig 32083 bp, 30 predicted proteins | sample China_Galinas_PW_3_FD_184867 | JGI IMG/M metagenome (GOLD analysis project Ga0210086, IMG submission 184867) | Wetland microbial communities from San Francisco Bay, California, USA, that impact long-term carbon sequestration - China_Galinas_PWB_D2... | ecosystem: Environmental > Aquatic > Marine...
TACCCTGGGGCGATGGCCTGTTCATGGTCGGCGCCACGGCGATCGAGCGGGAGGACGCAGGCCCCGTCACGCTGCGCTCGGCGCTGGAGCTCCTGAGCGCGGCCTACGTGCTCGACCCCGCCTTCGGCGAGGCGGAGATCTTGGCGCTTGGCGCCGGCGTCCGCCCCGCCTTTCCCGACAATCGGCCTAGGATTATCGCCCCGAAGGGCTATATCTACGTCAACGGCCTCTACCGGCACGGCTTTCTGCTGGCGCCGGTCATGGCCGAGCTGGTCGCCGATTATCTGGAGACCGGCGCCACCGACCCGGAGGTGTTCGTTGCAGATCCTGCTCAACGGTGAGCGTTTCGCCACCGATGCCCGCAACCTCGATGAGCTTTGCGCCAAGCTCGGCTTCGCCGAGGCGAAGGTCGCCACGGCCGTCAACGGCGGCTTCGTCGCCGCGTCCGCGCGGCATGCGACGCAGCTCGCCGAGGCCGACGAGGTCGAAATCGTGGCGCCAAGGCAGGGCGGCTGATGCTTGAGCTTTACAGCAAACGCTTCGCCTCGCGCATGCTGCTGGGCACGGCCGGGTATTCGTCCCCCGACGTCCTGCGCCAAGCCGTCGAGGCCTCAGGTGCGGAGATTGTCACTGTTTCGCTGCGGCGTGAATCGGCGCGCGTCCGCACGGGCCAAGGCTTCTGGGCACTCATCGAACAGCTCGGCCGCCGCGTGCTCCCCAACACCGCGGGCTGCCATACGGCCAAAGAGGCGATCGCCACCGCTGAGATGGCCCGCGAACTGTTCGGCACGAACTGGATCAAGCTAGAAGTCATCGCCAATGACGACACGCTTCAGCCGGAGCTGTTCGGTCTCGTCGAAGCGGCCACCGTGCTTTGCGCCGAAGGCTTCGACGTGCTGCCTTACACGACGGAAGATTTGAGCGCCGCCGAGCGCCTTATCGCTGCGGGTTGCGCCGTCCTCATGCCCTGGGCGGCGCCAATCGGCTCGGCGCGCGGTCTCATCAACAAGCCGGCGCTCAAAAGCTTGCGTTCCTATTTCCCCGATACGCCGCTCATCATCGACGCCGGCATCGGCACGCCGTCCCATGCGGCGGAGGCCATGGAGATGGGCTATGACGCCGTCTTGCTGAACACGGCCGTAGCCAAGGCCAGCGATCCGGTGAAGATGGCGGAGGGCTTCGCCAAGGCGATCGAGGCCGGAAGGCTCGCCTTCGAGGCTGGCCCGATCGAGCCGCGCGACATGGCGTCCCCATCGACGCCGGTGGCAGGCACACCTTTCTTCAAGATCGATCACGCCTCTTGATCCATCTCGACCCGTTCTACCCCATCGTCCCCGATACCGCCTGGCTTGCGCGCCTGTTGCCGCAAGGCGTCAAGCTCGTGCAACTCCGCATCAAGGATCAGAACGCGCAAACCATCCGCGTTGAGATCGAACGCGCGATCGCGCTTTGCACGCGCCACGAATGCCAGCTCGTGGTCAACGACTATTGGCGCGAGGCGATCGAGGCTGGCGCCGACTTCGTGCATCTCGGCCAGGAGGACCTGGCCGGCGCTGACCTTGCCGCCATCCGCGCTGCCGGCATCAGAATTGGCGTCAGCACCCATAGCCATGAGGAGCTGGACAAGGCGCTTGCGGCGGAGGCGGACTACGTGGCGCTGGGGCCCATCTACGCCACCCTGCTCAAGAAAATGCCGTGGGCGCCGCAAGGTCTCCCGCGGCTCGCGGAGTGGCGGGAGGCGGTCAAATGTCCCCTCGTCGCTATCGGCGGCATCACCCTCGAACGGGCCCCGATCGTGCTTGCGGCCGGCGCCGACAGCGTCGCTGTCATAACGGACATTATGGCACACCAAGACCCTGAGCTGCGGACACGAAATTGGATCGCTGTCACAAAGCCATGGCGCCACTTATCAACAGAATTTCCACAAGGCTGAGTACTGACTTTTGGGTTGACCCTGTGACCCTCGGCGGCAATCATTCCCTCTCGGGGAACTTGGAGGCTAACGCGGGGGCATCGATGAGTTATCGGCTCGATCCGGCATTGCCGATGAGCGAGGCCCTGCGGTCTGTGGCCCTCGCCGAACTCGACATCGCTCACACCTCGCTTGCGTCTGAGTCGGACCGCCACACCGGCGTTCACAGTGCCCGTAAGTGCTTCAAAAGATTACGCTCTTTGCTGCTACTCGCGCGCCCTGGAATGCCCGAGCCCGTGTTCGCCAGTCTGACCGCGCGCGTCGCCAGTATCGGCAAGGGCCTCGCCGCGGCGCGCGATGCTCAGGCCCTGCTCGACGCCGTCGGCAAGCTCGAACGGAACACCGCGCCAGGCGAAGGCGAAGGCCCGATCCAGTCCATGCGCGGCTGGCTCCACAAACGCCGGCAATCCGCTGAGCAAAACCTCGAGCAGAGCACCGCATCGGAAGCGATGCGCCAGCTGCTCGAGCTTCGCCCGGCCTTCACCGGGCTTGCGGTCTATCCGGACGATTTCAGCCCGCTCGCCAAAGGTCTGGAGCGCTGCTACCGGACAACGCGCAAGAGTTTCAGGGCTGCCTTCGATACCCATGAAGCCGAGGAAATTCACGAGTGGCGAAAAGGGGTGCAGCATCATTGGCGTCAGATGCAGCTTCTCACCCCATGTTGGCCGTCGGAACTCACCGCGCGCGCCGACGCCGCGCGCGCACTATCGCAGCTTCTCGGCGACGACCACGACATCGCCATGCTGCTCCACCTTGTGTCGACGCCGACCATGACGTTCGGCAGTCCCGAGGAGACCGCCGCTTTCGTCAAGCGCTGCCGTAAGCGGCACAAGGCGCTGCGCAGAGAAGCGAAAGTCAGAGGTGAGAGATTATTCGTCGAGAAGCCTCGACCGTTCACCGCGCGCATCCACGCCTACTGGACAACCGCGGCGGTCGGCGCCGACAAGCCTGTCGTGCAGCCGCAACAACAAGACAACGTGGTGGCCTTCGGCGACGCGCGCACGGGGCGCGGCGGCCAGAGCTAAGGCTTCACCTCCATCCCATCATAGGAGACTTCCCACCCGGCCGCCTCCACGGCGGCCCGCTCCGGCGAGTCGTCGCGCAGCACGGGGTTGGAATTATTGATGTGGATGAAGATCTTCCGCGCAATGCCGAGCGGCGCTATCTGCTCAACCGTTCCCTTCGGACCGGACATGTTCATGTGTCCGATGCGATCGCCGGTCTTGCTCATCAGACCTTGCACGATCATCTCGTCATTGGTGTAGAGCGTGCCGTCAAAGAAGAGCAGCGGTGCACCCTTGAGACGCGCGCGCAAGTCATCATCAAGGCCTGAGCAGCCTGGAATGAAGAAGAAGTGCTTGCCGGTCTTGTCATCGGTGACCTTGAGGCCGACCGTGTCGCCCTCCTCGGTGCCGAAGCTCCCACCGGTCCCCTTCTCCTCATCCTCGAGATAAAGCGGAATCTTGCCGGGCACGTCGAATGCCTCGACCGTAAGCCCCACCCCACCGGACGGCCCTTCGACCGCGAACGCCTTGCCGAGCTCCATGGTCTCGCGCTTGACGAGATCCGGGTTAAGCACATCAAAGATGGTGTTTTCAGCGAGCACGTCGAGCACACGCGCGCTGCCATAAACGGTGAAGGGCTGCCCCTCGCGCAGGCATAAGAGCCCCGCCACGGCATCGACATCGCCATTGGCCAGCACCACGGCCTTGATGGGACTGTTGCGCGGCGGGCCGTTTCGGTCCGGCTGCAACTCCGGCGTCGCGTTGATCTGCTGCCGGAGATCGGGCGATGCGTTCAACAGGATCCACTGCCGGCCATCGGCACTCACCGCGACAGAGGCTTGCGTGCGTGGCTTGACCGTCGGCACGCCATGGCGCGCATCAGCCGAGTTCTGGCCGTTGCAGTTCCACTGAGGCAGGCCCCCGCCTGCCCCTGCACCGATAACTTTGATCAACATGACAAGGGATCAAATGGCTTCTGCGTACCCGACCCGTCAAGCCAAAAAGAACGGCCTTCGTCAGTTGTGACGAAGGCCATTGTCATAGCTGGGAGTTTTGAAAGCGCGCGCGCTCAGAATTGGAGCGAACCCTGAAATTTGAGTGCCGTGTCCGACGTAGCATCCGTCAGTCCGAACTGCACGCCAACATTCAAGGAGAGTTCCATCTCCGGAGAACTCGCGACGTCGTCTTCGTCGGCATCCCCTTCACCACCGACGTCATTGTCGTCGCTAGCAGGATTATAGAACAGCGTCGGGCCGATGCTGTGGGTCTGATCATTGAAGGGCCCGGTGTGCGCGAGTTCATCGATCTCGCCGAACATCTCCACGCCAAGCCCCCAGCGCGGCGCAACCTTGTACTCGGCGCGCCAGCCGTACTCGAAGCCAAGGCCATTGGTATCGCGGTTGTTGCCAACTTGAGTCCCGAAATACGGGTTGATCGTCAGCATCAGAGGACCGCTTGCCCATTCGACGTAGGGAGCAAATTGAAATTCATCAGCCTCGCCGCCACGGGTTGCGAAGCTATAGCTCGCATCAAGCGCAAAGCCGATCCCGTCCCCCTCACGCTCGATCACCTCATACTGGGCTTCTAGCTCGACTGCGCTGAGGTTGAAATCCTGATCCAGCGGCTCATCGGTAGTGAGCGAAGTGGAGAACATGAATCGATCGGTGAGGCCGTACTGGACCTCAAGGTCGTGGCTTTGGCGGAGGAATTCGCCTTGCTCCTCATCGGTGTCGGCTGCGGTGCCTTCGGTCGCGGCCGCCTTTTCCTCCCCCTTAGAGAAGCCCGAATGAACGGCGCCGCGATATTCGACCTCCACCTCGCCCTTTTCGACGTCGGTTTCTTGAATTTCGTACTCGGCGAGAGCGGGCCGCGAAACGGTTGCCGTCAGGCCTGCGGCCGCAATGATGGACAGCGCCGCCGTCCATGCCAGTCCGCAAAGTCTTCCAAGATAGTGTCGCAAAGCTCGCCCCCGAGTTGAGTCCTGCTTATGTCAGACCCTCAAGCAGGCTCAGGCTTATGCCATTCGCTCTGCCGGGACGGCCGACAAATGCAGATGAGAGTCACCTTTACCTAGGTGCGACGCGATAGCGTCCCGAACGACGCTCTCCCCCTGCCCCAACCGCCCCTTTTTAGGGTTCTGTTTGTCCCCTGCGGCCGACAACCAACGTTACGACCGCGAACACCCTAGAACACCCCTGGGGTGATTTGAATACGCGGGATCACTACATGTTGGGGGTAAGAATTTCGGGAAGATTTGGCAATCTGAGTGCCACGCTGCGGCGCCCCTTTTTTGACCTATAGTTCCGGACCGGAAAAAGCGGAGATTTGGACCTCGGGAAGCCTGGGTAGTGGGCACCAAAAACAGTATAGCTAAGCAGGCGCCTGGAGCGCTCAGGGCATCCTATGCGCCCTACACGTAACGATAGGGAGGATTACCGCCCCCTACCGCCAAGGGCGGTAGACCAGGGGTTACAGGCATCTGATGCGATACCGCACGAAACTCATGATCGCAGCCGGTTTGCTGCTCGCTATGTCCCTCTCGGCGGCGGCGTTGGCCTATTGGGGGGTGGCCCAGTCCAACCGCTACCTCACGCGATCCCGCATCGCCCACGAGCAGCTCGAGCGGCAGCTCCAGCTCTCCCGGCACAGCCAGCAGCTGTTCAAGGCCTGGACGGACACCCTGTTGACCGGGATGACAGACCGCCCCTTGGGCGCGGCCTATCTGAACAAGGTCATCGAATCGGACCTGTCGGCGCTTCAGGATCTCTCCAAGAAGGAGCTCACCATCGTCCAAGGCGATGAGCAGCGTGTCGAATCGGCCGAGCTCGACCGCCTCGGAGCCATCCGGCACGAGTACCAGCATACGCTCGATCAGTTGGCCGAGGTCGAGCAGCTCCGCAGCCGCGGCAGGCCCGACGTCGCCTGGCAAAAGCTGATCGAATTGCTCAAAGGCGGCATCGACCAGCAACTTAACGAGCTTATCGAGGTCGCCGTCGCCGATGAGACCGCCGAAGTGCTGCGGATCGACGCTGACGCCTCCAAGCTCCTCACCCGGCTTGAGCGCATCAGCCAAATTCATGCGGCGCTGGCCATCTTGACGACGCTCGCGCTCGTGATCCTCCTCGTGCGGGGCTTGCGCGCTCCGCTCGCCGAGCTGTTGCAGGGCACGCGAAAGCTCGCCGAAGGCGACCTGTCTCATCGCATCACCGTCTCCGGACGCGACGAGTTCGCCGAGCTCGGGCAGAGCTTCAACGCCATGGCCACCGATCTTCAGGCTCACCAAAAGGCGTTGCAGGATGCCCACGCCAATCTGGAGACGATCGTCGAGGAGCGCACCGAGGAGCTGCGCCAGGCCAATGAATCCTTGCGCAAGATCGACGAGACACGCCGAGCCTTCTTTGCCGATATCAGCCACGAGCTGCGCACCCCCCTGACCGTCATTCGTGGCGAAGGCGAGATCTCGCTACGCGGCAAGAACAAGCGCATCGTCGAGTACAAGCGCTCCATCGAGCGCATCGTCGAGCAGGCCAAGCACCTCTCAGTCCTCGTCAACGACCTCTTGTTTATTGCCCGTCAGGGCGCGGGAGCCGCGCGACTCAACCTGCAGCCCATCGATCTCGGAAACCTCGTGGAGAAGGTGTGCGGCGACGCCAAGGTCATCGCCTACACCAAGGCGATCGACATCTCCCTGGCCAACGGGTCTGCGGGCCACGAGATGGTCCAGGGCGATCCGGCCAGGCTCAGGCAGATGTTGATGGTACTGCTTGACAATGCGGTGCGCTATTCCAAGTCCAAAGGCGCCATTGAGGTCAAGGTTGGAAGGTCCAATGGGGAGGTCACGGTCAGCGTCGCCGATCGCGGCGTGGGCATACCTCAGGAGGAGCTCGAAGGCGTCTTTGAGCGGTTCCGTCGCGGAGGCAGTGCCTCCGACATGAACGAGGAGGGCCTTGGGCTCGGCCTGCCGCTAGCCAAAGCGATCGTGGAGGCGCACAAAGGCCAGATAAGAATGGAGAGCCGGGTGGGCGAAGGGACGACCGTCACCATCGCCTTGCCGGCCGAAGCTGAGGGGGGACAGGCGTGAACGTGCTCCTGGTCGAAGATGAGCCTCGCGTCTCCGATTTCATCGATCGCGGGCTTCGGGCCGAGAACCACGGCGTGACCGTGGCGTCTACGGGTGCCGAAGGGGTCGACCTTGCCAAAACCGGCGAGTTCGACGTCATCATCCTCGATCTGATGCTCCCGGACATGCACGGCTACGACGTTTGTCAGCGCCTCCGCCAGGACGGCCAGCACACGCCGATTCTAATGCTGACTGCCATGGATGCGCTAGAGGACAAGATCAAAGGCATCAAGCTCGGCGCCGACGACTATCTCACCAAGCCGTTCGACTTCGACGAGCTCTTGGTCCGCATTGAGGCGCTGGTGCGCCGCTCGCACCAATTCGCGCCGAGCTCGAACGTCCTTAAAGTCGCCGATCTCGAGCTCGACCGGGATCTGCTTGAGGTAACCCGCGGCGGCGAGCCCATCAAGCTTACGGCCAAGGAGCTTGCCATTCTGGAGCTTCTGATGGGCGCCCCTGGCCGCGTGTTTTCGCGCACCAGGATCCTCAATCAGGTCTGGGGCTACAGCGAGGATCCCTTGACCAATGTCGTCGACGTCTATATCGCGCGGCTCCGGCGCAAGATTGATACGAAAGGCCGCGATCCCTTGATCGAGACGGTGCGGGGCCACGGCTACCGCCTGAAGGCGCCGAGCTGATGCAGATCGCCATGCCTTCATATTTTCCAGGACGACTGGCACAAGGTTGGCTGGCGGGGAATGGAAACTTGCTAAGTGGAGTTAGATCGGTAGATTATGCTCCGCCACTCTCGCCGATTACGCGCCATAACTCATCCGGGCCTCGCCACAGGGCCATGGTCGCGCTTGCCCGTCTGCGGCGACAGGAGCCCAAAAGGCGCGCGCCGGGTGGCGAGTCCCAAAGAACTTGGATTAGAACCATAACCAACGTGGAGGAGCCCCGTTGCGGTCACGTCTGTTAGCTTTCTTGCTCTTCGCTTTGGCGAGCTTTGCCGTCGTGCAGGGCGCGCAGGCCGCGAACACGATAAAGATCGGCGTTCTGAAGTTTGGAACGGTCAGCTGGCTGCTCGATACCATCCAGGCCAACGGTCTCGACAAGGCGGAAGGTATCAAGCTCGATATTGTGCCTCTGGCGAGTACGCTAGCCACCACCGTGGGGCTGCAGGGGGGCTCGCTCGACGTCGCCGCCACCGATTGGCTGTGGGTGTCGCGCGAACGCACCAACGGCGCCGACTTCACCTTCGTTCCCTTCACCACCGCGCTCGGCGCCATCATGGTGCCTCCCAATTCTCCGATCAAAACGCTCGCCGACCTCAAGGGGAAGAAGCTCGGCATCGCCGGCGGACCGCTCGACAAGAGCTGGCTCTTGATCGTGGCTTATGCATTGCGCACCGCCAATCTCGATCTCCGCACCGAGACGACCCAGGAGTACGGCGCCCCTCCGCTCCTCAACGAAAGAGCCAAACAGGGCGAAGTCGATGCCGTGCTCAACTTCTGGCCCTACGCGGCACGCCTCGAGGCCGAAGGCTTCACGCAGCTGATCAGCCTTGAGGATGTCGTGCGCGAGCTTGGTGCCAAAGGCGAGGTGTCCATGGTCGGCTTCGTCTTCAGCGATCATTGGGCAGACGAGAATCTGAAAGCGATTCAAGGGTTTCTGCGTGCCGCAGCCAAGGCCAACGATCTGCTCGCCACCTCCAATGCGCAGTGGGACAGGCTGAAGCCGCTGATGTCGGCGAACGATCCGTCCTTCACCGAGGCGACGTTTGAAGCGTTGCGACGGCGTTATCGCGAAGGCATCCCCGAACGCTCCAGCGCCGCTGACGAGGCGGATGCGAAGGTCCTCTATCAGTTCCTGCGCGAGCTTGGTGGCAAGAAGCTGGTTGGTTCCGGTACCGAGCTTGCGCCTGGAACCTTCTGGCACGGTGCCTCGCAGTGAGCATCACGTTCACCCGCTTTGAGACTGGCCAGAACCTGCGCCTCGCGCGCGGACCCTGGGTAACCATCCTTTCGGTGGCCGGCTTCGTCCTTGTGTGGTTCGTCGCCGCCGAGATTGCCCAGAGCCGCCTGCTGCCCGGCCCCGGCGCCGTGCTGGAGTACATCTACGAGGAGACGATGCAGGGCGTGCTCCTCGCCGAACTCGGCATTACGCTGTGGCGGGTAGTCGCCTCGTTCGTGGTCGCCATGGTGATCGGCAGCGCCTTCGGGCTTGCTATGGGCCAGATGCCGGCGCTCAACCGCGCGCTCGATCCTTGGTTGATCGTGCTCCTGAACTTGCCTGCCCTCGTGATTATCATTCTCGCTTATGTGTGGTTCGGCCTGAACGAGGCCGCTGCCATAGGCGCAGTAGCCCTCAACAAGATTCCAAACGTGGTCGTGACCTTGCGCGAGGGCGCGCGTGCTCTCGATCCCGGCCTCAACGAGATGGCCCGCGCCTACCGGATGACGCCATGGAGCAAGTTCCGCAACGTCACTCTGCCCCAACTCCAACCCTATTTCGCTGCCGCTTCACGCTCCGGCATCTCGCTGATCTGGAAGATCGTGCTGGTGGTCGAACTCCTCGGCCGGCCGAATGGCGTCGGCTTTGAGCTTCATCTCAACTTCCAGCTGTTCAATGTGACGGCGATCCTCGGCTATACGGTCGCCTTCGTGGCGATCATGTTGGCGATCGAATACCTACTGGTGCAACCCCTTGAACGATATTCAACACGCTGGCGCAACAAGCCAGTTTAAGATCCACGTCGAGGAGAAGACGCATGTGGGCGCTGACGGCACTGAGCTGACAGCGATCCGCGATTTCACGCTCGAACTGAGGCCTGAGAGCATGACCGTGCTCATGGGCCCATCCGGCTGCGGCAAGACCACACTGCTCAGAATCATCGCCCATCTCGATGATCGGTTTATCGGTGAGGTCGAGTTTCCCTCCGACGCGCGCATCGGCTTTATGTTCCAAGAGCCGCGTCTGCTGCCGTGGCGCACCGTGAAGCAGAATATCGAGTTGGTTGCCGCGCCGGGCTTTACCGATGAAGATCTCGACCGGCTCGCGCACGCCGTCGGCATCGCCGATATGCTGCCGCGCTACCCGCAAGAGCTGTCTCTCGGCTTGGCGCGGCGCGTGGCACTCGCCCGCGCCTTCTCCACCCGGCCAGACCTTCTCCTCCTGGACGAACCCTTCGTCTCGCTCGACGAAAGGACCGCCGACCGCTTGCGACGTCTCCTGCTCGAAGTCTGGTCGGAAAGACCGACCACGGCGCTTCTCGTCACACATAACGCGCGCGAAGCCATCCAGCTTGCCGATCAGCTTGTGCTGCTTGCGCCCCGGCCCACCCATGTGCTCGCCGTCGAGCCCATCGACATCCCGCAAGACAAGCGCGATCCCAAGACCGTCGACACGATCCATGCTGATCTTTTGAAGCGCTATCCGGAAAACTTCTCGAGCCTCTGAAGAGAGTATGCCGCCGGCCCTTAGGCTGGCGCTGCAACCTTCCGCTGCTGGATGCCGCGTGACGGGTCGTAGGCCCAGACCGAGAGCGCCAGGAACACCAGGGTACAGCCGGCCACAATGCCCAGGGCCTCCCAGTTCATCTTCAGATAGAAGGCGAAGCGGATCAGCTCGACCGCCCAGGTGAAAGGGTTGTAGAGGCAAATCTGATAGAGAATCAGACTGCCCTCACGCATCTTCCACAAGGGATAGAGCGCCGACGAGGCGAAGAACATCGGGAAGATCACGAAGTTCATGATGCCGGCGAAATTCTCGAGCTGCTTGATAGTTGACGATAGCAGCATGCCAAGCGCACCGAACATCAGGCCGGTCAAGAATAGCGCCGGTAACGCCACCAAATAGCCCCACACTGGTAGCTCCACACCGCAAAGCCAGGCGACCAGAAGGAATGTATAGACCTGGGCCAACGACACCAGCACACCGGCGAACAAGCGCGACACCAGCAGGAACCAGCGCGGTAGGGGCGTGGTCAGCAGCACCCGCATTGACCCCATCTCGCGGTCGTACACCATGGAGAGCGAGCTCTGCATGCCCTGAAAGAGTTGGATCATGGCGAGAAGGCCCGGCGTGATGTACACGTCGTAGGTGATGTAGGTCTCGTATGGCGGGATAATCGAGATGCCGAGCGCCGCACGAAAGCCCGCGGCGAAGATGATCAGCCAGATCAGCGGCCGGACCAGAGCTGCCAGGAGCCGCTCGCGCTGTTGCAGAAAGCGCAAGAGCTCCCGCCACACGATGCCATAGAAGGCCCGGACATAGTGCATGAACGTCATACGGCGATGCCCTCTTCGGCGTCACTACCGATTAGGCGCCTAAAGGCTTCACCCAAATCCTTCGCACCGGTCTCAGCCACGACGGTCTTCGCCTCGCCACGCGCTATGATACGACCGCGGTGAAGCACGATCAGATCATCGTCCGGCTCGATCTCATCGAACAGGTGGGTCGCCCACAACACGCCGATATTGTCGCTGCGCGCCAAAGCATGGATGTGCCTCACGATTGCCGCACGCGTTGGGTCGTCGAGACCGATCGTGGGCTCGTCCAGGAGAAGAAGCTTCGGACTATGCAAGAGCGCACGGGCAATCTCGACCCGCCGGCGGTGGCCGCCATTGAGGGACCGCACCTTCTCGGAGATCCGCTCCTTCATGTCGAGGGCGTCCAGGGCACGGTTCATGCGCTCGTCCGCCTCTTTGCGCTTCAAGCCTCTGAGCGCTGCGAAATAGCGCAAGTTCTGCTTGACCGTGAGGTCTAGATCGAGCGTCGGCTGCTGGAACACCACACCGAGCGGCCCAAGCGCCTTGAAGCCCGACTCTGCCGCCGAGCGTCCGTCGATCTCGATGCGGCCCGTGGGCGCATCGAACAGGCGCGTGATCAGTGAAAAGAGCGTGGTCTTACCGGCACCGTTCGGACCAAGCAACGCCGTGACCTTGCCGGAATACACATCGAAGCTCACGTCATCGAGCGCGCGTTTGGAGCCGTACCAGTAGGACACGTCCTTGACTGATAGGACCGGAACGCGGCCGGATTCATCGTTGGGAGCTTCTTTTTGCATCGGGCTCCTATGGGGGAACTGAAGAGCTGACGCCCTTCTCCTTGCAGGCCTTTCCTCGCCCCACAGATAGCGCCGCGCCGCGCCTTTCACAAGTGTCAGGGATACCGGCTTTGGCAACACTGTTTGCTCAATTAAGCAAAGGCGAGCCGCCTGACAAAAAAAGAAGCCGCCCCGAAGGGCGGCTTCCGTTGTCTTGGAATTCCAGAGTGTGGATTAGAAGAAGATAATACCACCAACCTGGAACAGATCGAAGTCGTCAAAGCCCTGCTTGACGTTCTGGCTCAGGCCAGTAGCGCCGTTTAGACCCGTGAAGTCGACACTGACCTGCTGATGCTGCCACCGAGCGAACACGTGCATGGCGGCTGCGTCGATTTCCTGGACGGCACCGAGACCCCAGCGTTGGGTCTCCGAGCCGCTGACGTTCACGACATTCGCAGCGTTGGCGGCGCAGAAGTTGCCGATATTCGATCCAGCAACGAAGCCGAAGCCTGTGCACATGTTGGCACCAGCAACGCCACTATAGTTGCCGTTGTTCTGGTAGTACTCGCCGTACAGAACCGTCGAGCCGAGCGGGTTCCAGCTCCGCTTGATGAAGGGCTTAACACCCCACATCGTCGTATTCTGCATGTTGGCACCGTTGCCGTTCAGCCCCTTCACGTCTTCGAAGTTGCCGGTCGCGTAGACACCGAGACCAGACGGGACATGCATGATGGTGCCGCCAACCTGGTGGTAGTTCTCCTCGCCAGTGCTGAGCGCAGTGCTCTCCATCCAGGTGTAGGCGTAGGCCAACGACACTTTGAAGTTGCCAAAGTCGTTGTTGTAGAACGCCGCAATATCCCAGAAATGCAAGTCCCTGGTCGGGGTGGCAGCCACGCCAAGCGAACTGAGGACGTTATTGGTGCCGTAGGAGGTTTCGAACCGGAAGCCACCCCAGGTCGGCGAGTCGTACCGGACAGCCGGCTCTGCGGTGCCGAAGCAGTCGCCACCAGCCGCGATCTGGCTGCTGCAGTTCGCGAAACTGCCCCAATTAAGCGTGGTAGCAGCAGCCGCCCCGCCGAACGCCTTTTGCCCGTTCGGCCTCAGGATGAACCCGGCGCCCTCGAACCACACCGCGTTCGACTCGATCACCGTACCGGAGATATCGGCCAGAACCGCGGGGTTGTCCGAAGCAGGGCTCAAATGACCCCAGTTCAGAGTGCCGTACTTGTCGCTCTTGATATAGATGTAGGAATAGAGCGTGTTGATGGTCGCGTAGTTGTTGCCGTAAAGCAAACCGTTGACCGAGGAAAACTCATTGTTCTGATTGGATGTGATACCGAACGACTCGCCGCCGCCGGTAACGGTCATATTGTAACCACCCGACCAGCCAGGAGCGATGGTTGCGGAGCCGGTGATGGCGAAGCGCGACCCCAGATCGTAATCTTTGTCGCCCACAGCAAAGCTGCCGTCGTTGCCGTCATCCCACCAGTTCATGGTCTTGATGACCCAACCGGAGAGCGTCACCGATACCTTCTTGTTGCCCTTGCGGACGGTCGTCGCCTCAAGCTCCGCCACCCGCTCTTCCAGATCCGCGCAGCAGTCGCCACCGAGATCCGCAGCCTTGGCAGGGGTGATGCTCGTCATATACCCCCAGAAAGTCATGCCAAGTGCGGCTGCGATGGCGATGCGGCTGGATGTTTTTGTCAGTCCCCCAAACATATCCATCTCCACCTTCCCTGATAAATTGCCTAATCCAAACTCTCGCTTCGAATTAGCCTTTCGGCCTCCGCATCGGTGAAATGCCATCGAAACTAGACAGAAATCCCCCGACAGAGAGTTCTAGTTCTGCTTATACGCGTTCCGGCAGGAAGGTAAATTGCTATCAAAGCGGGCGGGGACGTTTTTGGCCGTCTTGTGACATTTCCGCCACGAACTTTGCGCCCCTGGGAGCCCCTCGATCCCGAACGCCGTCATGTCGAAAAACGCCGTATTGTCAATAGATTAGCGGAGACGTCCGCCGCCTCGCAGGCGGTTCCCGCCACGGCCTCGATAAGAGGCAAACGCCACTTCCTCCGCCCTCGGCCTGCCCAATCCGTAAACAGGGCCGCGCGCATTAATCATGCAGAGCTCTGATTCTCCCTTGTGCCGTAGCCCATTAGAGCGCTTCCATACGAATTAGGGGTCGCGAAGCCCCCTATCCTGGTCTAGAAAGCGCCGCTCGTTAGGCCGGCGTTTCTCCGCGGGGCCGCGTTTTTGGCCGAAACACTGAGCCGCGAATTGCGGCCGGAGCGAACAGACAGTGAACGATTCTGAGCACAACCCGCAGCTCAAGGACCTCCGGGTCCTCGTCGTCGAGGACGAGGCGCTGATCGCGCTCCAGCTCGAGGACATGCTGACGGAATTGGGCTGTGCCGTTATCGGTCCCGCCAGCCGCGTGCGCCAAGCGCTCGAGCTTCTCGACGGGGAGCCTGTGGAGGCCGCGGTGCTCGATCTCAATATTGCCGGCGAGCTGGTCTATCCCGTCGCCGATAAGCTCGGAAATCGCGGTTTGCCGTACATTTTCGTCACTGGCTACGGCACGTCCGGCTTAGGCGAGCCTTATCGCAGCCGGCCTGTCCTGGAGAAGCCCTTTGCCCGACGCGCGCTTCTGCAGGCGCTGCTCGACACCCTTCGGCACGAGCAATAGGGCGCCCCGCGAGCTTAGGCCAGACCGCCTAAAGTGGGCGCAGGGTGCGGCACCCGGCCCAGACGCAATCCGTTCACGCCCGGCTTCCAGGCCTCAGTGCTTCCTTGTGAAAGGGCGAGACTGGCCCCGGCGAAGGACAGCACCAGCAACGCGGCACAGCCGGCACCGAGCAGGAAGCACGGAGCAGAACTCCGAGCGGAATCGCAGGTTCGATTCGGAAACATGGACGCCTTATCCCGTTCTTGGGCCGACTTGGCGCGGCCCTCACGGTGATAACTACCAGGAACTCCTTTTGGTTTCGTAAAACGGCGACGGACCGCCAAAGGGCACAGGCGCCAGATCCAGCGCATGGTTAAAGGAAATATCGCGCGGCCCTGCCCGTTCCGGCCCCCCTTGGGGGAACCCTTGAGCCAGGTCAAGGCTCGGACGCCCTAAGGGAAGCTATGCGACAATAGAACTGCCCCAAGATTGCGCACCGGTCCTTGTGACGGCCGCCCTCATGGGCTACTTAGCTTGGGTAACACCCGGTGCGGTATGAACTTTAGGCAAGCGGTACAAGAACTTGCTCAATCCGGGCGTGCATAACCATATCCATTCTGTTCAGCCAATAGCTGGGTGCCGTTGGCGGACGCCAATGGTCTAGGGGAACGGAGACAGATGGATTACGAGGATCGCTTCCGTCAGCATCTTGAGTCGCTACACAGCGAAGGCCGGTACCGCGTTTTTGCCGACCTGAAGCGCCGCTGCGGAGCCTATCCGACCGCCGACCATTTCACTGAAGAGGGCATCCGCGACGTCACCGTGTGGTGCTCCAACGACTATCTCGGCATGAGCCAGCATCCCAAAGTGCGCGCCGCCATGCACGAGGCGATCGATACGGTGGGCGCCGGCTCCGGGGGCACCCGCAACATCTCCGGCACTACGCATTACCACGTCGAACTCGAGGCTGAACTCGCCGATCTTCATGGCAAGGAGGCGGCGCTCTTATTCACCTCGGCCTATATCGCCAACGACGCCACACTCTCGACGCTCACGCGCCTGATCCCGGGTCTCGTGATCTTCTCCGACGAGAAGAACCACGCCTCCATGATCGAGGGCATCCGCCATGGCGGCGCCCCGAAGCACATTTTCCGCAACAACGACCTCGGCCAGCTCGAGGATCTGTTGAAGAAGGTCCCCCTGGAGACGCCGAAGATCATCGCCTTCGAGAGCGTCTATTCCATGGATGGGAATATCGCGCCAATCGCCGCGATCTGCGATCTCGCCGAGAAGTACAACGCGCTCACCTATCTCGATGAGGTTCACGCCGTTGGCCTCTACGGCCCGCGTGGTGGCGGCATGGCCGAGCGCGACGGCGTCATGGATCGCGTCGACATCATCAACGGCACGCTCGCCAAAGGCTTCGGCGTCATGGGCGGATATATCGCCGCGAGCAAGGCCTGCTGCGACGCCATCCGCTCCTATGCGCCGGGCTTCATCTTCACCACCTCGCTGGCGCCGGCGATCGCCGCCGGTGCGCTGGCCTCGATCCGCCATCTCAAAGTGAGTGAGCTTGAGCGCGCACGACATCGGGAGCGGGTCACGACACTGAAACGCCTGATGACCGACGCGGGCCTGCCGGTCATGGACAATCCGAGCCATATCGTGCCGGTGATGGTCGGCGATCCGGTCCACTGCAAGGCGGTGACCGACACGCTGCTCACCCAGTACCGGATCTACGTGCAACCCATCAATTATCCGACCGTGCCGCGTGGCACCGAGCGCATGCGCTTCACGCCCTCGCCGGTCCATACCGACGGGCAGATGGCCTACCTCATCAACGCGATGAAAGAGCTGTGGGCCGCCTGCCCCGTCGCCAACGGCCAATACGTGCGCCTCGCCGCCGAGTAAGCTAGCCGCTCCCCCAGCCTCATTGGCAGCCCCACCCCGTTGCTCGCGACGGCTTTTCAGCCACAGTGGGGCGCGCGGAGGCGTTCATGCGCGCCGGAGAGCGGGCTCTTGCTTGAGACCCTAACGCCGGAGCAGCCAGGCTGCGAGGAACGAGACCATCAGCACCGCCAAGAAGCACAGCAGAACGATCACGCCGATGGCGCCGAGGATCCCTTTCAAGGTGCCCCAAAACCCGAATGTGGCCACCATCGCGGCAAGCAACAGAACAACAATGATAGGCATCTCAGCTTCCCCTCGTCCGGTTCATCCTCTTGAGCCGCTCTTCTTCGAGCCACGCCTCTCGTAAGAGAAAAAACAGAATCAGTCGCTTTCATGCTTGCAGAATATGGCGAAGGCCGAAAGACACCGGTCCGCGGGCAGCTTAACATGAGACGCCTCTAAGGGAGCCGACCCAGTGGAGACTGAACAACAAGGCAACCCGAAATCGCACAGCTATCTCCTCGCCTTCGAGGACTCGGCGTTTCTTGAGAGCGATGAGATGCGCGCGCTTCGGCTCGCCCTCGAGTTCTCGAAGGCCGACTTGGCGCTGACCGAGAAGGGCATAGCCTCAACCGTCGTCGTGTTCGGCAGCGCCCGCATCCTGTCACCGGAGCAGGTGGAGAAGGCTCTACGCCGGGCCAGCAACCCTGCGGCCCGCAAACAGGCCAAGCAGCAACAGGAGCTCTCCCACTGGTATCAAGAGGCGCGCGAATTCGCGCGGATCGTCTCGGAGCGGGGCGGCGCGCTCGCCACCGACGGCACGCTCCAGAACGTCATCGCCACCGGCGGTGGACCGGGCATCATGGAGGCCGCCAATCGCGGCGCGGCCGAGGCCAGCGCGCCAAGCATCGGCTTCAACATCGTCTTGCCGGAGAAGCAGCCGCCCAACCCGTACTCGACACCGGACCTGACCTTCTGCTTCCACTATTTCGCCATCCGCAAGATGCACTTCGCCATGCGCGCTAATGCGCTCGCCATCTTCCCCGGCGGCCTTGGCACCATGGACGAGCTGTTCGAGATCCTCGACCTCAAGCAGACGCGCAAATGCGCGCTGATGCCGGTCATCCTGTTCTCTCGGGACCATTGGCGGAGGATCATCAATTTCGAGGCTCTTGTGGAGCTCGGCATGATCGACGAGACCGATCTCGGCTTGTTCCAAGTCGTGGACACAGCCGAAGAGGCCTGGGATGTGTTGATAAAGCGCGGCGTGTTGGCCCACACGCCACTCCGCGAACCCTGAGGCCTCACTCAAGTCTCAACCAAGCGTCTGTCTCGGCGAACTCAGTCGGCAAAATCCCGGAAGGCTCTAGTCCTCCGAACTTTGCTTCAGTTCCTCATCAATCTCAGCGATCGCAGCCTGCAGCTCTTCGATCTCCAGCTCGACTTGCTCCGGCGGCGGCGGAGCTTCTCTAGAAATCAAGGTCACGCCGGGCATATAGAGGTCGTTCCGTCGGTCAGTCAGCTCGCGAAGCAGCCTCTCCAAGTGCGCTCGCTTTTCCTTTAGGCTTTGTGCGCCTTGTGCAGACATTTTCTCCTTGCCTCCCCATTGAAGCCAAGACCCATTCTGGAGCGCTCTCGTCAAATGACATTTCTATGTCGGCTTCAAGTGACTGCGCCAGACCCGGGCGGGCCATCGGCGCTTCGTCAACGGCTAGCGGGCAATTTTCCAAACAGCAAGCGTCGGAACATTTCCGGGCCCACCGCCTGCTCAATCTCCTTGAATGCGAAGTAGGGGATGAGCGCGACGCAGAAGATCAGCCACAGGGCGAGCGCGCCCATGGGGCCACTACCGATGTGGGGAACGCTGGCGATAAAGCCTCTCCCGGCAATGCCCCCCATCAGCATCTCTTCCAGCACATAGGCGGCGAAGAGCAGAGTGGTGAAGGCGGCGGCCTTGTAGATGATCGGATAGATCAGCGGCATTACCTTGAACCGCTCAAAAAAGCGGGTTTTGTCGGCGATCAACATGATCTTCGCCATGACCACGGCATTGATTGCCGCGAGCCCATAGAATGTGAAGCCGATGTGGTTCTCGGAAAGAACGATCCACTCATGCACGAGGAGCACGGTGAAGACCACCCAGAGATAGACGAAGATCCCTGTGAACTTCTTGGCCTCCTGGATCACTTTCTCTTTGAGCGTCGGCTTGGGCTTCTCCCCACCTGCGGTCAATGCCTGAACGAGCGCATCGACAGCCTCGCCATTCGGCTCGGTCACGGCGTGCGCTAGATCGTCGTGCGCAAGACTGAACTGCGCGTCAGCGGCCTCACCGTTCGATTCGATAGTGAAACTCGCGTCGCCTTCGCCGTCCGGTTCGGTCACGGTGTGCGCCGAATCGTCCTGCGCAAGGCTGCACTCCGCGTCAGCGGCCTTGCCGTTCGGCTCGACGGTGAAACTCGCGTCGCCTTTGCCGTCCGGTTCAGGTGTCAGATCCGCGTCACCCTCGGGAGAGGGATCGACAAAGACAGGCGCATCAGTTGCCGCGCCGTCCGCCTCGACGACAGCTTCATCTGCATCGGCTTCGGGTGACGATGTAAAGCCGAAGATGGCATTAGCCGGCTTCCACGAATCGAGCCCCGCGGTCCACAAGAGATCACCGTCTTTGAAATTGCCGCCATCGGCAAACAGCGAAAGCTCGCGGTCCGTCAAGGGACCGTACTGCTTGCCGTCTCGTGTCAGATACCAACTCGGCGCGGCACGCTCCGCCTCGCCCTGCTCGACGACACGCTCCTGCATTCACTCCCCCCTAAGCCTACACAACCCCACGCAAGCTTACGCTGCCGCTCGCGCCTTTGTCGGCTGGACGACAATGGCGCCCTTGTCGCCTTTGACAATCTCCTCGTCGGCGACCTTGAAGTTCTCCATGCGCACCGTGTGGAAGCGGTCGAAATAGTCCTCGAGCGGCTTTTCGATGCCCTTGTCGTATTCCGGCCGGGCCACATGCGTGGCGCCCTGCACCACCTTCACCACCTTGCCGTCGCGCACGACGAGCTCGCCGTCCTTAAACACCATGGCAGGCGTGGCAAACATCGCTTCGCGGTTGGAATCGTCCTTGTAGACGGTGATGTCGCCGGCGGCACCAACCCCCAAATGTCCGCGGTCCTGAAGCCCAAGGCTCCGTGCCGGACCGGCCCGCGTCATGACGGCGATATCGTCGAGCGTGTATTCGCGGTTGATGGTGGAGAGAATGCTAGCGCCTTGCGCGTCCGCGTTGATCCTCTGGAACGTATCGTCGCGGAAACTCTTGTCCATGAGCAGCCGGATGAGGTGCGGATAGGTGTAGAACGGCGCGCCGTTGGGGTGGTCGGTCGTGAGAAACATCCGCCAAGGATCGTCGACCAGGAGAAAGGTCTCCAGTCCAATCGCCCATTGCAGCGCATTGACGAAACTCTTGTCGCGATAGCGCATGGGAACCACGCCGCAGCCCGCGTCGCACTCGATATCCATGACCACGGGCTTCTTCGGATGCGCGCTCTTGGCGATGGCGTATTGGCGCATGCTGTCGCCCGACGCGGTGCAGGTCTGGCCAAACATGACCTGGCCTACATCGATCGAGATGTTCGGGCTCTTGTTAACGAGCTCGGCGAGGCGTGCCGCGCCGGAAGAGAACTTCCGATCCCCTTCCGTGCCGTAGCTCATGAACTGCGTGTGCGTCATGTGAATGCGCAAGCCCTCGGCGGCGCGGATCGTATCGAGCGTAGTTTCGATGTTGCCGGGTACGCCCAGATTGCAGCCGTGAATGTGTAAAGGATGCGTGACGCCGAGCTCTTGCAGCGCGCGTGCGAGGTTAAGGACGATCTGCCGTGGTGTAACGCCGTAATAGACGTGCTCCTCGTCGAGATCGAGCTTGCGCTGATTGAACTTGAAGGCGCTGATGCCGCCGGGATTGACCACCTTGACGGCGAGCGCCTGCGAGGCGTGCATGATCCAGGCGACATAGTCCTTGATCGCCTCGAAATCCTTCTTCTCGGAGAGCTGGCGCAAGAAGTAGTCGTCGGAGCCGAGCATGGCGAAGGCGCCCTTGTCGACCATCGGCGTGTCGCCAAGCTCCATATGCGCCTGACGGGCATTAGCCGGCAGCATCGCCGGCTCGAAGCAGGCGGTGTAGCCCATCTCGGCGTAGCGGTAGCCGGCGAGATGCGTTGAGGGCACCGCGTGACCGCAACCGGCACGCGTCACATCCGTACGGGCGACAGAGTCGCCCTGATGGTCTTCAGGCAGCAGCATGCGCGCGATCGTCATCTTGCCGCCACCGATATGGGTGTGCGGATCGATAGCGCCGGCCATCACCACCTTGCCTCTAACGTCGTAGGTCTGGTCGGGTTTGGCGTCGGGCCGCGGCGCCACAATCTTGCCGTCCTCGACATAGATGTCACGGACCTCGCCCGACACCTTGTTCGTAGGATCGTAGACTTTGCCGCCCGTCAATTTGATCAGCATGAAAAACTCCAGACCTAGAGTGCGGCTTCGATCGCCGAAACGACGTCCGCCGCTTGCGGAAGCTCGGCGCGGCCGAGATTCTTCAGCGGCAGGGACACGACGCTATCGACCCGAATGAGCCGTCCGGCGTGGTCAACGCCCGGCGTGCCGATGGGAATGAACACGTCGGTGGATTTCGGCAGCTTCATACCCGGCGTGCCGAGCACGATGGTAGGTATCTTGGTCGCGGGCGGCACGAAATCCGGCGAATAAGAAGCGATCCACAAGAGCAGATCCCCCTCGTCGTCGCCCAACATGCGCGAGATGTCATAGCGATACGGATCGAAGTCTGGCGCGCCCGAGGCATAGCTGACCCGCATGGGATAGCCGCTCAGCCAGGTCGCGACGGACGCAGCGGTGGTAGCGCCCTCGGAGCCGCCAAGAGTCAGTCCCGCGAACCGCTGAGTTGGCGCGAGATCCTTGATGAGCCCTGCAAGCTGATCGACAGTTAGCTCGGCGTGTGGAAAGTCGAAGGCAGGCGGCGCCCACACCACGACGCCGTATTCCGCCTTACGGCAACGCTCGGCGAGCGCATCGATGTCGGCGAGCTTCACCCCGGCAATATCGGGCTGTTTCAGCGTGAACCCGCGAAGTCGTGCACGCAGCGCGCCGATCACCTCGCCGACAGCCTCTGGCTTGCAAGGTAAAGTGACCACCTTGCCGACGCCCGCTTGCCTTGCGGCCTTGTCGAGCCCTTTACCGATGACCACGACAGTCCGCTTTTTCGCATTCACACCGAACATCGATTCGGCCGGCGCCACGATCTTTTCGACGAAGCGATGATGCAGGGCAGCGACGTCGGTGCCGGCAATGATGATGAGATCGGCGCGGTTGCGCACCTCTGTCAACGTCGACATCGTCCAGCCGACTGACTGAAGCACCTTGAAGTTACGGTATTGCGCCTCACTCGCCGCATGGTCGACCACCCCGCCGGAGCGCTCGGCGAGCGCCATCACGGCCCGCATGCCCTCAACGTCGGTGGCCAGGCCGCCAAAAAGCGGAAGCTCGGCTTCGCCGATCAGCTTGGCCGCCTCGGCGACGGCCTCGGCAAGCGGCACGTCCCTGCCCCGAATCTGGGGACTCGAAGGAGGCAGCTTGCGCTCGAATCCCGCCTTCGCCTTCCCGCAGCCGCTTTTCACGACCTCCAGGATCTCGCCGCTTCGCTCCACCTCCAAGTCGTCGCACAGAATGCCGCAGAACGGGCAGGTGACGTCCTCAAACAATTCGGTATTTGCGCGCTCTCTGCTGGACCCGCGCACGGTCGAAGTCGGCATTCGGTTACCTCCCTCAAAGGCCGCGGCAAGTAAGCATGGCAGCGGCCCGAACACAACTCGCGCAGTGCCGCAGTCCCCGGCGGCAGTTAGCCTAAGGGCCCTGAGAGCCCGCCTTTTTTGGCCGGCTTTCCTCTGCCCACGTCGTCTGATCTGGAGGTCTTGCCCAAGGCCGCAAGGAGTGGAAGACTCTGCCTCACGGACTGGGGTGAGGGATTAGTATGCGTACGGCAATACTTTCGATTGGGCTGTTCGCCCTTGTGGCGATTCAGCCCGGCATCAAGCACCGCGTGGTCAGCGAAAACCGCGATATTCCCTTCTTTGTCCTGCTCGGCAACCAGTGGGTCTGCGTCGATCGTAACCCACGGCAGGTGAACAGGAAGGATTGCTGGCCAAGGCAATCGTCGAAGCGATAGCTCGGCTTCAGGCTGCGGCGGCCAGGTGGTCGCCGAGGCGAAGCCCCCAAGCGTAGATGGTCAGCGACGGGTTGACGCGGCTTGCCCGCGGCAGCGGGCTGCCGTCCCCCACATAGAGGTTCTTCATGCCGTGCACCCCACCGTGCGGACAGACCACCGAGGTCTTGGGGTCGGTGCCGGTCACCATGCTGCCGAGCGCATGCGCCGTACCGGCCATGCCCATATATTTGTCGACGCCGGCCAAGCCCGCTGCCAGCAGACGCTCGATCCACGCATCGATCAGCGCGTGGTGCTCCTTCGTCGCATTCGGGATGCGATCGAGGCTGTAATCCATGATCGGCTTGCCGCCCGGCCCTCCCGAGATGATGCGGTTCTTGGGCGTCGAGCAATCCTCGGTAGTCGCCCAGAAGCCGATCGCCCGCGTGCCGAGAAACTTGTCGACGAAGCCCGGCGTCCACGGCGGTGCTTGGACGGCGAGAAGTTCGGGGTCGATCCATCCCAGGCACTGCATCGAGGAATGGGGAAACTTGTCGTTGTAAAGAACCGCCGTCTTGCGCAGGACGTCGTGGTCCTTGAATGGCGAGAAGCCGAGCACCGCCGAGTTGATATGCATCTTGAAATTGGCGCCGACCAGATCGCCACACGGAAGCGTCACGCCGCTCGCATGGAGATGATCCTGGAGGATGCGGGGAGACGTCATGGCACCCGCGGCAAGCACAACCTTGTCTGCCTCGTAGGTCGAGCCGTCCGCGCATTTGACCCCGATGATCGTGCAAGGATCGCCCGGAGCGGCGATGAGCTCGGAGACGGGATCGCCGGCGATGAGCGTGAAGTTCGGCTTGTCGCGGATATGGTCGATGAGGTTGCGCTCGGAATCCGACTTCAGTCCCGACGGCGAGGCAAACCCGTCGAAGTGCTTCGCCTCCTCAGGGTGATTGACGATGTCTTTTGACAGACCAAGCGGCAGCGGGTGGAGTTCCCATCCGGAATCCGCCGTGGTGATCTTATCGAGCAGTGCCTGGAGCTGAGGCTCATTCTCGAAGCTGGTGATTTCGAGGAGCTCAGTCGCCTCGTCGTAGTAGGACTTCAGTTCCTCGTAGCCGAATGGCCACCCCAGTACGCCATAGTCGGCGTCCGCTTCGAACTCGACCGGTCTGAAGCGGAACAAGGCCGCGCCATACCACTTGGTCTTGCCCCCCACATTGTAGAACTCACCCGGGACGAACTCGCGCCCCTTGCTGTCAAGCCAGACGACGTGATTCTTGAACACGCCGTCGACGAACACCTGTTTGACGTCGAGCGTCGAGGAATTGCGCGGCAGGAATGGCCCCTTCTCGATCAGGAGCACGCGCTTGCCGGCATTTACGAGCTTGTAGGCGACGCTGGCCCCACCCGCGCCGCTGCCAATAACGATCACGTCATATTGCGCCGCCATGATGTCCTCCCTGTGAGTGGCAAACCAGGGTACTAACCCGCGGAGTTAGGACGTTAGCAAGGTTGCCGATGCTATTGCCAATGTCTAGGCTTATCGCGCGTCAGCAGCCGTCGAGGTGAGTCGTTACCCTTGCAGCGTTAGTGGAATATGAAAATCATCCACTAGATGGAGGACGGCATGTCATTGAAGAACAAGGTCGCAATCGTCACCGGCGGCAACAGCGGAATTGGCCAGGCGATCGTTCTTGAGCTGGCACGGCAAGGCGCCAACATCGTCATCGACTACGTGGCCCACCCGGAGGCGACGGAGGAGCTGGAGCGCAAGGTCGCGGCTCTCGGTGACCAGTGCACGGGCGTCGACGCGGACGTCAGTAAGGTCACCGATCTGCAAAAGCTCGTCGACACCGCGGTCGCCAAGCTGGGGCGGCTCGACATCATGGTGAATAATGCGGGCATCGAGACTCGTACTTCGGTCCTTGACACCACCGAGGATCAATATGACGCCGTCTTGAAGATCAACCTCAAGAGCGCGTTCTTCGGCACTCAACTCGCAGCCAAGCAGATGATCAAGCAAGGCGATGGGGGTCGGATCATCAACATCACCTCGGTGCACGAGGACTGGCCGATGCCTGGCAATACCGCCTATTGCCTTTCTAAAGGTGGCATGCGGATGTTGACCCGTACCGCAGGCGTCGAGCTCGCGCCTCACAATATCCTGGTCGTCGGGGTTGGCCCGGGCGCCGTGGCGACGCCGATTAACACGAGCACGATGGACGATCCGACGCTGCTCAAGAAGCTGGACGCAGCGATCCCGCTCGGACGCATGGCGCAGCCCGGGGAGATTGCCAGCGTCGTCTCCTTCCTCGCCGGCACCGGCGCGAGTTATCTCACCGCCATGACGATCATTGCCGATGGCGGGCTCATGCAAAGCAGCCCCGGTCTCTAGGGACATGGCGCTCCCGATCGAAGACTACGCGCTGATCGGCGACTGCGAGACCGCAGCGCTCGTCGGACGCGATGGCTCGATCGACTGGCTGTGCACGCCGCGCTTCGATTCGGGGGCGTGCTTCGCGGCGCTTCTCGGCACGCCCGACAATGGCCGCTGGCTGATCGCGCCCACGGATCAGAAGGCGAAGGTAACCCGGCGCTACCGGCCTAACACGCTCATTCTCGAGACGAAGGTCGAGACCGACAGCGGCACCGCCACGGTGACAGACTTCATGCTTCCCCAAGAGGGCCGCGTGCACCTCATGCGCCTCGTGACGTGCGAGAGCGGCACGGTCGAGTTCGAGACCGATTTCGTAGTGCGTTTCGGCTACGGGGAAGAAGTGCCATGGGTCGTCAAGCTGGAGGACGGGCGCATCCGCGCGGTCGCCGGACCAAACAAGCTCATCCTACAGTCGACCACGGAACTGCGCGGCGAAAATTTCAGGACCAAGGGCACGTTCACCGTGAAGGCCGGCGAGACCGCCTCTTTCGCGCTCACCTATACAAACTCCTATTGGCCCGATCCGCCTGCCATCGATCCACAAAAGCTGCTCGCAAACACCGAACAGTTCTGGCTGGACTGGTCCTCGCAGTGCAACTTCAGCGGGCCCTATGCAGATGTTGTAAAACGCTCGCTGATCACGCTGAAGGCGATGACCTTCGCGCCGACCGGCGGCGTCGTGGCCGCGGCGACGACCTCACTACCCGAACAATTCGGCGGTCCGCGCAACTGGGACTATCGCTATTGCTGGGTACGCGACGCGACACTCACCCTGCTCGCGCTCATGAATACCGGCTTTTTCGACGAGGCGCGGGCCTGGCGCGAATGGTTGCTCCGCGCCGTCGCTGGATCTCCCGAGCAGATGCAGATCATGTACAGCATCGCCGGGGAGCGCAGGCTCTATGAGGTCGAGCTTCCCTGGCTGACTGGCTACGAGAAGTCGACGCCCGTGCGCATCGGCAACGCGGCTCACCAGCAGACGCAGCTCGATGTTTATGGCGAGCTGGCCGACGCGCTGCACCAAGCGCGCAAAGGCGGCCTCGCACCCGAAAAGTCGGGCTGGGAGGTGCAAATTGCCATCCTCGAGCACCTCGAACGCGAATGGGACAAGCCGGACGAAGGTATTTGGGAGGTGCGGAGCGGTCCGGAGCAATTCGTCTATTCCAAGGTGATGGCCTGGGTCGCCTTCGATCGTTCCATCAGGAGCGCGGAGCGCTTCAAGCTGAAGGGCCCGATAGATCGCTGGCGCGCGGCCAGAAAGAAGATTCACCTCCAGGTCTGCGAGAAGGGCTACGACAAGGAGCTAAATAGCTTCGTGCGCGCCTATGGCGCGAAAGAGGTCGACGCGAGCCTCCTGCTATTGCCGGCCGTAGGCTTCCTGCCCGGGGATGATCCTCGTATCGCCGGCACCGTGGCGCAGATCGAGAAGACGCTGATGAAGGACGGCTTCGTCCTCCGCTACGACACGTCGAAGAGCAGTGATGGCCTCCCGCCCGGCGAAGGCATGTTCCTCGCCTGCAGCTTTTGGCTGGTGGATGCCTACATCATGCTTGGGCGTCATGACGACGCCGTGAAGCTTTTCGATCGTCTATTGGCGCTTCGCAACGACGTCGGGCTTCTCAGCGAAGAGTACGATCCAAAGGCAAAGCGCCTTTGCGGCAACTTCCCGCAAGCCTTTTCGCATCTCGCACTGGTCAATAGCGCCTGCAATCTCGGCCGCGACGGTAGACCGGTTGAGCAACGCCTCGACTGCGAGAAGAAATCCGCCACAGCATCCGACAAGAAAACCACTGCCCCGACCGCAAGCTGACCTAGGGCGCTCACGCCCGGTGTTCGGGGTTTTCGAAGTCGAAGCGACAACCGGCCTTCCACGCCTCACGATTGTTGCCGTGATTGGGGTAGCCGCCGGCGTCTTTCAGGATGCGGGCGAGATGCATCAGGTTCCACGTCATGATCGTGGTGTTGCGTTGAGTGAAATCGTTGTCGAACCCGGCAGGGCCACTCTCTAGCTGGTCGCCATAGGATGGCCCCGGCCCGGCCTCGCCAATCCAGCCGCAATCCGCCTGTGGCGGGATCGTGTAGCCGAGATGCTGGAGCGCGTAGAGGATGCTCATGGCGCAATGCTTGACGCCGTCCTCGTTGCCGGTGATGACCGTGCCGCCCACCTTGCCGTAATAGAGGCTCTGCCCCTTGCCGTTCAGCATCCCCGACATGCCATAGAGCCGCTCGATTAGGATCCGGCAGACGGAGCTCTCCTCGCCGAGCCAGATCGGCGTGGCCACGATGAGAATGTCGGCGGCCTCGACCGTCTTCCATAGCTTCGGCCAATCGTCGCGATCGCAGCCATGTTCGGTCATGTCGGGGTAGACCCCTGAAGGAATCTGGTGCGATACGGCATGGATATGCTCCACGGCCACCCCGTTCTTGCGCATGATCTCCTCCGCCACGGAGAGCAACAGCCGCGTGTGCGACTCTTCCGGCTTCCGCTTGAGCGAGCAGTTGATCGCGACGGCCTTGAGATCGGAGAAATCGGTCTTGTTTTCTGAGCAAAGTGTAGCTTGCTGAGCGTTGAGCGGCATGGCGGGGGCCTCCGTGTCTGGATCACCGGCCCTACTCTACGAGAGGACCGCGCAAACATGCGCCCACATTGAATAAACTTTCGGTGAATGTCCAAGGGAGCTCTTTCCTTAGAGAGCATCCGCAAAGAAAGAGGGCGGCTGCGCTAGCAGCCACCCTCGGGACGACCTACCTGCCGTGGTTCATGACGGTGTAGGGATTCGGAAATCCCTCCGCAGCCACGGGGGCAACACCAACGGTGATGAGGGCGGCAGCAATCAGAAGGGTCTTCAGCATTGTTGTTCTCCTTGAGAGGTTGGTTTCACGATACGCCACCCTCATATTGGGTTTGGAACCGATCATTCAATAAACAGAATTTCACGACTACGTGAGAAATGGACCGATCGGTCCCTAACGTAAGATCACGGCGCTGTGAGGAACGCGTCCGGCCGGAAGCAGCTAGAGATCGCGCAAGGACGCGTCGATGACGGCTTGAAGATCAGCCGGCGGGTAACCCGAGCGCGACAGCACGCGCAAGCCCATATAGGTGTTGAGGATCGCGCGCGCCGTCTCCGTGCGCCGCTTCGCCGACCAGCGTCCGGCCTTCTTGCTCTGCTTGAGGGCGACGCCGATGGCGTCCTCAAGTCGCCGCAGCATGCTGGTCACCTTCGCCTCAACCTTGCGATCGAAGCGCGCCTGGTCGATCGCCGCATTGCACATGAAGCATCCTCGCCGGGCCGTGTCGTTCTTGACGTCGTCCAGCATCTCACGAATGCGGACGAGGCCATCGGGGCCCTTCGGATCGCAAAGGGCCTCGATTCCCTCTTCGACTTCCGTCTTGTCGTAACGATCGAGCGCCGCGAGATAAATGTTGCGCTTGTCGTCGAAGGCTTTGTACAGGCTGCCGCGGGCGATCTTCATTGCCTTGAGCAAGTCCTCAAGCGAAGCGGCCTCATAGCCTTTCATCCAGAACACGCCCATGGCGCGATCGAGCGCCGTGTCCATGTCGAATTCGCGCGGCCGGGCCATCCCAACTCCTCCTGAAGCATTATGTGGGGTTGGTGACCGACCGGTCAATATTGCCCGGCCGGAGACACGCGGCCAGAGCCTCGGCTCATACCAATTCGTCATCCTAATGAAGGACTCAGTTGCCAATATTCGCCGTTTCAATCACGATCCGCGCAAGACCAACTCAACGGACCCAAACAGCGGCAGCATCCATGAAAGCACCCTCAGGCGCCTGCACCCCGACCTGGGCCCCGGCCCGCAAGGACATCGTAGGCGCAAGCCTCGGCTCTTCCAGGCTGTGGTACACGGTCGCCCAAGGCATCGTTACGGAAGTCTATTACCCGCGCGTCGACATTCCTCAGATCAAGGACTTAGGCTTCATCGTCGCCGACGATCAAGGCTTCTGGGTCGAGCTGCGCCGCCTTGAAGATTACACCGTGACCCTGCCGAAGCCTGGCGTGCCGGCCGCGACGATCGTCCATCGCCATCCGCGCTTCACCTTCACCCTCGAGGTCTGTCCCTCGGAACGCCGCGATACCCTTCTCATGCGCTACCGGCTCGATGGCGATGCGGGCCTGAGGCCTTACGCCCTTCTCGCCGCGCGTCTCGGCGAGGATGCCCAGAACAACATCGCCTCTGTCGCGACCCATGACGGCCGCGCCGTGCTGTGGGCGGAGCAAGGACCGTTCGCGCTGGCTCTTTCGGCCGTTGATCAGAACGGAGCGGAGGCATTCGGCCGCCGCTCCGTCGGCTGCCTTGCCGTGAGCGACGGCTGGCAAGACTTCGACCGCAATGGCCGCATGACCTGGGAGTATGACAGCGCGGGCCCGGGCGCTGTGTCCCTGATGGGCGAGCTCTCCCGGCAAGGCGTGCTGGCGCTTGGGCTCGCCTCCAGCAAGGAGGCCGCAGCCACGCTGTCGGTGTCGTCACTCCTCGACGATTTCGACGAAGAATGGGAGACCCATTGCCAGGCCTGGCAGGAATGGCTCGGCGAATGCCACCGCGCCGCTTTCGGCGGAGGGATCGACGAGCGGCTCGCTTTGTCCGCCACGGTGTTGAAGGTGCATCAGGACCGCACCTATCGCGGCGCCGCCGTCGCCAGCCTCTCGGTGCCGTGGGGCGACACCAGCACGAGCCGCGGCGGCTATCATCTGGTCTGGCCGCGCGATCTGGTAGAGACGGCCGGCGCGCTCGTCGCCATGGAGTCCTACCGCGACGCTCGCGACGTGCTGCGCTATCTCATCGCTACTCAGCACGAGGATGGCCACTGGTTCCAGAACCAATGGCTTGGTGGGCGCCCCTTCTGGCAGGGCATCCAGCTCGACGAGGCGGCGTTTCCCATTCTTCTCGCCTCGCTTCTGAAAGAGCGCGAGGCGCTCGACGACATCCCGGTCAAGGACATGATCACGCGCGCCGTGGGCTTCGTCTGCCGCGAAGGCCCGACCACCGACCAGGACCGCTGGGAGGAGGATTCCGGCCTCAACACATTCACCCTCGCCGTCGCCATCGCCGCGTTGGTCGAGGGCAGCGAAAATCTCGAGGGCGAGGCGAAGGCCCATGCGCTCCGTGTGGCCGACTATTGGAACGCGCGGATCGAGGACTGGTCCTTCGTGCAAGGCACGCCGCTTGCCGAGCAATTGAAGGTGAGCGGCTACTACATCCGCACCGTTCCGCTCGACGAGCTCGGCGACAAGCGCGCCTTCACCGAAACGGTGATGATCAAGAATCTTGCCTATAATCCCAACCTGCCCGCGAGCGGGCAGGTTTCCACCGACTGCTTGCAGCTCGTGCGCTATGGCTTGCGCGCCGCGGGCGACCGCACCATCACTGACAGCATCAAGGTCATCGACCACCTGTTGAAGACCGACACGCCGTCAGGCCCGGTGTGGCATCGCTATAACGATGACGGCTATGGCGAGCACGCCGACGGCAGCGGTTTCGACGGCACGGGCCATGGGCGCGGCTGGCCGCTGCTCACCGGCGAGCGCGGCCACTACGCTCTGTGCGCCGGCGAGGACGTCGCGCCTTATCTCGACGCCATGATGGCCATGAGCAGTCCATTGGGTCTGATCCCCGAGCAGGTTTGGGACACCACCGCCATTCGCGAGAAGCACCTTGAGCCCGGCAAGCCGAGCGGCTCCGCCATGCCGCTGGTCTGGGCGCATGCGGAGTTCGCCAAGCTCTGCCATAGCCTGGCGGCGGGGCGCCCGGTGGACCGCCCCACGGCAACCTGGGCGCGCTACCGCGGCATCCGCCCGGAGATCGACTACGACATTTGGGGTCCGAGCTACCGCCCCCGCCACATCGCGGTGGGCCACGCGCTCTATGTGGCGGTGAAGGCGCCGGCCCGAATCCATGTCGGCACCAATGGCTGGCAGGACATTCAGGACATCGCCACCAAGGACACGGGTCTCGGCATCCATATCGCCAAGCTGCCGACCGAGGCGCTGAACGCAGGCGACAGCATCCAGTTCACCTTCTTCTGGCCCGAGAGCGGAAACTGGGAAGGTCAGAACTACGAGGTCGCTATCGCCGGTGTGCCCGCCCAGATGGCCCGCGCCTCCTGACCGGCGCGTGCCTACCGGACTGACGTCGAGCCCGGCCCAGAGGCGAACAGTCCGTTCGGGGTCTCGCCGTTAAGGTGATCCAAGACGCCGATGGACAGCACCGTCCCGAAGAGCACGATGGCGAATGCGGCGAAGCCAACGGCCAAAGCGTGGTTCTTCGTGCGCGCGCGCTCGAGGAGCGCGTCTCCTGTTGTGGGACCACTCGGCATGGACGTGCCCGAGAACCACGAAGACATGCCTTTACCGCCCAGCGCCGTCCCGCCGTGTCCCCACAAATGAATCACGATGATCATGCCGACCAGGCACATCAAGCTGCTCAAGATCAAGATGACGACGCCGCCGAGCATCTCATCGAAGACCGGGCGAAGCGCGAAGAGGCGTCCGACGGTGTCGTAGACCGGGTACAGAACTTCGCTCTTGATGGTGGTGAAAGAGCCAAGGACGAGGATGGAAAGGATCATGATCCACAGCATCATCAGGCGGGTGCCGTAGGTCAGGCCGGCCGGCGCGGCGCGCATATCGAAAACGCGCCACCAGAACAGCAGTCCGGCGGCGAGCATGCTCGCATACATTAGATAGCGGATCGGCGCGTTTAGCAGGGCCGCATCGTGATATGGCGGGTATTGCCACACATAGAGCGCGGCGATGTAAAGCGCCGTCACCACG
>Ga0210086_1000286_pt1 | contig 32079 bp, 29 predicted proteins | sample China_Galinas_PW_3_FD_184867 | JGI IMG/M metagenome (GOLD analysis project Ga0210086, IMG submission 184867) | Wetland microbial communities from San Francisco Bay, California, USA, that impact long-term carbon sequestration - China_Galinas_PWB_D2... | ecosystem: Environmental > Aquatic > Marine...
TCCAATGCGTTGCAGCCCGTCACGCAGGACCACGAAGTACTCGTCGGCACCGGCCCGGGCCACCCGCAGCACACTGCCGACCGGGAACCCGCTGACCACCGACGGCTCTCCCGCCCCGGCAATCCGTGGGGCGGTGACCGGCGGGGCCTCCGGGATTGCGTTGAGCACCGTCGACGACACACCACGAGCTGTCATCCCGTCCAGATGGAGCGTTCTCGCGGTCACCGGGTCGCCCGGGTCGACCGCCGCCCGCTTGTCGCCGTAGAGCAGATACACGGTCTCTCCTCCGTGAGCCGCCGACGCGAGCACCGCCGTCTGCGGCGGTAGTGCGGCCGGGGCGACGGTGGGGCCGGCAGCGACGGTGGTCGTGCCGTCCGGGTAGTCGCAAGCCAGCCAATGCAGCTCGGCCGCACCGAAGGGCGGGCCGAGGGCCTGCGGAGCTCCGGGGATGCCCAGCAGGGGTCCGCGTCCGGACTGATGAAGGCGCTCGTCGTCGACGATTCGCGCGGTCGCAGGAGAATTGAGGATCAACCGGGCGGAGGCGAGATTGGCCACCGGGTGCAGTGTTTCGCCCACACGCACGAACAAGGCACCGGATTGGCGGGACATCACCAGCGGCGCATCGCCGGGTCCGGCACTGGGCCGCAGGACGGCCATCCCGGCGGCGGCGACAATCCCGCCGACCGCCACCAGGCAGCCGGCCGCCAGGGCGAGCTGTTGGGCTCGAAGCGGATCGCGATCGCGCGGCATCGACCGGCCCAGCACCGCATAGTCCATGCGGCGCAGCAGGAAACGATGACCGCTGAGGGCAAGCCGCGCCGACCCGAGCCTCGCCATGCACCCACGCTAGAGCCGACGCGCAGGCGGCGAACTCGGCGATCCACAGCATGTCGAGACTGAAGCCTGGGCGGGAAATCCGGCGTTTTCCCGCCCAGGCTTCAGTCTCGACCCCCTAGCCCTCCTTGGAGCGGCGCTCCCGGTAGGCGGCCACGTGCTGGCGGTTGCCGCAGTTGCCGGTGTCGCAGAACATCCGTGACCGGTTGCGGGACAGGTCGACCAGCACCGCGTCGCAGTCGGGTGCCGCGCAGGTCTTGAGCCGGCGCAGCTCGCCGATGCGGATCAGGTCGGCCAGCGCCATCGCCATCTCGGCGCCCATCCGCTGAGCCAGCGGGTCGTGAATCGAAGCCAGGTGCAGATGCCATTCCGGCATCTCGGCGTGCCGGGTCAGCCACGGCGCCGCGCGGGTGTCCGACAGCAGCGCGTTGACCTGTCCGACGGCCCGCACCTCGTCGTCGGCGGCCGCCCAGATCCGGCCCAGCCGGGTGCGCAGCGTGTGCACCGCCTCCAGTTCGGCGTCGTCGTGATCCCGGCGCCCCGTCCAGCCGTAGCTATCCAGGTAGGCGTCGAGTGCGGCCTGGTCGCCCAGCCGTTCGCCGTCGACCCGATCGCTGTTGACGAGCGCACAGGCGGCACGCAAAGTGAGTTCAGTGTCATGACTGAAAAGCATTTGACGCATTACCCCCTGGGGATTTAGTGTCATGACCAAAGTAGATTTTACTCATTACATCGGGGAGGTGCCTCGTGTCGACGGTAGTTCGTGGCCAAGACCACTTCCGGCTCGGTCTGTTGTTCGCGATCGGGTCGGCGTTCGCCTTCGGCATGTCCGGCCCCTTCGCGAAGTCGCTGATGGCCGCCGGCTGGTCCCCCACCGGTGCGGTCACCGCCCGGCTGGCCGGCGGCGCGGTGGTGATGGCGATATTCGCCACCCTCGTCCGGCCGGGCTGGATCGCCGAGGCGCGCCGGCACGCCCGCACCGTCGTCGCCTACGGGCTGATCCCCATAGCCGGCGCCCAGCTGTGCTACTACAACGCCGTCGCGCACATGTCGGTCGGCGTCGCGCTGCTGCTGGAGTACACCGCCCCGATCCTGGTCGTGGGCTGGCTCTGGGCCACCACCGGCCGGCGCCCCGGCGCCCTGACGCTGGCCGGCGTCGCGCTGGCCGTGGCGGGCATCATGCTGGTGCTCAACGTGTTCACCGGAGCCACCCACGTCAACCTCGCCGGCGTGGCCTGGGGTGCGGGTGCCGCCATCTGCGCCGCCTGCTACTTCTTACTGTCCGACGAGGTCACCGCCGACGGCAGCGGCCTGCACTCGATCACACTGGCCGCCGGCAGCCTGGTCGTCGGCGCGATCGCGGTAGCCCTGCTGGGTGTGTCCGGGATCATGCCGCTGACGTTCGCCACCAACGACGCCGTGGTGGCCGGGATGACGGTGCCGTGGATCGTGCCGGTGCTCATGCTCGGCGTGGTCGCCACCGCGATCGCCTACACCCTGGGCATCAGTGGGGTCGCCCGGCTTCGGCCGAGCTTCGCCTCGCTGGTCGGCCTCGCCGAGGTGCTCTTCACCGTGCTCTCGGCATGGGTGCTGCTCGGCGAGGCCGTCACCGCCGCCCAGGCCGTGGGCGGTGCCGTCGTGTTGCTCGGGTTGGCGCTGGCCCGCCAGGGCGACCGCAGCACCGAGGTCACGGCCGTGAGCTGGCCCGATGCCGGCCCTATCGAGGACATCGCTGCCGGCTCCCCCACCTAGCGAAAGCCGATGGCGCCAACCGGTGGGCAAACGGCGGGAATTAATCGGCCCGCTCATAGGTAGCATGACTATGTGACGCTTTCCGCGATGCCACGGCGCCCCGTGCGTGCTGCTGCGGCGGCTGTCGTGGCGACGGCGGCAGCAACCCTCAGCCCGGTCGCGCTACCGGTCGCCCACGCCAGCTGCAATGACGTCGAGGTGGTGTTTGCCCGCGGTACCGGCGAGCCACCGGGTATCGGACGCGTCGGGCAGGCCTTCGTCAACTCGCTGAGGGGCCGCATCGGCGGCCGCTCCCTCGGCGTGTACGCCGTCAACTACCCCGCCAGTTACGACTTCCTGGCCGCTGCCCAGGGCGCCAACGACGCCAGCGCCCACATCCAGAACGTGGTGAACAACTGCCCCGGCACCAGGCTCGTGCTGGGCGGATACTCCCAGGGCGCAGCCATCATCGACGTCATCACCTCGGTGCCCTTCCCCGCGATCGGGTTCGACAACCCGCTTCCGCCCAACGTGCCCGACCACGTGGCCGGCCTGGCGGTCTTCGGCAACCCCACGGCGAAGGTCGGTTTGCCGCTGACGTCCAGCCCCGTCTACGGCGCCAGGGCCATCGACCTGTGCAACGCCGGCGACCCGATCTGTTCCGACGGTGACGACGTGCCCGCACACCGCGATTACGGCGCCACCGGAAAGACCAGCCAAGCCGCCGCCTTCGTGGCCGGCCTGCTGTCGTGAAACAGCCCCGGATGTCCGGCGAGATTTCAAGCCCCCGACACCCGTATGTGAGGATTGGCCGCATGCGCAACATCTCCGGCAGTTCCGCCAAGAGGGTCACCAGCACCGCTGCGGCGCTGTTCGCCGCGGCGTTTCCGCTGCTGGCCCCCGCGGGCCTGATCCCGACGGCGGCGGCCGACACTTGCCCGGACGTCGACGTCGTCTTCGCCCGCGGCACCAGCGAACCGCCCGGTATCGGACGCGTCGGGCAGGCCCTGGCCGACTCGCTGGCGCCCCAGATCGGCGGGCGCACCCTGAGCACCTACGGCGTGAACTACCCCGCGACGTATGACTTCCTGGCCGCCGCCGACGGAGCGGCCGACGCCACCAACCACATCGTCAGCACGGCGGCGCGGTGCCCGTCCACCCGGTTCGTCCTCGGCGGATACTCACAGGGCGCGGCGATCGTCGACATGCTGCTGGGCATACCACCCCTGGGCAACAAGGTCGGCGAAGTCGGCTCGGCACCGCCGCTGCCCTCCAGCGTGGCCAACAAGGTCGCCGCGGTGGCCGCGTTCGGCAACCCGTCCACCAAGTTCGGTATCCCGGTATCGGCCGCCGGCGCGCCGTTCTCCGGCAAGGCCATCGACCTGTGCAACAACGGCGACCCGATCTGCTCGCAGGGCCGCAACCCGTTCGCCCACACCGATTACGAGAAGACGAACCTGGTCGGGCAGGCCGCCGGATTCGTCGCCGGCCGGCTCTAGCCGCCTCAAGTCGTTTGCCGGCAACGCCGCTCGGCCGTCGTTTACCATGGCTGAATGCACATCAGACGGGTCCTGAGCAGCGCGGCGACAGTATTGGCCGCCGCCGCAACGATGTTGCTGACCCCCGTGGGCGTGCCGGGCGGTTCGGCCGGTGCGCTCCCCAAGGCCACCGCTGCGCCGTGCCCCGACGTCGAAGTCATTTTCGCGCGGGGCCGCTTCGAACCCCCGGGCATCGGCCAGATCGGCCACGCGTTCGTCGACGCGCTGCGGTCCAAGACCAGCAAGAACGTCAGCTTCTACGGGGTGAACTACCCCGCTGACACCGAAGTTGCGCAGGGCGCCAACGACATGAGCAAGCGCATCCAGTACATGGCCGCCAACTGCCCGAACACCAAGTTGGTGCTGGGCGGCTATTCGCTGGGCGCCGCTGCGACCGACGTCGTCCTCGCCATGCCATCGGCCGGATTCGGCTACAACAATCCGTTGCCGCTGGGAATGGATCAGCACATCGCCGCGGTCGCCCTGTTCGGCAACGGCACCCGAAAGGTGCTCGGGCCGGTGTCATCGGCCAACAGTCCGCTCTACGGCAACAAGACCATCGACCTGTGCACCCCAGCCGATCCGATCTGCAGCGACAACATGGACCCCAACACCTGGGTAGCCGACTGGCCATCGCACCTGCAGGACGCCTACATCGGCTCGGGCCTGGTCAACCAGGCCGCCGACTTCGTCGCGGCCAGGATCTAGCCCACGTCCGTGTCGTCGCCAGACGGCAGCGTCCGCAGGTCGCGGGTGACCGCGATGCGTGCCGCGAGCTCTTCGTCGGGCGGGTAGTCGACGCCGATCAGCGTCAGGCCGCGGGCCGGGGCGGCGGCGAAATCACTCGAGCGATGCGTCGCGGTCAGCAGCGTCGCGCACCAGGATGGTTGGCGACGCCCCTCGCCCACCGCCAACAGTGCTCCCACCAGCGAACGCACCATCGACCAGCAGAACGCGTCGGCGCTGACATAGGCGGTGATCAGGTCACCGTCGCGGGTCCAGTCCAGGCGCTGCAGATCGCGGATCGTGGTCGCCCCCGCCCGGTGCCGGCAGAACGCGGCGAAGTCGTGCAACCCCACCAACCGCGCCGACGCGGCCGCCATGGCCTCGACATCCAGCGGCCGCGGCCACGCCGTCACATACCGCGACTGTTGCGGCTCGACACCGTAGGGCGCCAGCGACAGACGGTAGGCGTAGTGACGCCGCAGCGCCGAGAACCGGGCATCGAATCCCGCTGGGGCGCGCACGATCCGCCGCACCCGGACGTCGGTTGGCAGAAACCGGGCGAGTCGCCGGACCAGGGGCGCGAACTCGGCTTCGCCGTCGCGGGGGCGGCGGGGGTAGGCATGTGCCACCGCGTCGGCCGGGACGTCGACGTGGGCGACCTGGCCGGTGGCGTGCACCCCGCTGTCGGTGCGCCCGGCGGCGAACAGCCGTACCGGCGTCCGGAACACCGTCGACAGCGCATCGTTGAGCACGCCGGCCACCGTACGGTGGCCGTCTTGTACCGCCCAGCCAGTGAATTCCGTTCCGTCATAGGCGATGTCGAGCCGAAGACGAACATGCCCGCCACCGGTGTCGATGGCGGGCATGTTCACTGCGTCGTCCGGCTAGGACTTGTCGGCGTCGGAATCCTCGGCGGCATCGTCGGCCTGCTCTTCGGCGACCTCGACCTCGGCCTCGGCCGTCTGAGCCTCGGCGATCGCGGCGTCCTCCGCCTTGACCTCCTCGACCGAGGTCTCCTCGGCCACCGGGGCTTCGGCTTCCGCGGCCTCTTCGACGGCAGGCGCCGCCGCGGCGGGCTTGTTCGCGGCCGCCCGCTTGGCGCGGTTGGCCACCTGAGTAGCTTCAGCGGTCGCCGTCTTCTCCCGCACCAGCTCGATGACGGCCATCGGAGCGTTGTCGCCCTTACGCGCCTCGACCTTGACGATGCGGGTGTAGCCGCCGTTGCGGTCGGCGAAGAACGGCCCGATCTCGGCGAACAGGACATGCACGATGTCCTTGTCGCGGATCTTCTTCATCACCTCACGCCGGTTGTGCAGCGTGCCCTTCTTGGCATGGGTGATGAGCTTCTCGGCGTACGGCCGCAACGCCCGGGCCTTGGGCTCGGTCGTCTTGATCCGGCCGTGCTCGAAGAGCGACGTCGCCAGGTTGGCCAGAATCGCCTTCTGGTGCGAGGACGACCCGCCGAGGCGAGGCCCCTTGGTGGGCTTGGGCATTGCGACTATCTCCTAAATGGGGCCGATCCGGCGTATCAGGTAGGACCGGGACGGATTTCTTAGAGCTGTTCTGTCTCGGCGTAGTCCTGGTCGCTGTCCAGGTCGTAGCCGGCGTCACTGTTCCAGGTGCCCGTGGCGACGTCGTAGCCGGCGACCTCGGACGGATCGAAGCTGGCCGGGCTGTCCTTGAGCGACAGACCCAGCTGGTGCAGCTTGATCTTCACCTCGTCGATGGACTTCTGGCCGAAGTTGCGGATGTCCAGCAGGTCGGACTCCGTGCGTGCGACCAGCTCGCCGACGGTGTGCACACCCTCGCGCTTGAGGCAATTGTACGACCGGACGGTCAGATCGAGGTCGTCGATCGGCAGCGCGAAGGCCGCGATGTGGTCCGCCTCGGCCGGCGACGGGCCGATCTCGATGCCCTCGGCCTCCACGTTCAGTTCCCGTGCGAGCCCGAACAGTTCGACCAGCGTCTTGCCGGCCGACGCTAGCGCGTCGCGCGGGCTGATCGAGTTCTTGGTTTCGACGTCGAGGATGAGCTTGTCGAAGTCGGTGCGCTGCTCGACGCGGGTGGCCTCCACCTTGTAGGTCACCTTGAGCACCGGCGAGTAGATGGAATCGACTGGGATACGGCCGATCTCGGCACCCGAGGCCTTGTTCTGAACAGCGGGGACGTAGCCGCGGCCGCGCTCGACGACGAGCTCGACCTCCAGCTTGCCCTTGTCGTTGAGGGTCGCGATGTGCATGTCGGGGTTGTGCACCGTCACGCCGGCCGGCGGCACGATGTCACCGGCGGTGACCGCACCGGGGCCCTGCTTGCGCAGGTACATGGTGACCGGCTCGTCCTCCTCGGAGGACACGACGAGGCCCTTGAGGTTCAGGATGACGTCGGTGACGTCCTCCTTGACGCCGGGCACGGTGGTGAACTCGTGTAGCACGCCGTCGATGCGAATGCTCGTCACGGCCGCGCCGGGGATCGACGACAGCAGCGTGCGCCGCAGCGAATTCCCAAGGGTGTAGCCGAAACCGGGCTCCAGCGGTTCGATCACGAACTGGGAGCGGTTCTCGGCGATGACCTCCTCGCCCAGGGTGGGACGCTGAGAAATCAGCATGGTGTTTCTTTTCTCCTTCTCGGCAACCGCTATTTGATGCCGTTGGGTGATCCGGTGCGGCGGCCGCCGCGCCGGAAGACTGTGCTACTTCGAGTAGAGCTCGACGATCAGCTGCTCGTTGAGCGGGACGTCGATCTGGGCCCGCTCGGGCAGCTGGTGCACGAGGATCCGCTGGCGCTCGCCGACGACCTGCAGCCAGGCCGGGATCGGACGCTCGCCGGCGGTCTGCCGCGAGACCTCGAACGGCAGCGTGTTGATCGACTTGTCCTTGACGTCGATGATGTCGTACTGCGACACCCGGTAGCTGGGGATGTCGACCTTGACACCGTTGACGGTGAAGTGGCCGTGACTGACCAGCTGGCGGGCCATCCGGCGGGTACGGGCCAGACCGGCGCGGTACACGACGTTGTCCAGCCGGCTCTCCAGGATGCGCAGCAGGTTGTCGCCGGTCTTGCCCGGCAGCCGCACGGCCTCTGCGTAGTAGCGACGGAACTGCTTCTCCATCACGCCGTAGGAGAAGCGGGCCTTCTGCTTCTCCTGCAGCTGCTGGCGGTACTCGCTCTCCTTGATCCGCGCGCGGCCGTGCTGGCCGGGCGGGTAGGGGCGCTTCTCGTAGGACTGGTCACCACCGACCAGGTCGACGCCCAGGCGGCGCGACTTGCGGGTGGCGGGTCCGGTGTAACGAGCCATTGAAGTCTGCTTCCTTCTTCCCGGGCCGACTAGACGCGACGACGCTTGGGCGGACGGCAGCCGTTGTGCGGCTGGGGGGTGACATCGGAGATCGCGCCCACTTCGAGGCCGGCGGCCTGCAGCGAGCGGATGGCGGTTTCGCGGCCCGAACCGGGGCCCTTCACGAACACGTCGACCTTCTTCACGCCGTGCTCCTGGGCCTTGCGTGCGGCGTTCTCGGCAGCCAGCTGCGCGGCGAACGGAGTCGACTTACGCGAGCCCTTGAAGCCGACGTGGCCGGACGACGCCCATGCGATGACATTGCCCTGCGGGTCGGTGATGGACACGATCGTGTTGTTGAACGTGCTCTTGATGTGTGCGGCGCCGTGCGGGACGTTCTTCTTTTCCCGGCGGCGGGTCTTCTGCCCCTTCTTCGCGGAGGAAGTGGCGGCTTTCTTCGGTGGCATGGGGTTACCTGGCCTTCTTCTTGCCGGCGATGGTGCGCTTGGGCCCCTTGCGGGTGCGCGCGTTGGTCTTGGTCCGCTGGCCGCGCACCGGCAGCCCACGGCGGTGCCGCAGGCCCTGGTAGCAGCCGATCTCGATCTTGCGACGGACGTCGGCCTGCACCTCGCGGCGCAGATCGCCCTCCACTTTGAGGTTGCCCTCGATGTAGTCACGCAGGTGCGTGAGCTGATCGTCGGTCAGGTCCTTGCTGCGCAGATCCCGGTCGATACCGGTCGCGGCGAGGATCTCCTGGGAACGGGTCCGGCCGATTCCATAGATGTAGGTCAGCGCGATCTCCATGCGCTTGTCGCGCGGGAGGTCCACGCCCACTAGACGTGCCACAGGGCTGTTTCCTTCTTCTTCGCGGAGGTCTGTTCCCAGTCCGTTCCCGGGAGATCCCGGGGCCCGGCCTCCGTTCCGGGCGTGGGTGGGCGGCCTATCCGCTCACTGGTACTGGGAGGTCTGCATTCAGTTGTGGTTGTTGCCCACCGAGGGGCGAGGTCTGATTGTCCGGCCTACCCTTGCCGCTGCTTGTGGCGGGGATCGGAGCAGATCACCATGACCCGCCCATGCCGGCGGATCACCCTGCACTTGTCGCAGATCGGCTTGACGCTCGGGTTCACCTTCACGGCTCGTTGATCCTTCTTCGGTGTCTCGGTGACTCGCGCAGGCGCTCGTCAGTTGTCTCGTTGTTGCTGGCTCGGGGTCTGGGCACGATGCCGGTTTGTCGCGATTGCTGGCGCTCGTCGCGCCCTACCGGCTTGTCGCGACTCGCTGGCGCTCGCCGCTACTTGTACCGGTACACAATGCGGCCCCGGGTCAGGTCGTAGGGAGACAACTCCACCACCACCCGGTCCTCGGGAAGGATGCGGATGTAGTGCTGCCGCATCTTGCCACTGATGTGAGCGAGCACCTTGTGACCGTTCTCCAGCTCAATGCGGAACATCGCATTGGGCAGGGGCTCAACCACGCGGCCCTCGACCTCGATGGCACCGTCCTTTTTGGCCATAACCTCTTTCGATCCTGCTTTTGTCGGTTCTGCGCGCACCGGCCACTGTCGGCAACCGGTCCTTGCAAGTCGGGGCAGACTTCGCCCCGACCGCACAACGTGAGCCGGCAACAGGAAATTCCAGGAACTGGCACGCAAGAGTCGGCACGGGTACCGCACCGTCGGTCTACGATACCCGTTTCCGTGCGCTACTCCAAAATGGCGCCACCACCGTCCTGCGAACGATCGCCAGGCCTGCGGCGCTGCCCGATGGCATCACCCTAATGTGCAGGTGAACGCGGCGCGACCGGAGCGTCAACGGGCCCGAACCGAGGGCGATAAGCGCTGGACGACCGGCGCATACTGGAAGGTGATGACCGGACCTCTCCCCCAGCCGCGCAAACCCGTCATTCTCACCGTCGACGACGACCCGGCCGTATCCCGCGCGGTCGCGCGCGACCTGCGTCGCCACTACGGCGAGAGGTATCGGATCGTGCGCGCGGAATCGGGACCGGACGCACTCGAGACCCTCAACGAACTCAAGCTGCGCGGCGAGACCGTCGCGGTCTTCGTCGCCGACTACCGGATGCCCCAGATGAGCGGTATCCAGTTCCTCGAAGAAGCGATGGACCTCTACCCGATGGCCCGCCGTGTCCTGCTCACCGCATACGCCGACACCCATGCGGCCATCGACGCCATCAATCTGGTCGACCTGGACCACTATCTACTCAAACCGTGGGACCCACCCGAGGAGAAGCTCTACCCGGTGGTCGACGGCCTGCTGGAGGCCTGGACCGCCACCGGTGACCGGGCGATCCCCCACACCAAGATCATCGGACATCCGTGGAACGCCCGCTCGGCGGAGGTGCGCGAGTTTCTCGCCCGAAATCGGCTGTACTACAGCTGGTTTCGAGCCGACGAACCGAAGGGGAAGCAGCTTCTCGAAGCGGCCGGCCAGGACGGGCTGGCACTGCCGGTGGTGATCACCGAGCAAGGCGAGACCCTCATCGAACCCACCGACGCCGAGCTGGCCGCCACCCTGGGGCTGACCACCACCCCGGCGGAGGACTTCTACGACCTGGTCGTCATCGGTGGTGGACCAGCAGGTCTGGCGGCAGCGGTCTACGGCGCCTCCGAGGGACTCAAGACGGTCCTCATCGAGCGCATCGCCACCGGCGGCCAGGCCGGCCAGAGTTCACGTATCGAGAACTACCTGGGCTTCCCCGACGGGCTGTCCGGCTCGCAGCTCGCCGAGCGGGCCCGCCGGCAGGCCGAGAAGTTCGAGGCCGAAATCATCACGGCCGCCGAGGTGACCGGCCTCGAGGTCAACGGGGTGGCACGCAGCGTGAAGCTCTCCGACGGCCGGGAGATCGGGTGCCGTGCGGTGATCCTGGCCATGGGCGTGGAATACCGCGAGCTCGCCGCCGACGGTTGCGGCGAGCTGACCGGGGCCGGCGTCTACTACGGCGCGACGACATCGGTGGCCGCGGAGTGTGACGGTGACGAGGTCTATGTGGTCGGCGGCGCCAACTCGGCCGGACAGGCCGCGATGTTCCTGTCGAAGACGGCCAAGTCGGTGACCATCGTGTGCCGTCGCACGCTGGAGGACTCGATGTCCTACTACCTGATCCAGCAGATCCGGGCCCAGCCCAATATCAAGGAGATGCCCCACACCGTCGTCCATGCGGCCAAGGGCAGCGGGCGCCTCGAGCAGATCTGCCTGGAGAACACCGAGACCGGCGAACGCCAGGACCACGCCTGCTCCCGGATGTTCATCTTCATCGGCGCCGAGCCCCGCACCGACTGGCTCGACGGTGTCGTGGTCCGCGACGACAACGGTTTCATCCTGACCGGCCCCGACCTGCGCGACGTGTCCGGCTGGACCGTCGATCGCCCGCCGCATCACCTGGAAACAAGTGTGCCCGGTGTCTTTGTTGCAGGAGACGTGCGTGCCGAATCCGCCAAACGGGTGGCCGCCGCCGTCGGCGAGGGCTCGATGGCGGTGATGCTCGTGCACCGCTACCTTGCCGAGACGTAATACACAGGGAGAACACCGATGGGCCAGAAGTGTCTGCCCGAGGAACTGCGGACGCTGTTCCTCTTCGAGGCGTTGAGCGACCAGCAGCTCGAGACGCTCTGCGCGAACGGCCACATCAGCGCATTCGAACCCGGACCGATCTGCCAGGAGGGCGATCCGGCGACCTGCTTCTATGTCTTGCTCGACGGGGAGCTGGTGATGTCCAAACGGTCCGGCGGGGTGGACATCGAGACCGGCCGCACCTCCCAGCGTGGCGTGTACTGCGGAGCCTGGTCGGCCTACGTACCCGGTGAGGAGCACCTCTACGAAGCGTCGGTGCGGGTGACCAAGCCCTCCCGGTTCTTCGTGCTCGATGCCGGGGCCTTCGCGACGTTCATGCAGTCTCAGTTCCCGATGGCCGTCCACCTGCTCGAAGGTCACATGGTCGGCGGCTTGCGGCAGCGTCAGATCATCGGCCAGCGGGAGAAGCTGTTGGCGCTGGGCACGATCACCGCGGGCTTGACCCACCAGCTCAACAACCCGGCCGCGGCGATCTCCCGCGACGTCGCCAACCTTCGGGAGAACGTCGGCAAGATGCGCCACAAGCTGGCCATGCTGGCCGACGGCAAATTCACCCCGGAAGCCCTGCGGGTCCTGGTGCGAATCCAGGACGAGGTCGCCGAGCAGGTGGCCAAGTCGAAGGCACAGGAACTGACGGCGCTGGAAACCTCGGACCGCGAGGACCAGGTCGGCGACTGGCTCGAGGATCACGGCATCGCCGCCGGGTGGGATTACGCGCCGACGTTCGTCGAGGCCGGACTGGACACCGAGTGGCTGGAACGCATCGTGGCCTCCGTCGACGAGGTCGACTGCTCGGCGACGCTGCAAAGCGCCATCGGCTGGTTGAAGTACACCATCGACACCGAGCTGTCGGTAAACCGGGTCGCCGAAGCCAGCAAACGCATCTCGGCGCTGCTCGCCGGCACCAAACAGTACTCGCAAATGGACCGGGCGCCCTACCAGTCCGCCGACCTCCACGACCTGCTGCACAGCACGCTGATGATGTTCGGGCAGAAGATCGGCAAGGACAGTTCGGTCACCCTGGTCAAGGAATACGACAAGTCGATACCTGAAATCCTCTGTTATCCAGGCGATCTCAATCAGGTGTGGACCAACATCATCGACAACGCGATCCAGGCGATGGACGGGCGGGGAACGTTGACGGTACGCACCAAACGCGAATCCGACAGCACGGCGCGGGTGGAGATCTGCGATGACGGGCCCGGCATCCCCGACGACATCATCGACCGCATCTTCACCCCGTTCTTCACCACCAAGCCGTTCGGCGAGGGCACCGGCCTCGGCCTCGACCTGGCCTGGCGCATCGTCGTCGAAAAACACCACGGCAATCTCCGGGTCGAGTCGCAGCCGGGTAACACCCGGTTCATCGTGATGCTGCCACTGGTGGCCCCCGCCCCGGAGGCCACAACCCCCACCGAACTCCCCACGGCCGCGGAATAGGCCGGAGGCGGCAGGGAGTTGTCCGCAATGCGCATCGGCGGAACCGTTCTGAGCCCTCGGCGCACGGGAAGGTAGGAGAATGACTGACAAACCGGACCTGGGTCGATTCGGATCCTTCGGCCGCGGCGTAACGCCCGGGCAGGCAAAGCAGATCGAAGCCCTCGGCTACGGGGCGGTGTGGGTGGGCGGCTCTCCGCCGGCCGAATTGGACTGGGTGGAGCCCATTTTCGAACAGACCGACACACTCAAGGTGGCCACCGGCATCGTCAACATCTGGACCGCGGCCCCCGGACCGGTCGCGGAGTCCTTCCACCGCATCGACACCGCGCACCCCGGCCGCTTTCTACTCGGAATCGGTGTCGGCCACCCCGAAGCTCACCAGCAGTACCGCAAACCGATCGATGCACTCAACGACTACCTGGACAAACTCGACGACTACGGCGTGCCCAGACACCGCCGGGTGGTAGCGGCGCTGGGGCCGCAGGTACTCAAACTCTCCGCGCGCCGCAGCGCCGGAGCGCACCCCTACCTGACGACGCCTGAGCACACCGCCAAGGCCCGTGAGCTCATCGGCCCCGAAGCGTTCCTGGCCCCCGAGCACAAGGTGGTGCTGACGACCGACGCGGAGAGGGCCCGCGCGGTCGGCAGGCGGGCCCTGGATATCTACCTCAATCTGCAGAACTACGTGAACAGCTGGAAGCGGTTGGGCTTCACCGACGCCGACGTGGCCAAACCCGGCAGCGACCGCCTCGTCGACGCCGTCGTCGCCCATGGCACCCCGGAGGCGGTCGCCGCCCGGTTGAAAGAGCACCTCGACGCCGGCGCCGACCACGTGCCGGTCCAGGTCCTCACATCATCCGACAAGCTGGTCCCCGCACTCGCCGAGCTGGCGGGCCCGCTAGGCCTGGCCTCACGACAATGACCACTCGGCGGCACGCTCGTCCACCGCGGGCAGGGCGGGCTCGTCGACAACGAGAGAGACGGGGCACGCGCAATGGTCATCGACTACGACGAAGGCCACATCGCAGAGGACTACCGGCTGGCCAAGTCGGCAGTCTGGCGGTCGCATGTCGAGAACTACTCGTTGATGAAGCTCGTCGGTGACGTCAAGGACAAGAGCGTGCTCGATATCGCCTGTGGAGAAGGGCATTTCACACGGATGCTGCGCTCGGCAGGTGCTGCCGAGGTGGTCGGAAGCGACATCTCCGAGCGGATGATCGACCTGGCCCGCCAACAGGAGAAGCGCGATCCGCTCGGAATCACCTATCTGGTCGAGGACGCTCGCACGGTGGTGCCGCAGCAACACTTCGACATCGTGGTCAGCGCATGGCTGCTGGTCTACGCCCGCAGCCGGGCGGAACTCGCACAGATGTGCCGCGCTCTGGCCAGCCGGGTCCGCTCCGGCGGCCGATTCGTCACGGTCACCGCCAACCCGGGTGTCTACGAGTTCGAGTCCGTACCCGACTACCGCAAGTACGGTTTGTCGATGGCCCTAGCCGACCACGCCTTCGACGGGGCACCGATCCGCTTCACCCTTCTCCTGAACGACTCCGAACTGGAGATCGACAACTACTACCTGCCGACCTCGGCCTACGAGTCGGCGTTCTCCGAAGCCGGGTTCCATGACTTCCGGGTGCATTCACCACAGCTGTCGCCCGCTGCCGTCGACGAGCCCGGCTACTGGGACGACTTCATGAACTACCCGATACTGGTCCTGATGGACTGCGTGCGGAACTAGACACCGGCAATGCGGAAGGCGCCTCACCGGCATGAAATACCCCACCGCACGCGGGACCCGACCTTGCGCGTCACAATCACCAGTTACTAGGATATGCAAGTATCTCGATTCGGGCCGGAGGACAGCTCATGAGCACACAGATTCAACACTTCATCGACGGGCAGCGCTCCAACCTGGGCAGCACACGCACCGCCGACGTACTAAACCCCAGCACCGGCGAGGTCCAGGCCCAGGTGCTCATGGCGTCGGCCGCTGATGTCGACACCGCGGTGGCCAAGGCGGTCGAAGCCCAAAAAGTCTGGGCGACGTTCAACCCGCAGCGCCGCGCCCGGGTGCTGATGAAGTTCATCGACCTGGTCAACCAAAACAAAGACGAACTCGCCGAGCTGCTCTCCATAGAGCACGGCAAGACCGTCCCCGACTCGCACGGCGACATCCAGCGCGGCCTGGAGGTCATCGAGTTCGCCGTCGGCATCCCACACCTGCTGAAGGGCGAGTTCACCGAGGGAGCCGGCTCCGGTATCGACGTGTACTCGATCCGCCAGCCGCTGGGTGTGGTCGCCGGTATCACCCCGTTCAACTTCCCGGCGATGATCCCGCTGTGGAAGGCGGGCCCCGCCCTGGCCTGTGGCAACGCGTTCATCCTCAAGCCGTCCGAGCGCGACCCGTCGGTGCCGCTACGGCTGGGCGAGCTGTTCCTGGAGGCCGGTCTGCCCCCGGGCGTCTTCCAGGTCGTGCACGGCGACAAGGAAGCGGTGGACGCCATCCTGGCCCACCCCGACGTCAAGGCGGTCGGCTTCGTCGGCAGCTCCGACATCGCGCAGTACATCTATGCCACCTCCGCCGCGAACGGCAAGCGCTCGCAGTGCTTCGGTGGCGCCAAGAACCACATGATCATCATGCCCGATGCGGACCTCGACCAGGCCGTCGATGCGCTGATCGGCGCCGGCTACGGCAGTGCCGGCGAGCGCTGCATGGCGATCAGCGTCGCGGTGCCGGTCGGCAAAGAAACTGCCGACCGCTTACGCGCGCGGCTGGTCGAGCGGATCAACAACCTGCGCGTCGGCCACAGCCTCGACCCGAAGGCCGACTACGGGCCACTGGTCACCGGAGCGGCGCTCAAGCGCGTTCGTGACTACATCGACGCCGGCGTCGCCGCGGGAGCCGAGATCGTCGTCGACGGACGCGAGAAAGCCAGCGACGAACTCACTTTCGGTGATGCCAACCTCGAGGGCGGCTACTTCATCGGCCCCACCCTCTTCGACCACGTGACCACCGATATGTCGATCTACACCGACGAGATCTTCGGCCCGGTGCTGTGCATAGTGCGCGCCCACGACTACGAGGAGGCCCTGCGCCTGCCCACCGAGCACGAGTACGGCAACGGCGTGGCTGTGTTCACCCGCGACGGCGACACCGCCCGTGACTTCGTGTCCCGGGTCCAGGTCGGCATGGTCGGCGTGAACGTACCGATCCCGGTGCCGGTGTCCTACCACACCTTCGGCGGCTGGAAGCGTTCCGGCTTCGGTGACCTCAACCAGCACGGGCCGGCGTCGATCCAGTTCTACACCAAGGTCAAGACGATCACCGAGCGCTGGCCGTCGGGCATCAAGGATGGCGCCGAGTTCGTCATCCCGACGATGAAGTAGGCCACCTTCTTCATGCAGTTCGCCATGCTGGACGACGACGAGCGCGTCATCACCGAGACCGCGGCGGAGTTCGCCGCCAAACGCCTTGCCCCGTATGCGCTGGAGTGGGACAAGGACAAGCACTTCCCGGTGGACACGCTGCGGGAGGCCGCCGAGCTCGGGATGGCGGCGATCTACTGCCACGAGGATGTCGGTGGCAGTGGCTTGCGTCGCCTGGACGCGGTGCGGATCTTCACCGAGCTGGCGGCCGCCGACCCGGCGGTCGCGGCGTTCCTGTCCATCCACAACATGTGCACGTGGATGATCGACACCTACGGCACCCGCGAACAGCGCAAGACCTGGGTGCCGCGACTGGCGTCGATGGAAGCCGTCGCCAGCTACTGCCTCACCGAGCCGTCCGCCGGCTCGGATGCCGCGGCGCTGCGCACCAAGGCCGTCAGGGACGGTGACCACTACGTGCTCGACGGCGTCAAGCAGTTCATCTCCGGTGCGGGTTCCTCGGACGTCTACCTGGTGATGGCTCGCACCGGCGACACGGGCCCGCGTGGCATCTCGACGTTCGTCGTCGAAAACGGCACGCCGGGACTGAGTTTCGGCGCACAGGAGCAGAAGATGGGCTGGCATGCCCAGCCCACCGCGCAGGTGATCTTCGACGGCGTGCGGGTACCGGCCGATGCCATGCTGGGCGGTGCGGACGGCGAGGGCATCGGCTTCGGCATCGCGATGAACGGACTCAACGGCGGCCGGCTCAACATCGCGGCCTGCTCTCTGGGTGGCGCCCGGGCAGCCTACGAGAAGGCGGCGGCCTACGTGCGGGATCGAGAAGCCTTCGGCACCAAGCTGATCAGCGAACCGACGATCCGTTTCTCGCTCGCCGACATGGCCACCGGGCTGGAAGCTTCGCGCATGATGCTGTGGCGGGCGGCCTCCGCACTCGACGCCGACGATCCCGACAAGATCGAGCTGTGCGCGATGGCCAAGCTCTTCGTCACCGATACCTGCCACCAGATCGCCGACCAGGCCCTGCAGCTGCACGGCGGCTACGGCTACCTGAATGAGTACGGGTTGGAGAAAATCGTCCGCGATCTGCGGGTACATCGGATCCTTGAGGGAACGAACGAAATCATGCGGGTCGTGATCGGACGTGCCGAGGCAGCCCGGTTCACCGCATCAGGAAGGGGTTGAATCGTGACCACGATCGCGTTCTTGGGGTTGGGCCACATGGGCGGGCCGATGGCGGCCAACCTGGTCGCGGCAGGACACGCCGTCCGGGGATTCGACCCGGTGCCCGCCGCGCGACAAGCGGCCGCCGACAAGGGCGCCGCTGTGTTCGACAGCGGCGCGGCCGCGGCCACCGGAGCCGACGTCGTCATCACCTCGCTTCCCAACGGTGACGTCGTCAAGGCCTGCTACGCCGAGGTGCTGCCCGCGGCAACACCGGGAGCGCTGTTCATCGACACCTCCACCATCTCCGTGGACGATGCCCGCGCCATCAACAAGCAGGCCGCCGAACAGGGTTTCGCTCAGCTCGACGCACCAGTGTCGGGCGGGGTGAAGGGCGCGACCGCAGGCACCCTGGCCTTCATGCTCGGCGGCGAGGCGGATGCGGTCGAGCGGGCGCGGCCGGTGCTCGAGCCGTTGGCGGGCAAGATCATTCACTGCGGAGGATCTGGCACCGGGCAGGCCGCCAAGTTGTGCAACAACATGGTGCTGGCCGTGCAGCAGATCGCTGTCGGCGAAGCATTCGTGCTGGCCGAGAAGCTGGGCCTGCCGGCGCAGTCGCTGTTCGACGTGATCACCGGTGCGACGGGCAACTGCTGGGCGGTGCACACCAATTGCCCCGTCCCCGGCCCGGTTCCGGCGTCGCCGGCCAACAACGATTTCACGCCGGGTTTCGCCACCGCACTGATGAACAAGGACCTCGGCTTGGCGATGGACGCGGTGCGCTCGACACACTCGACCGCTCCGCTGGGCAGCCATGCCGCTGAGATCTACGCGAAGTTCACTGAAGCCGACGCAGACAACGCCGCACTGGACTTCAGCGCGGTGATCGAGCTGCTGCGCGGCTGATCTGATCCTGGCCCCCTGCGCGCGGCTCAGCCCATACACCTCGCTTCATCCCGGAGCCGGCGGCCGTCGGCGAACTCGGCCCGTCTTCGGGTCAGCCCTCGCGGGCCATGTGCTGGGGCGGAACGGTCGCGAGGTAGCTCAGCCCGTTCCCTGGCCTGCTGTCGCGGCGTCGAAACGTTGGCCGCAGTTTCGTCTTCGGGTTCAACTTCGGGCAATTCGACTGCGATTTCCGAATTCACCCCAACACACTTCCAAGAACTTTTCTGGGCGTTCACTGTAAATGCTTTGTTAGGATGAGCAATTACTTTTCCCCCGGAACCGGCGACCCGAGGACGGTTGCGGTCCGCGTCGGCCGGCGCCCGGCAATCGGGGGGGACGCGAGAAGTACCCCTAGCTCGAATAGTGTCTGATTCCAGATTCATCGCAGCTCAATAGCGATATATGGGGCTTCACACATGATTGCGGTGAAGCACCGCAATCATGTGTGGCGCGGTCGGTCGTATCGCGGTCCAGATCCCCCACCATGAATCAATTCCCGCCATTGAATTAGTAACTCATTAACCTAAGTAACTTGAATTCCTGAAAAGTTTCTGCTAATCGGGGCGCGCAACGGCGGCGGAGCGCAAATAATCGGACGAACATAAATTATCGCCAACACATGTAGCCGGCGATGCCGAGCTAGAGGAGGGTCCTGTGGGCGCATCGAAGTATGTCGGACGGGTCGGGGGTTTGCCGTAGCGCTGGGGATCGGCACGGCGATCTTCGTTGGAAGCGGCGCGGCGTGGGCTGATGAGGACTCGGGCTCCTCGGGCGCTGGTTCCGGTTCGTCGTCCGCTTCCCATTCGACCGGGGGCACTGCGGCGCACCGCGTTGCCTCATCCGGTTCGGCTGGGTCCGGCTCGACGTCGCATCACACCACAGGGGTGCGGGCTTCAACGTCGAACAGCACAGGTCAAAGCAAGGGACGTGTCGTGGCCCAGACGACGCGGGGGTCGCTGACGAGCAAGTCGGCATCGAAGCCGACGTCGTCGGTGGTATCGGCCGCAAAGCCTGCCGCAGCCAAGATGTCCAGCCTCAGCGTCGGTGCCGCCGAGGCGACCGACTCCTCCACCTCCACCGACCCCTCGGCGCCGGTGCAGGTTGCGTCCGAATTGACGCTGTTGGGCAGTAGCCGGCGCGAATCCGACAGCGAAGCAGCCGGCACGACACAAGCCGGTGTCGCCAACTCGGCGCGCTCGGTGGCGAGTAGCGCCGCGACCGCGTCCCGCCTTGAACTCAGCACGGTTCCGGTCGTTATCCAGTCCGGCCAGCCTGTGGTCCTCGAGCCGATCACGGCGGTTCCCCTCATCATCACGGCCGGCGACGAGGCGATCGCCGGCCGCATTGTGGCGACGGGCCACCACGGATTGCCGCTGACCTACTCGGTGGTGTCCGGCCCCACCGACGGCTCAACGCTCACCCTCGACGACATGACCGGCGCGTTCCAATACACCCTGGCTGCCGACGCAACGGGGTCGACTGTGGAGTTCACGGCGCTGGTGAGCGAGACGACGGCTCTGGTTGCCGCCCTGGAGAAGTTGCCGGTGGTGGGCAGCTATGTGCCGCAGATCGTCACAACCCTTCAGCAGATGCCGGTGGTGAAGACCCTGCTGGCGCCGCTGATCGGCCACGCGAAGCAGGTGCCGGTCAACATCGACGCCAGTTTGCTTGGTGACACCGGCACCACAACGGAGTTCGCACCCTATGTCGACATGACCCTCTATCCGCAGTTCGACTTCACCGATGCCGTCGACACGGGCGGAATCGACCATTTCACCCTCGGCTTCATCGTCAGCGATCCCAGCGACGCCGGCACCCCGTCGTGGGGCGGGTACTACTCGATGGATTCCGACTGGGCGACGACGGCGTTCTCCGACATCTACGGCGCCGGCGCGGACGCCATCATCTCCTTCGGCGGGTCGGCCAACGAAGAACTGGCGCTGGTCATTTCCGACGAGACCGACCTGACCGAGGCCTACCAGGGCGTATTGGACTATTACAACGGCGCGACCGCGGACTCAAGCGTGGACTATGACATCGCCAGCATCGATTTCGACATCGAAGGGACCGCGCTGAGCGACACCACCTCGATCGCAACACGTTCGGATGCGATCTACGACCTGCAGCAGGCCAACGACGGCCTGGCCGTTTCCTTCACCCTTCCGGTGGCACCGTCGGGCCTGACCAGCGACGGATTGACAGTGATCTCCGACGCGATCGACGCCGGCGTGGACATCTCGGCGGTGAACCTGATGGCTTTCGACTACTACGACACCGAGTATTCGCCGTACGAGATGGGCACCCTGGCGATCGACGCGGCCGAGGCCGTCAAGGGCCAACTGGCGACGCTGTACCCGGACAAGACCGACGCCGAGTTGTACGCGATGATCAGCCTGACGCCCATGATCGGGTTCGCCGACGACACCGCCGAGATCTTCACCCTCGACGACGCACAGACGGTGGTGTCCTTCGCCGAACAGTACGGCCTGGCCCGGCTGGCGATGTGGTCGGCCAACCGCGACTCACAGTGCGGGTCGGGCACCAGCCAGCCGTCGAACACCTGCAGCGGCGTGGACCAAACCACATGGGAGTTCTCGGGCATCTTCGAACAGGTCCAGAGCACCGACGCCGAGTTGATGTAGTCGCGGCGGTCGTCGGTCGCGGCGCAGATCAGAAGTCGCCCACGTGGCGACGCAGCGTCTCGACCGACGCCGCCAGCGTCCGGGACTCCTCGCCGGACATCCCGATATCGGCGAACACCTGCTCGTTGAGCGTCACGGTGGCGTCCTCCACCGTCGAGCGGCCCAGCTCGGTGATCTGCACCAGCGTGGTGCGTCCGTCGGTGGGATGCGGCACCCGCTTGACCAGCCCGTCGGCCTCCAGCCGGCGGATGGCGTGAGTGACGCTGGTGACGTGCACCTGGAGCCGGTCGGAGGCCTTGGTGATGGGCAGTGCACCGGTGCGGCTGAACGCCAGTAGCCGCAGCAGCTCGAAGCGCGAAAAGCTCAGATCGTAGGGACGCAAGGCGGTCTCGACCCGGGCCAGCAGGATCTGGTGGGCCCGCATCACCGAGGTGACCGCGACCATGCCGTCGGCGACATCGCCCCAGCCGGCGCGCACCCAGTTGGCCCGCGCGACGGCGATCGGGTCACGCTTGTCCGGTGCGGGAGGATCGGCTGGCATCCGCCCATTCATACCCCATGGCGGCCGGGCCGGACCGAGTTACCTGTGCCCGCGTCGTTGGCGCGCCCGGTCACAGACTGCGCTGCAGCAGCACCTCGCCGGTGTCGGCCTCAACCACCTGCACGGCCGCGATATCGCGCATCGGCATCGAGGTGCTGCCGGTCGGGGTGGCGGTCGCACCCTCCACCGCCATCCACGTCGCCAACTGGACCCGCCTGCCGTCTCGGCCGACCGCATACATCGCCAGCTTGTCGCCGGGGCCGTGGTCGGCGCCGTTGCCCGCGTCGCCGTGGTAGGTGCATGTCATCTCGACGTGGGTGCCCCACCCCCGGCTGCTCAGCGACACCGTCGCCGCCAGCTCGGACGGCACCACCGGTGTCATGCTCATCGCCGCTACCGAGGACTGCGGCGCCGCCGGCTGCGTCGGCACCACCGTCGCGGGCCTGATCACGACCAGCACGCCGACGGTGAGTACGACCGCGGCCGCCGCTGCCACCGTCCAGGTCATCCAGCGGGACCGGCGGCGACGCCGGTACACCTCGGCCATTAGCGTGTCGAGAAGCTGCGGGCCAATAGCAGGCGGCTCGGGGCCGCCGTCGTCGATGGCACGCACCTCCTCGGGCCCCAGCATCGCCAGCAATGCGGGCATGCCGCTGAGGCCGCCGACCGCAGACCGGCAGGACCCGCATACGGCCAGGTGCGCCTCGTACTCACGGCGCTCGTCACCGGACAGCGAACCCAGCACGTAGGCGCCGTCCCAGAGTGCGTAGCGGTCGGCATCCTCGCCGGTCCCGGGCACGCCGCCGAAGGGTGCGCGGCGCCCGAACGGATCGGTCATCGCGTCACCCCCATCTCCTGCAGGGTCAGTCGAAGCGCCCGCACCGCATAGTGCAACCTCGACTTCACCGTTCCCTCGGCAATCTGCAGATCCGCGGCTATCTGGGCCGTCGTCCAGCCCAGATAGTACGAGCGCCGGATCACCGCGCGGTGGTCGGCGGACAGCTGCGCCAGTGCATCGCCGAGCAGCAGCCGGTCCAGAGCGGCGTTAACCTCGTCCGGGCCGGTCTGTTCGGGTGCGCCCGCGACGTCCAGGGAGCTGCTCTCCTTGCGGGACCGGGCACTGCGGCGATCGTCGATGATCAGGTTGCGGGCGACGGTGAACAGCCACGCCCGCGCCGGGCGCGCGGAGTCGTCGACGACCTCGGGGTGCTGCCAGGCCCGCAGGAGCGTCTCCTGCACAACGTCTTCGGCGCGCGCCGGATCGCCGGTGAGGCGCACCGCGTAGCGCCACAGCGCCGCTGCGTGCTCGTCGTAGAGCAGCCGCATCAACGCGGGCTCCGGATCGTCCATCGCCAACCTCCCGATGAGACACGGAACCGGTGGTTGTCTGGTTCAAGTGTGAGTTCTATGCGGCTGTCTGGGTGGCTTTGGCGGACTTCGCGCCGGCCCCCATGGCCGAGAGTCTGGAGGCCAGAGTTTCGTAGCCGGCCCCGAGCACGTCGCGCGCGTACGACGAGCCCGCCAGCCAGTACTGCTGGTACCAGTCAGTCGTGACGAGATTGACCGAGTCCTTGAACTCGGTGCGCATCCACTGCTGCAAGGCGGGGTGCACGTCCCACGTGAAGGCCTTGTTGGACATCGGCCCCAGCGTCAGCAGGCCCGCCACGATGGTGGACGTGTCCGGCGTCGGGTTGCCGGACAGGCCCCAGATCGTCCCCGACGGGCGATTCGCCAGGTTCTGCTCGTTCCCGTCGAGGAGCGCGCCTACGGTCTGCACGTTGTGCCAGGGTCCGTAGACCGTGTTGTCGTACCACAGATCGTTGTTCGCGGCGACGACGCTGCCCTGGTCGTAGAGCACGATGACGTTCTTGTCCATATCCCACAGCTCCCCGAGCGTCACCGACGTGCCGACTTCGCGGGGGACCATCCGCGTTCCGAGCGCTTCTCTGAGCTTGGCGAGGAACTGTTGGTGGGTCTGCGAGTCGAAGTTCGTGAAACGCGCGGCATCAACGATGACCACTTCCCTGGGATGGGTGGTCGCGTATCGCGCGATGTCGTCGATCACTTCGTCGGCCGAAGGTCCTCGCAACCCGTGTTCGATGTATATCTGCCCGTCGGGCTCGTGGGAGAGCCGCAGATCGACGTAGCGGATCCCATCCTCGAACTGGCCGTAGAGATCCTTCTCCTGTGTTCGCGCCCACGCCGCGGCGATCGGTTTGACCACCAGGTCTTCCACGATGGCCGGAAGCTCGGCGAGCTGCCCGAAGTCGGACCTGCCGGTCAAAGCCCACGGCGAGCCGGGGGTGATCCCGTAGCTCCCCGAGTCGTGCGTTCCCGGGATGGGGAGCTGCGTGAGGGGCAGATTCTCGACCCCCGGCAGGCTCGCCATCCAATTCTCCAGGTCGATGTTCATCGGTCCGACCGCATCGACGCTGTAGCCGAATGTGACCGACTGCGGTCGATGGTCGGACAGGTCCGTGCCGTTGCCGTCGAGGAAGTTCAGGCCCTCATTGGTGTAGGTCAGCGCATGCAGTTGCACCGGGCTCGTCGCGGGATCGTCGGGGTCAAGCGGGGCGGCGCCGCGATAGAAGACCTTGTCCGGCTGCTCGCAACTGTCGGCGTACTTGCATGTGGGCGTATCGACGGGGACCACGCCGCCCTTCTCCAGTTCCACCCAGGCGTCGGTGAGACCGTTGTCCGCGGCGAACTGACTGAGAGTCTGCGCCGGGTCGGAGTACAGCTGGCCGAAATCGCCCATCACGATGACCGCACGGCCGACCGAATTCTGCTGGATGAAGCCGGAGAGCTGCTCGAGGTCGGCGTCGGTGAACGACCCGCCGCCGGTGTCCACGTTGTAGACGTCGATCGACGAACCACCCGGAATATGCGTTCGCGAGTAGGTGAAGCCCTGCGGGGTGAGAAAGTCACCGGCGCCGTCGTCCCATCCCTGGCGGTTCAGCCCCTCGATGGCGTACGCGGACAACGTGTTCAGCCCATCCGAGAACGGCACACCGACCGGCCACAACCACGCGGGAACCTGTGGTGCGGTTCGGTCGGGGAACACCGTATTGGCGAACAGGAACGGGTGGTAGGCGACGTCCCCTTGGACGTTGACGATGTCGAAACCGTTTATCAGCGAACCGATCTTGAGCATGCTGAGCAGTCGCGGCCACGCCCCACCGGACAGAGCCAAAGGCTGACCCGCGACGTTGTAGGTCAGCACGCTGAAGTCACCGGTGATGTCGGTGTACGCGGCGACACCGGGGTCGGGCTGGATGGGAACACCGTTGAAGACGGTCACCGTTGCGGTATCGGTGTGCCCCCCGGCCAGACCGGTGCCGAAGATCCCGAAGGCGGCGTTGACCAGATTTCTCCAGGCGTGCAGGTGGATATCGGTGTGATCGGTGACGACGAAGGAAAAGGTGTCGGTACCGGTGAAATCCTCATCGGGGGTGTAGGTGAAGGTCCCGGCCGTCTTGTCGACAACCACGGTGCCGTGGCTCGGTCCCCCGGGCATGCCTTCCCCGGGCACCGAGTAGACGATGCTGTCTCCGTCCGGGTCGTAGGCCGTCAATGGGATCGCACCACTGGTGACGCCTTGCCCGAGATCCACTTCGACCTGTGTCGGGCTCGCAACAGGGGTGTGGTTGAACAGGATCGGCCGCAGAACCGTGGGCAGCCACACCTGCCCACTGATCCATGGTTGCAGATCGACGTTGGTCTGTATCCAGGCCGCCGCATCGTGGACCGCACTCTCGACCTGGCTCAGCGGGGCCGATGTCGCCGCAGACGGCGTCTGCCCCCCATGGCCGATTTCGCGGCGGGCCCACGCCAACACGGCCCACAGTGCCGGCGAGGTTGTGCCTCCGCCCGGTGCCGGCAACGGTCCGAACGCGGCGGCAACCAGATCGGAGGCCACCTTGATCACGGCATCCGCCACCCGAGCGTGAGCACCGTCCGGCTGCGCTGCCGTGGGCCCGGCCGCCACATGCACCTCGGGCGTCGGAGCCACCGACAGCTGCGAATCTCCGGCGGCTGTCAGTTCGGCCGCCGCAGCGGGCACCTCGGTGGAGCCGGAGTCCGAGGAAGACGCTGCGGGCTCATCCGGGCGCGCGGAGGTTGTGGTTGGCGCCGCTTGCGTCGGCGCGGAAGCGGCCGCTTCGACAGCGCCCCCGTCGCCGGCGACCTCCCCGTCGCCGATGTCGCGGTCGCTACCAGCGCCACGAGTCTCCGGCGCGATGAGGTGTGCCCGCCCGGTGCCGCCCACCGTCACCGCCGGCGAGCTGCCGCCCCGGTGTATGGGCGCCGATGCTGAATCTGCCGAAACCGAGGGGTTGGTGGTCCTCCCCCCCGCACCCCGGCCGGTGGATCCGGCCCGCCGCGAAGCACCGGTCGCAGCCGTCGATGACGACGCGCTCGACGTCGACGAGGAATCGGAGCCGGACGCGCCGGAAGCCCCCGTTGTCGCGTGGCCGATGGCCGGGGTGGTCGCCAGCCCCGCCCCCACTCCCAGCACGACCGCGAGTGCTGCCACCCGGCATACGCGGTTGGCGTGAACCAAGGTGGCTCTCCTTACCGCACCACGTCGCGGACACAACGATCCGTGTTTGCCAGGACCGGGTTGACTCGGCAAGCGTAAACCGCAGGGGCGGGCCGCACGCCGGTCTCAGGCAATTGGCGGCCCGCCAGACGAATGCCGGACAAACCCGCCCTCGGCCGCGACGGCAGAGTGCCGAACACCGACCGGATTCGTCCGACGCGCCTACTCGGTCAGGATTCGCGGGCCGTCGTCGGTCACGGCGACGGTGTGTTCCCAGTGCGCCGCGCGGGAGCCATCGGCAGTCACGACCGTCCAGTCGTCGTCCAGCACCCTCGTTCTGGTGGTTCCCAAGGTCAGCATCGGCTCGATGGCGAGCACCGATCCGGTCACCAGCGCCGGGCCGCGGCCCGGCTCGCCCTCGTTGGGAAGGAACGGGTCCATGTGCATCTGCCGGCCGATGCCGTGGCCACCGTAGCCGGCCACGATGCCGAACCTGCGCCCGAGGGCGCGCTCCGCGGCGTGGGCGCCCATCTCGATCGCATGAGAAACGTCGGTCAGGCGGTTTCCCGGGATCATCGCCGCGATACCCGCCTCCATCGACTGTTTGGTCGCCGAGGACAACTCCTCGTCGGCGTCGGCCAGCGCGCCGATCCCGAAGGTGACCGCGGCGTCGCCGTGCCAGCCGTCGATGATCGCGCCGCAGTCGATCGACACCAGGTCACCGGGTGCCAGAAGCTCGTCTGCTGCTGGGATTCCGTGGACCACGCGGTCGTTGACCGAGGAGCAGATGCTCGCCGGGTAGCCGTAGTAGCCGAGAAACGACGGAACGCCGCCGGCCTCGCGGATCACCGTCTCGGCGACGTCGTCGAGCTCCTTGGTGGACGTACCCGGACCGGCGGTCTCGCGGACCGCCCGCAGCGCCGCGGCCACCACCGAACCCGCGGCGGCCATTGCGTCGAGCTCGCCGGCGGTACGAGCGGGCACGGTCTTACGGCTGCGCAGTCCGGGCAGGGAAACCATCGTCGAGGCGCTCAGCGACCGAGAGCGCGCAACGCCCGCGCGAACACCTCGTCGAGACCCCCGACGGCATCGACGGTCTTCAGCGCGCTGCTGTAGTAGTCCAGCAGCGGGGCGGTCTCGTCGCGGTACACGTTCATCCGGTTGCGGATGATCTCCTCGGTGTCGTCGGCGCGGCCGCGGCCCATGAGCCGGTCCACGAGTTCCTCGGTGGGGACCCGGAACTCCAGCACGGCGTCGAGCTTGAGATTGCGGCGTTCCAGCATCTCGCGCAGCGCCTCGGCCTGCTCCACCGACCGCGGGTAGCCGTCGAGGATGAATCCGGCGGCCGCGTCCGCGTGATCGAGCCGGTCGTCGACCAGCGCGTTGGTCAGGCTGGCCGGCACCAGGTCGCCGGCGTCGAGGTACTTCTTGGCTTCCAGCCCCAGTGCGGTGCCGGTGCTGATGTTGTGCCGGAACAGGTCGCCGGTGGAGATCTGTGGGACCCCGAGTTTGTCCGCCAGCTTGACCGCCTGTGTTCCTTTACCCGCCCCGGGCGGTCCGAGCAAAACGATTCTCACTTCAGGAACCCTTCGTAGTTGCGCTGCATCAGCTGGCTCTCGATCTGCTTGACCGTATCCAGACCGACGCCAATCATGATCAGAACGGCCGTGCCGCCGAACGGCAAGTTCTGCACGGCGCCGGTGTTGCCGATCTGCAGGAACAGGTTCGGCAGAACGGCGATCACACCCAGGTATATGGAACCGGGAAGGGTGATCCTGCTCAACACGTAGCGCAGATAGTCCGCGGTGGGCTTGCCGGGCCGGATACCCGGGATGAAGCCACCGAACTTCTTCATCTCGTCGGCACGTTCGTCGGGGTTGAACGTGATGGACACATAGAAGTAGGTGAAGAAGATGATCAGGCCGAAGTAGATGGCGATGTACACGGGATCGGCCGGATTCGTCAGATAGTTCGCGACGAAGCGGTCCCACCAGCCATTGCCCGGCCCCCCGCTGCCACTCTGAATCAACTGGGTGATCAGATGCGGGATGTAGATCAACGAGGACGCGAAGATCACCGGGATGACGCCGGCCTGGTTGACCTTCAACGGCAGATAGGTCGACGTGCCGCCGTACATCCGGCGGCCCACCATCCGCTTGGCGTACTGCACGGGGATGCGGCGCTGGCCCTGCTCGACGAACACCACGCCGATGATGATGACCAGTGTCGCCGCGCATACCGCGGTGAAGACCAGGCCACCACGGGAGTCCAGGATGTTCTTGCCTTCCGCGGGGATCCTGGCGGCGATGCCGGCGAAGATCAGCAGGGACATGCCGTTGCCGATGCCACGTTCGGTGACCAGCTCGCCCATCCACATCACCAGGGCGGCACCCGCGGTCATCACCAGCACGATGATGACCAGGGCGAAGATGCTCTGGTCGTTGATGATGTCCAGGTTGCAGCCCTGCAACAGCCCGCCGTTGGCGGCCAGCGCCACGATGCTGGTGGCCTGCAGGATGGCCAGCGCGATGGCCAGATAACGCGTGTACTGCGTCATCTTCGCCTGCCCGGCCTGGCCCTCTTTTCTGAGCTGCTCGAACCGCGGGATCACCACGGTCAACAGCTGCACGATGATGCTGGCGGTGATGTAGGGCATGACGCCCACCGCGAACACCGTCAGCTGTAGCAGTGCACCGCCGGAGAACAGGTTGATCAGCGAGTAGATCTGCGCTCCGCTGCCACCGCTGACCTGCTCGATGCACTGGTGGACGTTCTTGAAGTTGACGCCTGGCGATGGCAACGCAGCGCCGACCCGATACAGGATCACGATGCCCAGGGTGAACAGGATCTTTCGTCTCAGGTCGACCGTCCTGAGTGAAGAGATGAAAGCCGAGAGCACTCTTCTCCTCCTGGGCAGCCGGACTCGGTCGCGGCGTGCCAATGGGGCTGGCCTGGCCAGCGTTCGGGTAATCCTGCCTAGCGACGATCGCCGCCAGGTACAGGCCTGCGGCATCGCGCGCTCAAACAGTCTACGAGAGTAACAGTTGGCCCAGGCAGGGCGGCAATCCGTGCGGTCAGGCCGCAACGGCCATCCGAGCGCGACCATGCGGCCGGCCGACCCGGGGAAACGAAAGCGTACAGTCGCCGATGTCTCCTTATATCGGCTAAGTATGGAAAGTGCGCCTTGGGTCGGAGGGCTCGACGATGACTCGTACAGACAATGACAGCTGGGACCTCGCGTCCAGCGTGGGAGCCACGGCCACGCTCGTGGCCGCCGCACGCGCCGCGGCGTCCAAGGACTCCCGTCCGCTGATCGACGATCCGTATGCCGAGCCACTGGTCCGCGCCGTCGGCGTCGATCTCTTCGTCCGTATGGCCGATGGCCAGGTTCCCGCCGCCGGTGACCAGACGGCCATGGGAATCAGCCGGATGACCGACAACATGGCCGTGCGGACGAAGTTCTTCGACGAGTTCTTCTTGACCGGAGCCGCCGGGCCGGCGACATCAGACACCGGAGCCGCCGGGGCAGGTATCCGGCAGGCCGTGATCCTGGCCTCCGGCCTGGATTCCCGCCCCTACCGGCTGGCCTGGCCCAACGGCATGGTCGTCTACGAGATCGACCAGCCCGAGGTCATCACGTTCAAGTCGACCACCCTGGCCGAGCTGGGCGCCACACCGACCTGTGAGCGCCGAACCGTGGCCGTCGACCTGCGCAACGACTGGGCCTCGGCGTTGCGGATGGCCGGCTTCGACCCGCAGGCGCCCACCGCGTGGAGCGCCGAGGGCCTGCTCGGGTATCTGCCACCCGACGCGCAGGACCGGCTGCTGGACACCATCACCGCGCTGTCCGCACCCGGTAGCCGGCTGGCGATCGACTGCGCTCCACCCGCCGATGCCGAGGAACAGCAGCGCTCCCGCGAGCGGATGAAGGAGGTCGCCGACCGCTGGCGCGAGCAGGGTTTCCACCTCGACTTCAGCGAACTGATCTTCGAGGGCGAGCGCAGCGAGGCCCGCCAGTATCTCGGTGGGCACGGCTGGCAGGTCGCCAGCACCCCCGTGAACACGCTGCTGGCCGCCAACGGGCTCGCCGAGTTCGATGACGACGAGCCGATGGCCAAGCTCTGCTACGTCAGCGCCACCCTGGGCGGCAACCGATGAAGCGCACCGACGACGACCGCTGGGACCTGGCCTCCAGCGTGGGCGCCACCGCAACCATGGTGGCCGCGGCGCGCGCGGTGGCCAGCCGGGAGGACGACGCGATCATCGACGACCCGTTCGCCGAGCCGCTCGTGCGCGCGGTCGGGATCGACTTCTTCACCCGCCTGATCGACGGCGACATCGACCTGGCCGCCGTCGACGATCAGGGCGGCGCGCGCCTGCTGACCGACGTGATGTCGGTGCGTACCCGATTCTTCGACGACTTCTTTCTTGATGCCGCCCAGGCCGGGGTACGACAGGCCGTCATCCTGGCGTCCGGCCTGGACTCGCGCGCATACCGGCTGCCCTGGCCCGCGGGCACCGTCGTGTTCGAAATCGACCAGCCCAAGGTCATCGAGTTCAAGACAGAGGTCCTGGCCGGCCTGGGCGCCTCCCCCACCGCCGAGCGCCGCGCCGTTGCCGTGGACCTGCGCGAGGACTGGCCTGCAGCGCTGCGCGCCAACGGTTTCGACGACACCACGCCGACCGCCTGGAGCGCCGAAGGGCTGCTGGCCTACCTCCCGCCCGAAGCCCAGGACCGCCTCTTCGACAACATCACCGCACTGTCGGCCCCCGGTAGCAGGCTCGCCACCGAATACCACCTCGATGCAGGTAGCGGCATCGCCGAGCGCGCCAGGACGATGAGCGACAAGTGGGGCGAGCTGGGGCTGGACCTCAACCTGGCTGATCTGTTCTATGCCGGCGAACGCAGTTCCGTCGTGGACTACCTCGAGCGGCACGGCTGGCAGGTCACCGCCCGCACGCGCCCGGAGATGTTCGCGGCCTGCGGGCGCACCCTGCCGGAGGGGGAAGCGGCAGATCAGGTACGCAATTCCCTTTCCGTCACTGCGATTCGGAGGTAGGACCGTGCCGCACACCGATTCGATACGGCAAGACGGGGACACCTGGGACCTGGCCTCCGGCGTGGGAGCGACAGCGACTGCCGTCGCGACATCGCGTGCCCTGGCCAACCGAGCCGGCCTGATCGACGACCCGTTCGCCGAACCGCTTGTCAAAGCCGTCGGTATGGACACGTTCCTGAAGCTGCTCGACGGCCGGATCGACAGCGCCGAACCGGAATCCGACCTGCAGCGGATGGCCCAGGGAATGGCGGTGCGTACCAAGTACTTCGACGATTTCCTGATCGGCGCTGCTGCGGCCGGCATTCGCCAGGTGGCCATCCTGGCTTCCGGCCTCGACGCCCGCTCGTATCGGATCGCCTGGCCCGGCGGCACCGCGGTCTACGAGATCGACCAACCGCGGGTGATCGACTTCAAGGTCTCGACCCTGGACAACCTGGGAGCCAGCCCGACGGCGGCATTGCACACCGTCTCGATCGACCTGCGCGAGGACTGGCCGGCGGCGTTGCGCGCCAACGGTTTCGACAGCAACCTGCCGACTGCGTGGATCGCCGAGGGTCTGCTGATCTATCTGCCGCCGGAAGCCCAGGACCGGCTGTTCGACCACATCACTGCGCTGAGCCCGGCCGGCAGCCGGCTGGCCACCGAGTTCATGCCGAGCATGGAGGTG
>Ga0210086_1000287_pt1 | contig 31843 bp, 25 predicted proteins | sample China_Galinas_PW_3_FD_184867 | JGI IMG/M metagenome (GOLD analysis project Ga0210086, IMG submission 184867) | Wetland microbial communities from San Francisco Bay, California, USA, that impact long-term carbon sequestration - China_Galinas_PWB_D2... | ecosystem: Environmental > Aquatic > Marine...
TCTGAATCCCGGCTGTAATCAAAAATGAGTCCAGCCTGCAAGTGATAGGGCCATCGGATGCTCCCTTTCCCCGGGCAAGATCCATTAGCGGGGATTATTTGTGGCGGCCCTTATTGGATAGCTTCTCCAGTGAATCGTACACATCCCGCAAATGGTCGGTAGTGTTGTCGAGGTCAAAGCGGTGCCAGTCCAGCCGGGCAGAGTGCAGGGCCGACCGGGCGGCCTTCAAATACTCATCCCCGGCACTGCCATCCGCAGGCTTGTAGAGCATACTGTCGGCATCCAAGAGCGCGGAGCTTTCTCTTAGCAAGAGGAGCACGGCCCTCGCCTTCTGTGGAACGTAGGGGAATATGTCCATCCTCTCGTTATGACACCTATCGCAGACGTCCATAACATTAGTGGGGCTGAGGACCGTCACGACCATGGAACCGTGGCAGGTCACGCACGTGGGCCCTCTACCCTGTGTCTTGAGAATATTGAAGTGTTTGCTCCTTTTGAACTCATAGAACTCCGCTCCATGGCACTTGCCACAGGTGGCCGGGACGTTCTTGAAGTAGACGCTGCTCCGGGGGTTGCTTGAACCCAGGACTCCGGAATGGGCCTTCGCTTTGTCGGTTGTGCCGGAAGCTCCCCCGTGACACTTGTCACAGGTCACGCCGTGTTTCTGGTGCACCGACCCGACCCAGTCGTGCGACCTGATTCCCACGAAGTTGCTGCTTGAGAGATTAATGTGGCACTGCACACACGAATTCTCCGCGTCTGCAGTTTCTGCGGCCCGTGCAGGCGATGCCAGGCAGATAATGACGCCCGCCAGAAGAAGGATGATCACTTTATCATAGAGCTTCGACATCGTCGCCTCCATTCATTTCCTGTTGTAGTGGCGCAGAAGCAGATACGAGAATACCCATGCCGCCGCGCTCGCAAGCAGCAGATAGACCCTCATGTCCTTGGGCGTAAGGTCGAGCACGTCCATATACCCGGACACGACTGCCATGCCGAGGAACACGCCGCCTGCGATGCCCAATGACGTCATGAACGGCCTGCGAAGAGGGTTCTGGATGTAATGCTGGGGGGCCTTTGCCCTGTCAATAAAAGGTATCAACGCAAGCACTGCAAACAGCAGCGACGGGAACATGACGCCGCCTATGGTCTCGGGCGTGATCTTTCCCCCGAATACGGAGAATGACATGTCCCCCGGTATCAGCTTAAGCACACCGTACACCACGAGAAAATACCAGTCGGGCCGCATCACCGGAGTCCCCGGCGAAGGGGGCCCGTACTTTTCTACAGGGTTCAGAGGAATATGCGTGGATATTATGACGATGACGAACAGAAAGAATAGGTACAATGATGTGCTTATGACCGCCTGCTCCGGCCATATGGGAATGCCGATAAGCCTTTTGCCCCTCTCCGCTTCTTCCCGATTTTGGTTGCCCGCGGGCTCCGTATGTTTTTGCTTGACCAGAATCAACATATGTAGGCCGACAAGGCCCATGATGGCCGCCGGCACGAGCATTACGTGCATGAAGAAAAACCTCGGCACTATTCCCGCCGAGGGGAAGTCGCCCGCGAAAATCAGTCTCGCCGCCCAGTCGCCCACCCAGGGCACGGACTTCGTCGTGAAGTAGGCAATGGACGTGGCCGTCACTGAGAACTGGCTGTAGGGCAGCAGATATCCGGTTAGGGCTGCGGCCATCGAGAGGCCCAGAAGGCCCAGGCCGACGAGCCAGTTTATCTCCCTCGGCTTCCGATAAGCCGAGGTAAAGTATATCCTCACCAGATGGGCAATGGCGGAGGCTATCATTACCATCGCCGACCAGTGGTGTATGCGCCTGATTATCATGCCCATGGGCAGGAGGTCTATCCTGACCACGCTTGCGTATGCCGCGGGCACCATCGCGCCGAACAGCGAAACGGGCTTCGTGGACGGCTCGTAGAGAAAGCCGAGGAATATGCCCGTGATCACAAGCGTTACGAACGAGAACAGGGTTATCTCTCCGAGAAAGAACAGTGGGTTGGTGGGAAAGGTCTTGGACAGGAACTTGGCCTTGAACTTTCCGATTTCAAGTCTCTCGTCAAGCCACCTGTATATCATCTCTTGCCCTTCCCGCCTATACCTGGGGCCCTATCGGCCCGTTAAAGTCGCTCGTGAAAACGAGTAGCCCGTCATCCGTAACCTTCACACCTATCTGCGCCAGCGCTATGGGCGCCGGCCCTCCCATTACCTTTGCCCCGCTCGCCGGGTCGAATATGCTGTTGTGGCAGAAACATTCCGAGAAGGAGGAGCCCGGCGACTGCTCGTTTTCCACCCACGACACTATGCACCCGAGGTGCGTGCATATGGCGCTGTAGGCCACAAAACCCCGGTCGGTAAGCGAAACGTCGGTGGGAGGCTTAAACGCATTCGCATCGAGTTTTATGAGCTGCACCAGGTTCGCCGGGTTCGAGGTCTTTCCCTCGGGGTAGACGAGCACGGCGTCGCCCGCCTTAAACGATGAGGCCTTAATGGTGCCACCCTGGTTCTCGCCCTTGGCGTAGATCAAGCGGTCTCCGGGCTTGATGGTCGTCACGTAGCCCCCGCCCTTCTTATCTGGGGACAGTACCTTCAGAACCGAGAAGACAGAGCCCACCGCACCCGCCACGGAAGCGATGAGCAGTCCGAGAGCAAACCTCCTCCGGCTTATGCCCGCTTTCTCTTCCGTGTTGTCAGTTCTTCTTTCTACCACAGCAACTCCTCGTCGCGGTCCTCAGATACCTCTCTGAACCCCATGAAGTACCGTGCGTATATGACCACCTCAACCCCGGCGACAAGAAACTCGAAGGCTAAAAGCATGCCGAGCACGTAGTCGTTGCCCTTACCGGAGATCATCAGATAGGCAAAGGCGGCCGCCATGCCTAAGAGCACTACGGCCAGCAGGGCAATGACCAGCATGGCAAAAACGGAATACGAAGGCTTCTTCTGTCCTATTACCCTGTAGCCCACCTATTTGCTTCTTTCAAGCACGACATATAAGATGTAGCCTATCAAGAGCAGTGCCAAGACCGCGCCGAATGCCACGAGCCCTATCTGATATGAATCGAGTTCTTCGGTCAATGCCGGAAAGAGCGGAGGCTGACTGCCAGTGGCCTTTTCCTGTGCCATCTTCACCCGCATGCTGGAGAGCTCGGCGATGGTAGCTCCCGTCACGTTCATGGGGTCTATCTGTTCAAACCCGGAGGTGTCCGTGTGGCATCCCTCGCAGGCCTTCGGCACCTCGGGCATGGCGTTTCTGTGTGCACCGTGACAGAGGACGCAGGAGGGGCCTCCGTTGTCATTTAGATACGCCTTACCCATGATGCTACTGCCATATCTCTCCACCGAAGCGCCGTGGCACTGCCGGCACATCTCGAACAGGGCCTTCCCCGATGGCACCCCCACGAAACCCTCCGACGTGGACATGGTTCTTGCCTTTGCGTCGGCAAACTTGGTTGAGGACAGCTTGCTCATATCGCCCAGGTCCACGTCGGCGTTGCCGCCGTGGCAATACTCGCAGGCGATACCGTTTTGCCGGTGGACGGAATCCTTCCACAAGACGACGGGCTGGGCCAGCGAGCCCCCGAGGAATTCGTGACAGGTGATGCATGCGCTATCTTGCTGTGCCCATGCAGGTGTCGCGTGGGGGACTATGAGAAACAACATTACGCCGAATATTAAGAGTGCGTATCTTTTCCCGTCCATATCCTTTACGATGCTGTTGGTTACCGCCCCGGACTACAGAGCCCCCCGCAGGGGATTTAATACGCCGCTACCCGCTACATTTTACTATATCTGCCGTCAACATTCGAAATTATTACTCGACAGCCGTAACCGTAATGTCTCTTGAGTCGGCACGGCCATGGTCGTCCACGACTCGCACGACGTAGTCCCCGGGTTTGGGCTCCCAGAAAAACGGCTCGCTGCTTCGGGCTTTACCGAGAAACTTCTCATCCAGAAACCAGTAAACCTCTCTCGCGTCGGCATCGGTAACGGCCATAAGCGGAACCCGCCTGTCCGCGTCACCCTCCTCAGATACGCGCACCTTATAGACCACGTCCCGCTCGGGAGACATTATCTTCGGCGGGAGCCCCTTCTCCGCTATAGCGTCCAGCGAGCAGCCCGGCGAGGGGGGCGGAGGGGTTCGGCGGGGTATCCCAGCCTGCCTGAATATCTTAAGCATGTCCGAGGGCCAGAACTCGTAGACCTCGGCTTTCGTCTGCCCCGCATTCTGCCCGCACACCCTGAGGCCCGTACGCGCATCCACCAGTACTTCGCGGTGTATGTCGCATACCCTTATTGGCGACTTGCCCGGAATGAAGAGACTCTTGACGGTGTGGTCGCAATAAGGCCCCGGCAACTGGCCCGAGACCGCGCAAACTTCTACTTCCTTTAAATTAGGCAGGCCGTGGTTATATACCGGCGTAATGCCCTTTGCCTTTATCGCATCTATTATCTGAAACAGGAGCGGGCCCGCGGCCTGCCTGCCCACAAATGCGGGGTTGCCCTCGCCGTCGAAGTTTCCCACCCAGACGGCTATCACATACGGGCCGACAACGCCGATTGACCACGCGTCCCTGAAACCAAACGAGGTTCCCGTCTTCCAGCGGACAACAACGTCGTCAGTTGTCCACTCTTTCGGGAAATCGCTTCCGGGACGTGGATTGTCCTTCAGTATGTCCATTACCATATAAGACGCCTCGCGGCTTACGAGCCGCCGCCCTGCGGTCTCGCTTTCGCCCTTAATTTTTCTGAGCGGTCTTATCACCCCTCCGTTTGCCAGCATGGCATAAAGCTCCGCAAGCTCCTCCATCGTAAGCTCCGCCCCGCCCATGGCAAGCGCAAGCCCATAGAAGGAAGCCGGGCGCAAGTGGTCGATGCCGGCTTCCTTGAGGAATTCATAGAGGTCTGGATTTTTTAGCATCGAGGCTACTTCGAGCGCCGGCAGGTTACGGCTTCTTACGAGGGCTTCCCTCACCTTCACCGGGCCGATGAACTGGTGGTCGAAATTGTTCGGGCTCCAGGCACCAAAGCTCGCCCTTGCGTCCTTGAGCATGCTCATGGGATGGATGAGGCCCTCATCAAAACCCAGCGCGTAGATGAACGGCTTTACCGTTGAGCCGGGAGAGCGAAGAGCACGCGTTCCATTTACCTGACCCTGAATGGAGTCGTCAAAGAAGTTCGCTGAGCCCAGCACGGCCTTGACTCCCATATCTCGGAAATCGATTATCATTGCCGCGACGTTGCGAATGCCGACTTCCTTCCTGCGCTCAACGTAATTGTGCGCTTTTCGCTCAAGCAGCCTCTGCAGGGAAAGGTCCAGCGTGGTGAAAAGCTCAGAGGTGCCGGGATTTTCCTGTAGGACGTCGTCAGTAAAATGCGGCGCAAGAAAAGGAAGTTCAGCAGGCCCCTGCATGATAACCGGAAGCTCGAACACGGCCTTCTTGGCATCGGCCCTTGGGTGTTTGTCGAGCCATTTCTTATACAGTGCGTTCCGCGCCTCAAACAGTGGGTCGCTCTCGCCCGCCTCTCCGTCGGGCATGCGCCTGCCGGGGCTTTGGGGAATGACGCTTAGGGCAAGCGCTTCCTCAAGCGTGAGGTCAGAGGCACGCTTGCCGAAATACACGAGGCTTGCCGCTCCGGCGCCCTCGACATTCAGGCCGTATGGGGCGAGGTTGAGGTATGCCTCAAGTATCTCGTCCTTTGAGTAATGAAGCTCTATCTGCAGGGCCTTAAGTATCTGGTGGAGCTTGCCGGGAATCGTCCTGGAGTTTATGCCGTAGCGTATTCTTGCAAGCTGCATGGTTATGGTGGAGGCCCCGATGCGCCTGCTTCGTACAACGTATGTTTCCCATGCGGCCCTTACCAAAGATACGGGGTTTACGCCTGGATGCCACCTGAAATATTCGTCCTCGTGAAGAAGCGTGGACTCAACCAGAAGCGGAGACATCTCCTTAAGGGGCATCCACAGCCGGTATTTGTCGTCCGAGGAGAGTGTGAGCCTGAGGAGCCGGCCATGGGAGTCGTAAACTGCCGTCGATAGGCTCAGACCTTTCTTGAGCGGAGGAGTGGGAACTATCAAAGACAGGAGGACCGCGATGGCAATGAGCAGTCCCCCAACCTTCAAGAGGCGTTTCATTTAGTTGCCCTCTACTTTTATCTTCCCTCCCAGGGTGCGGGCCTGGATCGAACGGTCGTACATCCCCTCGGCGAATATCGGCGGCACCGAGTAGTCGCCCTTGTTGGTGGCCCTTATGCGGTAGACGAACTCCGTCACCCTCATATTGGCAGTGCCGAATATGACCACACGGTCTTCCCTCATGTCGACGTAGTCGGCATTAAAGGTATTTGCGCTGTTGTAACGCGCGCCTGGTGCCATGTCTACCTCGAACCCGCCGGGCAGAAGATCAACAATCGCTATGTCCTTCAGCCCGTCGCGCTCCATAGCGCGAACCTTCAGGTGGACCTCGAGCTCGGTGCCTAAGGCAGTAGAGTTCACGACGTTGCCATCGAGATCGCGATACTCGCGCTGCACCTCGAGCTTGTTCTTAATCTCGGCGGCCGGCAGCTCGCGGTCGAAGCCGGACTGCGTCACCTGGTAGAACAGGACGTTGTCTCCCCTGTTGCGTATCTGCACCTTTACTGCCTCGTCCGTAAACTCGGCCTTCGGGAACAGACCGGAAGTGGCAACGAGCGCTCGCATCTTTCCATCTGCAAGGAACTCTCCCATATCCAGTTCGCCCGGCGCCGGGTTACCCACGGCATCCGCGTATGCGCTAAGCGCCAGTATAGTATAGGCAGACGAGAGCGTGTTGAAGCTGCCGTTTATCACCGGGTTGACAATATGCATTATGTCTTCGGCCTTGAGCTTAGCGCGCCTTTCGGGGAAGTGTTTAGATAGTATATAAAGGTACTGGGCGTCCCGCACGAGGCCGTCGTAGTAATTGTCGTAGTCCTCGACCTGCACGTCCCCGAGCTTGACGTTCCTGATTATCTTATCGGCCTCGCCGTCGAGCTTCAGCATCTTGTATGTCGCGGCCAGGTAGATGCCGGTGAGGTCCTTCTTCCAGTCGTCCGTGTCGCTCTCCTCGAGCTGTTTGCGCAGGGCCGAGACATAGTTGGTCGTGACCACACCGTTTCGCGTCAACAGATATATCGCGTACGCACTCGCCCTTGTCTCGGCCAGTGATTTTGGTTTTCGCTTTGCAAGTATATGCATGTAGTTGAGCGCCCTGTCCAGTATCGCACGCGAGCCCGGATAGCCGATCTCCTTTGCCTCGGTCAGGAAGTGCACGGCATATGTGGTCTGGAATTCCGAGACGTGAGAATTTGCGGCCCAGAAACCAAACGCCCCTTCGGCGTTCTGCCTGGCGCTGAGCACCTTCATCACGTGGTTAAGCGCGGTATCCACCTTCTGGGGGTCGTATCCGAATTCGGGCCTCTTCCTGAGCACTATTGCAGGAAGCGCCTGGCTTATGAGCTGTTCAGTGCAGCCGTAAGGGTATTTCCTCAGATAATTAGTTAGACCCATCGCTATGCCCAGCGGCAAGGGCGAAGCCGAAGCCTCAAGCGTTCTGAAATGAGGGTACATGCTTCTGGTGACGGGCACGCCCGCCGCGCCTCCGGATTCTATGTATCCGCTTGAGAGCTTAACCATATATGGAGTGGGCGGCCTTACGCTGAGGTCCACCGTCATCTTGGAGCTCTTGTCGCCCATGGAGGCCATGAATGTGAAGCTGCCGGAGCCCAGCACGTCGTTGGCTTTTATCCTGAAGGTCGCGCTCTTTTCGTGCCCTTCGTCTATGCTCATCGCCCTTGTCGGCCCATCCAGTATTGTGAGGTGCTTGGAGGTCTGAAGCTCAAGCGTAAGAGCCGCGTCCTCGCCCGAGCCCTCAACGTTGTTCGCCACGTTCACGCTTACCTCGAACTCGTCCCCCGGCGCAACGAATGTAGGCACGTTGGGGCTCAGAACAAAGTAGCCCTTGACGGTCGCTGACTTCTGGGCCGAACCAACCGACTCACGCGAGACCGCTACCGCCATCACGCGGAGTTTTCCGTTGAAGTAGTCCGGCACATCGTACACGAGCTCACGCTGAGTTGTGTCTATGTCCACGATGCCCGACCAGAACGCGACGGGCTTCTGCCTCTTGCGTTTGAATGGGTTGAGGTTCTTACCTAAAGCCTCGGCGTCGTAGCCGCCGCCCTCCATCGACAGCTCCCTTACCAGAGAGTACTCGGGCAGTATGAGGTCAAGTATCTGTGCGGTCCTAACCTCGAGGGCGTTCTTCCTGAAGAAATGGCCCAGAGGGTCAGGGGTCTTGTAGCGGGCCACCTGAAGAATGCCTTCGTCCACCGCGAAGATAACGGCCTTGCCCTTTTTCTTTCCTTTATACTTGATGACGAACGGCTCGCCCGGCCTGGCAAGATCCGGGGTATCGAGCTCTATGCCGATATTTCTGCGGCCCAGGTCTACCGAGAACGGCGCCACGCCGTAACTCAGCGGGCTCATAAATATCTCCTTCGAGTCCATGGCGCGCACGAACGAGACGTTTACGTACCCGTTGCCCTCCAGGTCATTTGGAACCTGTATCCTCTGCACCGAGCTCGTCGTCGTGGTCTTGAACCACTTTTGAGCGTAAACGCGGTCTTTCTCAATAGTAATGAGCCCGGCACCGGTGTATGGGGCCACAATGCTCACCTCTATGACCTCACCGGGAGTGTAATCGGACTTGTTGAGCTTTATCTGAAGCTCTGCCGTGCGCTCCAGGCTCCGCGTAAGGTTTTCCTTCCCAACCACGGTGTATTTCACCCTGCTCAGTTCCGTATCCTCATTGTCGATGACAGCGAGCACGAAGTCGCCCGGCGTATCGGTCGGCAGACGGTACTTGTTGCCCTCAGCAGGCATTGGCATCGGCTCGGTCTTAAGCGTGGTCTCCTTAAGTTCAGACTGATACTTGAACGTGCCATTGGCTTGTTTCTTGAGTACCGAGACGTAACGCTGCTCTATCAGCTTCATCCGCAGCCCCTCGACCGCCCTCTTGTCGAGCTTCCTGTCCACAGCAATGAATTCCACGTAGCGTTCGCTGCTCTTGTTAATGTACCTGAGCTTCCCGTCAGGTTTATAACCGATAAGATACTCAAGCGGCGACACAAGCACCGAGCTCTGGGATGCAACGGCTCTTCCGCCCGCGGCCTCGAATCCCTCGGCAGTAAACGTAAGCTGATACGTCGCCTTGTCGAATCTCTGAAGGCCGAGGTCGAAGACCGCCTTGCCGTCGGCGTCGGTCACCTGGTCCTTGAGCTGATCGGTGAAGTGCTGCCTGGGTTTGTGAGGGTCGTAAAGAGGGTCATGGAAACTGTAGTCCTTGAACTTCCTGAATTTGGGGAACGCGGGAGACAGCAATATCACACCCGTCACTCGCCTGTCCGATGCAGGCGTGCCGTAGAGGTTTTTGAGATCAACATGCCCCATCAGCCCCTCGGGCGAAACCCACCCATCACGCCTCTCCTCTGAGAATCGCGTTGATATCTTCATCCTGTCGGGCAGGAACTCCTCCACGCGGACCGTGGTCGAGCCAAGCAGATTCCAGCGGCGGTTGTCCTTAATGATGTATACGCTCACCGTATAGTTGCCGGTAGGCGAGTTCTCCTCTGTTGTGTAGTCTATCTGTTCTATCCCTTCATTCGGCAGGCTGAACTTCCTGTGCTTTATCTCAAGCCCTCTGGGGTCCGTGATGACCGCCTCAAGCGGCACACCCGTGACGTCGCGCTCCCAGTCGGTGGACTTCACTATGAGGCCCACATTGAACCTGTCTCCCGGGCGATAGATGCCCCGGTCGGAGAAAAGGAATGCATTCAGGCGATCGCCCTTGCCCTCCGTATAAACGCCCCCAGTATCAAAGCGCGAGAAATTAAGATTGCGATCGCTCCTTTCAAAGGGGATGAATGATAAGTCCGAGCCTTGCCTGACAAGGTACACCGTGGGTTTCTTCTCGTTCTCAAAACCCTTCATGTCAGGGAAGCTTGCATGCCCCTGCCAGTCAGTCCTCCTTGAAGCAATAGGCAGGCCGTTTAGGCCTAACAACTCGACCGATGCGTCGATGACAGGCCGGCCGGTGCTGATGGACATCACGTAGACGTCGTGCGTCTTGTCGGCGTTGTCCTTTACCAGAAGTCCGAGGTCTGTGATTAGCACCAGGCGGCTGTCACGTATGGACAGCGGCTTGTTCTCTTTAGGGTCCCACCCCAGCACGCGGAAGAAGAACAGCCCCCGGTTGGCCCCTCCGGTTGTAACAATATTATTCGTGAAGTCATACGCCGAATACTGCGCTTTGCCGTGCGGGAGCTGCTTGAGGGTGCGCACTTCGGAAATAACCTCTGTGATATTGTCCGGGCCGAAGTTCCAGTTGTTGAAATACGGGCTGCTGAACTTTCCGCTGCTCTGGCTTACGAGGTGGTTTATCTCTCCCGGCAGAACTCGGCCTGCCTCTATCTTAATGGCCTCAAGGTCGCGGCTGAGTATGGAGAGCTTTTTCTCTCCGCTCAGGCTGAGTATTGCGCCGTCGTGCATGACCTTCAGCTCGCGCGGGTACTGCGGCACCTGTATTATCCTGTCGAACTCCTTGGCGAGCACAAAGTCACCGAACGATTTAATGCCCTTTCTTATCCTCAAATACAGGAACTTCTTCTCATCCGCCTTCATCTTAAAACTGTGCAGAGTCGAGTATTCGTGCTCGGTCGGTATGGGCTCAAGCTTAAGCCGCTCCGACTTCTCGAGCACCTCAGGCCCAATATCGGCAGTACTGCTCCACCAGTAATTCCTTACCATCTCACGCCCCGGCATCGCGGGCCTGTCCTTTGGAAGCACATAAGCCTCAAGAGCGCCCTGCACCTCGGACTCGAGCACTCCGGCAGTGGTCTCTATAACGAGTACCTGCTCTGGCTCGTAGCGCTCGTTTCGCACCAGCGAAATATTGGCCGAGCTTATACGGAAGAAATTAAAGACTCCTGGTATATATATCTCCGCACTGAGTTCCTGTTTGGTCGGCGGCCCTCCGCGCGAAGAGCGCACACCCTTGTCTACAGTGAGCACCATGAAAGAGTCTTCATCGGGGATCGTCACCGCAGCGGAGTGGATATATGCCTCACCGTTAAATTCGTCGTAACTGACGGTGAAAGGGAAACTTTCCTTGGAGCCAAAAAAAGTCTTTTTCTTTTCCTTCATGTGCAGTTCGACTCGCTTCTCGAAGTCCTTAGCGTCCACAGGATGGGTGAACTTCACCGTAGCCACAACATTCTTCATCTTCGGGTCACGAGGATCCTGATAGAATTCGCTCGAGGTTATCCTTGCCTCAAAGGCCGCGGATTTGAACTTTACGTCGTAGCTCTTCAGGTGAATGTGGCCCGGGAACATTGAGCGCTCAAAGCGCACCGTATATTCCTGCCCTACGGCCCAGTCCTCCTCGGGCGTAAATGTAAGCTCGGAGTCTCCGACCCAACGCCATTGGCCTTTTATCTGCGGCATCATGCTAATGCCCTTTTCGACAGGCTTGTCCACCATCTCAAGCGGCGCGGCGGGTCCACTGAAAAATATGTTCAACGTATCGGGCTTGGCATCTTTCTTAAGCGGCGTGGCCCCGGGCTCACTGGCGCTCACACTCAGCTTTACAGGCTGATGGGTGATGTACCATCTGTAGCCGACTATCCCCAGTACCGCAACGACCACGAGGACAGCAAAAGTCATTAAGGACTTCTTGAGATTCGTTCTTACTTTATTTACCGGGAAGGTCACCCACAGCGGCGGAGTCCAAGATAAGCGGCCGAATATGAGCGCAAGCATACTTCGCAGGATCCTGAATACGGTAGAGAAAAGGTCCGCCATTTTCGAAAGGTACTTCATCGCATCCCCCTGATCAGGATGTTAACGAGAAACACTGCCTATTGTCCCTTTATGGAAATGAGAATTCGCCATATCTAAACACACCATAAATCATAAGTCAATAGCATCATTACCGAGAATTGTATTTGAGCCGATATTTACTACCTTATTGCTACACTTGCCGGAGGCTTATAGATAAGATGGAAAAACAACCTTTGAATCAGGCAGAACGATCTAAGCGGAAGTCAGGGTGACCGAATTATCAGTCCAGTGAAGACCGTCCAATCGATTTCGCGAGTTCATGCCCCGACCAAAAAAGGTTCCCCCGTTGGGCTACAGAAGGCAGAACAAAGAGAAAGGAGGCGTAAAAACAACCACCTCCTTTCTCGTGGGGGCCATCCTACATGTATTTGTCTATCGGCTCCATTGCGGCTTATGGGCTACGGAAACGACCCAGGCAGCCACTTGCGGTTACAGAAATAATCCTAAGAAACGTTTCTTCTCGGTATGACTCTCCTTTCACAGCTCCCCCTGGCAAGTCTCCGAGCTATACCCATAGTCAGTATGTAGGATTTTCATAAAGAACTGGTGGGGTGCTTATGAAAAACTTACACTTGGAGGAGTCTGGATATACAATAAAAACGCTGGAGACCCAAGAAGAGTTTATCAAGTCGTTCAGACTGCGGCATCTGGTCTTCGCCGAAACATTGCGTTGGGTCAGTGAGTCCCCGGGGAATCTGGAGATTGACGAATATGACAGGTTCGCGATCCCCCTTGCAGTATTCCGGGGCACCGAAATGCTCTCTTACATTCGCGTGGTGCTATCCAGGGATTACTATATGCTCGAGAAGGACTTCAGGGTGCTGGTACGGGACGGACGCGATATAAGGAAGACAGTGGATACATGCGAGACATCGCGGTTCTGTGTACACCCGGAGGCGCGGGCAGACAAAATCGCCGGTTATAACGTATTCATGTTCCTGTTCAAGGGACTTTATACCTGGTGCCGAATAAACAACATCCGGTTTATACAGACCGTGGTGGAAGACAAAGTCAATCGGCTGATATGCGCCAAAGGGTTCCCGTGCGATCCCATCGGGGACGCCGTGACATTCGGGGATAACACGGTCGCCCTCGCGGTGACCGTGGACTGGAGGGCCTTTGAAGCAAACAACCTTGTGAAGAGACCCAAGCTGGTTGAATGGTTTCAGATCAACTCTTCGGAGATGGCAGCAGCAACAGCCTGAGTCCTGTTTACGACATCAAGTTTCTCGAAAATATTCTTCGAGTGAAACTTGACCGTATTTTGACTGATGTTAAGGAGCATAGAGACGTCCCATACGCTCTTGCCATCCTTGAACCACTTTAGAATTTCCTTTTCCCTTGCCGTAAGTTTTATCCTCTTTTTCTGTTTTTTAAAGAGAATCCTCAACATACAGCTATGAAGATGCGGTACGATGTGCTTCATTATAACCTCGGTCCTCATACTCCTCTCGATAGCCCTTCCGGCAATGGTAAATATGCTCCCATCGGTTCCACTGCGGTTGCGTGTACCGCAGGAGTAGCCTGTCCTGAGATCGAAGTCTTCCGCCTGTTTTAAGAAACTCTCGTCGGGATTATATTTCTTGTAAGTATCGGCCCAATACTGAAGGTCGAACTGGGTAAAATTTTCCACGATTATGGGGTCTCTATGAATATACCCTTCACGAGTATATATATCGAGCCACTCTTCCGGGTAATCGACATTGATTATCTTATGACTGAGAGTACTGTCGCCCCTGAAGCTCCCTATCCCGGAACTTGCAAGGTCGAAGTGGATCAGACTTTGGAGTTTGTATACTAATTCCCTATATTGAGCCTCAGTATCACACGACACGGAGAAATAGATTAGCTCAAGAAGTAAGATACAGTCGCTATGGTTGAGTACTTTTTTAAATTCCATCCCAGCCCCCTAACTGCGCAATGGAATCATGACACTTGCGGAGAAGCCAATAGTGTTCGGATACCCCCCGGTAGTTGCATCTAAACTACAAAGAACACTACCGGTTTGTCAATATTTTCACCGGCAACAATCATCTGGGATTCTCCATCCGCCTGATATCGGGCATTATTTAGATTCCCGACATAGGGGCCCGGGGATGTCATTTGTCGGCAAAAACGACTCATTTACAATATGTTACGTAAAGCTACGGCCACTTTAAGATGCCCACCCAGACAACATATGGTCCACTCAGTCATAAAGATGGGATAGAAGTCCAAGGCCTCTCTGCAACTTAACGCCGCCACGGTCACCTCCCCCCCCACGTGCTTCACGAGCGACCGCAGTCTTTCTCTTTGAGCTTCCGAGTCGTCAACTATCATGAATGTTGCCTTATCGCCTCAAGCAGAAAACAATTTGCCCTCTTGCAAACAGCCCCTATTGCCCGAGCGGAACCTGAGAGGTCGAAGTCATCACCCGGTATCTTCTGTCGTATTCCACAAACAGACGGACTATCTCGGGATCAAACTGTCTGCCCGCTTCCCTCACCAGCTCTTCTATGGCCCTTTCGTGTCCGGCTGGCGACCGGTACGGCCTCGCAGACACTATCGCGTCGTACGTGTCGCCTATCGCGATTATCCTGGCATGCAGCGGGATATCCGCGCCCGAAAGTCCATGAGGGTATCCGGTGCCGTCATAGCTTTCGTGGTGGTGCAGTATTGCCGGCAGTATCGGCTGAAACTGCTTAAGTGGTTTTAGTATGTCCACACCCTTCTCGGGATGACTTTTTATCACGCCGGTTTCATCTTCGTCAAGGGGTCCACTTTTTCCGAGTATGAAGTCGCTTATGCCTATCTTTCCTATATCATGAAGCATTGCCGCCGCCTTGAGGTCTCCCCTTTCTTCTTCATCCAAGTCGAGTGCCGCGGCGATGAGCCTCGCGCAGTAGCTCACTCGACGGCAATGGCCGTATGTCCCTATGTCTTTTTTCTCCATGGCTTGCGCCAGGGAGCTTAGCACCGAAAAATAAACAGCCTTTAACTCGTCGGTCTGCTTTTTTACGCGTTGCTCAAGGTCGGCCACAAACTTTTTCTTTTCGAGCTTCATCTCGCGCTCCAGCTCTACGCGCTTGATGCTGTTAAGAAGGTCCACCGTAAAGAACGGTTTATTAATAAAGTCAGAAACCCCTTCATGGAACGACCGTACAGCAAGTTCCGTAGTGCCGTGGCCGGTTATCATCACGAACGACAGCGACGGGTCGCGACCACGCAAAAGCTTAACCAGGTCTAACCCGCTATACGGGCCAAGGCTCTGGTCCACGAAGACAAGATCGCAGTCCTCCTCATCGAGCAGCTTGACCGCCTCTTCAGGACTCGATGCGGTCCTGACGGAATATCCATAGCTCTCGAGGATCTCCGAGAAGGTCCGCCGCACGACCAACTCGTCATCCACAAGCATAATGCTCCTGACACATGCCTCCTGCCTCATCTTGTGCGCCTCCGTTTTCGGGCCCCTCAGAGAAGGGCCTCTCAGTGCGTCTCGAGCGAAATGTTCATTATCAGCTCTCCGCATTCCGTGTACAGCGGGACATGGAATACTTCCCTTCCTTCACACTCGGGCGTCAGCTGTATTTTTGTAACGACTATCGGAGGCATGACGTCCATGTCGAACCCCATCTCGTTGAGAACGCTTATGGCGTTGCCTGCGATCATGTTGGCGAGCTCCATCAGCCCGTCCAGCGTAAAATCGTTAATAGCGCAGGAGTCCTCCATCGCCATAACGTTATAGACATTGATGGCAGTCCTTTGGTCCATGTTGACGACTATGCATCCGCCGGTATCGCCCCTTAGGTTGATGAGGATCGACACGTCTCCGTTTAAGTCGTAAGAATCCGACAACGCCATGTCCCCGCGGTTAACGTCCACCTCGAGCACCGAGTCCAGGACACGGATAGTCGTGTCGACAAATGGATTTATGAACTCGTAGCGCATTGTTCGCCTCCTTCGAGCACCGAAGATATGACCTCCAGGGCGTATGTAGGCGTGAAAGGCTTTCCTATGAAATGTTTGGCCCCGATACGCATCGCTTTCCAGACCATTTCCTTGTGGCCCACCGAGCTGACCATTATCACTTTGGCCTCGGGGTCCTTCGCCAGAATATGCTTGAGGGTCTCTATGCCATCCATCTCCGGCATGGTTATGTCCATCAACACAATTTCCGGACGCACCTTGGCGAAAAGGTCTATCGCCTCCCTGCCGTTTACAGCCTCTCCTATGACCTCTCCTCCAATGGCGGCGACCGCCTTCGAAATCCTCTTCCTCGCGAAATTCGAATCATCCACAACGATGCAACGGAACTTCCTCTTCGTCACTGTCTTCGGCTGCATTTTCGTGCTCCTCCTTTCCTTCAAAATGTTCTGTAATGCCGTGTAACATCTCCTCCAGAGACAGTACGCGGTCGACATAGCCCCTGCGCACCGCCTCCTTCGGCATTCCGTAAACTATTGAGCTCTCCTCGTCCTGCGCAAAGGTGCTGCCACCCATAGCCTTTATGGCCCCTATGCCCTCGGCGCCGTCCTCGCCCATCCCCGTCATGATCAGGCCGGTTGCCGCAGGGCCGAACGACTTTGCCACCGACTCCAGAAGAACGTCTGCCGAAGGCCTGTGCCCATGAACAGGCGGGGAGTTTTGAAGCACGCACATCGCCCCGAAGGGCATCCTCTTGATTCTGAGATGTCTGCCACCGGGCGCGATGAGCGCCCTGCCCGGCAACAGGAGGTCGCCTTGACCGGCCTCCTTCACCTCAATTGCCGAAATGGAATCGAGCCTCTGGGCCAGCATCTCGGTAAAACCCTCGGGCATGTGCTGAACGATAACGATAGATGCGGGAAAATCCGCCGGAATCCCCGGGATAAGGTAGCTCAGAGCGTTAGGCCCTCCCGTGGAAACTCCGATGGCCAGCACGCGGTCCGCGCAACGGGTCTCGCCGCCGCTTTGGCTTGACCTGTCCGCGACCGCGTCCGGCTCTATCTTCTTCATCTTGAGGCGGGCCAGAGGGTTCTCGGCCGCGGCCCTTACCTTCTCTATGAGTTCGCTCGATATATCTTCGATGTTCACCGAGATAGCGGACTGTGGTTTCGTTACGAAATCGAAAGCGCCGAGCTCAAGCGCCTTGATAGTAAGCAATGCCTCTCTCCGGGCCAGGGAGCTAACCACTATCGTAGGCGTACCGTAGCGCCGGATTACGTGTTTGAGGGTCTCGATGCCGTCCATCCGCGGCATGTCCATATCGAGGGTAATTACGTCGGGCTTCAGTTCTCCTATCTTCTTGAGCGCGAACACGCCGTCCATCGCGGTACCCACGACTTCTATCGAAGGATCCCGGCCGAGGATCATGGGTATCATCTTTCTCATCAGCGCGGAGTCATCTACCACGAGCACCCTGATATTTTTCATACCCCGGCCAACCTCCTTTTCTCCTCGTTCACCGCAGTCCGGAATACCGACTGGACATCAAGTATCAGAACGACCCTTCCGTCCCCGAGTATCGAGGCGCCCGCCACGAGGTTAGAGTTGGAGTAACTTTCGTCTACGGCCTTTATGACCAGCTCCTGCTGTCCGGCCAGACCGTCGACGACCAGTCCGACCTTCCTCCCGTTTATCCCGACTATCACGGCGAAGCCGGCTTCCCGTTCTTCCTCGGCATGACCGAAAAGCCGGTTCAGATGTATAAGGGAAATCACGTCGTCTCTCAGGCAGAGCGTATCCCTGCCGTCCACGGACGCTATTCTTTCGGGGTCCAGTTTTGTGACCTCAAGTATCGCCGGCACGGGAACGGCGTATACCTTGTCCGCGACCCTGGCCAGCATAGCCTTTATCACGGCAAGCGTCAGAGGCAGCCTCATTACGAAAGACGTGCCCTTCCCCGGGGACGAATACACGGATATCGACCCCTTGATGGCCTCGACCGCCGTCTTCACCGCATCCATACCGATACCCCTGCCCGAGACGTCCGTCACAGACTCGGAGGTGCTGAGGCCAGACACAAAGACCATCTGGGCTATGCGGGTATCCGACGCCCTCTGTGCTTCGACGCTGTCGAGGATGCCCAGCTCGACCGCCTTCTGCCTGAGCTTTTCGATGTCGAGGCCCCTTCCGTCGTCTCCCGCCTCTATTACGATGGAGCCTGCCTCGTGGTAAGCCCTGAGCCTTATGACGCCCTCCTCGGGCTTGCCCGCCGAGCGGCGTTGCTCGGGAGTCTCAATGCCGTGGTCAATGCAGTTTCGCACTATATGGGATAGGGGCTCTCCCAGAGAGTCCACTATGCCCCGGTCGAGCTCGGTCTCGCGCCCGTATATCTCCACCCGGACCTTCTTGTCCTTCTCGTCCGCGATCTCCCTGACCATACGCGGCATCTTTCTGAAGACCTGGTCCACCTGGACCATGCGCATCTTCATTATCCCCCTCTGGAGGTCCGATACGGTCCTGTCGAAGTAGGAGTTCAGAGACGCAAGACGCGAAGAGACGTCCTCTCCGTCCACGCCCTCCTCCGCGTCCTTCGCGATCTGGCCAAGTATCGAGCGGCCGATGATGAGCTCGCCCACGAGGTTCATCATCGTGTCCACCTTCCCTACGGAGATGCGCACCGTCTCGCTTCTCCTGTGTGCCGTGCCTCCCGCGCGTGCGGACTCCGTCTGGCAGGCCCTGACCTCTATCGATTCGGAGATTCCGCCTACATGAGCCCTTTCCTTGATCTCGTCCTCGCCTGAATCCGAGCACAGCACGGCAACAACTTTCTCCCCCCCACCATCCGTGCTGAGGTGTTCGAACTTCACCACGTCCCCCAGGGACTCAAGCCGCTGGCTGATCAGTAGCGCCGCGACCTCTTTTTCGGTGCACATTGCGTGAATTCGTATCTCTATTTCATACGCCTGCCGCCCTCCCCTCGCCGCCTCTTTAAGGTGGAGCTTCTCGTATTCTGTCAGCGGCTTTTCCACTTGCTCAGGCGATTCCGCGCAATTGCCAGTTCCAAGGAAGGTATCTATAAGCTTGATGGCGCAGCTCTCGGCCGGCAGGTCATCTCCCGCCTCGCTCGCCCTCAGCAGCGACTCTACCTCGTCGGCGCATCCGAGCAGCAAATTTATGAATTCCCTGTCAACGCCCTTCTCTTTAGAATGTATCAACTCAAACACGTCCTCGGCCCTGTGGCACAGTGAGCCGAGGCACTCAAGCCCGATGGAGTTGGAGTCGCCCTTGAGCGTATGGAGATACCTCTGGAGAGCCTTCATCTCCTCGGCGTTGCCGGGGTCGGCCTCGAGCCTAAGGGCGGAGTCCCTTATGTCCTCCAGTATCTCGTAGGCCTGCGTGTAATATATCTCCCAGAGTTCGCCGTCTATGTCGTCATGGGGTGACATGTTTTCGGCCATTATGCTTCTCCTCCCTGCGGGTTTAAGAGTTTTCCCATCTCATCCTTTAGCCGGGACACCTCAAACGGTTTCGTGAAGCAGCAATAGGCCCCCACCTCGACCGCCTCCTTCATCTCACTCTCACCTGCGTGGCCCGAAAAAGCTATAACAGGCGTTGAAGGCGACAGGGCCTTAATGATCCTTATGGCGTCAACTCCCTGAAGCCGGGGAAGTCTGAGGTCCACGAGCACGGCGTCATGCCTGTCACTTATGAAACTCAGCACCCCATCGACGCCGTCCGTTGAGTGGTCAACCTCATACGCATCCCGCGAAAGCTCGTTCTTCAGTACCAACGCGAAATTCCGCTCGTCTTCCACAAGCAATACCCTCATTTCTTCTTTTACCCCCCTAAGCTTTTAGGTATGCGCCCGCACAACTGCCGGACATGAACCTAAAGCCCGTGTTCATCCCCTGAAGGCTCTCTGCATGTCCCAGCAGAAGATAGCCCCCCGGGCAAAGCTTCTTATAAAACTTCGATAGCAACTGTTCCTGTACGGGAAGGTCGAAATATATCATTACGTTGCGGCAGAAAATGGCGTCGAGCGCCGACAGGCCGTTATCGTACCTCAGGTTGTGATAGTCCAGGACGACCATATCCCTGACCCTGCCGCAGACCTTATAGCCCCCGTCGGCCGGCTCAAAATACTTGTCCAGATACCGAGGCGGAACGTTCTCAATGACCTTGTTCTTCGGATACACGGCCCTGTTGGCCTTCTCCAGCGACTGCAGGCTCAGGTCGGATGCGTAAATGCGCACGTCCCAGTCCTCTCCTGTGGGAAGGCTCTCAAGTATGACCATCGCCATTGTGTAGGGTTCCTCCCCTGTGGAGCATCCCGCCGACCAGAACCTCAGGTTCTTTGAACCCACCGCGCGACGCTGCTCCATCAAGTCGGGCAGCATCGTTCCCTCGAACAGGTCGCACTGCGCCTTGTATCTGAAGAAGGAAGTCTCGTGTATGGCAAGCAGGTCAAGGAGGAGAAGGAGTTCGGTCTCCTTCTTCTCCTTGAGGTATCTATAATACGTATATGGGCTGGAGGTTCCGGTGGCCGCAAACCTCATGGCCAGCCTTCCCTCCAGAAAAGACTTGCGCGTGTCGGAGAGCCTTATGCCGCTCTCGTCGTACACTATATCCCTGAACAACTTGAATTCGTCCTTCGTAAGCATTACGCCGCTTCCGTAAGCTCATGTTCGGACTCTTCAGCGCCAGAACCGTTTCCGCCGCCGTTCTTTCCGTTGCCCTTGTGCCCGTTGCCGTGCTGAGTGGCCTCGGCCTGCACTGTCTGCTGTCCGGCACCCTCGCCGTTTAGCCTGAACCGCCCAGTAAGGTCGAGGAACCTTCCGGCCTGCGCCTTGAGCTGGTCTGCCGATGCCGCAAGCTCGACGGAGCTGGAGGCGTTCTGCTGGATCATCTCGCGCATCTGCTCCATGGTCTTGACCGTCTGTTCGGTAGAAGAAGCCTGCTCCTCCATGGCGGTGCGCACTTCTTTAGAAAGCTCCTGCAGGCTCTCGGAGGCGTTCGCTATCTGAGTGCTGCCGGTAGACTGCTCCTGAGTGGCAGCGCCTATCTCCTTGGAGAACTTGTCCACCTCTACAACACTTTTCTCGATAGCCTCCAGCGACTCGTTCACCTCCTTGCTGAGTTCGACTCCCTTGGCAACTACTGCCGTAGCGCTTTCCATGAGCGTGACGGCATCCCCGGTCTCGCTCTGGATGCCGGAGATAAGCTCCGCTATCTCCTTAGTGGATTTGGCCGAGCGCTCGGCAAGTTTTCTTACCTCTTCGGCCACAACGGCAAACCCGAGGCCCTGTTCTCCGGCCCTTGCAGCCTCGATGGCCGCGTTAAGAGCAAGGAGGTTGGTCTGGTCTGCTATGTCGTCAATGACATCAACTATCTTGCCGATGCTTTCCGCCCTGGCTCCAAGCGAAGAGATGGAACTCGCGGTGTTCTTAATTGCCTCGTTGATCTCCTCGTTACCCTTGACCGACTTGTTCACGGCCTCAAGCCCCTTGCCGACGTTGTCGCTCGTTGCCCGCGACAGCTCCACCAGGTGCTTTGTATTGTCGGCCACCCTCTTTATGGAGGCCACCATCTGTTCTATGGATGACGAGGTCTGCTCAACGGAGGTCGACTGGTTCACCGAGTTCCTCGCAACGTTCTGTACGTTCACGGACATCTCGTGCATCGTCGCCGTAACTTCCTCAATTCCGGTTGAGGTCGTCTCGTTGTTCTTGACCGACTGCTCAGAGGCCGCGGCTATCCCCACGGCCGCCGTGTTCATCTGGTCCGAGCCTTCCTTTATCTCGGTGATGATGCCCCGGAGGCCCTCGACCATCTTCTTAAATGCCGTGCCAAGCACGTCCCGCTCGCTCTTGGGCGAGAAATCTGCCCTGAGATCGCCCTCGGCGATATCGTTGGCAGTGCCTGCGATGCCTTTGAGGTAATCACCCAGGTGTTTGAACGAATTGGCGAGGACGCCTATCTCGTCGTCCCTCTTTATGTCTATCTCGTAGTCGAGGTCTCCCTCGGCCGCCCTTCGAGCGGTCTCCGATATCGTATTGATAGGCACCGTGAGACTGCGAGTCATAAGGAGCCCCAGCACTATTGCCGCCGCTACCGAGATGGCAATGGTGACAAGCAGTATATAGGTCGCTGACGTCTTCGATCTGTTTGCGGACGCAACGCCCGCCGCAAGCTCGACATCGACAGCGCCCTCGAGCTTACTGAGGGTATCCTTGATATTTGCAGCAGACGTCTCCATAGCCAGGAGGCTGGCCTGTTCCTTGGTCTCTATGTCGTTAAAGACCGGGACAACGTAGTCCTGGATCTCCCTTATCTGCTTTCTGGCCTTATGTATATACATTGCGTCCCCTCTGCCGAAGTATGAAAACTTCTGGTCTCCGGGAGCGCTGTTGACCTTCTGAGCCCACTTAAAAAGGTCGGTGTTCGTCCTATTGTAGTCTTCGAGCATCCCGGCCAGAGTTTCGTCGTCGGTGGTAAAATTCGAGTACCATATGCCGAAGTCGCTCTGTGCGACATCCGTTACCCCTGCGAAGGGAGCCTCGAAACGCGCCGATTCCTCCAGCGCCGACCTCCAGTTTTCGAGCTGTACGTTAAGGAAGTAGAAAAAGGTCCTGATATCGTAGTTGCTGCCCTTGTGAGTGAAACTGTATTTGGCCTTCTGGTCGTGCGCCGCCATCAGCTCATGCGCCGCGGTCTTGAAGTTTTCGTATTCCGTCGCAGCCTTATCGGCGAGCTTAGCCGCGTCGCCATCGGCCTTCGGAACGGAGATGTTCATCCCATTCTTCATGTGCATGGCGCCCATCTTCGAGTTCCTGAACTCATCGGAATCGGTGCCGAACTTGAACATGGTCAGGTACATGTCTACCTTACCCATGGCCTGATGAATGCCCTCCCCGGTTTCCTTGAGCCCGGTGATCTCGTTGACATACTTACGGCTGCCGGCTATCACGTCTTCCAGGGCAATGGTCGATTCCATGGAAACGTCCTTCATCGGCACCTTCTGCGTCACCACGGTCTCGGCGCTGCCGGCAACATTATTTATCATCACGATGCCCACAACGCCCGCAACAGCAACCAGCAACGCGATGGCTATAAACCCTGTCAGCAATTTCTTGCCGACTGTAAGCTTCACCTTGAGCTTCATAATATTTAAACCTCCTTGAGTTCTAAGTGCCGGCATGAAGTCTTTCTCATTTAGCGGCCTGCATGTGCTTCAAGTGGTCCTCGATGTAATCCAGATGCTCAAGGACTGTCGAGAGCTGGTCCTTCACGGTCTCGAGGTCATCTTCGTTCTTCGTGTTCTTGTAGTCCTCAAGGGCATCGTACGCCGTGGCCGGATGTATTATCGTGTACATGATAGTGACGCTCGGGCTAAAGTGGTCCAGAGAGTCAAAGTCAATTCCATTTGCCTTCAGGAATCCTCCTTTGTGCCACTTCATCATTATCTCCTTTACCGTCATGGACTTCATGCTGTCGACGTTATTGATGGCCAGGTTGAGGAGTTTGGCGTCCTTCGGGTTCATCTTCAGGTGCTCGCGGCTTGCCTTCACGCCGAGGTCAATGAGCTTTTCCTGGTTGGCGATCAGCTTGTCGACGTCGCCCGGAGTAAGAGAGCCGCTCAGAATCTGCCTTACCGACTGCTTTACGATATCGCGGTAAGCATCTATGTCGATGGCAAAGGCCGCCGACACCATACCCAATGCGAACACCACTACCAACATCACCGTAAAAATCCTTTTCGTCTTCATTTCCGCCTCCTGAAACTTAAAATTTAATTCGAGCGTCGCCCGTTATTTCCATATCCATTATCCTTGCAGCTAAGCTCAGGTTCCTCATGCCGCCTCGGCCTCCGCAAAAGCCTCGGCCTCGTCCTTCAGGGCCTGAAGTTCCTTGACGTTAAGCACCCTCTGCAGGTCAAGGAGTATAACCAGCTTCTCATCGACCTTAGCCACGCCGGTTATGTACTCGATGCCCACCGCCGAGACCATGTCGGGGGGCTCGTCGACCGATTCGGGCTGTATCTTCATGACCTCTGCGACGGAATCCACAATGAGGCCCACGTTCTTGTCTCCCTCCTCCGCTATTAGAACCCGCGTAGCCTTGGCCCTTCCGTTTCCCTTGAGCCTGAGTTTCTTGCCCAGGTCCACGACCGGCACCACCTTCCCTCTGAGATTCATCACCCCCTCGAAAAACTCAGGGGCGTCCGGGACCTCCGTGATCTCGGGCACCCTGACTATCTCTCTGATGGACTCTATCGGAATGCCGAACATCTCCTTGCCAACGCCAAAAACCACTAACTGGCTACCATGTAGCATTTGACCTCCTTACGTCCGCGAAAAAGCGGGCATGAAAGTAGTTCACGAAAGACTTCCTGTCGTCTAAACGGAGTTTCTGCCAGAGGCCAGATGCTTGTGCCAACCCTATAGCACCCCGAAGCAGCTTAGTTTCCTCCGTGGCCGCTGAATCATCCGGCACCTTATCGTCTGCCCGAATTATCATTTGGACATATATAAGCAATCGTGATGCCAAGGTTTTTACCGCTGATTTTTAAGGATTATATCGGAGATAGAGAAGTTTATTAGGGCAGATTGCCCGATAGCGGCGGGCAATCTGCCCGATTCATGGTGCTTATTTTATAGTCATATTCAGGTGAAAAACGACCGGGAAAGTGGATTATTCAGGGTGCTTCGTGGGCAGGACGACTCTGATAGTCGCGCCCATGCCCTCCTCTGAGGTCGTACTAATTTCGCCGCCAGCGGCCGAGATTATCTTTCTGGCAATGGAAAGGCCAAGGCCAGTGCCCCCGGTCTCGGCCTTGTTAGTAAAGAACGGATCGAATATGCGGTCTCGGAGATGCTGTGGTATCCCGGGGCCGGTGTCGCTTATCTCCACCACCACCGATTCCACCTCCGTCGAGGTCCTGAGAGTGAGGGTGCCGCTGTCGTTCATAGCGTCCAGCGCGTTGGAAATTATGGCCATGAAGACCTGCCGGAGTTCGCTCTCGTTAGCAAGGATGGAGGGAACATTCTCGCCGTAGTCCCTGACAACCGAGATGTTTTTCAGCCTGCCCTGAAGTCCGATGATGTCAACCGTCCTGTCCAGAATCTTGCTTATGTCCGCTTCCTGCCTCACCGTGGTACGCCTGACAAAGGAGAGCATATTCGTGGTTATGTTCTTGCATCGCAGTATTTCCTCTTCCATGATTCCCAGATATTCATTAAAGAACTCCGGGTCGAATTCGTTCTTCTTGGTCCTGTTACTGAGTCCCTCGGCACAGCCGGCGATAGATGCGAGCGGATTGTTTATCTCATGCGCGAGGCCCGAGGCCATCTCTCCAAGCGCGGCGAGCCTCTCCGTCATGATAAGCCGCATCTCATTCTCTTTCTCGTCCGTTATGTCCCTAAGCACGTGGATAGTACCTTTAATGTTCGAGGCCGCGTGATAATATGGGTATACGGTGAGGTTAAGTATGCGGTCGGTGCCCGGCCTGCGGTACTCCATGGAGTCCGGCTTCCCCTCCATGATCGCCGACAGATGAGGACATTCGGCGGGGGACATATCGGATTCGTGCATTACTTCATAGCATTTCCTGCTCTTCAGGTCTTCCTTGGCTATCCCGAAATATTTCATGAAAGCCTGGTTTGCCATTGAAATATTGAAATGTTCGTCCACTATGGCGATCATGTCGGTAATGCTGTCGAAGGTGGCCTGCCACATTTTATAGGACTGGGATATCTGTTTGAACAACAGGTCCCTCTCTTTGTTCCTCGTCCTGACTGCATCCGCCATCTCGTTGAAGAACGACGACAGTTCGGATATCTCGTCGTTCCCTTTAACCTTTACGGAGGCGTCGTAATTGCCGTCACGAACATGCCCGATCTGCTCTATCACGGCACCCAGCCTCTTGGTAATCAAGCTCCTTGAGAGGCCCAGCACCAGAAGGGCTATGATGCCCACTGTCCCAACGGCTACCGTGAACCCTTCCATGATGCCCGCCCTGACATGCTCTTGCAGTTCGGCCGTTGAAAAATCTATCATTATGGCCCCGTTGTATTTGTCTTTAGCGCCGTGACAGCGATGACAGATGGGGCGGTTTCTTACGGGCTGCACCCAGTGGAAGATGTTTCCCTCCGAAAAATAGTATCCCGCTTTCCTGCTCCAGTCCATGGGGCGCCGCGTACCGATCACTTCCTTCGGATTCCCGACCCTTGCAATACCGTCGGTGTCGGTAATCCATATACCTTCTATTCTGCCACCCTCGGAGAGACCTTCGAGCGTCCCCTGAAGCGTCTGGTTAATCGTGCCCTGCAGCATTGCGTCGGTCAGGCTTATCTCCACCACGCGGGCAACGTTCTTCCCGTCGCCTTCGAAATCAGCGATAGCCTCGTTTTGGGATATCTTGTAATGGAGAACCGACGAAGCCCCTGCTATGACCAAGGCGCTGACTACAATCCATGTAGCAAACCTGCGGCCTATCTTCATTCGTTTATTCCATACCCCTGAAGTTTTCTGTAAAGCGTCTTGGGGTCTATGCCAAGGATTTCCGCCGCCTTGCCCTTATGACCGCCAACAGCATCGAGTGTTCTAAGAATATGCTCCTTCTCTATGTCCGAGAGCTTTCTGCACGTGTTACTGCTTATTGTCAACATGTCATCGCAAAGGTCATCGAGCCCCACCACATCGCCGGCCGAAAGCAGTAGCAATCGGTTCAAAACGTTTTGCAGCTCCCGTACATTTCCCGGCCACGAGTAGTTGGTCAGGGCAACTACTACCTCGTTGCTGAATCGCTTCCCCTTGAAATTCGGACTGTTGTTTAAGAAATGCTCTATGAGAAGGGGTATGTCTTCCTTCCTCTCTCTGAGCGGCGGGATATTAAGCGTTAGTGCGCTTATGCGATAGAACAGGTCCGCCCTGAAATTACCCTTGTCAACTTCTTCCTTTATATCCTTGTTAGTAGCCGATATGAACCTTACATTTACTTTTACCTCTCGCGTGCCGCCAATCCTGAAAAACCGTTGGGTCTCGATAACCCTCAAGAGCTTGCTCTGCAGCTGCTGGTCAAGCTCGCATATCTCGTCCAGAAACAGCGAGCCCTCATTCGCGATCTCAAGAAGGCCGGGCTTTCTGTCGTGCGCGCCGGTGAACGACCCTTTTTCATGGCCGAAGAGCTCATTCTCTATCATGGTCTCCGGGATCGCACCACAGTTAACGGCCACGAATGGCTTCTCCGCCCTCTCGGACGCCTCATGTATGGCCCGTGCCACAAGCTCCTTGCCGGTTCCGCTCTCTCCGAGCAGAAGGACCGGAAATTCCGATGCGGCCACCTTTCCCACCGTCTCGAGAAGGCCGCGGATAACCGCGCTCTTGCCTATTATCTCATTCGGACGGGTCTGGCTCCGTATCTGGGTGCGCAACAGGAGGTTTTCGGACAGGAGTTTCCTCTTCTCATAGGCCTTCTCGGCCACTGCCTTGAGCTCTTCGATGCTGAGGGGCTTTGTCATATAGTCGTAGGCCCCAAGCTTCATTGCCTGCACGGCGGTGGCTGCCTTGGCGTCGGCGGTGAGCACTATGACTTCGGTCAGTATCCCCTCGTCCTTTATTAGTCTCAGCACCTGCATGCCATCCATGCCCGGCATGTTGAGATCAAGAATGATGACGTCGTACTCTTTTTCTTTTAGTGCTTCGAGCGCAGATGGGCCGCTTTCTGCGACTTCGACATCATACCCCTCGGCTGAGAGTTCGGTACTGAGCACCTTCCTCAGGTTCCTGTCGTCGTCGGTAACCAAGACCCTCATGCTTTCCACCCTGCTCCTAAGCTGTTGAATTCATTAACGTAAACACAACCCCAAGTATCCAGATTATACCTCATTAACATCTATATTGCGATATGTATAAAGAGATCCTGCCTGTCTCTCCGATAACAAATGTATGCTCCTTAAGAGGCCACCTTCTTTGCTGAAGTATTAGTCCAGTGCTGGAATGCTGACCGATCTATATTCCTAGTGAATCCATTGCGAACTTCACCTACCATTCCTCTACTCTTGGGGACACAGCGGGTATGAATTTGCGGGCCAAGCACACAAATATCAAACAAGACCCTTCAGCTCTTTTCGACCTTGAGGAACCTTGCATTAATGGCCACTATCACCGTACTCAGCGACATGAGCACCGCCCCCATGGCCGGGTTCAGCAGTATCCCGTACTTGTATAGCACGCCGGCCGCAAGCGGAATTGCAAAAGCGTTGTATCCCGTGGCCCACACAAGGTTCTGGACCATCTTCCGGTACGTGGCCCTTGCAAGGCCCAGTATGGCAGCGGCGTCGAGGGGATTGCTCCGCACGAGAACAATGTCGGCGGTCTCCACGGCAACGTCGGTGCCGGCGCCTATGGCTATGCCCACGTCTGCCTGGGCCAGCGCCGGTGCGTCGTTTACGCCGTCGCCCGTCATCGCGACGATAAGGCCGCGCGATTGCACCTCCCTGACCTTCTCCGACTTCTCGTGCGGGAGGACCTCGGCGAAGTAGTCGTCGAGGCCAAGCTCCTCGGATACCCATTTGGCCACGAGTTTGTTGTCGCCCGTGAGCATCATGCACTGGATGCCCGACTCCTTAAGAATGGATATGGCCTTTTGGGACTCCGGCCTTATGATGTCGGCAAGCGCCACGGCCCCGGCAAGCTCGCCGTCCACGAGCACGAACACCACGGTCTTCCCCTGTGATGAGAGTTTGCCGATCCGCCCGTCATTCATCTCGATGCCATTTTCGCGAAGGTAACCGGGGCTAACTACCATAACGTCCTTGCCCTCGACCTTCCCCTGCGCCCCCCTGCCGGTTATGGCCTTGAACTCCGAAACCGCATATTTTTCTTCGGATGAGTTCACGATGCCCTTTGCTATGGGATGTTCCGAGTTGGCCTCCACGCTTGCGGCAAGCTTCAGGACTTCGTCCTCGCCGAGGCCGTCCTTGAAAGATATCTTATCCGTAACGCCGAAACGTCCCTCGGTGAGCGTGCCGGTCTTGTCGAAGATTATCGCCTGTATGTTTCTGCCGCGCTCGAAGGCGGCGCGGTTTCTTATAAGGAGTCCGTTACTCGCCGAGAGCGCCGTTGAGACGGCAACCACGAGGGGCACGGCGAGGCCGAGTGCGTGCGGGCATGTGATGACCATCACCGTTACCGTACGCTCCAGCGAGAAGGCAAAGTCCTTTCCCATGACGGCAAGCCAGATAAAAAGGGTGACGGTCCCCGCGCTTATCGCGACTATGGTAAGCCACAGCGCGGCGGTGTTCGCGAGGTCCTGCGTGCGCGACTTGCTCTGCTGGGCCTGGCGGACGAGGTCAATGACCTGAGACAGAAAGGACTCCGAGCCAGTCTTCATGATCTCTACCGTTATTGCCCCCTCGCCGTTTATCGCGCCGCCTATTACCCTGTCTCCCTGTTTCTTCTCCACGGGCATGGATTCGCCGGTGAGCATGGCCTCGTTGACGGAGGTCGTGCCATCCAGGACCTCCCCGTCCGCAGATACCTTCTCTCCGGGCTTAATGAGAACCCTGTCGCCGGCCTTCAGACTATCGAGCGGCACATCCTTAGTGCTGCCGTCGGCCCGAAGGAGGTGTGCCTCGGACGGCATGAGCTTTGCCAGTTCCTCAAGGGCCCGCGAGGCCCCCATCACACTCTTCATCTCTATCCAGTGCCCAAGGAGCATGATGTCTATCAGGGTCGCCAGTTCCCAGAAGAAGAATTTTCCCGGAAGGCCGAAGACCACCGCCGAGCTGTAGAAATATGCCACGGAGATGGCCAGGGCTATGAGGGTCATCATGCCCGGCGTTTTTTTGCGGAGTTCCTCGAATAGGCCCTTGATAAACGGCCAGCCGCCGTAAAAGAAGACGAAAGAGGCGAGCGCGAAGACAACGTAATACTCGCCGCCGAATCTGAACTCGAAATGCAGGAAGCTCTGAATGAGGGGTGAGAGCAGAAGTATGGGGACTGTTACTACAAGCGATATCCAGAACCTTCGTCTGAAATCGGCAACCATGTGCTCGTGGTGGCTTCCGTGGCCCTTATGCCCCTCGTGTCCCTCGTGACCCGCTTCGGCCTTGTGCTCATGGCTTTCATGCTGTTCATGACCATGGTGATCCATATGATGTTTATGCTGGTCATGGTTTTCCATAAGGCGATTCTATCATTCTTTGATATCATATTGAAAGGCATGGCGGACACTTCAGTACCATTAAAAGGTTTTCTCCGGACCGGCCAGGAATCCTGCCGCGACACCCGGGGCCATGAGGTGCCGTGCGAGGGCAGCGGGCAGGATGCGGAATTCAAGAAAGGCATTACGTGGCCTAGGCCGAGGTTCGAGCACCGGGGAGAGACCGTCTTTGACCGCCTGACCGGCCTTATCTGGACGCAAGACGCAAACCTCGCACAGTTCCCCATGACATGGCCTGAGGCGCTGGACTTCGTTGCGGCAATGAACCGCGAGAGGGCCGTGGAATATTCGGACTGGCGGCTCCCAAACAGGCGCGAGCTCCGCAGCCTGATGAGCCACCATACAAGAAAGCCCGCTCTACCGGAGAGGCATCCTTTCAGGAACATATTTTCCGGCTGGTACTGGACATCCACGACCGCGGCTATCAATCCCGCCTATGCGTGGTACATACATATGGAGGGCGCAAGGATGTTCTACGGGAATAAAGAACAGTTCTTTCTCCTCTGGCCGGTTCGCGGAGAAGGAAACGGCACGTTGCCGTCCACCGGGCAGATAACCTGTTATGACGCAGCGGGAGGCGTTATCCCGTGCTCAGGCACTGGACAGGACGGGGAGTTCCGCGCGGGAGCGCGATGGCCCGAACCTCGGTTTGAGGTGTCTGGAGACAGCGTCGTTGATCGCCTTACCAATCTACGCTGGCGGAGGAAGGCCGATCTCACCGGAGAGAAGGTCACGTGGCAGGGCGCGCTCGATGCGGTATCAGGGCTGGATTCATCGGGAGAGAACGCCTGGCGGCTACCGAACATAAACGAGCTCGAATCCCTTGTGGACTGCTCAAGGCACAGCCCGGCGCTGCCGGAAGGACACCCGTTTAAGGACGTGCGCGAGGGGTACTGGTCTTCCACGACGAGCATGTTCGAGCCGGACTGGGCGTGGGCGCTCTACCTCACCAAGGGCGCGGTCGGAGTCGGTCAGAAGTGGGGCGCCCACTTCCACGTGTGGGCCGTATCCGACGCGTAACGGCGTGAGCCCGGAATTTAAAGTCTTTCGATTACGGACTTGAGCTTCTTCCGTATCTCTTCCGCTATCTCCCCCAGCGAGGGGTTCTTTACGGCCTGCATCGAAGCCACGGGGTCTATGGCCGCGACTTCAACGGCGCCGTCCATTTCCTGAACTATTACGTTGCACGGAAGCATGGTGCCTATCTTGTCCTCCGACTGAAGGGCCTTGTAGGCATACGGCGGATTGCACGCACCGAGTATCCTATAATTTCTGAAATCGACGCCGAGCTTCTTTTTAAGCGCCGCCTTTACGTCTATCTCGGTGAGAATGCCGAACCCTTCTTTCTGCAGTTCCCCGGTTACTTTCGAGATGGCTTCGTTAAAAGAAATGTTCAATGTCTTGCTGAAATAATAGCTCATGGCAGGTCTCCTATCTATACGCACTATATTGTTGAATACTTGCCCCTTACGCCTACAGATAGATGTTACCAGCATCAAGGGCGATGTCAAGGGAGCTTCAAAATTTATTCATAAAATCTTCAATGGAACTTCAAAATAAAGAGGTAATCTAAGAGCATCAAAAAGATTTCAGGAGGCAGTAAAGATGAAAAAGGTATTGGTAATCATCGCAGCAGTTGCAGCACTCGGGATCGGCTCTGTCGCGTCCGCCCACATGTATGGCACTGGCAGCGGGTACGGCTATGGTGGACACATGATGGGTTACGGTTACGGTCCCATGATGGGTTACGGGTATGGCCCGATGATGGGCTATGGCTATGGCT
>Ga0210086_1000288_pt1 | contig 31735 bp, 22 predicted proteins | sample China_Galinas_PW_3_FD_184867 | JGI IMG/M metagenome (GOLD analysis project Ga0210086, IMG submission 184867) | Wetland microbial communities from San Francisco Bay, California, USA, that impact long-term carbon sequestration - China_Galinas_PWB_D2... | ecosystem: Environmental > Aquatic > Marine...
CCTGGGACGTGGCCGGCAACGAGGCCAACTTCTTCGTCCGGGACGTGACCAACGGCTCGAAGCTGCCGTTCAAGATCATCCCCGGAGCGCCGACCAACTCTCTCTACGTGAAGGCGGACGGCAACGTCGGCCTGGGGACGGCCAGCCCGGGCGCGAAACTGGATGTGCGAGGGGCCGGAATCTTCCAGGGCACGGATGGCAACACCGCCTTGACCGTCCAGGAGGGGAGCACCACCTCGGCCCAGCGGATCATGATGTCCCTGTCGAACTTCGGTGCGCCCCAGACCGAGCTGGCGAACACGGACAACGGGATCACCTGGCGCTTCGGTCAGAACGATTCCGGCTCCTTCGTCATCAACGATACGGCCGACCTCGGTACTGCCGAGATGAGGATCGACACCAACGGCGACGTGTACGTCAACGGCACGATGGTCCACTCGTCCAGTCGCTCCCTCAAGGAGAACTTCACGCCGATCGATCCGCAGACCGTGCTGGCGAAGGTCACCTCCCTGCCGGTGCAGAGCTGGAACTTCAAGCACGACGAGGCGACCGACCGGCACATCGGTCCGACCGCGGAGGACTTCTACGCGGCCTTCGGACTGGGGAAGACGGACAAGTTCATTGCTGATGGTGATACCGGTGGCGTGGCGCTGCTCGCCATCAAGGGTCTCAACCAAAAGCTGCAAGAGAAAGACGCCGAGATCGCCGAGGTGAAGAAGCAGACCACGGAGATGCTGGAGCAGAAGAACCAGCAGATCGAGGAGCTGAATGCACGGCTCGACAAGCTGGAGAAGATGGTTGAGCAGAAGTAGCAACATCAGTACACGGTAGATTCCGGGCCGGGGTTCGCGGGTACGCGGGCCCCGGCCCGTTTTTCAATGGCACTTTTCCGAGTCGGCCGGACTCCCGATCCGGGGCAGATTGGAGCGCGGCTCCACGCAAGCCCTCGTTTGCGAACCCTTGACCTGAGGAGGAACAGATGAAGAGCAAGTCTCGAAGGACCACCATTGCCTTTGCCCTCTTGACCGTCGCTTTGCTTGCCACCGGCGCTGCCGTCGCCCAGAGCCCGGTCAGCTCGCCGGAGGTCGGTGCCGCCAGGATCGAATGGCGCCCGGTCATCGATGAATCGCTCGAGCTGACCGTCTCCGGACCGGCAGGGTTCTACCTCCGGCAGACCTTCGCTCCCGGCGACAGCGTCGTTTTCAGCGCGTTCAACGAAGACGGCAGTCTGCGGCCGGCGGGGACCTACGCGTTCGAGCTCAAGGCGAACGCCGTGCTCGATGATCAGACCCGGTCGGAGCGTGGGGAGGACGGTGTCTTGGCCAAGGGAGCCTCGTTGCCCGCTCCGCGTATGACCTCCGGGTACTTCTCGATCGTCGACGGCGCTTTCGACATGGGCGGCGAGAAGGAGGCCGGCACGACGGCCGGTGGTGGCAACCGGCTCGCCACCAAGGCGAGCGTGCTGACCACTGCCGACGGTGTGATCCGCAACAGCCTGTGCGTCGGCTTCGACTGCCCGAACAGCCCGACCTTCTCCGACTCCACGATCCTGCTGATGGAGAACAACACCCGGATCAAGTTCGGTGACACCAGCAACGCGCCGTTCCCGAACAACGACTGGGAGATCGAGGCGAACTCTAACCTGAGCGGCGGCGCCAACTACCTGGGTTTCAATGACTGCGGCACGGCCGACAACGACGGCGGCTGCGCCACGGACCTGGTGTTCGCGGTTGAAGCCGGCGCGCGCCAGAACGCCCTCTACGTGGAGAGCGACGGCGACGTGGGCTTCGGCACCTCGAACCCGGTGGTCAACCTCCACGCGGTCGATGGCAACACCCCGACCCTGCGTCTGGAGCAGGACGGCTCGTCCGGCTTTGCGCCGCAGACCTGGGACGTGGCCGGCAACGAGACGAACTTCTTCGTCCGCGACGTGACCAACGGCTCGACCCTGCCGTTCAGGATCCGCCCGGGCGCGCCGTCGAGCTCGATCTACATCGATGCGGACGGCAACGTGGGGATCGGTACCTCGTCTCCGGACGGAGACGGGCTGGAGATCGAACGGGGTGGTTCGGCCACCCAGCGGATTCTTCTTCGGTTGAAGAACAACGGCGCTCCCCAGTCGGAGTACGAGAACTCGAGCAGCGGGACGACGTGGCGGTTCGGACAGAACGATGCAGGATCGTTCGTCATCAACGACACGGCGGACCTGGGGACGGCAGAGTTCCGGGTCGACACGAACGGCGACGTTTACGTCAACGGGGCGATGGTGCACTCGTCGAGCCGGACGCTCAAGGAGAACTTCACGTCGCTCGATCCCTCCCAGGTTCTGGCGAAGGTCACGACGCTGCCTGTGATGACTTGGAACTTCAAGCATGACCAAGCGGACGCCCGACACGTGGGGCCGACCGCGGAGGACTTCTACTCCCTCTTCGGCTTCGGAACGACCGACAAGTACATTGCCGATGGCGATACCGCGGGGATCGCCCTGCTGGCCATCCAGGGCCTCAACGAGAAGCTCCAGGAAAAGGACCAGCGGATCGACGAGCTCGAGAGTCGGCTCGCGGCGTTGGAGAAGCTCCTGAAGGAATCGTCCGCCGCACGATGAGAAGTTGGCAGAGATGATGGCTGGGGCCGGGCACGCGCGTGCCCGGCCCTTCTCGTCTCGCCAGGTGCGAGGTCCGGTGAGGGATTCGGGCGTTTCGGGTCGTTCTGTCCATGGATTCCGCTCGATGGCAGCCGGTGAGGTGCCGATCAGTGATTCCGCACCGTCCGGGGAGGCGTGCTGGACCCCGGAAGGTCGCGCAGGAGAAGCCTGGAGCACAGGTTCGCTGACGGTTTCATGTGCTCATTCGCACCGGACTATTTCTATGCTAGTCTGCTGCTGCAACTCTCCGCTTTTTCTTGTTGTCCTCTCGGAGGCCGCTGGCGAGGAATCCCCAGCTGAGCCGCTCGGCGCGGATGCCGAGCCCCTAGCCCCCCGGAGAAGGGGGGCATGACCCTGACAGGAGGTAGGAGAACATGTCTCAACGCTTTGTAGACGTGACCGCGATCCTCATGCTTGTCGCACTTGTCGCAGTAGCATCGCCTGTTCCTGCACAAGCCGCTTCCACCTGTGGTCCACTCAACAACGGCCGCGTCGCCGATGTCTACTACCAGGGCACGGCGGTCTTCTTCCAACCGGTGATTCGCTACGAGTGGGACCAGGCGGTTCTGACGATTTCCGGTCCTTGCGAGGACATCGTCAGGACCTTCAAGCCTGGAGAGGAGATCTCCTTCGATCTCGGGGAGATCACCCGCACCGTCGACGGCGAATACAAGTGGGAGCTCCGTTTCGAGCCGACAATCGATCCGGGCGTTCGCGAGACCCTGGAATCCTCCCGGGGCTCCGGCGAGGAGGACCAGGTCTGGTGGTCTCTCTGGCAGAAGGGCTCGATTCCTTCCGGTCCGAGCGTCGACGGCCAGGGATTCTCTGTGGTCAACGGTGAGATCATCGACCCGGGCTCGGGCGAGGAGTCACAGAAGTCGGCAGTGGTCGCGACCAAGGCCGGCGTCGCCTCACCCCTGATCGCCACGGCGGCCGGGTTCGAAGGCTCCGGCGCGGCCGCGTCCGCCGCGCAGGGCGCGGCGACCCTGGCGCCCAAGGGCACCATCCTGACCAACGCCGACGGCATCATCCGCAACAGCCTGTGCGTCGGATTCGACTGCCCCAACAGCCCGACGTTCTCCGACAGCACCATCTTGCTGATGGAGAACAACACGCGGATCAAGTTCGACGATACGTCGACGATCAACTCCTTCCCCCGCAACGACTGGGAGATCGAGGCCAACTCGAACCTCAACGGCGGTCCCAGCTACCTCGGCTTCAACGACTGTGGCCAGTCGAGCCAGGGCGGCTGCGCCTCCGATCTGGTGTTCGCGGTCGAGGCGGGCGCCCGGACCAACGCCCTGTACGTGGAGTCGGACGGTGACGTCGGTTTCGGCACCTCGAACCCGGTGGTGCGGCTCCACACCATCGACGGCGACACGCCGGCCCTGCGCCTGGAGCAGGACGGCTCGTCCGGCTTCGCTCCCCAGACCTGGGACGTGGCCGGCAACGAGACCAGCTTCTTCGTCCGGGATGCGACCAACGGCTCGACCCTGCCGTTCCGGATCTTCCCGGGCTCGGCGTCGAACACCCTGACCATCAAGGACGGCAACGTCGGCATCGGTACGACGACGCCGGATGGCGACGGTCTGGAGATCGAGCGCGGCGGGTCGTCGGCACAGAGGATCTTGCTGCGGTTGAAGAACAACGGCGCTCCGCAGTCGGAGTTCGAGAACAGCGGCAGCGGCATCACCTGGCGCTTCGGCCAGAACGGCTCCGGTGACTTCGTGATCAACGACACCGCGGACCTGGGGACCGCCGAGATGCGCATCACGACCGACGGCATGGTGTACGTCAACGGCGGGCAGGTGCACCCGGACTATGTCTTCGCTCCCGACTACCGGCAGATGAGCCTGGCGGATCTGGAGAGCTTCGTGAAGGCCAACCGGCATCTCCCGGGCGTGCAGTCCGCGTCCGACCGCGACAGCGAGGGCGGCGTCAACATCACCCAACTGCCCCTGCAACTCCTGGAGAAGGTGGAGGAGCTGACGCTCTACACGATTCAGCAGGAGAAGCGGATCGACGCGCTGACCAGCCAGAACCAGGAGCTGCTCGGTCTGCTCAACGAGCTCCGTGCCGAGCTGAAACGGTAAACGCTCGTTCAGTCCAGCGCTTTCCCCTGGGGCCCGTCTCGGTCGAGGCGGGCCCTTTCATCTCCTGGGCGGAAGACTTGCGCGAATGAGAATTCTTCGTCGAAATTCTTCTTCCCCGGGAGTCATACCTGACCAGAGGGCCGGAGTCCTCCACGGCGAAATGAGACGATGCTCCTCCCCTGAGGAGATGGAAGCATGCGGCTAGGACCGAAGTGGATTCTGATGGCGCTGTGCCTGGTGTTGGCGGTTCCGGGAGCGTTGGTCGCCCAGGGCGTCTGCGCTCCGGACCTTGATGGCAACATCGCCAAGCAGATGTATGAGCCCGATGCGATCTACTGGCAGCCAGAGGTCGAGTACGAGCAGATGATCCTCCGCGTGGAGGCTCCGTGCGACACGATCGAAAAGGTCTTCCGGAGGGGCGAGACGCCGTTCTTCGAGCTACGGGAGGTGCTGGGCCCGCTGGACGGGAGCTACCGCTGGGAGCTGCGGGTCGAGCCGGTGGTCGATCCGGAGGTCCGTGAGGCTCTGACCAAGGCGCGCGACACGGGGGACTACTCGGCCGTGCGGAAGCTCCAGGACCAGGGCAAGCTCCCTGTTGGGCCGTTCGTCGAGGGCGAGTCGTTCTCGGTGGTGGAGGGGCGCATCGTTCCTCCGGAGCTCGGAGAGGAGAAGTCGGCGCTCGTCCGCCGGTCGGCATCCGCAGCCACGGGGTTGCTCCCTGCGGTCGCCGCTACGGGTGGCTCCGGGGCGGGTCGGGGAGAGGCGGCCAGCCTGGCGCCCAAGGACTACGTGATCAACGATGACCTGATCGTCGACGGCAGCGCCTGCATCGGCTTCGACTGTGTCAACGGCGAGAGCTTCGGCTTCGACACGCTCAGGCTGAAGGAGAACAACCTGCGCATCGGGTTCGATGACACGAGCACCGCAGCAAGCTATCCGACCAACAACTGGCAGATCCGTGCCAACGACTCGGCGAACGGAGGCGCCAGCTTCCTGGGGTTCGTCGACATGGGTGCCTCCGGCACCAGCACCGGCGGTGATCTGGTCTTCGCGGTCGAGGCTGGAGCGCCTGCCAACGCTCTCTACGTCGACGACGGTGGCCGGGTCGGTTTCGGCACCTCGACCCCCTCGGTCGAGCTCCACACGGTCGACGGCGATACGCCCACGTTGCGCTTCCAGCAGGACGGGTCCTCGGGGTTCGCGCCCCAGACCTGGGACATCGCGGGCAACGAGACGAACTTCTTCGTCCGCGACGTCACCAACGGCTCGACCCTGCCGTTCCGGATCCGCCCGGGCGCGCCGTCGAGCTCGATCTTCATCGATCCGGACGGCAACGTGGGGATCGGGACCAGCTCTCCCGACGCGGACGGGCTGGAGGTCGAACGCACCGGTACCACGACCCAGCGGATCCTGTTGCGGCTCAAGAACGACGGAGCCCCGCAGTCCGAGTATGAGAACTCCGACAACGGGATCATCTGGCGCTTCGGTCAGAACGACAGTGGGGACTTCGTGATCAATGACACGGCCGACCTCGGTACCGCAGAGATGCGGATCACCACGTCCGGCCAAGTCTACGTCAACGGCAGTCAGGTCCACCCCGACTACGTCTTCGCGCCCGACTACTCGTTGATGGCCCTGTCCGACCTGGAGCGGTTCGTCGCACAGCACAGGCATCTGCCGGGGGTGCAGTCTGCCGCCGAGCGGGAGCAGGAGGGTGGGGTCAACATCACGCAGCTTCCGTTGCAGCTCTTGGAGAAGGTGGAGGAGCTGACGCTCTACACCCTCCGGCAGCAGAAGCAGATCGAGGAGCTGACCGCGGAGCTGAACGCGCTTCGTGCGGAGGGGGACAGGAAGTAACAGGTCGCGCTGCTCGGCCGTGCGGACCGCACGGCAACGGCGCTCCAGCGGCGATCGCCGCACAAGCCCGCCTCGTGGAGAGGCGGGCTTGTGTGTTTCCTGGGCCCTCGGCAGCCACGCTCGGTTGGCCGTTGGCGGCGATCTCCGATGCCGGAAACGTCGGTTGGGGTAGGCTTGCCGGAACCCTTCGAATCGCCCGGATAGGTCGTTCGACTCCGCAGACGCAAGGATGGCTCCGGAAACTGTGTAACGAATCGGTGGGTCGCTCGATGAAGTCAGTGAAAGCAGATCCTGATGATCATGGCGGAGCGAGAGGATTGCGGTCAGCGAGAGACCAACCTGCGCCGAGTCGGCGCGCGAAAGCTACCGAGGCGAGCCTGGGCCGCGGTGTCGAGCTTGCGGCGCGCATCCGATCCGGTGACCCAGGCGCCGTGGGCCAGGTCCGGGATCGGGTGCGCAAGATCGTCCGGTTCAGAGGGCTCCGCATTCCCCACGACCACCTGGACGACCTGGAGCAGGAGATCGTGACCCAGGTCTGGCAGGCGGTCAATCGTCCCTCGTTCGATGCCTCCGGTGGGCTTTGGGGGTTCGTGGAGCTGGTGACCGTGCGGCGGTGCATCGATTGGCTGCGTGCGCGCAAGCCGGAGGGACCCGTCAGCGAGACGATGGTAGACGACCGTTCCGGTCCCCTGAAGCAGACCTTGCGCCGGGAGCGCTCGGAGCTGATGTCCACCGTGCTGGAGACACTCGGGTCTCCCTGCCGCGAGCTGATCTCCCTGCGGATGGAGGAGGGCGCGAGCTATCAGGAGCTCTCGAGACGGCTGGGCAAGAGCGAGGGAGCTCTGCGGGTCCAGATGTATCGGTGTGTGAGACGGGCGCAAGAGGTCCTCGAGGAGCTGGCAGAAGGGGAGCAAGAGCGATGAGCAGAGAGCGGATGAGTCATCGAGAAGCCCGCGGGTTGCTCACGGAGCTCGTGTCCGATGGGCTCGAAGATGCCGTGGCATCGAGGGTTCACGACCACCTGAGCGAGTGCCGGGCGTGCCGAGAATGGGTCGCCACTTACGAAACCCTCCAGACCGCCTTCGAGAGTGATGGCGCCCGGGAAGAAGAGGAGCATCCTTCGGCCGACCTCCTCGCCCTCTGCGTGGTCCGGCCAGAGGAGGTGTCCGAGCTCGACCGGCAGGACCTGCGACGGCACCTCGACCGATGCGTCGCGTGCCGGATGGAGATCGAGACCCTGCGGACGGCGGTGCATGAGGCACGGCCGGGAAGCGCCGAGCCTGCTCGCCAGTCTTCTCGACCGGCGGAGAGGCGGCGGCGCTGGGTGGCGCACCCGGTTCTGCTCGCGGCCGGGCTCAGCGCTCTGGCTTTCGGCCTGGGCGGTCTCTACCTCGCCCGGATCGCCGGAACGGGAACCGAGCACCAGGCCTACGACGCCCGGGTCGCCAGCGTCTCGCCAGCCGAGCCCGAGAGAGTCGAAGCGGGCACGCAAGACCATCTGTCCGACGTGGAGCTGGAGGATGCCCGCCTGATCGAGGCCGATCACGGCCTCTTGGTGACCCACGTCAAGGTCAAGCCAGGTGCCCGTGTCACCTTCCGTGCCGGCGGGACGGCCGCCTTCGGAGACGGATTCCAGATCAGTGACGGGGGCTCGATCGTCGTCGAAGCCGGCGGCCGGCGAAGTCCCGTTCGAAATCCAGGAGACAGCTCCTAGCCCATTGCTCGATCCAATCTGAAGATCGATTGTTGACCGTTAGAACGACCACATGAACCGAACCAAGGAGACCGCGATGAAGAACACTCTGCACCTGACGCCACTGATGATCCTGGCCGCCTGCGCCCTGCTGCTGGGGCTGGCCGCCGCTCCTGCCGCCGCCCAGGGAACCCTCTTCGTCGAGGGAAGCTCCGTGGGCATCCAGAACGCGACCCCGTCGACGACCCTCGACGTCCGAGAGACCGACTCGGCCAAGGCCAACCGCACGATCATCCGCATCACGGGCTCCGACTTCTATCCGCAGTTCGAGTACACGAACGAGGCGACCGGCAAGACCTGGCGTCTGGGCGTCAACAGCTCGAACAACTTCGTCTTCAACGAGACTGCTGACCTGGGCGTCGCCGAGCTGCGCATCACGCCCGACGGGCAGGTCTTCGTCAACGGTTCGCAGGTCCATCCTGACTACGTCTTCAACCCGGACTACAAGCTCATGCCGCTGAATGACCTCGCCAACTACGTCAAGAGCAACAAGCACCTGCCGAACGTGGTCAACGCGGAGCAGCGCAAGCGCCAGGGCGGGATCGATCTGGCGAGCTTCCCGGTGCAGTTGCTCGAGAAGGTCGAAGAGCTGACCCTCTACACGATCCACCAGAACGACCAGATCGAGCAGCTTCAGGCCGCGAATCAGCAGCTTCAGAAGCGGCTGGAGGCCCTGGAGAACGCGGCGAAGTAGAGCCGGCGCTCGACAACCGCTGTACTTTCCGAGGGCGGCGCGGCTCCGCGCCGCCCTCGTCGTCTCTTCGGCGGTCAGCGTTCTGGTGCAGCGGCGGCGTTGCTCAGCGAAGGAGGCGGCGCAGCAAGTCCCTGACCAGGAGACCCGCCAGCAGCCAGGACTCGAAGAAGTACCGCTTCCACAGCCTCAGGGGCTCCGCCTTGAGGCGGGCGAGCCACTCGAACCCGAGCCGAGCCATCCAGCGGGGCGGTGTCGGCACGGAGCCGGCGAGGTAGTCCATGCAGGCGCCGCAAGGGAGGATGACCCGAGCATCCAGGACCTCGTGGGACTCGGTGATCCAGCGCTCCTGGCGCGGCATGCCCATCCCTACGAGCAGGATGTCGGGGGAGTACGCGTTGATCTCCTCGATGACCCTTCGGTTCTCGTCGCTATCGCGACGCTCGTCGAAGTAACCGTGGTGGCAGGCCAGCTGGAGGTCGGGGATCTTCTCCAGCAGTTTCTCTCTCGCGAGCTCACCGACACCTTCCTTGCCTCCCAGGTGGTACACCCTGGCGTTCAGAGAGCTGGCGAGCACCATCAGGGGGAGGATCCAGTCGACGTACGTGGTGCGGTGGCTCCTGTCGAAGGGAAGGCCCAGCAGACGGGCGGCCAGGATCAACGACATGCCGTCGACGTGGATCAGGTCGGCGACCTCGTTGAAGAACGTGCGGAGCTTCGGGGTGTGGTGGTAGAGGTAGACGCTGTGGGCGTTGTGGTTGCCGATGACGACACGCCGCCCCTTGACCACCGCCTCTTGAACCGCCCGGTTGAGATCCTCCATGGACAGCGGCTGGACCTGCACTCCCAGCAGGCGATGACGGAGGGTTGAGAGGCTCGTTCCCCCGGCGGAGCCCTCGGTTCCGGAACCCAGTCTCTCCCGGGCGACTGACCTCGGCATGGACGGAGGCTACCAGGATCGCGTCGCGTCGTCAGGAGGCGGTGGGCCGGCTGCCCTCGCGATCCCCTCTTCAGGAGGCTCCGCGACCGGAGACGACCGCCAGGGTGGTCTTCCCGATCACGTAGATGTCCAGCCAGAGAGACCAGTTGCGGATGTAGTACGTGTCGTACTCTTCCTGCTCCTTGAACCCGCCTTGGTTGCGTGCCATCACCTGCCATAGCCCGGTGAGTCCCGGCCGGACCCGCTGGCGGAACGCACGAAACTCCTCTGAGAAGTTCTCCAGGTGGTAGGCGGGGAACGGGCGCGGGCCGACCAGACTCATGTCACCGGTCACCACGTTCCAGAGCTGGGGCAGCTCGTCGACACTGAATCGGCGCAGGAAGCGACCGACGATCGGCAGGATGCGTGGATCGTCCGCGAGCTTGCACCGCTCTTGCCATTCCCGGGACGCCACCGGGTCGCGCTCCAGGTGATCCGCCAGTCGCCGGTCCGCGTCCTGGTACATCGTTCGGATCTTCCAGACCCGGATCTTCCGGCCGTCGAGCCCCTCCCGCTCCTGGTGATAGAAGCCCGGACCCCAATCCACCAGCTTGACCGATGCGACGGCGAACAGAATCACGGGCGACGTGAGCAGCAGACCGAGGCATCCGAGAACCAGGTCCAGGCTCCGCTTCAGGAGCCGGTTGCGCTTCCTGAGCAACTGGTTGACGAACTCGATTCCGAGAACCCTGCCCAGGTTGCGCACCCCCACGCCCTCCACCTGGATCGCGGTCTGACTCCGGATCCAGACCACGTGGCGGTAGTACTGCTGCAGGTGATCGAAGGCCACTTCGGGGAGCTCGTCCGTGTCCGCGGCCACCAGCGCTGTCCGGATGCCGCGGGCTCCGAGCTCCGGGACACGGTCAAGAGAGCCGACGACGGGGACGCCGGCGGTCTCCGTGCGGACGGGATTACTTGTGACCGAGAGGACCGCGGCGGGGCGATAGCCGAGCGAGAGGGCGTCGTTGAGCGACTCGATAGTGATCTCTGCGAGGTCGCCGGTCCCTATGATAACCACAGGTTCTCGCCACCAGGACCATCGTTTCGCCACCGAGAGCGCGAAGAGCCTGGAGGTAGGGCCCAGAATGAGCACCAACAAGATGGCGATCGCGAACGACATCCGGGAGTAGTGGTGCGGGATGCGCAGCACGAAGCTGAACGACGCCAGGAGCAGGAAGATGAAGCTCGACGTCAGCGTCAGCCGGCGGAGTAGCTCGACCGCACCCAGCCCGAATCCCGGATACAGCCCCCAGCTTGCATAAGCGAGAGGAAAGAGGGGCAGGAGCTGCAGCAGGAGCAGGTAGAGCCCGACCGGCTGTCCGCGCACCATCTTCGCCCAGCAGTAGTACGCGACCGCTCCTGCGAAGAGCAGGGCCAGGCAGTCTACCGAAAGCAGGTACAGCAGGCGGAGCAACCGCGCCGTGCGGAGCTGTTTACGCACCTGAGGCACCGGCCGCACCGCTTCGTTCGTGACGGACCAGCCGGCTTCAGGATGGACACTGACCTGCCGAGTCACCGGGAAAGCATAGCATGGCGCGCATGGATTCCTGATCGGATCAGTGCCGGAGTAACCTGGCGCGAGCCTGGGACGCGATCAGCTCCAGGAGCTGGAGGTCCTCGTCCTCCAGGCCAACGATCCGGAGCGTCAGGAGGAAGGTTCCGCCGGTCGCCGAGATGGTGAACAGGACCCAGGCGATCGGTGGCAGGTGGATCCACGAACGCGCGGCTAGCAGGGCCAGGCCCGTCACCACCGCAGCGATCGCTCCCTTGAAGTAGCGGCGGTCGTAGGCCCAGAGGCCGAGGGTCTTGGCGGTCGCCCAGACCGCGGTCAAGAACATTGCTCCCGTGGCCACGCCGGTGGCGACCGCCGCACCCATCAGGTCGAACCGGGGCACGAGGAAATAGTTGAGGATCAGGTTGAGGGCGAAGCTGAGGCCGGAGATGCGTAGCCAGCGATGCTGGTGTCCGCTCATGATCAAGATCATGGCGATGCTGCCTGTGCCCACGTTGACGAGCTGACCGAGGGAGAGCACGAGGAGCGGATGGAAGCCCGGTGTGTAGGAGGCTCCGAACAGGACCTGGATCAGCTCGCGTCCCGCGAACAGGAGCGTCAAGAAGTACGGCAGGGTGACGTAGAGGCCCCACTTGGTGCTGATCCGGAAGAGTTGCTCGACCCGTCGCCTCTCCGTCTGGAGAGACGCGACCATCGGAGCGACCACCGCATTGAAGGCGGCGAGGACCGTCAAGAACGGCACGGTGAGCTGGGCGATCGCCTCGTAGATGCCGACGTGCGCGGCCGAGCCGAAGTGGCCGAGAAACAGGCGATCGGTCCAGAGGATGAACTGGGAGAGGATGGCGGCGAGCGCCGTGGGTAAAGAGAACGCCAGCAGCGCGCGGATCCCGGGCGTGTTCTCCGGCAGCCGGTGTGCCGAGCCGGAACGGAGGTCGGCCCCTTCACGCGAGGCCTTCGGGAAGAGCCGCTGGATGAACAAGATGCTCAGGCCGAGCGAGACCGCGAACGAGCCACCCATCGCCGCCAGGCTGCTGGTGATACCCAGGCCGAGGGTCAGGGCCAGGATCCCGAGCAGACCGAGGAACACGGCAGGCTGGCCGAAGTCATCCGCGACCACCGAGTAGACCATTCGCTGGGAGACTCTCGTAGAGACCGCCGCGATCCGAGATGCCGCCATCACGGGAAGGCTGATCGCGACGATCTGTAGCGCCGGCGTGAGCCCCGCCATGTCGAAGACCGAGGTGGTCAACCAGGAGGCCGAGACGAAGACCAGGAACCCGGCGGTGGCGCCGGTGACGAGCCCGAGGAGGAGGCATCTCCGGATGATGGTGCGAACGTTCGCCGGGTCGGTCTTCCGGTACGCGGACGCGAAGCGCACGACGCCGTTCTGGAGACCAGACATCGCGATGAAGCCACCCATTCGCAGGATGGTCCAGGCGACGGAGAACATGCCGTAGCCCGTGGGCGTCAGGGATCGGGCCACCACCACCTGGGAGACGAACAGGACCACTCGACCCACGACCCGGCCGACGAGACCGACTCCGACACCGGAACCCAGGGTCTTCAGGTCCTGGTCCGTCTCCGCGGCCGGGCCGCCGGCGCTACCCGCTGCGTCAAGGTTCTTCGGCATGGCCCGGGCGGATTTCCATCCAGCACGTGGCGAACAGGGCGCCCCAGAGCGGCGCGAGTCTGAAGTCGTAGATCTCCGGGGAGGTCACGCTCCAGGCGAGGTAGGCGACCCAGGCGGCGGCCGCGGCGACCACGAACCAGCGGCCGCCCCGGCCGCTCGTCGCCGGGATCGAGACGCTGAACAGCCAGGAGGTGATGAGCACCAGGCCGGCGAGCGCGGCGATGCCCGCCACGCCGAGCTTGAACGCGAGGAACAGATAGAAGTTGTGGATGTAGCTGGCCTTCTGGGTCTTCACCTGGCGCCCCTCTCGCGTCCAGGTGTAGTTGTCGAAGGCGAACCGGGCGCCCAGGCCCTGGCCGGCGAGCAGCCGCGGCACGCTGGCCTGGCGCCACGCGGAGAGGACCGAACGGAGCTCGAGGAGACGGTAGGAGACTCCGCCGTCGGTCGTCGGACTCTTGGAACGAAGAACCAGCGAGGAGGCCCGCGAGATCAGTTGGGCCACGGAGGCTGCCGCGGCCGAGTCCAGACCCCGCACGGTCACGTCGTCGACCAGCCACGGGCTCTGCTTCCTCCCGGCCGAGGCCCACAGACGGAACGAGCGCGCCTCGTCGGGGACGACCACGAGCCAATGGAGCTCGGACCACCGGCCCCTTCCGACGATGACCCGGTGCTGCCGTCCGATCGGATCCTGGCTCGCGTCCTGGAAGATGACGGTGCTGGTGAGGCGGCGACCGGGCTCGCCCCGGACCCAGGCGCGGATGACCAACACCCGATGGTGGACCGGGACGTTCCAGGCCAACGGAGCCCTCCGGGTGTCCCTTCCCGGGCCGAGCCGAAGAGCGGTCGTTCCCGACCGGGCCTTCGTCGGATCGACGACCAGAAACCGGCCCGGTTTGGTTCCCTGCTCGAAGTCCCGCTGGAAGACCACGGATCCGGAGTGCAGCACCGGTCCTGCCGCGGCGGCGAGAGCCACCCCGACCACGACCACGGCGCCGGCGGCCCAGAGAGCGATCTGCTTCCTGCGGCCGGTGTGGAGAACGACGAGCACGGCGACCCCCAGAGCCGTCGCCAGCCATGCTCCCCGGGAGAGGCTCCCCAGGAGCAGGATCGAGGCGCTGCCCAGGCCGAGGAGGGTGATCTTCCAGCGCTCCGTCTCCGAGCTGGTCGCGAAGGCCAGAAGGGTCAGGCACATCATCACCGTCGCTCCGGTGATGCCCACGTCGTTGCGCAACACGAAGCGGACCCCCGCGTGATCCCCGACGCTTCGCAAAGCCGGGAAGACCATCGCCGCTCCGTGGATGGCGAGAGCGATCGCGGACGCGATGGCGAAACCCCTGACGACCACCCTCCCCCGGAGCGTGTGCTGGCTCGCGAATGCGATCGTCCCTGCGGGCAGCAATAGCAACGCGAGGGTCTGGCTGGCGACGTACCGGAGCGGGTTGCCCGACAGCAACCCCACCGCCGTTCCCCAAAGCGTCGCCCCGGCGTAGAGTCCCAACCCCCAGGCGATCCGGGAGGGGAGATCCGCGAGGACAGCGCGGAGGTCCCGGCCGCCGCCGACTGCCACGAGCGCGAGAAAGAAGCAGATCAGCCCAGCCTGCAGCAGGAGGCCGGTCTGGAAGGGGACCAGCAGCCCCGCGTACGGGGACAGCACGAGGAGAGCGATGAGGAAGTCGGTTCTGGGCCGAAGGGACGTCATGGGGCGTGGACGGGCGGCGCCGCCTGGGATGCGCTCAGGCGGTCTTCGTCCGCAGAGTGTCGGATTCCGGCTCGGTGATCAAGCCCTTGTCTTCGGGTTGCTCGAGTGGATGAAGGTGCGCCTCCGGCGGGTCGTCGCCCTCGGAGAAGCGGGTCGTGAGGATCAATCCCCACAGAATCCAGATGGTCAGCGTGACCGTCTGGTCCCACCACCAGGTGTCTGCGACCTCGCGGACGTTGAAGCAGAACATGCTCACGGTCATCATGGTCCAGAACGCTCCGGCGTACCGGTCGGAGCGCTGCCGTGCGGCGCTCGCCGCCCGGAGGATCCGCCGCCAGAGCGCGAGCCAGAGTGCCAGGTAGAGACCCAGGCCGACGATCCCGTGCTGGAAAAGCATCCCCAGATGGCTGCTGTGGCTCCCGGCAGAGAAGACGGAGGACAGCCCGGGGATTCTGGTTTGCGTTCCCCAGCCGACGATCCAATGGGTCGGTAGCAGGGCCAGGGTTTCCTTGTAGACCCTGGCCCGCGTGAGCCAGCTGTAGGGCCGCTCCTCGAAGAAGGCGATCTCGAAGGCCCGGACCATGTCGGTCCAGAAGAGCCCGAGCAGACTCAGGCAGACCGCACCGACAAGCCCGGAGAGGGCGAGCTGGAGGGACCAGTCCGAGTGCCGCCGCAGGGAGATTACGGCGTAGAGGACGATGCCGAGGAGCAGGGCGACGTACGCGATCCTCGACTGTGCGAAGAACAGGCCGACCGATAGTCCCAGGAGGCCCACGAGACCGGTCGTCGTGCGGCGGTCCTGCCCGAACCCCCGCCAGGCCATCCACGGGATGAGCATCAGGCAAATCATGCTCAAGCCACTGAAACGGAGAGCGAAGCTCGAGGTCCGCATGGGCGAGAATCCGGGAGCCTGCAGGGTGCCAAAGGAGCGCAAGGAGATCGACCGGAAGAACTCAGAGTCAGCGGTCAGGGAGCTCGGCAGCACGTGCCCCAGCAGGGAGGTCACGTCGCCGCGCCACAACCCGGAGGCGAAGACGAGGTTGCCGAGGGCGATGAAGATGCCGAACACGGTCAACCCCTGGACGACCTGTCGCCAGTCGGTCTCCGTCCGGATCTCGTTGACGAACAGCAAGAGCAGGAGGGCCTGCGACCACGCGGTCGCCGTCTCTTTGAGATAAATGTCCAGGTGCTCGCGGGGCACCCACCCGGCCGGGGCCAGCCACCAGAGGGCCAGGCAGAGAGCCAGGACCACCGGCAGATCGACCCGGATGATCCCGCGGCGGCGCACCGTGCTCTGCAGGATCTCCCAGGCGACGAAGCCCGGTACGAGGAGCTGTTCGATGCCGGCCAGCCACCACACCGGCCAGAGGATCAGGAACAGCTTTAGATCGTAGGCGAACGAGGTGTTCAGGAACGGGAGGGTCGGCGGCCCGGTCCTCCGGCGGGGCGTGGAGCCTGTGCCGGTCATAGCCGGTAACCGTAGCGGAACAGCGACGGCGCGGCCACCGCTCCGAGCCCGAGGCGCAGGCCCCGAGACAGCCGCTGTCGCCACTCTTCCTGCGGACGGATCTCGATCGGGCCGCGTTCGGTGAACCGCAGCGGGTTTCCGCCGACGCTGTGGGTCGATGCCACTTCGAACGGCTGGTGGCTCAGCCACTCGGTGTCGGGACCGTCCAGCCCCACCTCTGCCAGGGCCCGATGGAGCACGGTAGCCGGCGAGGCGACGAAGTCCTCGTAGCGCAGCACGGTGTATGCGGTAGCGCGACGCCCGATCCTGCGAGCGAAGGCGTTCTCGACCATCCAGGTGACCAGGGCCCGCACCAGGGAGTGCCTGGGCAACCGGGCGTCGCCGCGGCGACGCGCCAGCTCGCGCTTCTGGCGACGGCTCCACGAATAGGCCACGGCACGCCCGTCGCGCACCAGGTGGATGACGCGGACGTCGAGCGCACGGCTGCGTAGGAGCAGGTCGAGGTGGGACGGAACCTTCGACGAGTCGACCAGCACCCGGCACCCCGCCACGCGGCGCACCTGGTCATAGAGCGCGGCCGTGGCGCCGGCGAGCTCCCGGTAGCCGGAGAGACGGGCGAGCAGACCAGCGGCAATCCAGGGCAGTTGGCGGCTCCGGTCGAACCGCTGGGCGAGGCGGGCGAGCCGCTCCTCGTCCGATCGGCTGATGGAGTGGCTCAGCCTCTCGCGGACGCTCTCCCAGACCGCGCAGGTCCTGAGCGGCTCTCCACAGCCGCAAAGGAGATCGGGGACGCCCAGGTACTGCCAGAAGAAACGGATCTCGCCCACCGAGAAGAATCCCGGAAGGTGGCCGAGGATGAGCTCTAGCAGCGTCGAGCCACTGCGGCCGGCGCCGGCGATGTAGAGCACGGTGGTCGAGCCCTCCTGCTGTGTGGTCGAAACGCCCATCGATGGTCGTCGTGCGGTGGAGAGATCGGCGCGAGCGCGCGGGCCGGGCGCCGGCTGCGCGGGTGCCGGCGCGCTACAGGTAGCCGAGGGACTCCAGCTCCTTCACGAGGTTCTCGTCGAGCACGATCTCCTCTCCCTTCCGTTGCTCGTCTCCGGTCGCCGAGACCAGCAGGCTGGTAAGGGTCTCTGCCAGTCGTTGCCGCTCCTGCGCCACGTTCTGCTCCTCCTGCGGGTCCTGATGAAGGTCGAAGAGCTGAGTGCGGCTGCCGTGGTTCCAGTGAGTGCGGATCAGGCTGAAGCCAGGCACCCGGACCGCCTCCTGGCCGCGGGGTGGGAGCTCCGCGCGGGCCGGAAAGCGTCCCATGGGCTGGCGGGCCTTGTCGAACAGGTCGTGGCCGTCGAGACTCGCCGGCACGTCGAGACCGACGACGCGGAGCACGGTGGGCATGAGGTCGATGAGCTCCACGACCTGTGGGATCCTGGCGGCCGGCGTCCCCGGAATCCTGATCATCAGCGGGACGTGCAGAACCTCCTCGTACAGCACTCCGTGACCGATGAGGCCGCTCGTCTCCCTCTCAGCGAAGCTCTCTCCGTGGTCGGAGAGGAAGACGACCACCGTGTCGTTCGTCAGGCCTTCGGCCTCCAGCTTCTCCAACAACATGCGGAACATCGCATCCGCGCCGAGGATCTCGCCGTCGTACTTGTCGATCACGTGCTGGACGTCGTCCGGCCCCATCCGATCTACCAGGAGGCTGTAATAAGGCTCCCCTTTCCAGTTGCACTGACGCTGCTTCTCCGCCTCGTCGCACACCGGCGACTGCTCTTCGGGATCGGTGTCGACGATGCCGTCGTAGTCGGCCGAAGAGAAGCGGTCGTACTCCGCCTCGGGGCTGTACGGAGAGTGCACCTTGTACGTGTGCCAGAAGAGAAAAAACGGCTTCCGCGCCTGCCGATGCTCGATCCAGTCGAGCATCTCGTCGACCTGCTCGATCTCCGCCGCGTGGAGATGGAAGTACTCCTTCACCTGAAACCGGTCGAACGTGTGGTAGTTGAACTTCTTGCGCACATAGCCGCCGCCGGTGAACGCCGCCGTGGTGTAGCCCGCCCGGTGCAGGACGTCGGCGAGGGTGATCGTCGAGTCCGCCAGGCGCGCCTTGTCCCCGTAGACCCCGTGGTGGGACGGATAGAGGCCGGTGAAGATGGACATGTGGGACGGCAGGGTGTTCGGCGCCTGGGCGAAGGCATGCTCGAACACAAGGGACTGTCCGGCGAACCGATCGATCGTCGGGCTGGTGGTGCGGCCGTAGCCGTAGGTGGACAGGTGGTCGGCCCGGAGCGTATCGATCGAGACCAGGACCACGTTGCAGCCGTCGCACCGCAGGCGGGCGTGCTGGGGCTTCGCGTGGGACGCCCGAGCGCCTGCGCGTGCGACGTCGTGACCGGCCTGGTCACAGGCGAAGGCCAGCAAGCAGGCTGTCGCGAGCCCCAGCGCCGCTAGCCGCAACGGGAGACGGGGCCGCTCGAGTACCCGCTTCGGGCCGGCAGGGCTCCGGATTCTCATGGGCGGCGACTGTAGCACGCGGGACGCCGGCCGCACTGAGGAGCGGCTCGCTCCGGAAAGGTCATCGGGGAGCCGGCGCGACGCCGACGGTGAGTGAGCCTCCGGCGGCCATGGAGAAGCCGCTGGTCAACACCACGCGGTCGCCAGCCGCCGCATCGACCACCCCGGTCGTCGAGATGTTGAAGTCGGGGCCCAGCGTCAGGACGCGACAGGCTGAGAAGCTCTCTTGGCCGGTGGCGGTGTGGGAATCGACCGTCAGGTCGGTACAGTCCACGCCCCCTTCGAAGCGTCCTTGATCCCAGAAGCCGCCGACCTTCGGATCGCTGATAGAGAACTGGACCAGCAGGTTGTTGAGAGAGGTCGGCAAACCGGACGAGCCGGCGTCGACGGCGGGGCTGCCCAGGAGCAGCCGGAAATCGGGCCAGGAGCCATCGTTCGGGTCGTGATCCGCCAGGTCGTAGTGCACGAACTGGGGGTCCAGGTCTTGGCCAGAACCCTCGAACGGCGTTCCCGCTTGCACGTCGCCGAGCGTCGGGTAGTACTCATTCGGGCCGCCGGTTTCGATCGTCATGATGCCCGGCTGCGTGACGTGATTCCGCCAGCCGTTCAGGTAGTAGAGGTTCCGGTCGACCAGGACGTTGGTGAAGTCGGAGTCGAGGGTGCTCAGCCCGATCCCGTACGCCTCGTTGTTGACCAAGATGTTGTTGCTCACCTGAGTGTCGACGTCCGTGTGGGTGTCCGACTGGAGGCCTCCGAAGATGATGCCGTAGGCGTTGTTGGCGGCGACGTTGTCGTAGAAGAGGATCGCGCCGTCGCGCCACTCGCCGGCGAGGAGGAAGCCGGCGAAGGAGTTGCTGTAGGTGATGTTCCGGTAGGCGTGGACCCCGGATGCGTGGTCCAGGTAGATGCCCATGCCGGCGGCACCCGGAGCTCGCGACGCAGGCCAGCGGCCGCGCTGGTTGGAGACCCAGCTCCAGCCCAGGTTGTCCCGGATCGTGTTGCCGGTCACCAGGAAGTTCCTGAACACCTGCTTGTCCGGAGGAGCGGACAAGATCCTGATGCCGCCACAGTCGCTCATCTCCTGGCAGGAGCGCTCGACCAGGTTCCCCTTGATCAGGATGTCCCCGGTCTTGATCTCGGAAGGGGAGAACCCCCAGGTCGATGTGGACTGGTCGACGCTGCGGTTGATCTGGATCCCGTCGTGGCCCAGGTCCGACAGGGTGTTGTCTTCCATGGTCAGTCGATCCGCCGACACGACCAGGATTCCCGCCCGGTTGTCTCCGCCGTCGCGCGGCCGGAACCCGATGTCCCGGATCGTGTTGCCCTGGATCAGGGTGTCGAAGGTGCCCGAGCGCACCCACGATGCGGGATCGCTGTCGTTGTCCCAGCGGTGCGTCACGCGGATCGCCTCGTGGTCCATGTGGGCGATCTCGTTGTCGACGATCTCGAATCCCTCGATCCGCTTGTCGGCGTGGGAGCCGGCCTCGACCGCCTGGCTGATCAGGATTCCCCGGTCGCTGTTGCGCAGGATGCACCCGACGACACGGTTGCCGATCGACTTGAGCCAGTTCCAGTTGAGGTCCTGGATGACATCGCCGCTGAAGTACTCGAAAACGAGGTCCTGCACCGTGATGTACGACCGGTCTTGGAGGTCGAAGCCGATCTGTCGGCGAGAGATCTCGATGTCCTGGTTGGCAGGGTTCCCGGGGGACGGAGGCCAGAGGTAGAGCCGTCCGGTGGACAGGTCGAACCACCATTCCCCCGGAGTGTCGAGCAGGGCAGGGTGCTGCTCGACGTAGTACCTGCTGCCCCAGCCTAGACCGGCGCCGGAGCCGTTGGCCTCGATGCAGTCGGCATCGGCGGTGATCTTCCCGGCGGCCACGTCGTGGGCGACGATCGTGCGGTGGTAGAGGCGATGCCCCCACACCCCGTCGCGGACGAACAGGGTGGCGCCCACGAGCGACCCCAGGCTGGTGAGGTTGCCGCTCTCGATCCCCGGGATCGCGGTGTCGTCTAGGGTGTCCGTGAGCTGCCGGAAGGAGCGTGACGGAGCGTCGCACTCGACGTCGTCCGGACTCGGAGTGCAAGCGGAGACCGACGAGCCGCCGTTGGCGATCCACCACTGGCTGCTGTACTTCTGACGGTCGGGGACTGTCCAGTCCGGCTCGCGGGCGGCCGGCAGGCGCTCTGCCAGGTCACCGGTCTGCGTCAGCAGCGCGACGAATCCCGGGGGCGCCTGGAGGTTCCACGAGGACAGATCGGTCCACCATACCTTGGACGGAGGCACCGAAGCGGGGAGGCCGATCGTATTGCTCTGGAGTTGAGTCCAGCTCAGGCTCGCGCTGGGCTCCGAGCCGCGCACCACCGCCGTCCCCGGGCCGTCGGCGGCGATGTAGGTGGCCGGCTCCCCCGAGAGGCCCCCCTGGGCCGGAACGATCGATTCTCGGTAGACACCCGGCATGATGTGCACCACGGTTCCTGCCCCTGCCAGGTCCGAAGCCCGCGAGATGGTGGCCAGGGCCGTCCCCGGGGTGAGCCCGTTCGCGGCGTCGTTTCCTCCCGTGGCATCGACCCAGAGGTCCGAGATCCGGGGCAGGTGGAACAGCGCATCGTCGAAGCGCAGGGAGCCGCTGGGGCTGATCCCGTTCGCCAGGTTGGTCTTGCCGATCTCGATGATCGAAGCGTACGGCTCCAGGTGGGCGATCCCCGAGGTCACGTTGCGCTGCAGAGCGCCGTCGATCCAGCACGCGATCCAGTCGTCGACCCGGAAGCCGATGGTGATCCGTTGCCAGCCGGCGGCTATCGGGAATGAGCCGCTGGAGAAATCGTACTGCTCTGTATCGGTTTCATCACGCCATTCAAGAAAGCCCTCATAGCCACCGGCGACCTTCCGGACCCGGACGGCTACCAAAGGCTTCTGGCTCGGTCCGCGGATCGCGCCGATCTGGATCGATCGGCTGGGGATCCAGCCGCTCCCCGGATCGTTGAACACGGCGTGGGTCGGATCGAACCAGAAGCTGAGATAGGCCTCCGGTGCCCGTGCCACGTCCCGCCGATTGCCCCGGGTCACGTGGCTTTCGCTGTCGGAGAGCGCGACGTCGAGCACGGTGGAGCCCGAGGGACCGACGTTCGGCACCAGGCTCAGGGCCGATCCCTGGGTGAGATACCAGTTCTCGAGCGAGCCGCCTTCGAAGTCGTCGGCGAAGACTTCAAACGTGGGAGGAACAGAGGTCTGGGCGGCGGCCGCGTGGAGCGGGGCGACCAGGAGGAGAGCTAGTAAGGCCGAAGATCTGATCATGGCTATTCAATGATAATACCACGTGGCCGTGGGCCTTTTCGGCCGTCGGCGGCCCCGGTGCCGCGAGATTCAGCCGCGCCAGGCGGCGAGATCGAGGCCGAGATCCGACTCCAACCGGTCGATCTCGTCCGCGAACAGCGCGTTCAGGCGATCGCGGACCGCCGGCTCTATCTGCGGCGCGTCCGCCACCACGTTCCAGCTCTGGGTGGCGGTGACGACCCGTTTCCGGAGCGCCCGCGGGATGAACGGCCGCAGCATCGACTTCAAGGGGTTTTGCTGGATGACCAGGCGATGCAAGAGGCCGAAGCGCGGCCGGCCCGAGACGTTGTAGCGACGGCTGGTGTCGGGGAGAACCTCGGGATCGACCCCCAGGAAGGCGAAGATCTCCCTCAATACGGTCTCCGGCTGGGCGGAGAAGCTGTCGTAGGTGAAGACGGCGAGCTGGTCGTCGGGGAAGGCCTCCCTGAAGCGCTCGAGCTGCTGCGCGTAGAAGCCGGCGCGGGTGTAGTGCCAGATGTGGGACCAGCCGGCGGCGATTCGGTCCTCCTCGGCATCCAGACCACCCGCGAACGATTCGGTCTCCCGGCCGTCCCGCACGAGATGGCGATAGCTGGAGAAGGCGCGCTCGACAGGGTTGCGGAGCAGGGCGATGAGCTTCATCGCCGGATTGAAGCGCCGGATCTCCGCGGCGGCCGCGGGGCTGTAGAGGTACAGCGTGGAAGCCTCTCCGCTGGCCCGCTCGTCGGCCGCCCGCGAGAAGAGCTTCCGGTACTCCTCGGGGTCGGCCACCGACCGGCGGTTGATCGTGTCCGCATCACTGGGTCCCTGGAAGTCCGCGCCCCGGTGCCGGAGCGCGAAGAAATTCGGCTCCTTGACCGGGCTCATGAAGACCTGGGGATGGGCCGCCAGCTGGTTGTAGAGCGCGGAAGTGCCGCTCTTGGCGGCGCCGATGACGAGGAAATCCGGTCTCGTTCGCCCGTTCATGGTGGAGCTCCTCAGGGGGCCCGGTAGAGATCGAGGTGCCTGTCGACGACGGAGTCGATCGTATAGTTGAACGCTTCGGCGAAACAGCTCCCCCGCAAGTCGTCGAGTAGCTCTGGCTCCTGGTCGACCCGCTGGAGCGTTTGGGAGAGCTCTGCTTCGTCTCCCGGCTTCACCAAGAGGCCGGTCCGGCCGTGGGTGACCAGCTCCGGGATGCCTCCGATGCGGCTCGCGATCACCGGCTTGCCGAACGTGAACGCCTCGGTGATCACCAACCCGAAGGTCTCCTCGACCAGAGAGGGCACCATCACCGCGGTGCAGTCTCTCAAAGCGGCTTCTTTGGCGCTGCCCCGGACCTCGCCCAGGAACCGGATCCGCGGATGGTCCCCGAAGCGCGCCCGAAGCGAGGAGTCGAGCGGTCCCCACCCGGCGATCTGCAGACGAAGGTGCGGGCGGTCCCGGGCCGCCTCGACGAACGATCGGCAGAGGACCTCGATCCCCTTCACCCGATCGAGCCGGCCCAGGAACAGGAGACGGGTCTCCGCCTCCGCCGGGCGAGCCGACAGGGTGTCTGGCCGGCGGGCGCCGAGCTCGGCGGCGGTCAGGCCGTGGGAGTTGGGCAGGGCACAATGGATCGCGCCGGGAAAGAAGCCGCGATCGGTCAATTGCCTGAGCGCGAACTCCGTGGGCGCCGTGGCGACGTCGACCGCCGCCGAGCACCGCCGGCGAAGCGCCTGGTAGGGGCGGAGGAGAGCCACACCCTGCCGAGCCCACCCTCCGGCCCTGCCGGCGAGCGTTCCTTCCGGGCTCATGAGCTCGTAATCGTGGCAGGTCTGGATGATCCGCGGTACGCCGGCCACCGCTGCCGCCGCCCAGACGGCGGGCGAGAGCCCCCGGAGCTTGTGCACGTGGACCACGTCCGGAGCCTCGGCTTCCAGGATGCGGCGCACGGGGGTGAGCACGAAGGGGTTCCAGGTATCGACCATCTGCCAAGCGACCTTCCGCCACGTCGCCTGGCGGTCCTTGTCGCCGACCCAATAGAGGTTGGCCGGCCGGAACGAATGGACGGTGAGGGGCCCCTCGCGGCGGACCGAGTGTCCGATCTCTCGACGGCTCGTCACGATGACGACTTCGATGCCACGCCGGATCAAGGCGTCAGCGAGCATCCTGACCACAGCGACGGCGCCGCCCTGGGCGTCGAAGCGGAAAGTCACGAGAGCGATCTTCATCGTCAGCCGGCGACGCGGTGCCAGATCCGCTCGCCGTGAGCGGAGCGCCACCACCACCAGAGCGAAAGTCTTGCGAGGAGCCTGCCCTTGAACAGGGGGCGCAGTTGCGAGCGGTACGCCAGCACGGCGGCGGCCTGCTTGCGGTAGGCCGCCCTGGAGACCGGGACGTGCTCGGGCCTCCAGTCTTTTGCGTCCCCGCCGGATGCGAGCGCTCGCTCGATGGCGTGAGGTCGGTGGCTGTAGGGATACTCCTCGTAGTAGGTCAACCGCTCCGCGTCGACCCCGGTCTCGGCTGCCCACCGGGTGAGGAAGTGATCGGCATGGCCGCCGACCGAGAGTGGGACGAACAGAGAACGGACGTGCCCGAGGGTTCCGAGACGCTCCGCGATCTGGTGGATCAAGGGCTCATCGATCGGCTTCGGCGGGCTCATGATCTCGGGGATCGTGTGGTAGACCGGTCGACCCGAGTCCGGATCTCTGCGGTAGATCGCGTCACGGAAATCCCAGTGTTGCCATGCGGCTCCGAGGATCCGGCAGGCGGCCTCGTCCTCCGCCCTGCGCTTTGCCATTCCGCCCTCGCCGAGGTGCCATCCCCGTTCGATCTTCTCGGCGAGGGGAGAGGGGGGAGCCGCTGTCTCGTCTCCGGCGAACAGAGTGACGATGAGCACCCTGTCACCCGCCGTGATCCGGTCGGAGATCTGACCGCCGCACGAGAGGATCGCATCGTCCAGGTGCGGGGACAGGAAGACCGCGTCGTACGGCTGGTGCGTGTCGGAAGGGCTCACCGGTTCGTTCCTGGAGGAAGTCTCGAGCGGCTCAGCCGGCCCGGTTCGCTGGTCGAGGGTTCGAGAGCTCTGTCTCGGACCTGCTCGGGCGGCGGATCGAGTAACCGTAGCGCACCAGCAGTGGCAGGGTCAGGGCGGAGACGGTCAATAGGGGCCAGGTGCCCAGGGCGGCGACCCAGTCCTGGTCGGCCCGCAGGGGAATCAAGCCGTTCCGGAAGCGATTCGGGTTGCCGCCGACGGAGTGGGCCCCGTCCAGACGGACCCATCCGTCGCCGAGGACCGTCTCGACGTCCCTGTCTTCGTCGACGAAGGCGAGGATTTGCCGGAGGGTCTCCACGGGGCGGGACGTGAAGTCCTCGTAGCGCACCCGGAGGTAGGGCACCGCTGAAGGGCCGGAGCTCGTCCGCTCGACCATGACGTTCCAGACGTCCCACAGCAGGGCGCTCTTCTTCAATGGGATTCGCCCGAACTGCGCGTCGGTCGCGGGGTTGTAGCGCTTGCGCCGCCAGGAGTGGGCGACGGCGCGCGGATCTCTCACCAGGTGAACGACTCGGAAGTCGGCCTGTAGCACCTCGCGAAGCACCAGGCCGTAGGAAGGCATCTTCGAGGCATCGACGATCACGTCGGCCCGCGCGACAGACGCCAGGGACTCGTAGAGGGCGCGGAGGAGCTCAGCATACGCCGGGTCGAGCGACAGAAGCCGGCGCAAGCCGGGGAGCAGCCACAGGGGAGCGTGACGCGTCCTCGCCACTTCCTGGTGGCGCTTCAGCACCTCTGGTGGATCGATCGGTCCAACTCTCCGTCCGATCTCGCCCAGGACGTCCGTCCAGAACGTACACCGCTCCAGGCGCTCCCCGCATTCGCACTTCCGTTCTTCGGCGAAGCGCTCCTGCCACAGGAAGTACAGCTCCCCGGGAGAGACAAATCCCTCGAGCTGGCCGAGAATCCGCGAGAGCAGGGTGCTCCCGCTTCTTCCCGCGCCGGCGATGTAGAGGATCTTGCCGGGCCCGGAGCGCATCGTCAAGCCGAGCGTGCCGTCAACCCGCACCGATCTCGCGGAGCGTCGCCACGGTCAACCCGAGCAAGAGGCCGATGAGCCCGGCGAGGGAGCTTTTGAAGGCGACGTGGGGCGGGATCGGTGCCGCCGGCTCGGTTGCGGTCGTGGCGAGGTGGACCGGGTCCAGGTCCTTCTGGGCCACGAGGAGGGCCGCCTCGTTGTGATGCTTCGCGAGCTCGGAGAAGAGCCCGGTCTCCGTCTGGATCTGCCGGTCGAGCTTCTCGACGGCGGTCTCTCGCTCGCGCTGCAGGACCGACAGCTCAGCCTGGCGCTGCCTCTCGAGAGCCTTGAGCTCCGCGTCCTGCTCGGTGAGGAGCTGTGCAAGGCTCGCGGAGCGTGCACGCTGCAGGCTCGCCAACTCCCCGACCACCTCGCGCACCGGCGAGCTTTCCGCCGTGGTCTCTCCCTCCAGATCCATCTCGATCCGAGAAGCCGTGAGCTCCAGCTCCGAGTGCAGGGGGTTGACCTCCTGATCGGTCACTGCCACGCCATCTCCGAGCGAGGAGTCAAAGTCCCCCGGGTTCGCTTGCCGGTCGCCGAGGGCCTCGGTGAGCGCGTCGGCGCTGACCGATCGCTTCAGAGTCCGAAACGGTAGCGTTTGCGCAAGCTGCCGCCTCGCCACCAGCAGGCTCGATAGCTTGCCTCGCACAGCGGGGGCGAGCACCTCCGTGGAGGGATCCGGAGCGGAGGGGCCGGAGGCTGCGGTGCCGGGCGTCTGGGTGCCGGACCACAGGCCCCGGCTCTCACCGATCTTCCGGAAGAGCTCGCGCGTCTCGTCCTGGTGCGCGGTGATCTGCTCTTCGTGCCGTTTGCGCGAGCTCGTGAGCCGCTCTTCCCAGCTGTCGGCCAACGCCGTTCTCCGCTTCTCGTAGCCGTTTTCGACCTCTAGCTTCTTGTCCTCCAAGGAGGCGAGGCGATCCTCGCTCTGCGGAAAGTGCTCCTCGATGAGGTCGATGGCGGACGAAGTGGTTCCCCAGGTCACCTTCTTGCTGGTGGTGACCAGGACGTTGGACCAGGTGTTGGCGAGATCGGCCGCGGCCTTCGGGCTCCGGCCCTCTGTCGTGATCTCGATGAGAGCGATGCTGTTCGTGGAGTCTTTTCGGTTGGGCGAGTGGATGGAGACCTTGAGGGTGTCCTCGATGTCTGCGGTCTGGTCGGGGCTCCAGTCCTTCGAGTCCTGCAGGTGCTGACGAACTTCCGCGACGAGCGAATCCGACTCCAACAGCTTGGCGTACTCGGTCGCAGAGAAGGTGGCCGGTACGAGGTCCGACGCGATCGCGGGGGGCGCGACGACCAGGGTGGCGGAGGCTTCGTACACGGGTTCGTCGACGAAGAGCAAGAAGAGCCCGGCGGCCGCCGCCAGGATCAAGCCGGGGCCGACGACGAGCAGCAGGTTGCGCCGCAAGAACCAGACGATCGCCGACAGACTCACGGTCGTCGCTGGCAACTGGGGAGTGATCCTCGGTCGCGGTGTTTCTCGGGGAGACATGAAGCTCGGCCTCTGGGACGGACAGATCTTTGATCTGGCGGAGATGTGATCAGCCGCGCGTGCACCGATCGAGATGCGATCCTACCATCGGGAGGTAGTCGAGGGTGGGGACAATCCGGTGGAGGATCGGGTCAAGCGCTGGCAGCGCGGAGCTCGAGCGCGAGGGCAAGGAGGAGTCCCAGCACTCCACCTGCGACCGCCGCACCGAGAGCCAACAGGATGTCGTGGTTGGGCTCGGGCCGGTTCGGTGCGACGGCGGGTGAGCCGAGGCGCACGTCCTGGATCGACTGCTCGGCCTCGGCGAGCTCGGCCTGGCTCAGCTTCTTCGACATCAGGTCGAAGCGCTCCTTCTGGTTGCCGATGTCTCGGCTGATCCGTTCGAGCGCGACGTCCCGCTCATCGCTCAACGCGGTGAGCTCGCTCCGCTTCTTTCGCTGGGCTTCGTTCACCACCTGGGCTCGCTGAGCGACCAGCTTCGACAGGTCGGTGGTTCGCTCCCGTTGTAGGCGTTCCAGCTCCGAGGTCGCCTCCGCCAGCCTTCCGGGAGGCCACTGGTCGGCATACTCCTCGAGCTGGCTCTCCAGGGTGGCGAGCCGGAGGGTGAGCTCCGTGTGCACGGGGTTCACTTCCTGAGAGGCGAGCGACCGGTTCCACAGGGGCTGTAGCTCGAACACCTTGGCTTCGGCCAGGGCCATCGCGTTCCACAAGCCGTCGTCGGACACGGCCTTCTCGATCACCAGCTTGGAGGGTGTCTGCGCCAGCCGGATGCGGAGGAGGAGCACCTGGGCCAGCATCGCCCGTAGCTCGTTGTCCGCAGCGGCGTCGGTGGCGGGAACCGCCGCCGAGCCTGTCGAAGAGGCGCTCGCCGGCGCCGCGATGCCGTACTTCGCCGCGAGGTTCTCGAGCTGGGTTCTGCTCTCGGTCTGCTGGTCGGCGATCAGGTCTTCCGACTCTCCGTGGATCGCGATCAGCTTCTGGTCCCACTGTTGCGTCAGGGCGTCGAGCCGGTCCTGGTAGTCACTTGCGGTGGACACGTGCTGATCTTCAAGCTCCTCGAGCTTCTTGCGGACCAATCCGTACTGGTCCTGGACCACCTCGATGGTGTCCCGCTTCGTGGCCTCCACCAGGTTCTCGACATTGTCCAGGAACGATTCTGCCCAGACGTTGGACTTGGCGGCGGCCCGCTCGGGCGTCGTGCCGTACGCGACGACCTCGATGATCGGCGCGAGCACGCGGTCGGTTCCCCCTCGGGAGACGAAGATCCTCGACTCGATGTCGGTTCCGATCTTCAGGCGTTCGCTCGGATCGAAGCCGGCCGTCTCTGCTAGTCTCCTGGAGGTTTCAGCGAGCACGGTGTCGGACTCGAGGAGTCGCTGGAATCCCCTGAGTGGCAAGGCCTCGGGAGTCAGCTCCGACGAGAATGGAGGCGGAACGACCACCAGCGTGGCGGTGGCGCGAAATCGCTGAGGAAGCAGGACGGTCGCCGCCAAGAGGACGATCACGCCGGCCGCGACGGCGCAGCCCACGATCGGCAGCCAGCGACGCTCTAAGAAGAGCAGGATTTCGGGAAGATTGAGCGTGGAGGCTGGCCCGTCCGCACTGCTGCTCTCTCGCCTCCATGGGGTTGTCATGGGCTTCTCCTGACGGTGGTGCTCGAAGCAGACAGCTCCGTGAGTCTCTGAGAACCTGTCGCGAAAGCATATCTCTTCTTGTCGATTCGTCAAAAAGGTCTACAGCGTGGCCACCGGCAGCCCGGCTCCCACCGGACGCTGCTCGTCCCGATCGCCCGCAATACGTCCTGGCTCGTGCTGGGAGAGCTTGCGGTCAAAGGCTCCGTGCTCCTGATCACCGTTCTGGTGGGCCGGGCGATGGGGCCTGGAGCCCTGGGCGTGTTCACCGTTTCCCTGGGGGCGGCGCTCGTGGCTTCGTCGGTTGCGGCGACCGGTCAGGTGGAGGTCCTGATCCGAAGCGTGGCGCGCGAGCCGGGGCGCGTCCGGCAGCTCCTGGCGGCGTCGCGGCTTGCCCAGTGGCGCTGGCTCTCTGTCGGAGTCCCCTTGGCGCTTCTCGCGATCTACGCGGTGCCGGACGTGGAGCTGCGGCTCGCCCTGTACGCGTTCCTTCCGTACACCCTGTTCAGGACGGAGGTGATCACCCGAGCCGCGGCCTTCAAGGGGCTCGACCGCATGGACGTGGAGGTCACCGCGCGGACGGTCGAGCTGGTCGTCGCGCTCATCCTCGCCGCCGGGGTGGTCACGGTCGGTGCGCCCGCATGGACCCTTGGGCTCGCCCTGTCCACGGGGGGCGGAGCGGGCTTGCTGACCATGCTGAGCCGTCAGAGAAGCCTTCCCGCACCCACGCCCGCGCCGGAGACAGGGCCGAGCTCCGTGAGTCGGCTCTTCCGGGAGGGGTTGCCGTTTCTGGGGATCGGTGTCTTGCTCCAGCTCCTGTTGCGCTCGGATACGTTCCTGCTGGTGTCGCTGGGCACGCCCAAGCGGGCGGTCGGCGAGTACGCTGCGGCCGTGGCGATCCTCTGGGGGCTGCTGGCGGCGGCGCAGCTCGTCGCGGTCGCTCTCTATCCGACGCTCTCCAGGCACGCGATCGACCGGCCGGACCCCCTGCCGAGCGCGGCGATCGTCGGCAGCCTCGGGCTGACGCTGGGCATGGCTCTCGCGACAGCGGTGTGGTGGCTGCGAGGGCCGATCCTCGGCCTGCTCTTCGGCAGCGCCTTCGAGCCGTCCACCCGGCTCCTCGGGTGGGTCGTCTGGGCGCTCCCGGGGGCGAGCGTCACGATGGTGCTCGGCGTGGTTCTCGCCGCCTGGCACCGCCAGCTCTGGAGCCTGCGGTTGATGGCGCTGATGTTCGTGGCGCTGGTGTCGCTGAGCGTTCTCTGGATCCCCCGGGACGGTCCCTTGGGAGCGGCACGGGCGATCGTGGTCGTGCAGAGCGCGGGAGCGCTCGCCACGTTCGTGCTGGCGGCGTGGCCGGGCCGTCGCCGAGGAGGGGAGGCCGCCGATGCCCGGTGAGGAGGACGCTCTGGGTGTTGTCGTCGTCCACTTCGGTGCGGTGGCGCCGACGGAGCGCTGTGTCCGTTCCGTGCTCGAGGACCGGTCGCCGATCGCCCGGAAGGTCGTGGTGGTTGACAACTCCGCCGGAACCGCCGACGGGCTGGCCTCGACGGACCTACCGCAGGGGGTCATCCTCCTCGCGGCCCCCGAGAACCCCGGCTACGGTGCCGCCGCCAACCGCGGTGTGGAAGCGCTCCGACGGGAGCTCGACCCGAGTCGTGGTTGGATCATCCTCAACCACGACGTGGTCCTCCTCGACGGCTTCCTGACCGCGGCCCACGAGGCTCTCGGCCGCGGGCTGGGAGCGGCCGGCGGTCCCGTGCGAACCGGCGGTCCGGACGGGCCGCTCTGGTACGCCGGCGGGCGCTTCCGCCGACTCACCGGCACCGTCGTCCAGAGCCGGTGCCCGGCCGACGCGCGGCGCGCCCGTGAGGTCGGGTTCATTCCCGGGACCGCGATCGCGGTGGCGCGGCAGGCGTGGCAGAACGTCGGCGGGTTCGACCCGGGCTTCTTCCTCTACCACGAGGACCTGGACCTCTGTCTGCGGCTCCGCCGCGCCGGTTGGCGCCTGGGCTTCGAGCCGGGCATGGCGGTCGTGCACCACCTGGGCGGTGCGACCGGCTCTGGCGAGCGCTCCGCCCTCTACCTCGAGGAGATGGCCGCCACCCGGCTACGCCCGCACCGGTCCCGGCTCTACCGTCTCTACCTGGCCACGCTCCACACGCCGTACGTCCTGCTCCGGGCGCTGAAGCTCGCGATCGAGGATCGGGGGCGGGTCCGGGCCCGTGCCCTCCTCGCTGGGCACCGCAGAGCCCTGGCTGGGCTGTTTCGCTGAGCGGAGAAGGGCGTCGGCCGGCCTAGCGCCCGAACCGCCGCTGGCGCTGGTGGTGGGAGCGCAGCGCGCGCAGGAAGTCGATGCGGCGGAAGGCGGGCCAGAAGGTGTCGCAGAAGTAAAACTCGGAGTAGGCGCTCTGCCAGAGGAGGAAGCCGGAGAGG
>Ga0210086_1000289_pt1 | contig 31679 bp, 32 predicted proteins | sample China_Galinas_PW_3_FD_184867 | JGI IMG/M metagenome (GOLD analysis project Ga0210086, IMG submission 184867) | Wetland microbial communities from San Francisco Bay, California, USA, that impact long-term carbon sequestration - China_Galinas_PWB_D2... | ecosystem: Environmental > Aquatic > Marine...
GTTCTGCCTATTCCTTTTTATAAAATGACTTAAAACAATTATCTGATTGATTTGTCAATGTCAATATGAAAAATATAAATACTTTTTTTGATAAGGTTAATGAATTGTGAATTTTTATTGCCTTAAGTGAAATGCCGATTTTGTTTGAAAGCAGAAAGCGACATCCTGTAGATGATGTTTAATTTGAAACACTTGGAAAGGATAATGGATGTATTTTAAAGGTGTTAAACCAAAGGTGATTGTCATATGCGGACCAACGGCTTTGGGGAAAACATCTACGGCTATTCATCTTGCAAAACATTTCGATGGTGAGATTATCGGCGCTGATTCAATGCAAATATACAGGAATATGGATATCGGAACAGCCAAGCCCACATTGGACGAACAAGCTCGTGTTAAACACCATATGATCAATTTTATAGATCCGGATGAACATTTTGATGCCAAAACGTATGCCATCCTATCCCGTGAAAAGATTATGGAACTTCATGAGCAAAAGATAATCCCATTTGTTGTCGGAGGGACAGGACTTTATATCAAAGCACTCCTTCACGGTCTTTTTAAAACCCAAGCCTCGGATCCAGATATCCGTGGTCGTTTAACGGCCGAAGTTCAGTCCTTTGGCAGCACTTATTTATACAAAAGATTATGTCGACAAGATCCGGACACGGCAACAAAGATACATCCTAACGACACATACAGGATCATGAGAGCTCTGGAAGTATACGAGTTAACCGGCAAGACGCTGGCGAAATTCCACCAGGAGCATGGTTTTAGAGACAGCCCCTTTCTCGTTCTAAAAATCGGTCTCCATATCCATCGAGAAATGCTTTATAAACGAATTAACAAAAGAGTGGAAATAATGATCAACAGTGGTTTTATTAACGAGGTAAAGCGACTGCTGGCAATGGGCTATTCGCCGGAGCTGAAATCCATGCAGTCCATCGGGTATCGCCATATCGTCAATTTTATAGAAGGCCATTGCACATGGGATGAGACGGTAAGGACGTTAAAGCGAGATACAAGAAGATATGCAAAACGTCAAATGACGTGGTTCAAAGCGGATCCGGAAGTCATATGGAAAGAACCGGAAGCTTTGGAGGATATCAAAGAATTGATAAAAAATTTCTTGCAAGAGGAATAGAGATATATCTAAATAGATTATCATGAAAATAGCCATAGCACAGATAAACCCGATAATCGGCGACTTTAAACACAATTTTGACAAGATGAAGAATTTTGCAGATCAGGCTTTAAAGCGTCAGTGCGATCTGGTTGTTTTTTCAGAACTTGTGATTACAGGATACCCACCTCGAGATCTTCTTGAGAGAAGGGATTTTATCGATTCGAATCTTGCCTGTTTAGAACGGCTGCTGACCGCTATCCGCGGCATCGGGGTAATATGCGGCTTTGTGGACAAAAATCCTGCCCGAAAAGGAAAACCGCTATATAATACGGCCGTTCTTTTTGAAGACGGCAACATCATTCATAAGGTTCATAAAAGGTTGCTGCCGACCTATGACATATTTGATGAGAGGCGATACTTTGAGCCTGGCAGAAAAAGTCTGCCATGTTCATACAAGGGACACAGGATAGGGCTGACGATTTGTGAAGATGCCTGGAATGACGAAAATATTTTTCAAAAAAGAATTTACGCTCATGATCCCGTGACCCAGATTGTTCAAGATGGGGCTGATCTGGTGATAAATATCTCCGCATCTCCTTATTATCTGGGACACGATACATTCAGACAACACATGTTCGCGTTCATGGCAAAAAAATACAGGCTTCCCTTTATGTTTGCCAACCAGGTCGGGGGCAATGACAGCATTCTTTTCGACGGGTCAAGCTCGGTTTTCGACAAAAATGGTAAAGTGATTGCCAGGGCTTCGGACTTTACAGAAGATGTTGTGATCTTTGATTCAAAAACGTTACAAGCCAGCAAAGCCAGCATTCACAATGTTTCACAATCGGATACGGAATCTATATTAAAGGCCTTGGTGATGGGAACCCACAACTATGTGACCAAGTGCGGTTTTTCCAAAGTGGTTATCGGTTTAAGTGGGGGTATTGATTCAGCTCTGACCGCATGCATTGCAGCCAGAGCTTTGGGTCCAAAGAATGTTTCCGTGGTTTTTATGCCGTCTTTGTACACTTCTAAAGAAAATTTTGAAGATACACAAAAACTGGCCGCGAACCTGAGCGTGGTTCTGACCACCATCCCCATAGAAAGCATGTTTAAAGAATTTTTAAAGTTTCTTTCACCTGCGTTTAAAGACATTGAACCGGATATAACGGAGCAAAACATCCAGGCCAGAATCAGAGGCACCATCCTTATGGCACTTTCCAACAAACATGGTGCGCTTGTCCTCTCCACAGGCAACAAGTCTGAACTTGCCGTTGGGTATTGTACGCTCTATGGTGACATGACCGGCGGCTTGGCGGTTATTTCGGACATTCCAAAAACCATGGTTTATGATCTTGCTCATTTTATCAATCAGGAAAAAGAAGTTATCCCTTCCCGAATTATCACCAAAGCGCCTTCCGCCGAACTCAAACCCGATCAAATCGACCAGGATGATCTACCTCCTTATAACATTCTTGACGCTATTCTAAAAGAATACATCGAAGAGGTTAAGGGAATCGAAGATCTGGTTCAAATGGGGTTTGATAAAAGGGTTGTCGAAGATGTGATTTCCAGGGTTGACAGGAATGAATACAAACGGCATCAGGCGGCGCCGGGTCTTAAAGTGACGTCAAAGGCCTTTGGTTATGGCAGAAGGTATCCTCTGGCCCAACGGTACACGGGAAAATCCGAATCCTAGGCTAACCATCAACATACTTTCCCTGCCATGTATTCCTTGTTTCCAAAGTTTTCCGGATGAGAGCGATGGTTTCCGTCTTTTTTAGGGACCATTCGGGTGCTACCAATTCATTTGGATGTGGATCTCCGGTCAGACGCTGAATCACCATGTGTTTTGGAATACGTTCCAAAAAATCGCAAACAATATCTATGTATTCATTTTGCTCCAGACATCTGTATTTATTCGCCCGGTAAAGCTTATCCAGTTTTGTACCCTTTACAACGTAAAGGAGATGAAGTTTAATACCGTCTATTTCCATATCGGCAACAGCCCGAGCTGTTTGGAGCATGTGAACCTTTTTTTCCTGGGGAAGACCGAGAATCACATGGGCACATATTTTGATACCCCTGTTTTTTGTCGCGTCCACAGCCGCCTTGAAGCAGTTGAAATCATGCCCACGGTTGATCAAGGCAAGGGTAGAATCATTGGCCGATTGCAGACCATATTCGATCCAAACCAGAAAATTGTCCACATATCCCTGGATAAGATCCAGGATCGGTTCGTCGACACAATCCGGTCTTGTACCGATAGAAATTCCAACCACATCTTCAATACTAAGTGCCTGTTCATATAGATGTTTGAGCGTATTAAAAGGTCCATATGTGTTTGTAAATGATTGGAAATATGCTATAAATTTATTTGCTCTATAGCGTTTGGAAAGTGCGCTTTTCGCCGTAACAATCTGATCGATAACCGAAAGTCCTTTTGTATGGACCCCGGTGCCGGAGCCTCTTACATTACAATAGATACATCCGCCTGTAGAGATGGTTCCGTCTCTGTTTGGACAGGATAGACCGGCATCAATGGTGATTTTTTGAACTCTGCATCCAAAGATGTTTTTAAGATAGGTGTTAAAGTCATTGTATCGTTGACGCATTTTTATCGTTTCGATAAGGGGATTGATTCAAGTTTGTTTTTGGCGAATTAATGATTAATGTAACAGGTTAATATATACATTTTTGCATAAAAGATGTAAAATAATTAATAATAAATTCGATAAAAAGTCTTATTCTGGCTTTCAAGGAAACCATAATTAAAAGTAAAATCATTGTCTATGTCGATTTATAGAAAAAAGTACGATATTATTGTCGTTGGTGCCGGCCATGCCGGATGTGAGGCTGCGCTTGCCGCTGCCAGAATGGGTTGCGGTGTACTAGTATTTGCCATAGATCTGGATAAGGTAGCATCCATGCCCTGTAGTCCGTCGATTGGAGGTATGGCAAAAGGTCAGCTTGTAAAGGAGATCGATGCCTTGGGTGGTGAAATGGCAAAGATAACGGATAAAACTGCCATACAGTATAGAACCCTGAACACCAAAAAAGGCCCTGCCGTCCATTCTTCCCGTACGCAAAACGATAAAATCCGGTATCACATGGCCATGAAGGCCGTCATTGAAAAACAACCGAACCTCGATCTGAAACAGGCCATGGTGGAACGGCTTGTGGTGGAAGACGGAAGGATTGCCGGAGTGGAGGATCAAACCGGCTTCGGATACCAGGCTGATGCTGTTGTTCTGGCCACGGGAACTTTTTTAAGCGGTCTGATTCATATCGGATTTAATTCTTTTAAAGCAGGAAGGGCCGGCGAATTTGCATCCTACGGTCTTCCTTCTCACCTGAAAGATCTTGGGTTTAAACTTGGAAGAATGAAGACCGGCACACCGCCCAGACTTAAAAAATCGAGTGTCGATTTTAATGCATTTACAGCCCATGGGACAGAGGAACAACCTGTACCGTTTTCGTATTTTACGGATAAGATTACCCTGCCTCAAATTCCGAGTTTTATCGGTCATACCAATAAAAAAAGCCACAAGATAATACAAGAGAATCTAAAGCACTCAGCCTTGTATGGTGGTATTATTAAAGGAATTTCGGCCCGTTACTGCCCTTCTTTCGAAGACAAGATCGTCAGATTTCCGGACAAGGAAAGGCACCAGGTCATTCTTGAACCTGAAGGTCTTGATACCCATGAGATTTATGCCAGCGGCCTTGGAAACAGCATGCCAATGGAAGTCCAGGTTCAATTTGTCAGATCCATCAAGGGGCTGGAATCAGCGGAGATCATGCGGCCCGCCTATGCCATAGAGTACGATTATGTAAATCCTATTCAGCTTAAGCCAACGCTGGAAACGAAATTGATTTCAGGACTGTTTATGGCCGGTCAAATTAATGGAACGTCGGGTTATGAAGAGGCGGCTGCCCAGGGAATTTGGTCAGGAATCAATGCCGCTTGCAAGGTTCAAAAAAGAGCGCCCTTTATTCTTGACCGCTCCCAGGCATATATGGCGGTTATGGTCGATGACCTGGTAACGCGGGGTACGCGGGAACCTTACCGCATGTTTACGTCAAGAGCGGAATATAGATTGATGCTCAGGGAAGATAATGCCGATATAAGATTGATGGAAATCGGACATGAAATTGGACTTATCAGCCAGGATACTTTAACGGATGTACTAGAACGGAAAAAGCAAATTTCCAATGAAATCAAGAGAATTAAGTCCACGGTTATAAAACCTGGGAAGGAAATAAACGATTATCTCATTCACCAAGGGACAACACCCTTAAAAAGTGGTATGTATCTCCATCAGCTTCTTAAAAGAGCCGAACTTGATTACAGTACGGTTAATGCTTTGGCGAAAAGCCCGGACAACATCAGTAACAAGGTCGCCCGGCAAGTGGAAACAGAAATTAAATATGAGGGATATATACATCGTCAGCTAAAGGAAATCGAAAAATTTAAAAATATGGAAAAGATGAAAATACCCGACAATTTTGATTTTCATAGGGTGCACGGCCTTTCCAACGAACTCAAAGAAAAGCTTTCCGCTGTTATGCCGTCTTCCCTGGGGCAGGCGTCACGTATAGACGGTATCACTCCTGCCGGACTTTCAGTGATTATGGTTGCCATTAAAGCCGCTGAGAAAAAGACATCTGAAATCGAAAATCAACTATCGAATGATCCTTGACACGTTGAAGCTTTTAACTTATTTTGATTGTTGAAAAAAATGATCATAGACGATATGAAATGATAATAAAATAAAGAATCCTGACCCGTAACATCAGTTTAACGAAACCGTCACGATGGATTTTAAAATAATGAGGTAATTACCCGATGGCAGAAACAGATTACTATAAAATACTCGGGGTGAACAAAACCGCTTCTGACAGTGAGATCAAGAAGGCGTATCGAAAACTCGCCATGAAGTATCATCCGGATCATTCCAAAGGAGATAAAAGCGCCGAGGAAACATTTAAGAAAATCAGTGAAGCTTATGCTGTTTTGAGTGATAAAGAAAAGCGACAACAGTATGATACATTCGGTTCAGCCGGATTCCAGCAACGGTATTCACAGGAAGATATTTTTAAAGGTTCCGATTTTGAAAGCATATTAAGCGAATTGTTCGGTGGGTCCGGCCGTTTTGGCGGTGGTGGAAGGGGGTCGCGGTTTTCCTTTGATGGCGGCAGCCCGTTTGGCAGTTATCAGAGAAAGCAGCAAGCCCCTCCAAAAGGATCTGATCTTGAATATGAGCTTCCCTTGACTTTGGAGGAGGTGGCAGCAGGAACCCAAAAAATCGTATCTTTTCAGCATAAAGGCCGTAGTGAAAAGATAACCGTAAAAATACCGAAAGGGATGATTGCCGGCAAGAAACTACGGATTGCCGGAAAGGGCGAACCCAGCCCATATGGTGGTCCCGCAGGAAATCTGTATATTAAAGCCAAAGTGCTTGATCATCCGGTCTATGATGTCCAGGAACAGGACCTATATATCAATCGAGACATAAAGCTGAGCGAGGCGATTCTGGGTACGAATATTTCTGTCCCGACATTGAGCGGCAAAGAATTAATACTGAAAATACCCGCTGGTACAAAACACAAAACAAAAATGCGTCTGTCCGGACATGGACTTCCCCATATGCACGGTAAAAGTCAAGGGGATCTTTTTGTTCATATCCATGTCAATATGCCGAAGCGATTGACCAAAAAACAAAAAGGCCTGATTGAACAATTGGCAGAGACCGGCTTGTAAAACGATGCATTTATTGGTAGAATGAAACGCGGAAGGAACATTTTTCAATGGGATCATTGACAAGAATTTCCGTTCAATGTATTTTTATTTTCAATCAGACAGATTGGCCAATTATTAAAATGCCAAAAGCGAGACCTTTGAAAAGTGTTAAATTTGGTTCAAGTTCAAGCCTCCGGCCCGTATGGCCTACGCCCAGGAGGGGAAGATGAAAATTTTAACCACAGGAATACATGAAGTATTTTGAGGATTAAAATCTGATTCTGACGCAGAAGTTGGATAAAATAGGATGTTTTTCAAAGGTCTCAAAGTGGACCTTACAGGTTCTCACTATGCCTGAACTCGTACCTGTCCTGTCGAAAAACGATATCGACAGCCTGGTCAAACAGGTTGCACATCGGATTTCTACTGACTATCGGAATCATGACCTTATTCTTGTTGGCGTATTGAAAGGTGTATTTGTCTTTTTATCTGATCTTGTCCGGTGCCTTGATATCCCTGTTCAAATCGATTTTATACGTATTTCTAGTTATGGTTCTGATGTGTCTTCGTCTGGAGAGATCCATTTAACCAAGGATATAGAGGTTGATATAAAAGATAAAGATGTGCTCATTGTCGAGGATATTGTGGATACAGGCTTGACTTTAAAATATCTTATCGATTATTTGAAATCTTATCACCCAAAGACCATCAGTGTGTGTGTCTTTATTGACAAACACGAGCGCCGTGAGGCAGATATTGCGATCGATTATAGTTGCCATGATGTGGCCAAAGGGTTTCTTGTTGGTTATGGCCTTGATTATAATGAAGACTATCGGTATTTATCGGGAATTTATCACCTTAAACTATAACCATTGGGGTCTATTATGATTATTACCTGCAAAGAATGTAACGCAAATTTTAAATTGGATGAAAGTCTTTTAAAGCCGACAGGTTCAAAAGTTCGTTGCTCGAAGTGTAACGAGATTTTCACGGCATATCCGCCAAAGTTTTCGGAAGAAATTGAAGCCCCTATTGAAATGGAATTAGATGTTGAAGATCAGAAAGTTACAGAGGGCCTTGAGGTCGACAAAAAGGAACCGACGGACCCGGATGAACTTGATTTTTCGGATATGGACAAGTTGATTGACGACGAAGAAGCGCCGAAGAGTGAAGATATATTGGATGAGGACACCGAAGATCTTGACCTGGATCTTGAGCCTGAAACGGAAAAATCAAAAGAAGATCTTGAGGCCAAAGTCGATCAAGAAGCGTCGGACGAACTCGATCTATCCGACCTGGAGAACCTGCTTGACGAAGAAGAAGCTGCAAGTGAAAGCTCAGCGGATGGAACGTTTGAAGATCTGGATCTGAAAATTGCGCCTGAAACTGATGTGCCCATGGAGAAGATGTCCCCGGGTGCTGAAACAGAAGATCTCGATGAACTCGATCTTTCCGATCTGGAAGAGATTCTGGATTTAGATGAACCCATGAGCGAAGAGGAATCCATACCCGATGATATTGAGCTCGAGTTGGATATGGAGACGGAACCCGAACTCGAAAAAGTGTCGGAAGGTGATGAAGCCGAAGATCTTGAAGAGGTTGATCTGTCAGAAATTGAGAAAATGCTTGAAGTAGAAGAAGAAACAGAAGGCGAACCTCTCAAGAAAGAGATGGAGCTTGAATTGGATATGGAAGAAACGCCTGCTGATACCACTCTGTCTGAGGATTCCTCTCAAGTTGAAGTATATGAACTTGATGAAGCTGAAGATAGAGCAGATGAACCCGAAGCGGCCGAAGCTGCTGTAACCGAGGAAAGGGAGCGGGAATTTGAAGTTGGAGAAAGTGAAGAAGAGGACCAGTTAGAAGATGAAACCGTCGATGAGGAACGGCTGGCAGAAGAAACGACACCTGCTAAAAAAAGACGTGTCAGCAAACCGCTTGTTGTTCTGCTGATTTTAGTATTGTTGGCGGGTGGCTCTTACGGTGCTTATGTCTTGCTTGATTTCATGAAAATTGAAATTCCTTATATCAGCAAAATTCCTTTTATCAGCGATTATTTTAAACCCAAAGTTTCTGATCCTACAGGCAGTCTCAAGATAGATTCTTTAGACGTCAACAGCAAATTCCTGCTCAATGTCAAGGAAGGCAAGCTTTTTGTGATAACCGGGCGAGTTAAAAATGGATATCCGGATGTCCGTCGTTTTATCAGCATCAACGGCAAATTGTATAAAAAAGGAAAAATTCTTGCCCAGACAGAAAAGGTTTTCTGCGGGAATGTTTTGTCGGATATTGAACTTTCCAATATGGATCTTGAAGCCATAAAGCAACGACTTTCAAACCGTGTTGGGGATAATAAATCGAATATGGAGATTAAACCTGGAGGAGAGCTTCCGTTTATGATTATATTCTCGAATCTGCCGGAGGATCTCGAAGAATTTTCCATTGAAGTGGCGGGTTCGACTTCAGCTTCAGGATGATTGATATAAACCAATGTTTTTGACTTGACTTGGCAAATCCGAGCTGTTAGAAGTTCCGTTTTTCATATAGGAAGTGCCATGGCGATGTAGCTCAGATGGTCAGAGCATACGGCTCATATCCGTAGTGTCCGGGGTTCAATTCCCTGCATCGCCACCATAGACAGATAAAAGCTGTAATCTCAATTGGTTACGGCTTTTACATTATTGTGGGGTACGGATATGAAATGAATAAATGGCGACCTTTTATCCTTGTCTTGTAGAAAGAAGGTCGGATACGGACACCAGCTCAAAAAAAGGTTCCTTTTTATTGAGCTCTTGTTTGAAATCATAAAGGGCTGTCAGGGTGGAAAGGTGGGGGTGTCCGATGCCGATGGCTGCGCCATGTATTAAGGCATGTTGCTTTAAATTTATGAGTTGCCGACGGACGGCCCGAACATCGGGGGACGTATCCAAAAAGACGTTTCTCGGTGCGGTCCTCATGTTCAAGCGTCTGGCCATTTTGTAAGCCTGTGAATGACTGCTCGTCAAGCTGTCCACAAAAAAAAGATCCTTCTGTTTGATGATTTTCAATGCCTCCACGACTTTGCTGGAGATAGATGTAAACCTGGAACCCATGTGGTTATTCACACCCCTTGCTTGTGGAATTTGTGATAGGTTTTCTTGAATGATTTCTTCAATTTCTGTGTCTCCATAGGAAATGTAAAGGGCTCCTGGTCCGGGATCGGCTTCATGGCTGTAAGGTTCCATGGGCTGGTGGAGCATGATTTCCTGCCCTTGTTCGTATATTTCCTCGGCGAGAACATCAGAGTAAAGTAATTTGGGGAGTATTGAAAATGTCATTGGCATCTTCAAGTCCAAAAACGCTTGGGCTCGGGAGATACTGCTACCGATATCGTCAATAATAAAGGCGATTCTGGGAGCAAATTCATATAAGGGCAATTTTTGCAACGGAGGAGTGTTAATTGGAAAGATGCGCCGTTGTCCTGCATTTGCATTTGAAAAAAGATCCAGTCCAAACAGGGCGCCGGAAAGGTATGCAACGCCTTTTAACAGGAAAAGTCTTCGATGGCACTGTTGTTTTTTCTGTTCCTGATTCTTTTCCGTCATCTTATAGGGGTACATACAACCTATTGATATCTACGTCAAGTAAAAACACTATATATTGTGAATAAGAAAAGAAAAAATTGATATCTTATCCATGAAGAATAGGTGGGCGCCCCCGTTAATTCAACAATTTGAAATAACTTGACATCAAAAATGATTATCAGTATTGGAAATATATAAAAGACCATTACACGCAGGCGTAAAAAAGCGAAGTGTTCGACCATGATTCAAGGCTTTGAAAAAATCGTAGAGGAACGAATTTTAAAGGCTCAAAAAAAAGGTGAATTTGAGAACCTTGATGGATCAGGCAAGCCTTTGAAATTAAACGAAAACTGGTGTATCCCCGAAGAGTTGCGTCTGGCCTTTAAAATCCTTAAAAATGCAGACTGTCTTCCCCCGGAAATTGAGTTAAAAAAGGAGATTAAACAGACAGAAGACCTTCTGGCCGGCATGCAAGAAACATCTGAAAAATACCGTATATTGAAAAAGTTAAACTTTTTAATCATGAAGTTGAATACAATTCAAGATACATCCATTATGTTTGAAATGCCCCAATATTATATGGAAAAGTTGGTGGGGCATATTGAAAAATCTAAAGCCCGGAATAAGCGTTTCAAATAGTGACATGAAAGAAAAAGACAGCCAACATTTTAAAAGCGTCCTGATGGCCTATTTCATTCTTGTGCTTCATATTGTTTTGGTTGCCGGTTTGGTCCTGATGGTCATCTTTTTCCGGGGCATTATAAATTATATGATTTGGATTTTTTTGGGCGGCTTGATCGCCATTATTTTTTCAGGTTATCATTTTTACAAACGAATGAAAATGGGAGGAAAAACTCTTCAGGAAATACTTAACACATATCGGCATGACGGAAGAAGCGTTGAAGTCAGTTTTCTTGGGGGACTTGCATCATTAAAAATCGGCGGCGAACATCATCACCCGCCTGCCCTGAATAGTAACTCATCAGGTCATCTCAAACAACTCGAAGATCCTGAATCTATTCGCCGTAAAGAGTTTTCAGAACTTGTCCGACTGCTTGAGAACAACCTTATTACCCTTGAAGAATACAACAAATTCAAGGAACAGATTTTCAAATCCTGACCCTTAAATACCATAAGCATAGTTTATTAACCCAACCATCTCACCATTTTTTTAAACGGAAAGGAAACCTCATGAAAAAACGAACCATTGCCCTTTTGTCCGGGGGGATATCCTCCGAGCGTGAAGTTTCTATCTCAAGTGGGGATCAGGTTTATGAAGCCCTGGACCACAATAAGTACGATATCATTCGGTATGATCCAAAAACCGACCTTCCACAACTTGTCTCGGACGCACCCAAAATAGATGCCGCATTGATTATTCTTCATGGCCCCTTTGGCGAGGATGGTACCGTTCAGGGACTGCTCGATCTTCTTGACATTCCGTATCAGGGATCTGGCGTTCTCGGGAGCGCGCTTGCCATGAATAAGCTGGCTTCGAAATATCTTTACGAAAAAGCCGGACTGTTGGTTCCACCTTATGTTGTGATTGGACAAAAGGAAACTTTAGATGCGGATGCGTGTGTTCAACAACTGGGCCTGCCCCTGGTTGTCAAGCCGGTTGGCAGCGGATCGAGTGTCGGAATATCAATCGTAAAATCAAAAGATTTGCTTAAAGAAGCGGTGGATAAAGCCTTTGAACAAGATTCTATGGTGTTGATAGAGATGTATATAGACGGTATCGAACTCACCGGCGGCGTAATCGGTAATGATCAATTGGAGGCATTGCCCATTATTGAAATCGTTCCGGATAAATCCTTTGAATTTTTTGATTACGAAGCCAAGTATACCGCGGGCGCCACAAATGAGATTTGTCCGGCCCGAATTAATGATATGATGACCCAAAAAGCACAGAAAATAGCCAAAACAGCCCATAGGGCGCTGTTTTGCAAAGGATACAGCCGGACGGATATTATTCTTAAAGATCAGGATATGTTTGTTCTTGAGACAAATACCATCCCCGGCATGACGGCCACCAGCCTATTGCCCCTCGCTGCAGGAAAAGCGGGTATTCCTTTCAGCCAACTTCTGGATCGTTTGATTGAACTGAGTGTCGAAGGGCACAAGGTCAACAGGTGACCCCATGATCCTCAGAAGCAGCACGGAGCTTAAAAAACGGTATCAGGATCTTTGTTCCGGAGATATCTTCTTGGGCATTCTGACCTATCGGCACATCAAAAATTCCATTCTTGTCGATCTTTTGGAGCGTGGAATATCTTGTTTTCCATCTCCCCTTTCTCAGGTTCTGAATCACTCCAAAGCGACACAGGCCGTTCTTTTAAAGGAATGGATGCTGCCCCATACTTGCGTGATAACACGCCGGGCGAATCTCATTGATGCCATAAATACCTATAACAGACTCGGCATCGCTCCGGTGGTCACAAAAGAAGATCAACTGCACTGCGGTCATGGCGTGAGAAAATGGGATAGCATGGAAACCCTTTACAATTTCTTGGCCCTGTCTGAAACGTCATACCCGTTTGTCATTCAACCCTTTTTGGATAATTTTACTGATGTTCGGGTGATAATTGCAGGGGAATATACGGAAGCTTACGTTCGGCATAATCCAAATAATTTCCGTATGAATATCTCCATGGGCGGGAAAAATTATCCTTACGAGATGAACACGGAATTGTTGAATTTTTGTTGCAAAGCAATGGAGCGGGGTAAATTTCCTTATGCGCATCTGGATATCCAGATAACGGATGACGGGGTGTATTATCTTTCGGAAATTGCCTTAAACGGCGGAACAAAAGGTGCAAAGATTCGCCGTCGGGAACTGGATAAAAAGAAGCAGGATGTGTTGGAGCATCTCGCACAATTGAAATATCCGGGATAAGGAGGTCTATTTGGAAAAAGGAGATAAGGCTTTAAAACAACCGGATCGGCTGCCTGAAGTTGGCATTGTCATGGGAAGTGATTCGGATTTTAATGTGATGGAAGAAACCGCTTTGGTCTTAAAAAGCTTCGGGATAGCTTATGAAATGACGGTGGCGTCTGCACACCGGAGCCCTAAAAAGGCGGCCGAATTTGCCGCGTCCGCACACAAGCGGGGCATAAAAGTGATTGTTGCCGGGGCCGGCCATGCCGCACATCTTGCAGGGAATCTGGCGGCATATACGTCGCTTCCGGTGATCGGCGTTCCAATAGATTCATCTTGCCTACAGGGGCTCGACGCGCTCCTTTCCACGGTTCAAATGCCTCCCGGGGTTCCTGTGGCCACGGTATCCATCGGAAAACCGGGGGCAAAAAATGCAGGTATCCTGGCGGTACAGATGCTTGCGCTTTCGGATCCGAACCTTGCCAAAAAGCTGGAAACCTATAAAAAGGAGCTCGCAAAACAAGTTGATCAAAAAGCCAAAAAGCTTAAAGATCATTCAAGCTGACCCATTAAATCCCAGAGATGATTACATCGTTGCGTGCTCTCAGACCATAAAAGACGGCGGGATCATTGTTTTCCCCACCCAGTATCTTTATGGACTGGGAGCAGATGCGTTGAACGCCAAAGCTGTGGACAGGGTCTTTGAAATAAAACAGCGGTCTTATCATAAACCTTTGCCGGTGCTCATCCCCTATCGAAAAGACCTGATAAAACTGGTTCAACATGTCTCTTCGGCAGCCATACACATTATGAATCGTTTCTGGCCGGGTGCGGTTACCCTAATTTTCAAGGCCAACGATATACTGCCGGCAAACCTTACGGCAGATACCGGCAAAGTTGGTATTCGAATGCCGCAGCACCCTGTTGCTTTAGCCCTCTCAAAAGCTGTGGGAGGTCCTCTTACCGCCACAAGTGCCAATATCACCGGTGATTCAGGGTGTTCAACGGTTTCAGATATTGATCCGCGGATTTCGGATAAAGTGGATCTGATTCTTGATGCCGGCCCGCTCAAAGGGGGTATCGGCTCTACCGTCGTAGACGTGACCGTCGATCCACCCATCATTTTAAGAGAAGGGGCAATCCCTGCAAAAGATATATTTTTTGTACTTGAGACCCCGAAGATACGTTAATATTGAGTAAACACGACATGTTCCAAATAAATGACATCATCGATCAAGTCCTTGAGAACTGCAATATTGCGGATGCCCGGCATGCGGGACTCTATTCCATCTGCGGTTTGGCATTGCGATTGCGGGATTTGTACAAATGGGAAAACCGATTGGACCCCTGGATTGAAAATGATCCTTCAGTGGTATTAAAATGGATTGGAGACAAAGAGGAAACATGGGAAAAACTGGTTGAAAAAGATTTTGGCGACATCACCCTTTTAGGGTATCGATTCGATCCATTTGATGTCAAAGGAATCAACGCGATTTTAGAGCCCCATGGATACCTCTACGGGGGTGGCTATGCGCGGGGCCTTAAACCCTCTTTTTTTCTGGCCGCAATTGAGGACAAGAAAGAAATAAACGGAACTACGATATTTGTACTCGGTGAGGAGCTTGCTCGAGATCTGTTGACCATTCCTGCACTGTCTCAGGATAAAACTATTTATGTTCGAAAAGAATCCGCCAGACTTTATCTCTGGGATCAAATGTTTTACGTTAAAAATTCTGGTCGTTATGCGCTTAAATTCGGTTTGGAAGATTATGGGCTGAAAGAACAGACACCCGGAAATTTACATCGCAATTTGTCAAGAATTGCCGCCAATGAAACAGATACATACATCTATCATGAGTTGGGCGAAATGCAGGACACGGTTTTTGACCGCAAAACATGGCAAGAAATTATTGCAGCGTTTCCCCACACCCCCATCGAACTTTTAACGCGAACCGTTAAAGACCTTTTGGCTGACACCAGCGAGTATGGAACACTTACCCATATTATCAAAGAGCGAAAAACATCCTCCCTTGCATTTTATGTCGCTTTTCTCGAAAGCTTTACCAAAACATTATTTCCTCAAATCATCAAGGCTTTTATGGACTTTACTCAAACACGAGACTGGGAAGTGATAGAACAAGCAAAAGCTGTGGGCTACGATGCCGCCAAATCCCGTGCTGAAGTGATCATCGGTATTTACCGCACAGGGAAGCAGAAAAATGACATGAAATGGGTGGAAATTGAGATCGCAAAACGATTTAAGTCCTGCTTTGCCCGATAGTCAAATTTAGAGATAAAAAAGCAATGATTATGGTATGATTTTAAACATTGATTTCCCTGGTCTTAAAAAACGCGATCCCCGGCCATTCTTTTATGCAATAGTCGAGCTGGAACTCATTGGTTGTTAGATAGGCCACTGACCCCTGGGCATCTTTTACCATGTTAGACCTGTTTTTTTTCTCAAAATCCGCCATCCTCTTAGGATCGTCGCATTCGATCCATCGCGCGACATGATAATCAACCGGTTCGTAAACAGCATCAACGCCATATTCGGACCTTAAACGTTCCATTGTGATGTCAAACTGAAGCATTCCTACAGCCCCTAGTATATAACCGTTTCTGGCAACCGGTTTGAAAACCTGAACAACGCCCTCTTCCGAGAGCTGGAGCAGTCCTTTTTGAAGATGTTTTGCCTTCATGGGGTTTTTAAGAATAACCTTTTTGAATATTTCAGGGGCAAAACTGGGAATTCCGCAGAATTTTAAGAGTTCCTTTTCCGAAAATGTGTCACCGATCTTTATGGTCCCATGGTTATGAATGCCGATGATATCGCCTGGATAGGCTTCCGACACAATTTCTCGCTCATTGGCCATGAAAATGGTGGCATTTGAAAATGTAACCTCTTTTCCGATCCTGTGATGAACAGCCTTCATACCTCTGGTAAATTTGCCCGAGCAGATCCGGATAAATGCGATTCTGTCCCGGTGTGCCGGATTCATATTGGCCTGAATTTTGAATGCAAAACCCGAAAACGGCTCCTCATAGGGAGACACTTTTCGTGTAACCGCCTCCCTGGGGCCTGGAGACGGCGCCATCTCCACAAAGGCATCCAACATCTCCTTTACACCAAAATTGTTGATGGCACTTCCGAAAAAGACAGGCGTCTGGTTGCCTTTAAGGTAATGGTCAAGTTCAAAGGGAGCTGCAACGCCTTCGATGAATTCAATATCCGCTCTTAACTCATCGGCTTGAATTCCGAGAACCTCATCCAGTTTGGCGTCTGAAAGGTCTTTAATCACCAAGCCTTCCCTGCGACGCGTTTCCTGGCCGGGCGTAAAAAGGTGAAGCTCTTTTTTATAGAGGTTGTAAACTCCCTTTAATCTCTTTCCCATGCCAATGGGCCAGGAAAGGGGAGTACACTCGATCTGGAGCTTGCTCTCGATATCGTCAAGAATATCAATCGGCGTCATGCCTTCCCGGTCCAGCTTGTTGATAAAAGTAATAATGGGCGTGTTGCGCATGCGGCAAACTTCCATGAGCTTTTCGGTCTGGAGTTCGACGCCTTTGGCGTTGTCGATGACCATCAAGGCGCTGTCGACGGCGGTCAAAACCCTGTAGGTGTCCTCGGAAAAGTCCTGGTGTCCGGGGGTATCCAGAAGATTGATCTCGAAATCCCTGTAATTGAATTTCATCACCGATGTGGTGACGGATATGCCCCGTTCCTTTTCGATGGCCATCCAGTCGCTGGTTGCATATCGCTGTGCCTTGCAGGCCTTTACGGCACCGGCCAATTGAATGGCACCGCCATAAAGAAGGAGCTTTTCGGTCAATGTGGTCTTGCCTGCGTCCGGATGGCTGATGATGCCGAAGGTCCTGCGTTTATCGATTTCTTTTTTGTTATTATTCATATTTTACAGTTCGTGATATGTATTCGGAATAGTCTTTAAGTTCCGGTTCATACTCGGCATCTAAAAGAGATGATGAAATCATAAAGTCTGCGGTGGAACGATTACAGGCCGTCGGAATATTGTATAAAACAGATATCCTTAAGAGCGCTTTTACATCAACATCATGGGGCAGAGGCTGCATGGGATCCCACAAAAATATTACCAGATCGATCTTTCCCTCCGCTATCATCGCGCCCAATTGTTGATCTCCTCCCAGCGGGCCTGATTTCAGTTTCATTATTTTAAAATGTTGTGCATCTTTATCAGTCAGCCTTTTCTTAATCGCTTCTTCAACAAACTTTCCTGTGGTTCCTGTAGATATCAATTTGTGATGTATGAGTTCCTCATAGTTCCATTCGGCCCATTCGATTAAATCTTTTTTTCTATTATCGTGAGCCACCAAAGCGATGCGTTTTATTTTTTCCATTATATGATCTCCTTTCAGAATACTGTCCTGAAGTTGGAGTTTTTTAAAGCCGTCAATGACTATTTTTTGACGGCTGCATCAAATGCCGTTTTTTTACAGAAAGGGTTTTTTTAAACAGCCTTATGGATTGTGGGGTTACCTCCACCATCTCGTCGTCTTTTATAAAATTTATGGCCCTTTCGAGAGTCATGGGTTGCACCGGCGAACATACGGTGCTTTCATCTTTTCCAGAAGCACGCATGTTTGTGAGCTTCTTTTCCTTGCTTGGATTTGCGCTGATATCAACGGTTTTGTTGTGCTCACCGACAATCATTCCCGCATAAATAGGTTCTCCGGGAACAATGAAAAGGCGTCCCCTGGGTTCAAGGTGGTAAAGGGCGTATGCCACGGAGTTCCCCTGCCGGTCTGAAACAATGGAGCCGGTAAACCGGGTGGGAAAATCGCCGCGAAACGGCTCATATCCTGCAAAAAGGGTGTTCATGATTCCGGTTCCCTTTGTGTCCGTGAGAAATTCATCCCGGTAACCGATTAAAGCGCGTGAAGGAATGGAAAATTCCGCCCTTATTCTTCCGCTTTGGTTGTTGACAAGATTTGTCAGTCGCCCCTTTCTTATGGAAAGCTTTTCGGTGACAACTCCCAAAAAATGTTCATCACAATCCACAAACAGTGTCTCAATGGGCTCTAGAATGGTTCCGTTTAAATGTTTGTAAATCACCTTTGGGCGGCCCACGGAAAGCTCGAACCCTTCCCGCCGCATGGTTTCGATGAGAATGGCCATCTGAAATTCACCTCTGCCCTTTACGATAAATCTTTCCCTGTCCTCAGTCTGTTCAAACCTGATGGCAACATTTTTAAGGGTCTCCTTGATCAGACGTTCGCGTATTTTGCCGGACTGTACAATTTTGCCTTCCTTTCCGCTCAATGGAGAGGTGTTGATGGTAAACTCCATAGAGATGGTCGGCTCGTCTACGGTTATTCTTTTCAAGGGCTTAGGATGTTCCCGGGTGCAGATCGTGTCGCCGATTTTCACATCTTCAATCCCGGAGAGAACGACAATATCGCCGGGTTCCGCCGCTTCAACCTCTCTCAGAATCATCCCGTCATATACTTGAAGTTTGGATATCTTGAGCGGGAGGTGTTCCCCTTTGTCATTGATACAGACCATGGAGTCATGGAACTCGGCTTTTCCGTTAGAAATTCTTCCGATGGCAAGCCGGCCAAGATAATCTGAATATCCGAGATCAGACACCAGCATTTGAAACGGTTCTTCGAGATCGTATTCAGGGGCCGGTATTTCATCGAGGATGGTTTCAAAAAGAAGATGAAGGTTATCCCTTTTTTCGGCAAGGGTCTTTTTTGCGATGCCTTCCCGTCCGATGGCATACAGGTATGGAAAATCGAGCTGTGCACCGTCGGCATCGAGGTCGATAAACAGGTCATATATCTCATCGAGAATCTGATCTGGACGGGCATCCTTTCTGTCGATCTTGTTGATTACCACAACAACCTTGAGTCCTTTTTCAAAGGTTTTCTTCAACACAAAACGGGTCTGTGGCAGCGGTCCTTCAGACGCATCCACGAGCAAAATCGCACCGTCAGCCATGGACAGGGCACGTTCGACCTCTCCGCCGAAATCGGCATGTCCGGGCGTGTCGATGATGTTAATTTTTACGCCGTTCCACTGTACGGAACAGTTTTTAGCGGCAATGGTTATGCCTCTTTCCCGTTCCAGGTCCATGCTGTCCATGATCCTCTCATCAACCTCAAGGCCCGGCCTGAAGAGCCCGCTCTGCCTGAACATGGCATCAACAAGGGTTGTCTTGCCGTGGTCAACATGCGCGATGATTGCGATGTTTCTTATTTTTTCATTTCTGATAGTTTTTTTCATTGGATACACTTCCGTATTAATTAAAGATCAACCGGTTAGTATAAGCATTCAATTTTTTTTTACAACCTTTTAGTCAATTGGCATACAAAATATTATTCGGCCCTGCCAGAAAACCCCGTACTGTGCTGAAATAAAGCGAAAATACCGATCCTTAGGCGTCGGAATACAGCGAAGACCCCATCGTCGGGGAAATTTGCCTGCCCTACGAAACCTTTCATGTGTCGTTTCATCGGGGGGTTATCATCAACCAATGCCCTATCCAGAATAGTGGGGTAATCCTACATGCTGAAAAAATAACCTTTCGGGATATGAGGCGTGTGCGGAGAGATTGCAGCAATAAGGCAAATGTTGACGGACATGTCCCGAGGAATCACACCCCGTGAACACGTACGGCAGTGCTAGGAGTTTTCTCTTTGTTGTAATAACCGAATGACTTTAAGAAGCTGCTTTAACTTCTTTATGTTTCGACAAGCTTTAAGATCGTTTTCCTTTGCGATTTTTTTAACCAGTCCTTTCAGTCTTTCTTCTCCGTTGTTCAGTTTCCCGGCTTCTTCTTTGATTCTTTCCTGGAGGGCTTTTATCTGCCCAACCCCGGACCCCGGATCCCTGGGATCCGGCACTTTTTTTATAAATCCCAAGGACTCAAAATATTTCACCAGCTCTTCAAGTTCCGGGATAGACATGTCCGCGGAAGATTCGACGCCCCAGTAAGCAATTACATCCCGATATTCATCATCTCTAAGGGGAATCTCTTTCTTTGCAATATGCACCAGGGCCAAAAGTTTGTGCCGTCGCTCCTGAAGTTTATCCTCCGTCATTTTGTTGGACTTGTATGCTTCAACAGGACTCATGGCAATTTACTCCTCTCACGAACGCTTATATTAAACAAATAGTGCGCTCTTAAACGGACTTTTCTATTATAATAATACACCATCTGAAAAATGAAAGCCTTTGATACCTCAGGACAATTAATAGTTGTCATAACTGATTAACTTTGGTAGCAAAAAAAGGTGATTTAGATTTTAGATACATTAACTATTAAACGGAATATTTAATCATGGCCAAATCCGATTATAAATTTTTCTTTCCTTTTCGTGTTCGCTATGCAGAGACAGATGCACAAGGAATCGTCTTTTATGCCCATTACCTGACGTACTTTGACACGGCTATCACCGAATATATTCGGGATCTTCCCTTCAATTATATCGAGCATGTCAAACACTCCGGCACGGACTTTCATGTGGTCAAAGCTGTGGTAGAATTTTTTGTCCCCAGTCATTTCGACGACGAAATTGAAGCATACGTTCGGACAGGAAAAATAGGTAGATCCAGCCTGACGTTTTTAATTGAAATATTTCCGAAAAATATAGAAACAACCCTGGTCAAGGGCGAGGTTGTGTGGGTGAATACCGACCAGAAGGCTAAAAAATCATCGCCACTTCCTGAAGAACTGGTTGTCAAGTTGAGGGACAGGGAAGGAAACAGAATTTAAAATTTACACCCATATATTCGGTGAGCGTCTCATCCGGTAAAAGCCGGAAAGATTCTATTCCAGTGAATTATTGTTTTGCCTTGGCAGCGCGACCCGATATTTGGAATTTGTAAAATACCTAAAATGATATAAAAATTGTGATAAAAATTCCGAATATCGGGTCACTGTGAAATAAAGTGATGCTGTCCGGGTTAGCCCGAAAATTTTAATGAAATGACCGGGTTTGAATTATTCTATCGGTGCAACTGAATATAGATAATCGTATAACTCATCGGACCTTTTGGGTATCTCTTGTATTTCGTTTTCTACGGCTTCTTTAATTCTTGTTATTTTTTTATTGATAACAGGCTTTAGACAGTTTGGAACATTATGACCTAAATGACGGTATAGTCTTATACAATTGTAACAATCTCCATGCCATTCACATCTTGTGTTCGGGCACGAACAGGAAACGCATTCGTCAGTTTTTAGTACATTGCGTAATTTCTTAACGAGTTCTACGAATTCCTCTTTTGTTTGCTTCATCGATTTTTCTCCTTTCTTCTTTTGTGTCCATCCATAAATGGCCCTTTTTGTCCTGCTCGGCATTCTCCGCGGGTCCCGGCTGCGGCCTACAGACGTGGGTCTCAGCTAAAACCATTGCCATTCTTTGAGTGCTCTATAATTGTTAAACATTTCACTCGATCCTCTGACCTCTTGAATCCTATTGACAGCCCTAACCGGCTGCACTACATTATCTCTTATCAATAATATTGTGTCCAACGAATTAATTTGATAATAACAATCTAAAAAATCGATTAAAGGAAACGGCTATGGAATTGCGTCAGCTCAGAACATTCCAAACCGTTGCACGTTTGATGAATTTTAACCGCGCAGCGGATGCACTCAATTACGCCCAGTCCACTGTATCGGCACAGATCAAACTCCTTGAAGAGGAATTGGGCGTCTCCCTTTTCGATCGACTGGGAAAGCGTATCGTGATTACCGAAGCCGGACAGAAATTGATGCGGTATGCCCAAAAAATGATCGACATTGAACAGGAGACACTGACTGAAATCTCAAATTCTGAAACACTGATCGGTTCTATATCCGTCAGGGCGCCGCAAAGTGTGGGGACGTATCTTCTGCCCTCGGTTCTCCAGCAATTCAAAAGCCAATATCCGAGGGTAGGCTTCGATGTCAGCAGCTGCGCCCTTTTTACGCTTGGGCAGGAGTTGAGATCCGGCATCATTGACGTGGCCTTTTTGCTGGCAGAGTCCGTCAATGCCGCGGATCTTACGTCGGAATTGATTCGAATCGAACCTCTTGTTTTTGTATCCGATCCGAATCATGTCCTCACAAAAAGTGTTGGCATGACCTTTCGTGATCTAAACGGCCAGTCGATTCTTTTGCCAAAGCATGATTGCAGCTACAAAATGCAGTTTGAAGAGATGTTCACCGCTGAAAATATAAGACCCTCGGTGGTGATGGAGTTCAACAGCATCGAGGCGATAAAACAGTGCGTTATTAAAGGGCTCGGCATAACGGTTATACCGGAAATAGCGGTCAAAGAAGAACTTGCCCAAGAAAAGCTAAAGAAGATACCGTGGCTGGATGAACCGCTGGAGACGGGTGTTTTGATGATTCGGCATAAAGATAAGTGGATATCCCCGGCACTGCAGGCCTTTATGGACATCTCCAGAAAAACGATGAAACTTTCTATTTAGTGTCCATCCATAAATGATCTTTTTGCCCAATCTCTGTGTTATGCTCAAAAAATAATCCTCAGAATATTAAACATATGCCTGTGGTTATTTTTTTCGCATGTCTTGATCTTGAACAAAAATCTTTATTTATGGATGGACACCATTAAGGTATCAAATGAAAACGACCCTAGAATTTGGAATTGTGGCCCTATTAATTTTGGGTTTCGTTGCAGCGAGTTGCCTCGCATCCGAAAATATCACAGATGTCAGCCGCTACTTTTATCACGGCGATGGTTGGATCAGCCTTGTCAGTGACAAAAAAGGGATATCGTTCAATGGTCAATACCGGAAAAGCAAAGGCATCTATGATGAAAAGGCTCTTAAAACAATTTATCGTCTGTTTGGGGCGGAGAAGGACAGACCACTTTCCACCATATCCTTGCGGCTGATCGAGTTTCTCGACTATTTAGAAGACAATCTTCATCCAGGGGCACGGATAACCATTGTCTCCGGATGGCGAAGCCCGCAATACAATACCGATCTTCGTAACAAGGGAAGACTTGCTGCAAAGGCAAGCCTCCATCAATATGGAATGGCGGCAGACCTAAAAATTAAAGGAACTTCATCAAAACGCGTCTGGAACACGGTTAAAAAACTGGGGTTCGGCGGAACAGGTTACTACAAGGGAGAACTCGTACATATTGATGTGGGGCCTGCTCGCTCATGGGATGAGAAAACATCCGGCGTGGGAACGGATATTTCAACACAAAACAAGCTGATCGGGCTCGTTACAGACTATGACATTTATCTCCCAGGGGAGATGATTGACCTGAGATTCATCCGAATGACGGCATTTCCCATCGGCGTACATCCTGAATTTATTCTGGAAAAAGTAGAAAAGAACGGTCAATCGAATGAGATTGCCCATTTTAAACCGTCATTTGCAATTGCTGCAAAAAGCCAATGTCCGCAGTTTTCTGATATTGGTCAGATGATGGGGATCCGCTGGAAGTTGACCAATGATATCTTGCCCGGTCGATATAAGATCCGCGCCTCATTTTGCAAAAGGTTATGGGAAGATATGCCGACTGAAATCTTTACGCCTGAATTCGTTATTAACCGTTGATATCTATTCGCTATCTTATCATGTCACAATTTGAAACGCTCAGATTAGGTGAAAATAAGGAGATACATCATGTCACAATCTGAACTTTATGATCTGGCCATTATCGGCGGAGGACCCGGCGGCCTTTCAGCCGCCATCTACGCCATGCGGGCGGCCTTAAAGACCGTGCTTATCGAAAAAGGGGTGCCCGGCGGCCAACTCAACCAATCCGACGCGATTGAAAACTACCCTGGCTTCGAGAATATCAGCGGCAGCGAACTTTCCATGAAGTTTGCCCAGCATGCCCGCACTTACGGTATCGAGGAACTCAACGACGAAGCTACGGTCATCGAGCCGGGCCTCGAATTTCATACAATACGAACCGCCGGCGGACGGGAAATACAAACCCATGCCGTGATACTGGCCCCGGGCGGGCGGCCCCGAAAGTTGGACATACCGGGAGAAGAGGAAAACTACGGCAAAGGAGTATCCTATTGTGCTGTGTGTGACGGCTTTTTTTTCAGGGACAAAAATTTAGTGGTCGTGGGAGGAGGCGATACCGCCTGCGAAGAAGGGCTTTATCTGGCCAAATTGGCTGCCAAAGTCTACCTGATCCATCGCCGCGATGCATTGCGTGCCAGCATGATCCTGCAAAAGCGCGTCGAGGCTGAGTGTAAGATGGAGGTTCTGTGGAACACCGTTGTCACTGAAATCAAAGCGAACACCGACGGGGTGAATGCCGTGGCTTTGCAGGACACTAAGACCGGAGATAAGCACGACCTTCCCATTGACGGTGTCTTTATATTTATCGGTTTTGATCCCAACAATCAGTTGGTGCCGGCCGGTATTCGCATGTCTCCGGAAGGCTTCGTAATCACCAACGATCAATGCGCCACCAACATCGACGGCATTTATGTGGTGGGGGATCTGCGTGAAAGATATGCCCGCCAGATCGTGTTGGCGGCAGCCGACGGCTGCATGGCGGCCCTGTCAGCCGCTCATTATGTGGAGACCTGCAAGGCCAAGATCAAAGACCTCACCTGTGCTTTGCCGGAGTGAGACACAGCATCGTTAATCGAGGAGTCCGGGTAAGAAAACCTTTATCGTACCTTTATAACGCAGTTACGGCAGGGATGTAATGACGCAATCCAGGAACAGAAACAGAGATCACCTGAATCTACTTTGTGATATCGGAGAACTGGCCAATCTCATCATCGGCAGTACCGATATCCAGGGGTTCCTTCAGCAAACCGTTGAGATGGTGGCACACCACCTCAATGCCAACGTGGGCTCCATTTATCTTTACGATGACACCACCCTGGATTTAGTGCTCCAGGCCACCGTTGGTTTGAATCCATCAGCGGTGGGTCGGGTAAGAATGAAATCCGGCGAGGGCCTTGTGGGAAAAATTTTTGAATCTCTGAAACCCATTTGTGAAGCGCATGCCAGTAGTCATCCCAATTTCAAGTACTTTGAAGAGGCTGATGAAGATCCTTTTGAATCGTTTCTCGCGGTTCCGATTCACCGGGGAAATGAAAAAATCGGCGTTCTGGTGGTACAGCATGAACATCCCGATTATTTTGATGAGATCGACGTGATGGCCATGCGGGCCATTGCATCTCAGTTGACCGGAGCCATCGAAAACGCCCGCTTGATGATCGACCAAAACCACAAAACGGTTCCTTCCCGGGGAGACAATCTGCTGGAAAGACTCCGTTTTATTAAAGGTAAAACAGCCTCAGGGGGATTTGCCCATGCCCCTGTTGTGGTGTTGAAAGCCGATGGCGAATCCTTGCTGTCTCATCGACCTGATTCGGAGTTTGTGTCCACCCCCCAGGGTTTTCTCAAAGCAGTAGAAGCGACCAAACAACAGCTCACGGATTTGCAGGATCGCTTGGCTCAGCGTTTGCCGGAAAGTGCATCCCTGATTTTTGAAGCCCACTTTATGATTCTCAAAGATGTTCGATTTGTGGATGCAATGCTGACAAAAATAGAACAAGGGATATCTGTGCCCGAGGCGGTTAGAGAGGTTGCCGGACATTATATGGTTCTTTTTTCTTCAGCTCCCAGCGCATATCTGAAGGAGAAAGCTCAGGATATTGAAGATCTGGCCCGGCGCCTGCTCAACAACCTTTACAAAAAAACATCGAAAGAAACGGATCATGCCGAAGGTCGGATCGTTATCGCCCGACAACTCCTGCCATCGGATTTGCTTAAACTGGCATCTGAAGATGTTAAGGGAATTGTTTTAGTGAGCGGCGGGGTGACGTCCCACGTCGCCATCATTGCCCGGTCTCTGAAAATTCCTATGGTGATTGCCGAGCGCAGCGATTTGCTGGAGCTTCCGGATGGTACCCCCATGCTATTGGATGCGGATATCGGCAGCATTCACACCAGACCCTCTGAAACCATTATCCAGCGCTTTGAAATCCGCAACCAGACACAAAAGGCTGAGAAGAAAGCCATCCGTCCCATTCTTGCCCAAACAAGAACCCTCGACGGTGAATCGGTTAAACTGCTGGCCAATATTAATCTGCTCAGTGAAATAAGACTGGCCAAAGACCTCAACGTCGAGGGAATCGGATTGTACCGAACCGAATTTCCCTTTTTAGTTCGATCCAACCTTCCCTCCGAAGAAGAGCAGTATTTGGTCTACAAACGGCTGTGCGATGAAATGGGCGGCCGGGAAGTCACCATCCGAACGCTGGATATCGGCGGCGAAAAATTACTGCCGTATATAGAAGGCATAAAGGAGGCCAATCCCGAACTGGGTCTCAGGTCGATCCGCTTTTCATTATACCACAGGGAAGTATTCCTCCAACAGCTGCGAGCGATCTTAAGGGCTGGGGCCGGGGCCGGGGTCGGGAAATTAAAAATCGTATTTCCCATGATTTCTGCCATTGATGAGTTTCGCCAGGCCCGTTATGCAGTAGAAGAAGCCATGGTGGATCTGGCTCGCAAAAAACTGCCCTTTTATCCCGCACCCGCCCTTGGAGCAATGATTGAACTGCCGGCGGTAATGGATATTATCCATGAATTGGCCAAAGAAGCGGATTTTTTTTCCATCGGGACCAACGACCTTATTCAATACATGCTGGCGGTGGATAGAACCAATGAAAGGGTGGCTGCCTATTATCAACCCTATCATCCTTCTGTTCTCAGATCGCTGCACCGCATCATTCAGGCAGCCGTCCAGGCTGAAATTGATGTGACGGTATGCGGGGAAATGGGCCATGAGCCCGAATTCATCCCCTTTTTTATCGGAGCAGGACTCAGGACCTTTAGTGTTGATCCGCATTATTTGCGCGCTGTTCAGGAGAAAATCGTCGATCTTAGCGTAAGCGACGCATCTGAGTATGCCAAGACCCTGCTGGCCGAACCCACCTTGGAAGGGATCCAAAAGTTGTTAAAGTTCCAAACCGATCGGCATAGCCGCGTTTCATAACATGGTTACATGATTTTTTTATGGCCCTTTCACTATATGAAACGCTCAGTTTAAGTTTAAAGCACTGATTAAGCTTTGTCCCCAATTTCCGCACATACGACATTTATTTTTGATGGGTTTTGTTGAAAATTCAACGGATGTATCGCTTTGATCGATTTCTAAAAATTCATCTCTTAGCGACCGATGTGACAGAAAAAGATACAGGCGTTTTTCAGAGTCTGCATTGCGGTATTCTTCTTTAATGTCTTTATAATCTCTCATCTTTTTTCTCCTTTGGGAAAATAAATTTTTACTATTTTTTTTATAATTAATTGAGCCCTCGGGGAGTTTTTCTTCTAAATCCTTGAATATAGCGGAATGGATGGTTTTTTTTAAAATCGGATGCTGTTCGAGTGGTTTAGGAATCGTTAGAAAGAACAGGCGAATGCCGAAATCGTATCTTTAAAAAAATTTTAAAATATTGCATCGAACCTATTGATATTGCAAAGATAGTTTTCTGTTCTTTATTTACGATACCTTGCCACGAGTTCATGCGGTTTAAAAAAGGATTATCCATGCAGCAACGATTTAGAAAAACACCCCGACCCCTCAATTAATTAGGGGTTGCGTTTTTTATCAACTGATCATCATGCTTTGATTGCCCGTTAAAAATATACGACGTGATGACGTCTACGACCGCGTTGTCTCTCAAAATTCGCTTGTGACCCAAACCTTCGGTGGTGTGCAGAAAAATACGATCTGTTTTTTCAGAAAGTATCTTTGAGTCCGTATAAGAGATGGTTCGGTCATCCTTGTCGTGAACAATCAGCATATTTGTCGAGATTGTTTTTGCAAGCACATCAGGATTGTCTTGATGTACATCGTATCCGTAGTATCTTTCCATCTCCGCAATTAGACTCTGATATACAATTTCAGGTATGCCGTGATGATTGAAGGCATTGAACAATATTTCTTTGAGTTTAAGCGCCGGAGCAATAAGGACAACATCAATAAGAGGTTTCTCTTTTGAAATACAATTAATCGCGGCGGATGCACCGATAGAATAAGCGATCATACCCTGAATATTGAAGCCATGGGACGGATCCAAGAAAGATCTTACCGTATCAGAGAGTTCAAAGTAGTTGGTGACATGCCCATCAGATTTTCCATGAGCCGGCGCATCATAGGTGATGACCGAATATCCTGCGTCTATAAACGGCTTAAAAAAATAAGCGAAATTTACGCCGCGACCGTTCCACCCATGAACAAAGAGAATACCGGGTCCTTGTCCCCATTTCCAGCATCGAATGTCTTTGTCATGAACATGAATATGAAACGACGTGGCATTTTCAAGAAATTGTCTTTCCAAAGGAATGAGGGCATAGGACGTTGGTTTAAAAAACCGGTTGAGGACTATGTTTTTCGTCGCATTGGGCCAAACATGCCATAATGCTGTCAGCAAAACATGAATGCCTCTTTGCACAGTCTTAATATAACGAACGTTCGTGCTTATCGATTTTATTTTAACAATTTTTTTTGCCATATTATCTCCTTATTATTTATAGGAATTTAATATTCGGGTGAGTGCGGCTTCCTGACGTTTTCTGATTTCGGCGTCGTCAAGTAAATTATAATAAAGATGAAAGCCGAGCAAAAGAGAATAGAGGTCAAAGGCAAACTGGTCGTCATCAATATCTTGCCTGAAATCACCCGTCTGAACGGCTGATTGGGCGATGCGTTTAAGGCAATCGATCCATTCTTTCTGCTGATGCAGCAAAACATCCCTGACCTTTCCGGGGCGGTCGCTGAAATCCGCACTGGCGGAAACAAAAATGCAACCCCCTGTCAATTCAGAAGTCCATTGAATCCAGTTGTCGACCAGTGCCCTGATTCGTGGGATGCCGGCTTTGATTTTCAGTGCCGGGATGATGACACCTTCTGAAAATGACCGAGCTGCGTGATTGAGGATCTCGATCTGAAGATTCTCCTTGGACTGGAAATGAGCAAACAACCCGCTTTTGGACAAATTCGTTGCCTTGGCAAGATTTCCGATGGTCACGCACTCAAGGCCCAGTTGGCTTGCCATATCCAGACCGACTTCCAAAACAGTAAATTTGGTGTCTTCTCCTTTTGCCATGCCCACAAAATAGTACGACCGTTCGTATTTGTCAAGTCAAAAAACTGACCTGTATATTTTATTTTTGAATCATAACTCAATCATGCATTCTGTACTATCCCTGAAATTAGAACACCCTTACTGCAATACAAATTATCCTTTGACAAAAATAAAAAGGGCAGGGTCGAACGACCCTGCCCTTTTAAAATGTTTTTATTATTTTGATGTTCTCGGCTTCAGCCTTCTGTCGATTCCGTTTCTCCTGTCCTTACCAGACCTTCGTTCAGGAATATGTTGATGATACGAAAACTGACGCCTTTCAATGCCTGAACGTCTTCCTCCGTTATCGGGCAATAGCTGGCTCATGACCAACTACTTTTTAAATTTTTTGCGTCCGAATGCGACAAGACCTACCAAGCCAGAGCCAAGAAGTATAAGTGTGGCGGGCTCGGGTACCGGGTTATAATTATCTTGAGATCCCGAAGCCTCAGAAGTAGCAACTGAAGTTGAAGTTGTTGATTTAAAGCTTGATGTGGTTGCCGGATCATCAGATGAAGGACAGCCTACAAGTCCAAAAAACATAACCAGAACACATAAAACCATTAAAAATTTCTTCATCCCCTTCCTCCTTTATTAATAAATGCAAATAAAATAACCCTTAGTTTTCCTTTATCCTGGACGCATAAAAACGCTTATTAAATTGTATTTTACATGCAAAGATCATGCAACAACAACCAGTTGTCTAATAGTAACAGAAATTTCAAACGGTTAGCGTAATTGGACAAAAAAATAGGCCTGAAAACTCACAGAAAAAACCATGTAATTGTGGAATTAATTACATAAAAATTATTACATTATTTACATAGTATCGCAAAACAATTCAAATGGTTATATTCTACATTGTGGCGGTAATGGATGGGATGAATCGATAGAAAAGGAGATGTGTGTTTGATTACCTATTCTCGCCATGAACCTAATCTGAAGCCAAATCCTAAAAATTCCGGATATCATACAATACCCAATATCAAGTCAAGCAAGTCTCGATATTGATACCGGCTACAGTCTGTCCTTTTTTCGTCTCTCTTTGTAAACAAGGTTTAATTTTTCTATTATGGCGTCAGTCACAAACTCATGGATCGTTATTTCTTGTTCAGCACAAAAGGCATTTATTCTTTTAATCAAGTCTTTCTGTAGCACGATGTTTATCGGCTTAGTTTTAGTTGTCTCAGGTTTCGATTTCTTTTCCATGTTTCCCCCACCTTGATTTCAGGTAAAGAATTGGCCATAAAATTAGCATCAGCAGGGCTTTTTCTGAAACCCCCGTGGCGTGGGTGTCTGAAAACCGGTAATTGTAAGTTCTCAAAGAGCCCGGCTTTCGGCATACTCTCTTTCCACCCTGTCTCTGTGGCTGTGACCGGAATTATAGTTGCAGAAGGGATAAAGCTTTCCGTCAAGCGCAGTATGATGTAAAATCTGCGGGCGCATTGTTGGCAATAAACTGCTTGCGCAATAATAATTGATATACAGATAGTATTTTTCTGGTGTCAGGTCAAGTAAATCTTATTCTTGATCCCTGTCAAATCATCTTCGCCCACTCACAGATAATTACAGCATTCTCTTTGCCTATAATTTGATTTTTTCATAGATTCTGTAAATCTCCCTTAGTAATCGTTAGATAATTTATCCCTTTCAGAAGGTCTTATTTTTACTATGATCAGTGCCTTCATTGAACTCCACGACCTTTAATTCTTCCGTGTCATCACAAATTTTTCAAAGCATGATACACATAATTTTTTTCCGATATGATGACCAATTCGATGCATTGGGTGGATAGCTGATTTTTAAAATCAAGTTTTTTTTGAAATTGCCGATGATATTTAAAAGGAATTAAATCGATGAATAAACGTAAAAACAAATCAAATATATCCCACCTGCCAATGCACCAACTATCACCCAAGTTTGAAGCGGAATTACCGCCCCATGGTTTTGCAACCTGTCTTGCATGTAAAATGATGAAGGATCTTCGCATTAAGAGCTTCAATAACATTCCCGGCAATTGCCGTTCACCACAAAAAGAGGATTCCTGGTGTTCACTATTACACCTGGTCTTCACCATTGCCTATAAATAAAAGGATAATTGTATGACCGTATCTTATTTTATAACATATAACAACCAACGCACATGATGTTAACCGTTCTCATCACTAAATAAGGATTTTAGTAATGAACAACCGGACAACAAAACGGAACAGCATCGTAAGCCGTATTATAGATGGTTCTGTCAC
>Ga0210086_1000291_pt1 | contig 31532 bp, 21 predicted proteins | sample China_Galinas_PW_3_FD_184867 | JGI IMG/M metagenome (GOLD analysis project Ga0210086, IMG submission 184867) | Wetland microbial communities from San Francisco Bay, California, USA, that impact long-term carbon sequestration - China_Galinas_PWB_D2... | ecosystem: Environmental > Aquatic > Marine...
CCCGGCGCAGGAGCGGCTCCTCCAGATCGCCGAGCACTCGGTCCAGGAGGCCGAGGTCCGGGTCGACCAGCTCTTCGCCGACCAGGTGGCGCCGTTCAAGGCGAAGCTCGACGCGGCCGGCATCGGGTTGCTCGCCGGCTCCGACCACTGAGCAGGCGCGGATCCGCCGGCGATTCACCACCGGGGGCGGGGTTCGCCGCCCTGCCTCCGGCGGGGCCGGTGATCGTCCCCGGCGGCCGCCACCGCCCGTCGCCCTGGCCGGGCGGGCCGGCCCCGACCCGCTCTGCCCGCCCGACCCGGTCTACTCGGCCTACCCGCCCGACCCGGTCTACGGACTCTCGGCTCCGATCAGCGCTTCGATCTTGCGGAGCGTCTTCCAGTTGCGGGCGGTCACGCGGTCGCCGAGGATCTTGCCGACGGCCTTGGACAGGGGGCTGTCGTGGACGCCCTCCGGGCACCAGAGGTAGGCCGCCCGGCTGCCGACGGCGAGGGCCTCGGGCGCCCAGTCCTCCTCCAGCAGGGGAGCGAGCTCGGCCAGGTCGGCCGGGTCGTCGGTGACCGAGGCCAGCAGGCGGGAATGGTTGTGGGCGGTCTCGAGCAAGGGGTTTTCGGCCAGGACCATGTCGACCTCTCCGGCGGTGAGCACCACCACGTGGGCCGAGACGCCGATCGCCTCCTCGAGAGCCCGGCTGATCCGGGAGGCGATGTCCGTCGGCTCGGGTCCGATTCCGACAGCAGGGCCGGTGAAGACTACGTTGCCACTGGCGAGCAGGGTCCGGACGTCGCCGTACCCGAGCTCGGCGACCAGTTTCCGCAGGTCGGCCATGGCGATCCGCTTGGCCTTGCCGACGTTGATTCCGCGCAGCAGCGCGACATAGCTGCCCATCTCCTCGCCCGCGCCTCTATCCATGACCGGTTCCTCCCCAGTGTTCCGAGCTCTGAGAGCGCGTTCTGTCAATCCGTCCAGCGCAGCCCGACGCCGAGCGAGCGGCCCGGGGCGGGGACGGCCCGGTCGTCGGCGGACGGCAGGTAGGTCTCGTCCAGCAGGTTGGAGCCGGTCAGGCGGAGGCTGAAGCCGTCGCGAATCTGGTAGGCCACCGAAGCCGACAGGATCTGGGCGGACGGGGTCGGCACCTCGCCGGGGCCGGGATCGCTCTTCTCGAACCGGTGCTCCAGGAGCCCGGCGACGATCCAGTGGCCCACGTCGAAGGTGGCGTCGACCGAGAACCGGTCGGCGGAGAGGTCGGCCAGGTTCGCCCCGGCGTCGCTCTCGCCGTCGAGCCACTGGCCCCGCCAACCGAGGCGGAGGGTGTCGGTCGCCTGGAGGAAGCCGTCGGTCTCGAATCCCTCGATGGTCCCCGCGGTCAGGTTGACGTAGGTGCGCACACCGGGCTCGACGTCGATCCGCTCGATGGAATCGTCGATCTCGTTCCTGAAGACGTAGGCGGTCGCGAACAGCCGCTCGCCGTAGTAGCGCAGCCCCAGGTCGCCGGAGACCGAGCGCTCCGGGGAGAGGTCGGTGTTCGAGATCACCTCGCCGCGGCCGGTGGTGCCGGTGAAGAAGCGCTCGGAGAGGGTGGGGAAGCGCAGGCCGGTGCCGACGTTGGCGGCGAGCTCGAAGCCACCGCCCAACGGCGCCGTGGCCCCGACGAAGCCGGACCACGCGGTGTCGCGCAGGGTGTCGAAGCCGACGTTGTCCTGCTGGATCCAGGAGATCCGGCTGCCGGCCTGGACGTTCACCGGGCCGAGCGCGCGCCGCACGGAACCGTAGGCCGCCACCTGGTCCTCGGAGCCGTCGAGGGTGACGGTTCGATCGATCCGCTGGCCGCTCGCGGTGAGCGTGTCCTCGGTCGCCTTGACCCCCTGGCGCCCGAAGTACTCGAGGCCCACGCGGCCGTCCAGGCTCCAGGGCAACGAGAGCTCCCATTGGGCGTTGGCGCCGAAGTCGAAGGCCTCGTTCTTCACCCGTTCGACCCTCCCTACCAGAGCGGGCCGGTCCTGGCGGGTCACCCGGGTCTCCAGGTCGTTCGGATGGGCCCAGAGGTCGAACCGGAACGCCCCCGGCCTGCGCGCCCCGACCTTGACGATCAGGTGGTTCTCCTCCGGGTAGAGCGACACCCGCTCCGGGTACTCGCTGTTCGGCTTCCCCGTGTCGCGGCCGGCGGAGGGGATGGCCACCATCTCCCACTCTGTGCCGCCGTCGGTCTGCCAGCGCGTCTCGACGACCCCCGAGAGCTGCTCGAAGCGGCTGAACAGGCGCGTGCCGTCCGGCGTCTCGGCGTCCCCGGCCTGGCGGTACGCGGCCCCGACCGACCAGCTCGCCCCGCCGGTGCCGGCCACCGCCCAGCGCTCGTCACCGGAGGACTCCGCGCCGACGTCGAAGTGGAGCTGGTCGAAGCGCGCCGGGAAGAGCTGGACGACGCCGCCCAGGGCGCCGGAACCGTAGTAGGACGACGACGGTCCCCGCACCACGTCGACCGTGCTCAGAAGCAGCGGATCGACGAACGAAAGCGACACGCCGGCCCGCCGCTCGGTGACGATCCGGGCCCCGGAGACCATGGTGAGCACCCGCTGGCCGGCGACGCCGCGGATAGAGAAGGTCTGGAACTGGCCGCCCTGGCCGTTCTCGGCGACGCCGGGCACGCCCTCGATCATGTCCATCACCGTCGACGGCGGCGCCGGCTTCTCCTCCGGCGTGACCGCGGTCGCCGCCACCGACACCGGCTGGAACCCGCCCCCCTCGCGGGTCGCGGAGACCACGATCTCGTCGTAGACCGCCTGGCGCGGCTGGAGCACGATGCGGAGTGGCTCGGTCTGCTCTCTTGTCACCTGCACCGCCGCGTCCTCGAACCGGGGATGGGTGACCAGCAAGAGCACCGGCAGCGTCTGCCCCGGAAAGGAGAGCTCCCCCCGGCGGCCGGTGACGATGCGATTTCGATCGGATCGCGCCGAGCCTTCGGCCCCTTCCGCCCCTTCGGTCGCCTCGACCACCTCCACCACCTCCACGACGGCACCCTCGACCGGCACCCCCTCCGGGGTGACGACCGTGCCGGTGACCGCCGCGAGCGTGGCGCCGGTGAAGAGGAACGGAGCGGTCAGGACGAAGAGAGTCGTGCGCATCGGGGTCCTCGCAGTCGGTGTCGGCTCGGTGCGTCCAGCCCGCCGGGAGGCCGGGAAGAGCGATGAGCACGGGTGCAGCTCACCCCTCGCCCGGCGATCGGGCTCGACCCCTTGTACGGAATCCGCGGCGAGAGGTTCGACCCTGTTCGGCTCCGTCCGGCCCCCGATCCTCCGGGCCCGGCGGCCCGGTTCCTCAGGGCGCGAAACCCTCCCGGTCGAACAGCCCTGGCAGCTCGTCGGACCCCGGCCGGGCCCCTTCCAGCCGGTAGTACTTCACCGCATTGGTGGAGAGCTGCTCGATCCAGACCTCCACCTCCGAGGTGGTGAACTTGACCAGCGTCGGCCACAGGTAGCCGTTCGGCTTCGGCCCGACCACGCGAACGAAGACCTCCGAACGGTCGGGTAGAGCCCCTGCAACGCACAGGGTCTCCGGGATGCAGACGGGCACGGCGGACCCGAGAAAGGAAGCACCCACCTGCGGGGTGATGAGCACCTTGGCCCGGAATCCCGGCAGGCCGGTGGAGGTCAGCCACGGCCCGGATGGCGGCGGTGGACCCTCGACCGGAGGTGGCGGCGTACCGCCCTCTCCGAGACGGATCGCCCAGGGCTCCGCCCCATGAACCCCATCATCCGCGGCAAAGACGAGGAGATCTCCAACCCCCGCGGCAGGACCCGGCACCGAGGACGCGGCACCGGGCGCGATGTCGGTGACGCGGACGGTGCCGTCGGGCGTGCCGTCGCTCACCCAGAGCTCCTGTCCGCGCCCCGGGCTCTCTGCCGAGAAGACCAGCCGCCCATTGACCACGCGGAGGTTCTGGGGATCTGAGCCATACCCGCCCGGCCAGAGGTCGGCAACGAGAGCGGTTCCGTCGGCCGTTCCGTCGCTGACCCACAGCTCCCTGCCGTGGACACCGTCATCGGCGACGAAATAGAGGCGTCCACGAAAGGGCGTCAACTGGTAGATCAGAGTGCCTTCCTTGCCGGGGCGAATCTCGCGCACGAGGTGTGTGCCTGACGGCGTGCCGTCGCTGGTCCAGAGCTCCTCGCCCGTCTCCCGGAAATAGGTGACGAAGAACACCCGGTTCCCCACCGCCACCAAGGAGAGCATGCCAGCGTCATCAGGACCCGGCACGATGTCTGCCGCCAGGTGCGTCCCCCTCAGAGTCCCGTCGCTGACCCAAAGCTCATCGCCCGTGTCATTCCGAAACGCCTGAAAATAGAACACCCGCCAACCCGCCCCGACCACGGACCTGACCTTCGAGAGGCCCAGTTCCGGCAGGATGCCGAGGGGTTCGGTCCCATCCCTCGTCCCGTCAGTCGCCCAAAAATCGGCGGCACCCGGCTGGAGGCCCATGAGAATCAGCCGGTCGCCCAGAAAGGCTTTCGTCGTCGCAAGCTCACCCAGCTGATAGGTCCCGAGGGAAGTCCCATCACTTCGCCAGAGATTCGGGTCGTCCGGAGAATCAAAAAGAATTACATCGCCGATGGCAACGGGAGGTGCCGGTTTCTTGAACGTGAACGGCACCCCGAACGCGCCCAGTGACGTTGTCCCTTCCGCAGTGCCGTCACTGGTCCAGACCTGCCAATTCGTGTCCTCGGCACCTCCGACGTCGGCGAGAAAGAACAGACGGTGTCCAGCCCGGACGAGATCGCTGATCGGAGGTGGAGAGATGCTTTCGTTTCCAGGAACGACCTCCTTCAGTAGCTCTGTCCCGCCAGGTGTGCCATCCGTCGACCAGATCTCGCTCCCCAAAGTTTCTGTGAACGCTTGGAAATAGACGCGATCTCCGACCGTCGTCATCTCGCCCGGCTTGGAGCCCCAGTTCTTCCTGGTCGCAACCCCCGTGACCGGGACCGTCGAGGCCATCGTCCCGTCGGTCCGCCAGAGCCTGGTGCCGTGGTCGGGGTCGTGCGCGATGAACACGATGCGCTCTCCAATACGGGCGACCCCGCCGGTGATGGAGAGAACGGAGTCGCCCGCCCCGGTCAGGCGCTCCGTGCCAGCCTCGCTGCCGTCGGTCGACCAGAGCTGGAGGCTGTTGTTGGAGAACCCCGGCTCACTGTCGCCCTCCACGATGACACGTCCCCCCATCTCAAAGTACCGCCTTGGATAGTTCGAGCAGGGACCGGGACACAGGTCCGCCACGAGCTTCGTGCCAGCGGCGGTGCCGTCGGTGATCCAGAGCTCGCGACCGAGGTCCGGCGTCTCGGCACTGAACAAGAGACGCCCGGGCCCGAGCGCCTCCTGTAGGTCGAGCGCAGGCCCCGAGGAGCAGGCACCGGGGCACAGATCGCGCACTCTGGTCGCTCCGAGCGGGGTTCCGTCAGTTCTCCACAGCTCGGTCCCGGTCACGCCGTCGCTGGCACTGAACAGAATCGCGTCCCCGAGGAAGCCGATCGAGTAGAGCTCCGGAGTCCCGGTCAGGGCGGTCAAGGCTTTGGTCCCGGATTCGGTGCCGTCGGTGACCCAGAGCTGCGGCGTGGCCCCTGCCGCCGCTGCGAAGAAGTAGAGCCGGTCTCCCTTCGCCCGCGGGATGCCGAAGAACTCCGTGCCGCCTCCGGGCGTCAGATCCTTGATCTTGTGGGTGCCGGCCGCCGTTCCATCGCTGATCCAGAGCTCCTCGCCGTCCTCGTCGAGCGCCCTGAACACGGCGCGGTCTCCCAGGCGGACGAAGTAGGACGGATCGGAGCTTCCTGGTCCCGGCATGAGGTCCTTGACCAGGGCCGTGCCCTCGATCGTTCCATCGGTCCGCCACAGCTCGAAACCGGTCCCCGACTGCCCCGCGTTGAACAGCAGGACGTCATCGAGCGCGATCGCCGGTGTAGGAGTCCTGTCGAAGAAGAACCGCGGCTCGAGGTCCGGCACCTGGTGCGTGCCCTCTTCGGTCCCGTCAGTCAGCCAAAGCTGGGGAGGGTCGAAGTTGACCTGGTCTTGTGGCGTGGCGAGCAGCACGGAGGGCGTACCGGGGATCTCGCCGAGCGCAACATAGAAGAACGCTCGGGTGGTCGTGAGATAGCGGGTCCCGGGAGCCGTGCCGTCCGAAATCCAGAGCTCCCGGCCAGAGTAGAGGTTGGAAGAGAAGAGGAACCGCTCCCCCATCACTGAAACGATTTCAACAGAAGAGGAACAAGAACCCGGGCAGAGGTCGGTCAGCGCCTCCGTTCCGGCCGCCGTGCCGTCGCTGGTCCAGAGCTCTTCGCCCAGGGCTCGGGTCTTGCCCGTGAACACCACTCGATCCCCCAAGCTGAAGACATGCTTGAGATAGTCGGCTCGAGGAGTGATCGGCTGCTGGTCGAGGTCCCAAAGGAGAAACGGCTCGCTGCCCGCGCACGGCCTCGGAACCGCGGCGAGTAGGGCCAGAGCCATTGCGCACCACCCGGATTTCGAACAGAGCATTCGCTTCACCTCACACCCGGTCACTGGACTGGCCTTTCTCTGGCGGTTGGCTTCTGAGAGACGGGCCCATGGTACCCGCGCGACAAGCCCGAGAAAAACCGCGACCCCGGGCGTATCATCCGGGGAACACTTCGACGCCTCGTCCGTACAGTGTCTGGAGCCGGCCGCCGGACGGGTGGCTGGACCTGCTGACGAGAACCTCCCGATGGAAGGAGCGATGGAGCAACCGAGCCTAGAGATCGAGAACGTCCGCAAGACCTACGGCGACTTCGTGGCCGTCGACGACGTGTCGATGGCGGTGCCGCCGGGGACCGTCTTCGGCCTGCTGGGGCCGAACGGCGCGGGCAAGACGACCACCCTCCGGATGGTGATGGACATCATCGCTCCGGACTCCGGCACGATCCGCCTGTTCGGGCGCCCGCGGCGGCGCGAGGACCTGGAGCAGATCGGCTACCTGCCGGAGGAGCGCGGCCTCTACCGCAAGATGACCGTGATCGAGCACCTGGCGTTCCTCGGCGAGCTCCACGGCCTCGGCCACCGGGACGCGGTCGCCCGCGGCGAGCGCTGGCTCGAGCGCCTAGGGCTGGCCGACCGGGTGAAGTCCAAGGTCGAGGAGCTGTCGAAGGGCATGCAGCAGAAGATCCAGCTCGCCGGCACGGTGCTCCACGACCCGGCGGTGGTCATCCTGGACGAGCCGTTCTCGGGCCTCGACCCGATCAACCAGGGGCTGTTCAAGGACGTGCTCGCCGAGTTCAAGGCCGAGGGCCGGACGATCCTGTTCTCGACCCACGTCATGGAGCAGGCGGAGAAGCTGTGCGATCACATCTGCCTGATCTCGGGCGGCCGGGTGGTGCTCCAGGGGGAGCTGGCCGTGCTCAAGCGCGAGCGCGGGGGGAACTCCTACCGGCTGGTGGCCGCCGGCGACCTGGCCCAGGCCGAAGAGGTACCGGGGGTGGCGGCGGCGGTGCCAGGGGACGGCGAGGCGCGGCTGATCCTGGAGCCGGACGCCGACGGCGCCGCGGTGCTGCGCGCGCTCACCCAGCGTTTCGATGTGTCGGAGTTCCGCTCCCAGGAGCCGGATCTGGAGGAGATCTTCATCAAGGCGGTGCGCGATGCGGCTTGACAAGGTACGGGTGCTGGTCAAGCGGGAGTACATCTCCCGGGTCAAGACCAAGGGCTTCTGGATCTCGACCATCCTGGTGCCGGTGCTGTTCGGGTCGTTCGCGCTGCTGCCGGCGCTGGTGATGTCCAAGACCTCGACCGGCCAACACCTGGTGGTGGTCGACGAGACCGGCACGGTCGCCAGGCCGCTAGCCGAGCGCCTCGGAGGGGCGTCCGACCACGAGATGGGCAAGGTGACGTTCGACGTCACAGTCGAGGACGCGGCGCCCACCGCCGCGGCGCGGGAGCGCCAGCGCCAGGAGCTCGGCCGCCGGGTGCTCGACGGCGACCTGGACGCCTGGATCTGGATCACCCCGGAGGGACTGGCGGACGACACGGTCGAGTACCACGCCGAGAGCGTGTCCAACTTCCTCACCCAGGAGGTGCTCGAGGGCGCCCTCTCCAAGGTCGTCCAGCGCCAGCGCCTGGCGCAGGCGGGGATCGATCCGGACCGGGTGGCGGAGCTGACCCGCTCGGTGGGCCTGGAGACGGTCAAGGTGACCCAGGCGGGCGGCCGCGCGGAGGCCGGCTTCGCGGGGGTGGCGCTGGCCTATGTCCTCTTCTTCCTCCTCTACATGATCATCATCATCTACGGCCAGCAGGTGATGAACGGCGTGCTCGAGGAGAAGACCTCCCGCGCGGTCGAGATCGTGATCTCCTCGGTGCGGCCGTTCGAGCTGATGATGGGCAAGCTGGTCGGGGTCGGCCTGGCCGGGCTGACCCAGCTCGCCGTCTGGCTGGGCACCATGGCGGTGCTGACCGCGCCGGCGGTGGTCGCCAGCTTCGCCGCCCTCCCCGAGGGGATGTCGATGCCGCACCTCGAGCCGAGCCTGGCGCTCCATTTCGCCATCTGCTTCCTGCTCGGCTACTTTCTCTACGCGTCGTTCTACGCCGCCCTCGGCTCGGCGTTCAACAACGTCCAAGAGGCCCAGCAGTTCGCGACGCTGGCGGTGATCTTCCTGGTGGCGCCGCTGGTCCTGTTCCCGGCGGTGGTCAACGACCCGAACGCGCCCTGGGCGGTGGTGGCGTCGCTCATCCCGGTGTTCACGCCGCTCCTGATGATGCTGCGGATCGCGGTGCAGACGCCGCCGGTGTGGCAGATCGTCCTGGGCTACGGGCTGACCGCGCTGTTCGTCTGCTTCATGGTCTGGCTGACCAGCCGGATCTACCGCGTGGGCATCCTGATGGTCGGCAAGAAGCCGACGCTCAAGGAGCTCTGGAGGTGGGTCCGCTACGCGTGACGTGACGCGTGGTGGGTCTCCGGCGAGGCGTTCGCCGGGAGCGGCGCGGGAGGCCCCGGCTCCGGGACACCGCGCGATCTGGATGGCTCGGCGCTCTGCGCGCGGCTCGGTTCGGCCTCGCGCGTGGGCCGGCCCGGGCACGCGAACGCACCTGTGGCGCGGGCCTCAAGCCCTCCACCGGGGCCTCCCGCACCGCTCCACATCCGCACCGTTCGTCAACGTGCCGAGGCGCCGGAAACGCACTCCGCCCAAGAGGGAGGAAGCGGGCGGGGGCGTCCCCTTCCCCCCGCGGGTGCCCGACACGGCCGGCCCCCGCTCCCGGTTTCCCGGGGCGGGAGCGGATCGTACTGCGGATTTGGCTCTGCGGGATCAGCCCGGAGAACCGGGCTAACGGGCGATCAACACCTCCTCGACAGGACGACGAGGAGTGGATCGCGGGTGGGTTGCGCCGAATCCGAGACGGAAAGGCTGTTGGGGGATCGCGGCACCGATCCCGAGGATGTCGCCGAGCACGTTCATCGGCGGGTCGAGCTGCAGCAACTGGCTGACCGGCTGGAGACCGAGCCCCAGGGCGGTCGTGGTGAGGTAGATCCGCTCGAACACCTGGCCGGTCCGAACGCGCGACGCGAGGTCGTCGTCGAGACTCAGGATCACGCCGAAGATCGGCGCGCTGGCGAACGAGTCCGCGTCACAGCGGAAGGCGGAGACCCGATCGCCCAGGTCGCCGCCCGCCACCAACGCCTCGACCTCCTCCTGCCAGCGCGGGTCGGCCTTCTGGCGCTCGTCGGTGGCCGCGATGAGCTGTTCGACCCAGGCCTTGGCCTCCGGGTCGCCGGTCAGGAGCAGCCGGATGCCCTCTTCGGGGGCACAGGCGCGCAGACGCGCCAACGCCTCCTCCGGCACCGGCCGAGCCTCGTAGGCGTCCCGGGTGGTGGAGCGCCGGACGATAGCGTCGAACAGATCTGCCGGACGGAATGGCGCCGGCTCGCCTTCGGGTTCCAGGTGGACCGAGGCGAGGTGGTTGTCGTCGCCCCGGTCGGGCGCCAGCTCGAAGCGATGGCCCAAGTTGAAGTGCTCGGCGGCGATCAGCAGGTTCTCGAGGGCACAGCCCACCGAAATCTGCATCTCCCGCCGGCTGGCGTCCGCGACCGGGAGCCAGCGCTCCGGATCCGCGTAGACCTCGATGGTCGGGCCGCGAACCGCGAAGCGCCAAGGTTGGGTGTTCTGGCTCGACGGAGCGAGCACCGCGTACTGCAAGAGGAAGCGGGCCTTCTCCTCCATCGTGCCGGACGCGGGGAACCGCGTCTCATCGATCATCTGGTGGGAGTGCGTCATGATGGGCAGAGCTTGACGCGTTGCGTCACCGCGAACAACACGCGGCGAGGCGGGAATCTCCTACCCGGAGAGGGGGTGAGCTCGGCCCGTCTCGAGCCCCGGCCTCAGGGATCGAACCCGGTCCGGTCGAACAGCCCGTCGAGGGAGTCGTCGCCAGGGGAGGCACCCTCCAGCCGGAAGTGGCGGACCGCCCCGGTCGCGGCCTGCTCGATCCACACCTCGATCGCCGAGGTGCTGAAACGCACCAGGGTCGGCCAGAGCTTGCCGTTGGGCTTCGGACCGACGACCCGCACGAAGAGCTCGATCTGCTCCGGCAGGGCTCCGCTGACGCACAGGGTCTCCGGCAGGCAGCCGGCCACGAGCGCGCCCTCGACGACCGCGCCGCCCTGGGCCTCGAACCGGGCCTTGACCCGGAAGCCCGGAAGCCCGGGGGCTTCGAGCCACGGACCGGGAGGCACCCCGTCGCAGAGATCGTTGACCGCCGCGGTCGGGACCGCGAAAAGCTCGCGCCCGTGGGCGCCGTCGTCGGCGCTGAAGTAGACCAGGCCGCCGGCGGGGGTGATCCAGGACGGTCCCGAGGCTGCCTCGCCGGGCGCCAGGTCGAGGACCGGCCGGGTGCCGGCGGGCGTGCCGTCGGTAATCCAGAGCTCGTCGCCCGACCCCCGGCCGGAAGCGGAGAACAGGCTGCATGCGCCGACCGTCGCGAAGCCGCTCGGCCTCGCGCTCCGGCTGCCCGCCGCCAGGTTGCCCAGCGGGGCGATCGCGCCGCCGTCGACGACCCAGGGCTCGTCGCCCCGGTCCCTGGAGAGGACGGAGAGGAGCGCCCGGTCGCCGAGCGCCCCGATCTCCCGGACGAAGCTCGGCGGTCCGTCGACCGGGCCGATCCTGACCGCCGGCCCGGTCTCCCCCACCGCCCAGATCTCGTCGTGGTCACCGCCCGGAGCCGACGGCGGCTCATCCGCCGCGGGCTGGACGAAAACCAGGCGGTCGCCGACCGCGGCCAGCAGCGGTAGCGAAGAGGTGCCCGGTGCCGGAGCCAGGTCGGCGACCGGCTCCGGCGCGCCGCCGTCCGGGCGCCAGCGCCAGACGGTGCGGTGGACCTCGCCGGGCCACTCGGCCTGGCGCCAGGCGATGAAGAACAGCGTTTCGCCCACCGCCGTCAAGCGGTCGAAGCGGATCGTCGGCTCGCCCTCGAAGGCACCGTCATCGTCGATCGGGTGGGTTCCCGAGCCGGAGCCGCCGACCGCGCTGCCGTCGCTCACCCAGAGGCGCTCCTGGACCGGATCGCCCGCGTAGGCGACGAAGACGGCCCCGCTGCCCAGAGCGGTGAGCTGGCGCGGATAGGTCGCCTGCCCCGGGCAGAGGATCGGGCATTCGTCGGACCATGCCGGATTCGCGTCGACCACCAGCCGGGTCCCCTCGGGCGTGCCGTCGCTCGCCCACATCTCCTGGCCCTGGCCGTAGGTGGAGAAGTAGAGCGTCGGACCGGCCGCGGCGAGCTCCTCGGGATGCTGGCCCTCGTAGAGCAGGGCGCGGGCACCGTCGGCCTCGAACCGCCAGAGCTCGCTGTAGCGCACCGCCGCCACGCTCTCCGAGAAGGGCACCAGCTCCGAGAAGTCGTCCTGCTCGGAGAGCCTCTCGACGCCGAGGCCATCCGGCGCCTCCGCCGCCCGCCAGAGGGCGCCCTCCAAGGGAGATCCTTCGCCGCGGAGATCGTCGCCCGCGAGGAAGGCCACGCCGTCGCCCAACGGAGTCAGCGCGAAGGGCGAGGACGACGCCTCGTCGTGGGCCAGGTTCGCCACCCGCGCGGGCGCTCCCGCCGCGCCGACTCGCCAGAGCTCGACCCCGGTGTCGTCGCCGTCGGCCCCGAACAGCAACCGCCCTCCGGCGACCGCTCCAGGCAACGAGAGCAGGCTGTCGAAGTCGCGGATCGCGGCGGTGCCGGCGACCGTTCCGTCGGTGCGCCAGAGGGTCGCTTCGCCGGCCGCAAGCTCGGCGTAGAGGACCGTCCCGCCGACGCTTCCCAGCGGCCGGGCACCGCCCGCCAGGGCGGCCAGGTGGCGCGGCGCCGAGCCCGAACCGTCCCCCGCCCCGTCCAGAACCCAGAGGTCGGCCCCCTCGTCGCCGACGCTGACGAAGTGGAGCGCCTCACCGACCACCGTGAACCCGAAGAGGAAGTCCTGGAGCCCCTGGAGCTCGGCGGCGACCACCGGGGGCGCCCCGGGATGGTCGATCCGGTACCAGGTGCCGCCCGACCCGCTCAGCGCCCGAAAGTAGAGCCGATCGCGCCAGACGAAGAAGTCCGACGGGAACGAGCTCTCGGCGCCGGGCTCGAGGTCGCCCTCCCGCCGCGCTCCCTCTCCGGGCGCGGCGCTCCAGAGCTCCAGGCCCTCGGCGGGCCGGTACGCGGCGAACCAGACCCGTCCGCGCCAGGGGAAGAGGTTGATCGCCAGGCTGTCGCACGCGCCCGGGCAGATGTCGGCGGCGAGCCGGGTTCCGGCGGAGGTCCCGTCGGTGACGAAAAGCTCCTCGCCGTGCTGCGGATCGCGGGCCGAGAAGTAGACCGATCCGCCGACCGCGACGAGCTCCGAGGGGAAGGACGAGCAGCCGGGCTCCGTACAGAGGTCCGCCAGGCGCCGCGTCCCGCCGGGCGTGCCATCGGTGATCCACGGCTCGACGCCGTGCTCGGCGTCCGAGCCGGCGAAGACCGCCCGGTCTCCGAGCGGGGTCAACTGCTGGACCGTCACCTGGGCGAACGAATCGAACAGGGCGATCCGCCGCACGGTCTCGCCGTTCCCCGCCGATCCCCGCTCGCCGACCCAGAGGGCCAGGCGCCCCCCTTCGAGGACGACGAAGAAGAACCGCTCGCCGATCACGGCCGGCTGCCCGACGGCGCCGCTGCAGGGCCCCGGACAACTGTCGAGCACGCGGTGGGTGCCGGCCTCGGTGCCGTCGCTCGACCAGAGCTCCTCGCCGTGCCGCGGGTCGCGGGCCCGGAACAGCACCCTGCCACCGAAGCCGGTGAGCTGCGTCGGGAACGAGCCCCGCTCGGCGAGACCCGGCGCGAGATCGACGCCGAGCACCTCGGCCTGGGCCGGAGCCGGAACAAGGACGGGGGCGGGCACCGACGGCTCGTCCGCCGTCGCGGCGAGGGCGAGAGACAGGAGAGACCCTGCGACCAACCACGAGACGGACCACGGCTTCATGACGGCTCCTTGGGCGGCGGAGAGCGTCGGCCCATTCAGGGAATGCCGCATCAGCATAGGCCAGCATGCCGAAAGAAGTCCAGCCCCGGCGCGGACCGCCGACCGGAGAGGTCGGACAGGTCGGAGAGGACCCCGCGCGTCAGACCTTGCGGATCAGGCCGTGCAGGAACTGGTGGCGCGGGTTGAACAGGCGCCGGTAGGAGAGCAGCACCACGGAGACGGTGCCGAGAGCCGTGCCGGAGGCGATCAGGAACATGATCACCACCTGGTACTTGACCGCCTGCACCGGGTCGACGCCGGCCAGGAGCTGGCCGGTCATCATGCCGGGCAGGGAGACGATGCCGACCACCATCATGGTGTTGACAATCGGCACCGTGCCGGTGCGCACCGCCCGGCGGACCGCTCTCCGGGCCGCCTCCCAGCGGGTCGCTCCGAGGGCCAGCAGGCCCTCGACCTCACCCCGCCGGCCGGTCAGCTCCTCCCCCAGGCGGTCGAGGCCGAGGGAGATGCCGTTCAAGGTGTTGCCGAGGATCATCCCCAGGAGCGGGATCGCGTACTGGGGCGTGAACCAGGGATCGACATTGACGATGCCGAAGAGCGCCGCCGCGGTGATCAGCCAGGAGCTCACCCAGACGGAGAGGATGGCGTTCCACCAGATGCCCGGATAGCGCCGGCCGGTGCGGCGCACCGCCGCGACCCCGGCGACCAGGGCCATGACCAGCATCAGGGCGACCACCACGTACCAGCGCGAGACCGCGAAGACCCACTGGAGGACCAGACCGATCAGCAGGAGCTGGACGACGGTGCGTACCGCGGCCAGCAGCAGGCGCCTCTCCAGCCCGAGCCGGAGCGCCACGGAGATGCCGCCGTTGATCAGGATGAGGAGCGCCGCGCCGGCTACCTGGAGGTACGAGAGCTCGAGATAACCGGCGCTCATCGGCCCGCCTCCTCGCCCGGCACTTCCTCAGCCAACCGCCCGCCCACCACCCGCAGCCGCCGGGTCGCCAGCCGGCGGGTCTGGACCGGATCGTGACTGACCCAGACCGCGGCGCGCTCGCCGTCACCGACCCAGCGCGTCAGCAGGTCTTCGGCCCGGGCGGTGGTCTCCGGGTCGAGCGCCGCGGTCGGCTCGTCCAGCAGCACCACCTCCGGCTCGAGCTGGAGCAACCGCACCAGCGCCGTGAGCTGGCGCTCCCCACCGGAGAGGTCGTCGCGCTGCTTGGCGAGGAAGGAGGCGTCCCGGCCCAACGCCGAGAGGATCTCCACCGCCCGAGCACGATCGAACGGACGCCCGCGGTAGACCGCCAGCTCGAAGGGGGAGCGTAGGTTCTCCTCCACCGACCCTTCGAGGAGAGCCGGCGTCTGGTGGAGGTAGGCGACTTGCGCGCGGAAGTGGGGGACGTCCCGGTCGCCGACAGCCTCGCCGCGGTGGCGCACGGCCCCGGACCCAACCGGGTCGAGCAGGGCGAGGGCCCGGAGGAGCACAGACTTGCCGGCCCCCGTGGGGCCCTCGATGCCCAGCCGTTCGCCGGCGCGGACGCTGAGGGAGACCCGGTCGAGCAGCACGGTCCCGTCCGGCGTGCGCCGGAAAAGATCCTCCGCCTCGAGCAGGATCGATCCCACCATCGCCGCCAGCTTACCCCGGGGAGAAGGGAACGCCCCCACCCGACGCTGTGGGCGTGCGGGTGGGGGCGGTGATCGCCGATCCAGCTACCTCGCCCAGGCCGGCGGCCATTGCCGCGGATTCCCGTTCTGGTCGACCACCAGCGACTTGGTGCCCGCGGGGAGCACCTGGAGGGTCTTCAAGAACTCGATGATCGAGCCCTGCTCGTAGGCCGAGAGCGCATGGTAGGCGTCGGCCGACGCCTGCGCCTCGCCGGCGTGCGCCTCGATCGCCTCGCGAATGGTGGCGTAGAGGCCGTGGTGGTAGTAGGGCGGCTCGTTGCCGATCCCCCACAGCTTCTTGGTCAGGAAGCGGCAGTTGCCCGCGAAGAAGGCCTCCGAACCGGCCGGCGCGTGCTGGTTGAGCACTTCGCAGTTCGGGTCGCCGGGACCGTTGGTGATGTCGTGGAGCTTGAAGTCGGTGAACGCCGGCACCCGGGTGATGCCGTCGGCGCCGTCCTTGAGCCGCGGCCCGGGCAGGACGTCGGAGTCCAGGTTGACCTTGAGCAGCTCCGTGTCCTCCGGACGGGCGTTGCCCGGCGGGTTGAACGGGTTCGGCTCGTAGTAGTACTCGCCCCACTGGGACAGCGGCAGCGCCGGAATGTGGCACTCGGCACAGCCGACCCGCACGAAGGCCTCCTCGCCGGTCAGGACCGCCTCTTCGAGCGGCCGGTAGCGGGGGATCATCCGACCCGGAACTTCGAGCGTGGCCTGCCACAGGGTCACCGCGGTCATGTCGGCCTTGGTCATCTCGTTGACGAAGCCGTCGCCGTCCGGGTCCTGGCCGACGCCGAAGCGCTCTTCGGCCTGGATGCCGTGGTGCTGGTTGAACGCGTTGTTGGTGAACTCGCGCAGGGAGACCACCGCACCGACCTGGTGGAAGGGCCGGATGATCAGGCTGGGCGGAGCGCTCGGGCCGGCAGAGGCGAGGCTCTCCGGCGGCAGGCCCTCGACGGCGGAGGTGTCCCACGAGCCGTCGGCCCCACGCGACAAGGTGCCGAACGAGATCCCCTTCGAGGAGAGCTGGACGCTCTGGCCCGGCGCCAGTGCCTTGGACTGGGCACGGAGGTCGAAGGTGATCTCGCGGGCGAGCATCTCGATGTAGCCGGAGCCGAACATGCCCAGGGTCGCCCGGCTGTTGGCGAAGTCGCCCAGGTTCACCAGCTTGCCCTCTTCGTCGACCGCACCCTTGGTCGGGATCGTGTCGGTCGGGTCGAAGGTGATGAAGTCGAACCGGTTGCCGAGCACGAAGACGTTGGCCACGATGTCGCCGCCGCCACCCGGCCGCGGCGTGTTGTGGCAGCCGGCGCAGGAGTTGGCGTCGGAGCCGGAAAGGCGGTTGTGGTTGCGTGGGAAGACCAGCGGCGAGGTCGGATCGGCCAGCGGCTTGCCGGTGCCGTCGGTCAGGGGACGGCCGCCGCCCTCCTGCGGGGTCCACACCGCGTTGAACAGGTCTTCACCGAAGTCGAGCAGCTTGGGCAGGGGCGTGGTGTACTCCTCGCCGTCCTGGAGATGGTGCGGGATGGCCACCTCCTGACCGGGTTGCCAGTCGGCGCTCGGCTGGAAGTCGGCCGCCTGGAGCGGGCCGGCCCCGAGCACGCCGCACGGGACGCCAAGGGCAAGGATCGAGAAGGTACAGAGGAGTCGCTTCCGAATCATTCGCTCACCTCCAGGGAGACCCCGCCGGAGCCGGGTGGTCTCCTGTCGTGCCGGCCTCCCAGCCGGCCTGTGGAACATCAACGAAAACCAGAATGTAGAGTCCCCCCGGCAACCTCTCTTCCACCCGTCCCTGTGAATTGGGGGCCGCGGAGCTTAGCAGAAGGGGAACGCCCCGGATACGGGGCTTCGGCGAACGGTTCGCCGGGAGCGGACCGGGGGCCGCTCCATGGGTGGGCCGCTCGTTGCCTCGGCGATCCGCGGGCTTCGTGGTGGAGGAGGCGGAACGGATCGCGGGCGGAGCGCCTGGGCTAACCGGGTCGGCTTCCGCCGGAGTCGGAGAGCTCGAGGAGGGGGCGGGGGTAGGGCTGGAAGTAGATCTGCTGCGCGAGGTAGTCCTCGCCGAAGCGTGCGATCCAGCTCTGGAGCGTGGTCAGCGGCGCCGAGAGCGGCAGCCGGCCCTCCCGGTACTCGGCCAGCGCGTCCAGGAAGTGCTGCTTTTCCGCCGCCGACAGCCCGTTCTTGAAATACCCCATGGCGTGCATCAGCACGTTGACGTGGGCCGTGTACTTGGCCGGCCGGGCCAGGGCGCGCACCAGCTCGTCGCGGTAGTCCGCCACCACTGCCGCGAACGGACGCTTGTCCGGGTTGGCCACCAGCCGGCCCATGGCGCGCATGGCGGTCTGGTGGTAGGCCATCAAGAGCAGCTTGTGGGAGGCGTGGAAGTCGACCAGCGCCGCCATCGCCCCGCTCGCGGCCACCTCGCGCAACCGGGCGAGGGTGAACAGCTTGGTCAGGAAGTGGTGGCGGATGCGGAAGTTGGTCAGCCGTCCCTCGTCCTCGATCGCCCGGTCGCCGAAGCGCTCCAGAACCGCCGCGGCAAACAGCCCGGAACCCTTCTCGACCGGCATCGCCTGGCCCTCCTCAGGGTTCGTGTAGATCTTCGTGTCCTTGATCCCGCACGACGGCGAGCGGCTCTTGAGCAAGAAGCCGTCCACCGGCTCGACGCCGTCGAGGAAGGTGGCTGTGAAAGAGGTCATCGCCCCGGTCAGGTCCCGGCCGGTCGACGGCTGGACCATCAGGTACGGCGTCTTCTCCTCGCCTCCTGCCCCGCCCCGCTCCCGCTCGTTGCGCACCAGGCGCACCGGGTCCCGCGGAGTGCCGAGGCCCACCTCCACCTCCGGGCAGACCGGCACCAGCTCGACGAACTCCTCCATGCGGCGCACCAGCGGCGCCCGGATCGACACGCCGTTGTAGCGGCAGGCCGCAAGCTCGAGGCACTTGGAGAGGACCAGGCGGGGACGAGGGTACGACGGGTCCATGGCAGGGGGAGTCTATCGCCGAGCCCGGACCGCCCCGGGCCGGGCTCGGCTTCGGCCGGGGCCCTGCCTTCCGGCCCGCCTCAGGAACCGGCTCCGGCCCGGGTCGACGGATCGACGGCGATCCCCATCGCCCGCAGGCGCTTCCTCATGCGCTCGGCGTGGGTGGCGCGCCAGTAGATCCGGCCGCAGCGGGGGCAGCGGCGGAAGTGCTCCTGGGTGCGGGCGACGTAGGGCGGAACCTCGGCAGCGGCCGCTTCGGCTGGGATCTCGAGGAGGGGAACGTTGCAGCGCAGGCAGCGGCTGAACAGGTCCTCGGGGCCCGGCTCGACTCCCAGAGCGGTCACCACCTGGGCGACCTGCTCGTCGACCACCTCCGAGCGGACGAAGAGATGGTTCCAGGCCCGCTTCCGGAGGATCAGGCGGCGGTCGCGGGTGAGGATCGTCCGCCCCTCGTCGATCGAGAGCTCGACGATCTCCGGGTCGTCGAGGGCCGGGTCGAAGGCGGTGTCGACACCGAGGATGCGCAGCCACTTGGCCAGGCCGCCGAGCATGGCGTCGGCGATCAGGCGGGGCGGGGAGCCCGGCGCCACCCGTCTCTGTCCGCTGGAACCGGCCATCACCGGAGAGAAGGCGCGGTGCGGGCGCGGTCATTCCCACTGGCGCTCGGGCCGCCGGATCAGGCCGATCCGCCGGCCCGGTTGCGGTAGAGCCGCTCGTCGACGACCGCGGCCATCTTGCCCACGTCCAGGCGCAGCGCCAGGTGCTCGACCATGCGCTCGGCCTCTGTGCGCGGGTCCTCGAGCACCGCCGTGTAATGGACGTCCAGGGCGTCCAGGTGCGGTGCGTGGCGGAGCAGCGCCCGGATCCGCCGCAGGTGGGACTCGTAAAGCTCGATCATGCGGTCGTCGGTGGTGTCCGAGGTCTCGCCGCGGCGCTCGAGCATCTTGTTCTGGGAAGCGATCACCTCTTCCAGGCTCCGGCGCATGAACAGGAGCTTGTAGTTCAAGTCCCGGGGCAGGTACTGGAGGAGTGACGAGACCACCTTGATCGCCTTGCCTTTGCCCTCGGCGACCCAGCTCCGGTCCTCCATGTCGCCCAGGTCCTTGACCCGCTCGTCCTCGAAGTAGCCCTTGGGGTTGTCGATGTCGGCCTCGCGCTCGTTGTCGGTGATGAGCGGCAGGCCGCCGGCCTCGAGCATCTTCATCGCCATCGAGGTCCCGGAGCGTGGCAGCCCGGATACGACGACGATCGGGCGGCCGTACCGGGCCCGGCGGTAGATCTGGTGGAGTGGGTTCACGACGGTCTCGCCTCCGCGCGGAAACCTCCGGTAACATGCCTGCCCCCAGCGGGTCATGACGACCCCGCCGGCTCCTGCGGCCTCGGCGTCCGGAATCCCCGATTCGATTCGTTTGTTCGTTCCTTCGGTCTCTACCCACGCCGGGCGCCCCCGTGACCCTGCGTGTGCCGGCATCGGCCGGCGGCTCCTGAGAGGGCGCCCCGCGATCAGGCCGTACACTATACCGACCCCGCCCGACAGTCGTAGAACGCGAGCCAAACGATGAGTGATCAGACCGTGAGCGACCGGAACGTCCGCCGCCTCCGCCCCTCTTCGACCGCCGTCGCCGCGGCGGCCGCCCTGCTGGCCGTCGCCGGCCTGCTCGGCCTCGCCGCGCCGGCCCAGGCCTACGTCGGCCCTGGCGCCGGTTTCGCCCTGCTGTCGTCGTTCCTGGTGCTGTTCACGACGATCATCCTGGCGATCCTGTCGCTCCTGATCTGGCCGTTCCGTACCGTGTGGCGCCTGATCCGCCGGAGCCGCAAGATCAAGCCGAAGATCAAGCGCCTGATCGTGGTCGGCCTGGACGGCCAGGACCCGCGGATCACCGACCGGCTGATGAAGGAGGGCCGGCTGCCCAACTTCGCCAAGCTCGCCGAGCAGGGCTCCTACACCCGGCTGACCACCACGTACCCGTCGATCTCGCCGGTCGCCTGGTCGTCCTTCTCCACCGGCACGTCGCCGGCCAAGCACAACATCTTCGACTTCCTGGACCGCGACCCGAAGACCTACCTCCCGCGCATCTCCTCGGCCAAGATCGGCTCGGTCGACCGCTTCATGAAGATCGGCAAGTGGCGCATCCCGCTCCAGAAGCCGGAGCTCCGCCTGCTCCGGAAGTCGCGCCCCTGGTGGTCGATCCTCGGCGAGGCCAACATCTGGTCGACCGTGCTGCGGGTGCCGATCACCTTCCCGCCGGACAAGTTCTACGGCGCGGAGCTCTCGGCCATGGCGGCGCCCGACCTGCTGGGCACCCAGGGCACGTTCATGCTGTTCACCACCCGCCCGTCGGACGCCAAGTTCAAGGAGGGCGGCGTGCGGGTGCCGGTGACCCTCGACAACGACCGCATGGAGGCGACGCTCGAGGGCCCACCGAACATGTTCCTCGAGGGTGACCCGGCGCTCTCGACGCCGCTGGTCGCCGAGCTCGACCGGGCCGCCAACAAGACGAAGCTGTTCGTCGGTGACGAGACCCGCGAGCTCGCGCCCATGGAGCTCTCGGACTGGATCCCGCTCTCGTTCAAGGCCGCGCCGGGGATCAAGGTCAAAGGCCTCGCCCGGATGATGGTGACCGAGATGAACGGCCACTTCTCCCTCTACGTGGCGCCGCTCTCGATCGACCCCGAGAAGCCGGCGATGCCGATCTCCCACCCCAACTATTACTCGACCTACCTGGCCAAGCGGGTCGGCCCGTACACGACCCTGGGGCTGGCCGAGGACACCTGGGCGCTCAACGAGGACGTGATCGACGACGGCACCTTCCTCCAGATGGCCTACGACATCGACAAGGAGCGCCAGGACATGTTCTTCACGTCGCTCGAGCGGCTGAAGAGGGGCTCCCTGGTCTGCGTCTTCGACGGCACCGACCGCATCCAGCACATGTTCTGGCGCTACACGGAGAAAGGGCACCCCGCGGCGCGCGGCAAGGAGGACGCCCCGCACCGCAACGCCATCGAGGAGCTCTACGAGCACAACGACCGGCTGGTCGGCAAGGTGATGGGGAAGATGAAAGACGGCGACGTGCTGATGGTCTGCTCCGACCACGGCTTCGCCTCCTTCCGCCGGGGCATCAACCTGAACGCCTGGCTGCTCAAGGAGGGCTACCTCCACTTGAAGGACGGCGCCGACGGCACCAACGAGTGGCTGACCGAGGTCGACTGGAGCCGCACCAAGGCGTACGCCCTCGGGCTCGCCGGCATGTATCTCAACATCGAGGGGCGCGAGGCCCAAGGGATCGTCAAGCCGGGCAAGGAAGTCGAGGCGCTCAAGGCGGAAATCGTCGAGAAGCTTTCCGGGTTGAAGGACGACAATCCATCGGAGGGCGGCAGCGGCGAGGTGGGAATCCGCGAGGCGTTCGACACGGCGAAGCTCTACCAGGGTCCCTATCTGCGCAACGCACCCGACTTCCTGATCGGCTACAACAACGGCTACCGGACCTCGTGGGACTGCGCCACCGGCGTCGTCGCCGGTCCGGTCTTCGAAGACAACGAGAAGGCCTGGAGCGGCGACCACTGCATCGATCCGCGCCTGGTGCCCGGCGTCTTCTTCTGCAACCGGAAGATCGACGTCGAGAACCCCGCAATCATCGACATCGCCCCCACAGCCCTCGAGCTGTTCGACCTGCGGCCGCCCAAGCACATGGAAGGCAAGCCGCTGTTCAACATGGCCGCGTTCTCCAAGCGGGGCAGGGCGTCGGTGAATGCCGACGCGCGGGTGGAAGAGGACGCCGAGGCGGCGGAGTGAACCGGGTCGCTCCGCCAACCACCCAACCCCAACAGAAGGATGACGCCGTGCAGCATCGAAGCACCCTGAAAAACCCGTTCCGCGCCCCATCGACCCGGACTCGCCGAAGGCTCTCCGCCGCCGGCAGCCTCGCCGGGCTCACCGTCCTCGCAGCGATCGTCACCCTCGCGGCCCTGAGCCTCACTGCCTGCGAGCGCACCGAAGCCGCGGAGGCCTCCTCCGCCAAGAAGGTCATCGTGCTCGGCTTCGACGGCATGGATTACGGCCTGACCAAGAAGCTGATGGCCGAGGGCCGGATGCCGAACTTCCAGAAGCTCGCCGACATGGGCGGCTTCTCTCCCCTCGGCACCGCGATCCCGCCCCAGAGCCCGGTCGCCTGGTCCGACTTCATCACCGGCATGGACGCCGGCGGCCACGGCATCTTCGATTTCGTCCACCGGGACCCGAAGACCATGGAGCCGTACCTGTCCACCAGCCGCTCCGTGTCCGAGCCACCGATCATGACCTTTGGCAGGTGGCAGATCCCGGGGAGCGGCAAGGTGGAGCTGCTGCGCCACGGCGAAGCGTTCTGGCAGGAGCTGGGCAACCACGGCGTCGAGACCTCGATCTACCGCATGCCGGCCAACTTCCCGCCGTCGGGCACCGCCACCCGCGAGCTTTCCGGCATGGGCGTGCCGGACATCAACGGCGACCCGGGCCGCTTCTCCTTCTACACGTCGGAGCTGTTCGCCTTCTCCGGCAAGGAGCTCTCCGGCGGCGAGGTCTACGAGGTGGACGCCTTCGACAACGAGGTCCACGCCGCCCTCCACGGCCCCAACAACCCGTTCCTCCAGGAGCCCCAGGAGCTGACCACGGACTTCACCGCCTACATCGACCCGGTGGAGGACGCGGCCAAGATCGTGGTCGGCGACGAGGAGCGGCTGCTCAAGGTCGGCGAGTGGAGCGACTGGGTGCCGTTCGAGCTCGAGATGATCCCGACCCAGAAGGTGCCGGCCATGGTGCGCTTCTACCTGCGCCAGGTGCGGCCGGAGTTCGAGCTCTACGCCTCGCCGATCAACATCGACCCGGAGAACCAGGCCTTGCCCGTCTCCTACCCGGCCGACTTCGCCGAGGACCTCGCAAAGGAGGGCGGCCGGTTCTACACCCAGGGGATGCCCGAGGACACCAAGTCGCTCTCCGACGGCGTGCTCGACCGGGACGAGTTCCTGGCCCAGACGAAGATCACCAACGACGAGATCAAGCGCCAGTACAAGATCGCCCTCTCCAAGTTCGACAAGGGGCTGCTCTTCTACTACTTCGGCGACACGGATCAGGTCTCCCACATGATGTGGCGCTCCATGGACCCGGACCACCCGGCCTACGACCCGCAAGTGGACGCGAAGTACGCCGACGTCATCCCGTCGCTCTACCAGGAGATGGACGGCGTGGTCGGCTACACGCTCGAGCACATGGACCCGGACACGGTGCTCGTGGTCATGTCCGACCACGGCTTCATGAGCTGGCGCCGGGCGGTGAACCTGAACTCGTGGCTGCGCGACCACGGCTACCTGGTGGTCAAGGACCCGACGCTCCGGAGCGGCGGCGACATGTTCTCGAACGTCGACTGGTCGAGGACCAAGGCCTACGGCCTGGGCATCAACGGCCTCTACATCAACCTGAAGGGGCGTGAGAAGAACGGCATCGTCGACCCGGCGGACAAGCAGGCCCTGATGGACCAGATCGAGGCCGACCTGCTCGGGCTCGTCGATCCGTCGAACGGCGCCCAGGCCGTCAGCCGGGTCTTCCAGAGCCAGCGGGACTACCACGACCGGGGGTATCTCTCCATCGGCCCGGACATGCTGGTGGGCTACGCCCTCCACTACCGGGGCTCGAACGAGTCCGCCCTCGGTGAGCTCACGCCGGACGTCTTCAGCGACAACACGGAGGCCTGGAGCGGCGACCACTGCATCGACCCGGCCGTCGTGCCCGGCATCCTGTTGACCAGCCAACCGCTACCCAAGAAGGCGACCAAGCTGGAGAACCTGGCGGCCGCGGTGCTCTCCGAGTTCGGCGTGGAGAGATTCCCGGTCGAGCACCCGACCGCCGAGCACCCGGCACCCTGAGACGAGCGGAACGTCGACCGGCCCCGCACGTTCGCACCCGAGACCGAACCACCGGAGGAATCAGCCATGTTTGGAGCGAGAACCGTCAAGATCGACAAGGATCTCTGGGACAAAGTGAAGCGCTACTCGGACATCGCCGGCTACTCGTCCCCGGCCGAGTTCGTGACCCACGCCCTGGAGAACGAGCTGGCGAAGCTGGAGGACGCGGACTCCGAGGAGGAGATCAAGAAGCGGCTCCAGGGGCTGGGGTACATCTCGTAGGGTCTGCTCCGAAACGTTCACGAGGGTAATATGTCCGTCATCAATTCCGTGCTGCGCAGCGTCTTCGACGCCGTCCTCTACCCGTTCCGGGGCTTCCCTGCCCTGGTCGGGCTCACCGTCTTGTCGGTGTTCTTGGCCATGGGCATGCTGATGGTCTTCAAGGCCACCTCGAACCAGGACGCCATCACGGCGGTCAAGAAGAAGATCCACGCCTGCCTGTTCGAGATCCGCCTGTTCAACGACGACCTGGCGGCGATCCTGCGCGCCCAGATCGAGCTGCTGGGCCACAACCTGGTGTACCTGCGCTATGCGCTGACGCCGATGGCCTGCATGCTGGTGCCGGTCTTCTTGATGATGGCCCAGCTCCAGTTCCACTACGGCTACCACCCGATCACCCCGGGCGACGAGGCCCTGCTCAAGGTCTCCCTGGCCCCCGGCTGGGAGGACAGCGTGCCGGTCCAGGACGCTGACGGGTTCACCAAGCCGAAGGCCCGCCTCGAGGTCCCCGACGGCTTGACGATCGCCAGCCCGTCGGTCTGGATCCCGGACCAGTCGGAGCTCGATTGGCGCGTCCGCGGCGACCGCCCCGGCGACTACCAGGTGACGGTCCACCTGGGCGACCAGAGCGTGACCAAGGACGTGCGGGTGGGCGCGGAACGCACCGTCCAGCGCATGTCCCCCGTGCGTCCCGGTCACGCCTTCTTCGCCCAGCTCCTCTACCCGGCCGAGCCGCCGCTGCCGAAGGGTGCGGTCGACGAGATCACCATCACCTACCCGACCGCCGACGTCTGGTTCCTGGGCTGGAACCTCGACTGGGTGTGGGTCCTGCTCATCCTGTCGATCGGCTTCGCCTTCGCCCTCAAGAAGCGCTTCGGCGTGACCTTCTGAGCCCGACCAGGAACGGGCGGCACCGCCTGCCCTACGCCAGCGCGCCGCCGCAAGAGCTGCCGGCGCCGGCGGTGCAGGCGTAGCAGTGGTCGTCGAGAGCGATCGGAGCACGGCCGAGCGCGGCGAAGCTCTCGACGTCCCAGAGCGTCCTCCGCTGGTCGCCGGCCGGCAGGTCGAGCATCTGGTTGAAGTCGCAGTCGTAGAGGCCACCGTCCCAGCTCACCGAGAGGAGGGTCCGGCACATCACCGCCCGGGCCGCGCACGGGTTGAAGTTGTCCGCGAGGAGCTCCATGTACTCCTCGAGCCGGCCGGAGCGCTCCAGGTCCCGGCGGAACCGGTTGATCGGCACGTTGGTGATGGTGCGCAGGTGATTGAACCGGATGCCGTGGTCGGCCAGCAGGCAGTCGCGGTAGTCGGCCTCGAGCGCCTCCTGCGATCCGGGGAGCCCGGCCCCACCCGGGTTGAACACCAGGTCGAGCTGGAGCGTGCCGTCCTCGGCGCCGTAGCCGAGCTCGTTGAGCAGGCGTAGGGCGCGGAGGCTCTTGTCGAACACCCCGCGTCCCCGCTGCCGGTCGACGTTCTCCCGGGTGTAGCAGGGGAGGGACGCGACGACCTGCACCTGATGCTCCGCCAGGAAACCGGCCAGGTCTTCCTGCCCCGGCTCGAACAGGACCGTGAGGTTGGAGCGGTCGATCACCGCCCGGCCCGCCGCGCGGGACTCCGCGGCGAGCAGACGGAACCAGGGGTTGAGCTCCGGGGCGCCGCCGGTCAAATCGACGGTTCGTACCCCCGGGCTGACCTCCAGCAGGTCCAAGATCCGGCGCGCCGTGGGCTCGTCCATCGATTCGGGTCGCGCCGGTCCGGCGTCCACGTGGCAGTGGTGGCAGGCCTGGTTGCAGACCCTTCCGAGGTTCACCTGGACCGTCTCGACGCCCGTGCGATCGAGGTCCAGCTCCTCCCGCTCCAGGCGATCGACGAACGGCTCGCGATCGCGCGCCCCCTCCGGCTGAATCACGTCCAGCACCTCATCCCTCCGATCCTCGGGTTGTCCCTGGGGGCCTGGCGGCCGGCTCCGTGTGTACGCTGATGATAAACCGTCCAGGGATCGGCCGGCCCCACCCGATCGCAGGGTTTCCCCACGCCGAAGAACGCCCCCCAGGCCCCCTCCCCGCGGACCGATCGTGATCCGGCGCGCAGGGGAGACGGGCGCCCCCCACCTGACGCTCTCGCCCGATCAGTGTGGGGCTTGCCCGAAGAGCCTGGAGGGCCGCCTCAGAAGGTGGCCGAGTCGATGGCCAGGTCGCGCTGGCCGTCGTTGTCCGTGGCCACCAGGTGGACCCAGTAGAAGGTCCCGCTACCACCGTACGTGTGGTTGATGGTCGCGCTGGTCGTGGTGACGATGTTGCTACCGTCGCCGAAGTCCCACTGATACTTCGTGATGCTGCCGTTGTCGGTGGTGCCACTGGCGTCGAACGAGCACACCCGCGTGGAGCTGTTGCAAGAGCGGCTGAAGCTCGCGGTCGGCGGCGAGATCGTCTTCTGCGGCTTGAAGTACGGATAGCTGCCCAGGCGGCCGCGAGCCATCAGGGCGTTCTGGTGGGTCGAGTCGCCGGTGGCATGCCCCGAGTACTGGACCGTGGCGTCCGAGAAGTAGCCGATCCGCTTGCACACCGCGGCGGTGCTGGCGAGACCGCCGGCGTTGTAGCACCCCATGGCGGTGTTCTTGTCCAGCGAGCTCAGGTAGTAAGCGTAGGCATAGTTGGTCAGCAGGCCTGAGCGGGCGTTGTCGTGCCACATGCCCCAGTTGTGGCCCATTTCGTGCCCCAGGGTGAAGTCGCCGAAGCCGCAGCTCTGCCGGAACGCCGAGTAGGTCCGGGTGCTGAAGTAGACCCCCAGCAGGCCGATCTCGCCGGACGCCGTGTCGTAGGTCCCGCTGCTGTTGAAGACCGGCATGTTGGCGACGCCGCAGGGAGGCGACGAGAGGGTCGTCCCGGTCCAGTAGTAGGGGACGATCATGGTCACGAAGTCGGCGCCGTACGCGTTGCGCAGCCCTGAGATCTCCGAGCCCTGGGCGTTCAACAGGTTCAGGCCGCCCTGGGGCCCCTGGAGCGACGGCTGGGTGCCGATGATCGGCCCGACGTGGACCAGGTTGTAGTAGGCGCTGACGTTGCTGTTGGAGAACATGGTGTTGGCCTGGGCGATCGAGTCCTGGACGTAGCTCACGAGGCTGATCTCGGAGCTCGGTGACGCGAAGTACGCGCGCGGGTAGACGGCCATCACGTCGATCCGAGTCAGCGACTGCTCGCCGATCGTGATGGACGAGCCCTCGGCCCCCGAGCCGCTCGCCTCCGGCGTCACGGGAGCGGTGCCGGCGACCTCCTCGACACCGCAGTTGCGGCCGTCCGCCAGATCGTCCGACTGACGGACGAGGCGCTGCGGTCCGTCGATCCCACCGGTGATCTGGTAGCTCTCGCCCTCGAACCGGAAGACCCCGGTGATCCGGTCGCCGTGGTAGCCGAGGTAGGCGTAGCCGGTGCCCGGGCCGGTGGCACCGAGCAGGCGTACCGTGCCGTTCCAGCTCTTCCAGTCCGGGGCGTAGTCGGTGAAGCCGGCACGGACGGCCTCGAGGGAGGGACCGTAGGGCAGGTCGATACGGACCGCCGCGGGATTCGCGGCGACGACCGCCGGGTCGACGGCGATCGGGAACTCTTCGAGGGCGCCCTGGATCTCCTGCCAGCCGCGGGCCGGCGGCTGCGGCTGGTCGCTCTGGAGCTGGAACAGCACCGGGATCTCATGGCCGGGACCCTGGGGATGCCCCGGCGCCGCACCGTGGGCCGCCACAGCGATCAGACCGGCTGCGAACAGCGTGATGAGAAGTCGCTTCTTGTTCATGATCGGATGACTCCTGATGTCCTGATGCGTCGTCTGCTGGCACCCTCCCGAGACCTGCCGGCACACCCGGCGCGGCGGAGTTGCCACGCCCAGCACCATATCGTCTTTCTAGAATATTTGCAATCATTAATGTCCGGAAACGTCAACCCCCTTAGTCCAACGGAAATTGCTGATATGCATCTGTTGAGATATTCTGCGCGCCTGTTTCCGTTGGATTCGCAAACCCTGACTGACACGAGAGGACTCTGTATGCACACCCAGCGCGCTTGCCCAAGCTCCACGAACCGGCCGACCCTGTCCCTTCTCCTGGGGGCTCTCCTCCTCCTCGCCGCCACCTCCCCGGTGCTCGCAGCCTCCGGTGGCGCCCAGCCGATGATCGAGACGCCGCAGATGCAGCAGGGGACCAGCCAGATCCAAGGCGTGCTCCCGGGCAGCGCCGCCACGACGAACAGCCCCGAGCCAGCGCTCGCGACACCGGCGCTCAGCACCGCGCAGCCGGCCGTGTCGCAGGGCGCCCTGGTCTCGGCGAGCATCATCTACAACCCCTGCTACACCTTCGACGACCCGGTCACCGGCTGTTACTACAAGTGGAGCCCCGCCACGTACTGCTGCATCGGGAACTCCCGCTGTCCCGACATCTGCTGGTGACCTCTCCCCGAGGCCGACGAAGAAAGGGCGGCGGGCCGAAGCCCGCCGCCCTCGACGTCTTCAGATCGACCGTCTACGAACCTCCCGCCCGCTCAGGGGTCGAACGACAGGCTCGCTCCTGCGAGGTCGAACGGGTCGCTCGACCCGGTGAACTGCTCGTAGGTCGTGCCCACGACGGAGAACGGCCCGCCGGCCGACAGGTCGGTCTCCCCCGGGTCGATCGCCCCACCACCCTCGGTGACGCCCACGATGCCGTCGAGTGCCGAGACCGCACCGTAGCCGATGGTGACCGTGCCGTCGGCGTGCAGAGTCACCGTGAAGGTGTTGGCGCCGGTGGAGATGAACTCCGGCACGCCGTCGAACGTCACGCTCCACGCGGTGGCGCTCTGTTCGACCGTGACCGCGCCACCGTTGTTCGGTGACAGGTCGTCCCACAGCGCCGCGATCCGCGGCTGGTCGCCGAGCAGCTCGGACACGCTCTCGGAGTAGTCGGTATCACCGGACCCGAAGGTCAGGTTGCCGTTGGAGTTGACGAAGACGCTCGAGTAGCTCAGCCCCTGGAAAGGGAAGCTGAACGGCAGCGTCAGCTCCTCGTAGTCGTCGTCGCCGAGCGACAGCACGATGCCCGGGACCTGCTTCAGGTCGAGCACGTAGCGCCCCCCGCTGCTTCCGGCACCGGTCAGCCCGGTGTCGGGATACGTCGTCACCGCCAGGTAGTAGGTGCCGTCGGCCGGCAGCGGTGCCACGATCTTCGACAGCACCCCGGCGCCGCCGTCGTCGTCTGCGTCGACCAGGTTGCCGCCGCTATCGAACAGGGCGATCAGCGTGTCGAGCTGGCCGGAGACCACCTCCGCCACGAGCGTGTTGTCGCCCAAGGCCTCGAAGCGGAACCAGTCGATGTCGCCGCCGGTCGGCTCGATCTCGGTGTAGCGGGTGATCGGTACCGAGTCGAACGGCAGGGAGATGCTGCGAGCCTGGGACGGCACATCGTTGGGCTCGGCCCAGCTGTCTTCATAGGTCGTCGTGCCGTTGTAGCGCACGGTCGTACCCGACAGGTCCCCGGTGCCGCTCGAGAACAGCTCCCACACCGCCGGCTGGTTGTGCAGGTTGATCCGACTCGGTGCGAACGCCGAGAGGTCCGCCGGGGTCTCGAAGCCGGAGGTGATGGCACCGCCGCAGGAGACACCGGCCAATCCGTCGGTCGCGCTGACGTCGCCGTAGACCACGTCGATGTGGTTCGAGCTCCGATTCAGCGTGATCGAGAAGCTGTTGGCACCCGTGGAGAAGTACTCGGGGACGCCGTCCCAGACCACGGAGAAGGTGTTGCTGTCCTGGAAGAAGCGGACCGCGCCACCCGACGATGGGTTGAGATCGTCCCAGAGACCGGCGATCCGCGGCGGCCCTGCGAGGAGCTCCGGCGAAGACTCGGAGAAGTCGCTGGAGCCGGTTCCGAACGTCAGGTTGCCGTTGGCGTTGATGAACACCGAGCCGAACGATTGGCCGCAGAGCTCGTAGGCGAACGGCAGGGCGATCTCCACGTTGCCGTCATCCCCGACGGGCAGGGGATCGCCCGGTTGGGGCTGGTTGAAGATGATGTCGATGCCGGTCGCCGGGCTGCCGGCGGTCACCGTGATCCCCGTGTAGACGAGGGGCGGGTCGGCGTTCGACTCGCCGGTGTTCCAGAACTCCTCCGGGCCCGGCAGGGCGATGACCGGGTTGCTGAAGCGGGCGGCGAGCGCCGTCACCTGGTCGACGAACAGCGCGTAGGTCGCCCCCGGGGTCAGATTGTTCAGCACGAATCTGCCGACGTTCGGATCCGCCTGGCTGGTGCTGTCCGTGTACGCGCCCGAGAACGTCGACACCGAGTCGACGAACGGATCGGCCAGGTTGCGGGCGATCACGTTGACGCCGCTCAGCCGGGTGACCCCGTTGGCCGCGTAGACGGTGCCGGAGATGGTGCCCTTCGACGCCGGGAACCCGGGCGCCGGGTAGAGGGTCGCCAGGGACGCCACGTCGTCGGCGTGCGGAGTGCGTGCGCCCGTGTCCGGCGTGCCGAAGTAGAACGGGTACTCGGTCTCGATGATCTCGGTGTTGAGGAAGCTCACCGGCACACCGAAAGTGGAATTGTCCGGGCTCGGGCCGCTGTCGTCGCCGCCCTCGGAGAAGGCGACGAGCTGGCCGTTGAGCTCCACGTGGCCGAGGTTCACGTAGTGGCCGAACTCGTGGACCATGATGTCTTCGGCGACCAGTGCGTCGGTAAACGCCGGGCCGTTCAAGAAGGCGCTCCCCTCGATCAGCTCACAGGTCACCGTGTTGCCGAAGTCGGGGCCGGCGAAGCCGAGGATGCCCGATCCCGCACCGAAGAGCTGGGTGAAGATCGAGCCATCCTCGTCGAAGACGATCTCGCTCAGGCCGTTCGGCGCCGGCGGGTTGTAGATCGGGCCGTAGTTGGTGATGTCGATGTCGACGGCCAGCGACCCGGCGTTGACGAAGGTGACCGACGCTTCGGGCACCGCGGCCCAAGCGCCGAAGGCGTCCTCCACCGCCTGGACGCCCTGGGCGTTGGTCAGCGGCCCGAGGCCGCCGAGGTCGGGGTTGAAGGGGATGTTCACGCCGCCGGAGGGATACACGTACGGCACGCCGGACTGGCAGTTGTAGAGCGAGTCGGCGCCGGATGCCGGGCTGACCGGAAGGAGCGCGCCCAGAGCCGCGAGCGCGAGGACGAAGAGGCGGAAGGTGACGTTCGTCTTCATGCCACGCCTCCTCACTGGCCGACCTGCTGGCGGATCGCATCCGCCAGCGTCGTGTAGGCGACCGGTCCGTCGATGACCGCGGACAGGCCGGCGTT
>Ga0210086_1000292_pt1 | contig 31519 bp, 32 predicted proteins | sample China_Galinas_PW_3_FD_184867 | JGI IMG/M metagenome (GOLD analysis project Ga0210086, IMG submission 184867) | Wetland microbial communities from San Francisco Bay, California, USA, that impact long-term carbon sequestration - China_Galinas_PWB_D2... | ecosystem: Environmental > Aquatic > Marine...
CTTCCGCTCGATGACGGGTTCGACGTCGCGCTGCTGAGCCACTTCGCGTTTGCGACGCAAGCAGCCCTCGCAACCGACATTCCCGTCGTAGCGTATGTGCATTCACCCGCGCGGTGGGCATGGGCCAGCGCGTTTCGTGCGCACGAGGGTGGCGGTCGCGTCGGCCAGCTTGCACTTCGCGGGTTGGCGACGATGTCGCGTCGCTGCGAGCTTCGGGCCGCGCCCAAGTTGGCGCACATCATCGCAAACTCCCAGGCCGTTGCCGACCGCATCGGCGACTGGTGGGAATTGCCGGCCACGGTGATCAATCCGCCCGTGCGTGTGCAGGCATTCACGCCGGATCCGCACGTCGAGCGCGAGGACTTCTTCCTGCTGGCCGGCAGGCTGGTCCCGTACAAGCGCTTCGACTTGGCCATCCGGGCCGCCCAGCGGGCCGGCGTGCGCATTGTCGTCGTCGGCGGGGGCCGCTTCCGCGGTTGCCTCGACGAGATCGCAGGCCCAGAAACGACCTTTCTCGGCAGCGTGGCGCACGACGTTCTGGTCGACAACTTCCGCCGATGCCGCGCGTTGGTGATGCCGGGCGTTGAGGACTTCGGGATCGTCCCGGTCGAGGCAATGGCGTGCGGGACACCGGTGATCGCGGTCAGGGAAGGTGGTGCGCTGGACTACGTGCGCCCCGGAGTGACGGGCGAGTTCATTGACGGCGGTGTCGACGACGAGGTGGTCGATGAGCTGTCGCGGGCCTTCGAGTCGTTCTTCCCGCCGAGCTATCAGCCGTCGGCGATCCGGACGTTCGCCGAATCCTTTGCGCCAGAGACTTTCCGATCGCGTGTCGCCGATGTTGTCCACCAGGCACTCGCCGGTTGAATCCGACAGATCGCCGTGCGGGCGGCCGGTCGCGACTTAGGGTCAGTGGATGGACTTCGACTTGCGGCCATCCCTGCATCGGACAACGCTGCGTGACAGCCTGCGCCCGCCCTGGCGCTACGTCGAAGTCGTCGACGAAACCGGCTCCACGAACGCAGATCTCATCGCCCGCGCGAACGCCGGGGAGGACGTCGACGGTGTGGTGCTGATCGCCGAGCATCAAACCGCGGGCCGGGGCCGCAGCGGACGCACCTGGTCGGCGGCGCCACGGGCGCAACTGACGCTGTCGGCCGGCGTCGCCGCCGTGGCCGTGCCGATGCCGGCCTGGGGCTGGCTGCCGCTGGCCGCCGGGCTTGCCGTGGCCGATACGGTCAAGGAGATCGGGGTGGACGCGGCGTTGAAGTGGCCCAACGACGTGCTCGCCGGTGACGGGAAGCTGGCCGGCATTCTCTCGGAGGTGGCCGGGCAGACCATCGTCGTCGGGATCGGGCTGAACGTCACGCTGCGCGCCGGCGAGGTCGACGAGCCGGCAGTGACCTCGCTGGCCGACCTCGGCGTCGCCGACCCGGACCGCACCGCGCTGGCCGCCCGGCTGCTGCGCCGACTGGGCGAACGGGTGACCGGCTGGCGCACCGGCGACCACCAGCTCATGGCCGATTACCGCTCGCAGTGCACCACGGTCAACGCGTCGGTGCGAGCCGTGCTGCCCGACGGCCGCGAGATCGTCGGCACCGCTCTCTCGGTCGACGACCACGGGAGGCTGCGCATCGAAACCCACGCGCAGGCCGACGTGGTCGCGGTAACCGCCGGAGACGTCGTACACCTGCGTCCCAACCTCTAAGGTCGACCCGTGGGCTACCCGGACAACGTGCTGGCCAATGACGAGCACGTCGTGCTGCATCGGCATCCGCACTGGAAACGACTCGTCGGACCGGTGCTGGTGCTGCTCGTCGCCACCGGATTAGCGGTGTTCGTGATCGCGCTAGTGGAGCGGACCTCCTGGGAGCAGACCGCCAAGACGGTCCTGTACTGGGTGGTGGGCGGCATCTGGCTGGTGCTCGTCGGCTGGCTGACGCTGTGGCCGTTCCTGTCGTGGCTGACCACCCACTTCGTCATCACCGACCGACGGGTGATGTTTCGCCACGGCGCACTGACGCGCTCGGGGCTCGACATCCCGCTGGCGCGGATCAACAGCGTGGAGTTCCGGCACGGGATCGTGGACCGGATGCTGCGTACCGGCAGCCTGATCGTCGAGTCGGCGTCACAGGACCCGCTGGAGTTCGACGACATCCCGCAAGTGGAGCGCGTCCACTCGCTGCTGTATCACGAAGTCTTCGACACCCTCGGTGGCGAGGAGTCCGACAGCCGGTCGTCGGGCAGGCGCTGACGGCGCCGCGCGCGCCGCAGCGGGGTGACGTTGGAGGATTCCCCGACCTCGTGGTGGGCCTCGTGCGCGTCTTCCATCGCCTCGGCAATGCCGCCCGCGGTGAACGTGGACTCCAGCGCCTTGTCCGGAGCTCGGCCGAACTCGTCGGGGAAAACCCAGCGCCGGAACGCCCAGAACCGGAACGCCATCTGCAGCAGGTTGCCCAGGATGTAGGCGGAGATGAAGTCGGCGATGTTCTCGACGGTCAGGCTGACGTGTGGCACCCGTAGGTCGAAGACATAGCTGGATACCCACAGCGGCGCCATCGACAACAGCACCCCGACGCCGCTGACCATGAAGAACAGCAGCGCCTCGTGGTGGCGTTCGCGGCCGCCACGGTCGCGGAAGCTCCACTCCCGGTTGAGGATGTAGGACGCGATCACCGCCACGATGCCCGAGATGATCTTCGCCGTCACCGGCTTGGGCTCCAGCACGGTCAGTTTGAGCGTGTAGAACAGCGTCGAGTCGATGACGAACGTGGTGGCGCCGACGATCGCGAACTTGATCAGCTCGTGATGGCGCTCAGCTACCGGCCGGATCACGCGCGGGAGGCGTGCGATCGTCGCGTCGGTGAAGGACACAACACGGCAGTCTACGTAAACCCGGCTGCGGTGCCCAACCGTGGACCGGTGGGCATGACACGATGGCAACGTGCGCGACACATCGGACGACTTGCCCGTGGTGGCGATGATCGGTGCTGGTCAGCTCGCCAGAATGACGCATCAGGCCGCCATTGCGCTGGGTCAGACGTTGCGGGTGTTGGCTGTCGATCCGCTCGACCCTGCGGCACAGGTCACACCTGACGTGGTGCTCGGGAACCATGACGACCTGGACGCACTGCGACGAGCCGCCGACGGCGCGTGTGTGGTCACGTTCGACCACGAACACGTCCCGACGGACTTGCTGGAGAAACTGGTCGCCGAGGGCGTGCGGGTGGCGCCCTCTCCCGAGGCGCTGGTGCACGCTCAGGACAAGCTCGTGATGCGGCGCCGGCTGGAGGGGCTCGGCGAGCCCGTGCCCCGGTTCGCGGAGGCTCGCAGTCTCGACGACGTGGACCAGTTCGCCGCGCGGATCGGTGGCCCTGTCGTCGTCAAGGCGGTGCGGGGCGGCTACGACGGCCGGGGTGTGTATCTACCGGATTCTGCGGCCGAGGCCCGCGCCGTGGTGGACCGGCTGCTGTCGGATGGGGTGCCGGTGCTGCTGGAGGAGCGGGTCGCGATGCGGCGCGAGCTGGCCGCGCTCGCCGCCCGTTCGCCGTTCGGGCAGGGTGCGGCCTGGCCGGTGGTGCAGACCGTTCAGCGCGACGGCATCTGCGTGCTGGTGCTGGCACCTTCGCCGGGGCTGCCTGCAGCGACAGCATCGGAGGCCGAGCAGCTGGCGTTACGGCTGGCCGACGAGCTCGACGTGGTCGGCGTGCTGGCCATCGAGCTGTTCGAAACCGTCGACGGCCGGCTGCTGGTCAACGAGCTGGCGATGCGCCCGCACAATTCGGGGCACTGGACCATGGACGGCGCCACCACCGGCCAGTTCGAGCAGCACCTGCGGGCCGTTCTGGACTATCCGCTGGGCGCCACCGCGCCCGTGGTGCCGCTGACCGTGATGGCCAACGTGCTGGGGGCGCCACGGACCCCGGCTATGACGATGGACGAACGGCTGCACCATCTCTACGCCCGCCTGCCCGACGCTCGGGTGCACCTGTACGGGAAGGCCGAGCGGCCCGGCCGCAAGATCGGCCACGTCAACATGCTGGGCCGCAACGTCTCACCGGACTCGGAAGACTCCGTGGCCGCCCTTCGTGAACGCGCCGAGCGGGCGGCACACTGGTTGTCGCACGCGGAGTGGACCGACGGATGGGACGCGCATGGCCTCTAGCCCCCGGGTTGGCCTGATCATGGGCAGCGACAGCGACTGGACCGTGATGGACGCCGCCGCCGATGCGCTCGCCGAGTTCGACATCCCGTTCGAAGTCGGCGTCGTTTCCGCGCACCGCACGCCTGAGCGCATGCTCGACTACGCGCGCACCGCGGCCGAGCGGGGAATCCAGGTCATCATCGCCGGCGCGGGAGGGGCCGCCCACCTGCCGGGCATGGTCGCATCGGTCACACCCGTCCCGGTGATCGGCGTGCCGGTTCCGCTCTCGAAACTCGACGGCCTGGACTCGCTGCTGTCGATCGTGCAGATGCCGGCCGGGGTGCCGGTGGCGACCGTGTCGATCGGCGGCGCCCGCAACGCCGGGTTGCTGGCGGTGCGGATCCTCGGCGCCTCGGACGCGGATCTGCGCGAACGCATCGTGGATTTCCAGCGCGGACTCGAGGTGTCGGTGCTGCAAAAGGACGCCGCCCTGCGGGAGCGGCTGCTCGGGCCGGACGGTACCGTTGCCAGCGAGTAGTAAGGAGGCCTAAATGGCTGGCAATCCGTCATTCGACGTGTTCGAACTGCCTGACGAGCACAACGAATTGCGCGCGGTGCTGCGCGATCTGTGCGAGAAGGAGATCGCTCCGCACGCCGCCGACGTCGACGAGAAGGCGCGCTTCCCCGAGGAGGCGCTCGAGGCGCTCAACGACTCCGGGTTCTCCGCCGTGCACGTCCCCGAGGAGTACGGCGGCCAGGGCGCCGACTCGGTGGCCACCTGCATCGTGATCGAAGAAGTCGCGCGGGTCGACGCGTCGGCGTCGCTGATCCCGGCCGTCAACAAGCTCGGCACGATGGGGCTGATCCTCAGCGGGTCTGAGGAGCTGAAAAAGCAGGTACTGCCGTCGCTGGCATCCGGCGAGGCAATGGCGTCCTACGCGCTCTCGGAGCGGGAGGCCGGAAGCGATGCTGCGGCCATGCGCACCCGCGCCCGCGAGGACGGCGATTCCTGGATTCTCAACGGTTCCAAGGCGTGGATCACCAACGGCGGCAAATCGACCTGGTACACGGTGATGGCGTCCACCGATCCCGAGAAAGGGGCAAACGGGATCTCGGCGTTCATCGTGCACGAGGACGACGAGGGGTTCAGCGTCGGGCCGAAAGAGCGAAAGATGGGCATCAAGGGCTCGCCGACCACCGAGCTGTACTTCGAGAACTGCCGCATCCCCGGCGATCGCATCATCGGCGAGCCGGGCACCGGGTTCAAGACGGCGCTGGCCACACTCGACCACACCCGGCCGACGATCGGGGCTCAGGCCGTCGGCATCGCCCAGGGCGCGCTCGACGCGGCGATCGCGTACACCAAGGACCGCAAGCAATTCGCCCAGTCGATCAGTGACTTTCAGGCGATCCAGTTCATGCTGGCCGACATGGCGATGAAGGTGGAGGCCGCCCGGCTGATGGTGTACACCGCCGCCGCACGCGCCGAACGCGGCGAGCCGGACCTCGGGTTCATCTCGTCGGCGTCGAAGTGCTTCGCTTCCGATGTCGCGATGGAGGTCACCACCGACGCCGTCCAACTCTTCGGCGGTGCGGGCTTCACCCTGGACTTTCCTGTCGAGCGGATGATGCGCGACGCCAAGATCACCCAAATATATGAGGGCACGAACCAGATTCAGCGCGTGGTGATGTCGCGCGCTCTGCTGAAGTGACGGCACCGGTGAGCGACAGGTCGCGGATAGCTTCTTGACTGATTACCAGCGGTTGTTTTACGCCATTGTGGGGATGAATTCGCTGTTCGCCGCAGCAGTCTGGTGTGCTGTTGCGCCGAAACGGATCTCGATTGCTGTCCTAGTGATCACGGCAATCATTTGGCCGTTCGTGAATGGTCCGCTAGAGGGCCATACGCTCTTGGCGATCGGCTCTGAGCACGGGATTACCGTTTCAGACTTGCTTTCTGTGGTCGCGGTGCTGATTGCGGTCGTGAAGCTTCGCGCGATGCATTCTCGGTGAGATGACTGTCGCCAGTTCGCCAGGTTCGATTAGTAGTAGAGAAACGTCGCCATGCCCGACTCGAGGTGATAGGTGTTGTGGCAGTGGTCGATCCACTTGCCGGGATTGTCGGTATCGAAGACGGTGTCCACCGTGGCCAGCGGAGGGACCAGCACCGTGTCCTTGCGTGCCATCGGCCGGCCGTTGCTCATCACCTGGAAGGTGTGGCCGTGCAAGTGCATGGGGTGATACATCTTCGACTCGTTGATGTAGCGGATCTGCACCCTTTGGCCCGGCTTGACCGGTAGGCCTTCGTTCGGCGGGTCGTAGACCTTGCCGTTGATCGTCCACGTGTAAGGTGCCACCGGTCCGCCCAGCCGCAGGTCGATGCGCTGGTCCGGATCACGTTGCGGCAGTTGCACATCCGGAGCGGCCGTCAGCGTGGCGGTGTCCAACGGGACGGAGTTGCGCAGCGCGGCGACGTACTGATCGACGTTGACGGTGCTGGGCTTTCCGGTCACCCGCATGTCGAGTTGGGCGTATCCGTCCTTGCGCTCGGCGTCCGCGACCACCGGTAGCGACGAGGTCACCGTGATCATCGCGTCGACGCGTTCGCCCATACCGAGTATCACCGAATCGGTTTCCCAGGGCACGACGGGGTAACCGTCGGTGTGCGTGACGGTCAGCTTGGTGTTCGGCACGCCGACACGGAACGCGGTGTCGGAGCCGGCGTTGATGATCCGCAATCGAATCCGTTGCCCGCGAGAGTAATCGACGGACTGCGGGTCGCTGGGGACTCGTCCGTTGATGAGGTAGTACGGGTAAGTCACGTCGCCGCCGTCGTCGCCCAGCGGGGTCGTCGGGGTGACGCCGGCGTCGCTGCCCATCGGGCCCATGCTCGGCATGCCCTTCTGGCGGAGCTGCTCGAACATCTTGTCGGGGTTCGTCCCGGTGCCGTCGAGCCAGTCGTCGAGCACGAGAACCAGTTCGTCGTCGTAATCTGCCCGCTCGGTGGGGTCTTCGATGATCAGCGGCCCGTAGAGTGCGCGGTCCAGTTGCGTGCCGACGTGCGAGTGGAACCAGTAGGTGCCGCTGTCGGGGACGACGAACTCGTAGGTGAACTTCTGGCCTGGGGCGATGGCCGGCTGGGTCAGCGGCGGCACGCCGTCCATCGGGTTCTGGATCGCGAGCCCGTGCCAGTGCATGCTGGTCTCGGCGGGCAGGTTGTTGGTCACCGTGGCGCGCAACTTTTCGCCCTTACGGATCCGAATCTCCTTGGCCGGCAACCGTCCGTCGTAAGCCCACGTCCGCCACCGCAGACCCCTGACGTCGAGCTCGGTCTCACTGGCCGTGAGCGCGACGTCGGTTGTCGGTGCGGGGTTGTCGGCCCGAGTGCAGGCCGCGGCGGCTCCTACCGCCGAGAGCATCAGAAAGCGCCGTCGATCCAGCATCTCCATAGGGTGGCACCGCCGGGAGCGGTGTGGGCGAAATCGTCGCAATCAATCTGTGCGAGCGTGCATGTTTGTCTGCCTCCCCACGGCGCGTCGCCATGCAGACTGGGGGTACCTCCCGCTTGCGGGGGAGCACGCTCGCGCCGCCTGGGGCGTCACAGCGTGACGGTGACGTTCTCGGTGGCGCGGTGCCTTTCCATCGCCGACGGCTCCGGATGAGCTACCTGCACCAGCGACGCGCCGACGGCGAAAACGGCCACTAGGCCGTCGACCAGCGCGGTGTCGCTGTCCCAAACCTTGGTGGACAACACCCGATCGCTGTTCGAAAGACGCTGTGCTGCAGCAGAATCGAGGCTTGCGGCAAGTACCTCGTCGACGGAGCGAGCGCCGAGCGCGGGGCCGGGCCGGCTCTCGGCGACGATCTGGTCGGCCTGCATCCGTACCGACGTCGCATAGTCGGTAACGCCGGCCGGCAGGCCGTCGACCGGCCTGCCGAACGGGTCCAGCGACAACGCCACCACCTCGTCGGCCTCGGCCTCGGCTAGCTGCGCGGCGGCGGCCATCGCCACGTCCAACTCCCGGCTTGCACCGACGACCACCTCGGCGCCGATCCACCAGACCCCGAACACCACCGCCGCGGTCTGCCAGTGCGCCGGCAACAGCAGCCCCACCCGGCTGCCCGGACCGGCGCCGAGCTCGTCGCGCAGCAGGTTTCCCGTCTTGGCCGCCCAGTTCGCGAACGTGACCGTCGACAGCTCGATGCGCTCGCCGGCGGCGTCGTCGTAGTAGGTGATGCGCGGCTTTGACGCATCAGCGCTCAGCAACGGATTCAGCACTGCCGCAGCAAGATTGGTCACCGCGTCAGTTGATGCACTGCGGATCGCCGGATCCGGCGGTGATGATCGGTGACGGCGCCGGCGCGTCGGAATCGGTGGGCGTTCCCGCAGCGGAATCCATGGTCGCCGCCGTGGGATCGCTGCCGTCCAGGCCGGAACCCGGGCCGGTGTAGTCGGCAGTGACCACGACGCGAACCGTGCCCGGGCGAACCGAAGCATTGACGATGACCGGCAGTCCGCCCAGCTGCTTGGCGACGGCCTGGGCGCCCAGATCGTCGGCTTTGACTGCCTGGACCTGGCTGCCGGCAACATGGCCGCCCTCGTGGTTGCCGATCGGTCCGGGCGTGAACCCGTTGTTGGTGAGCACTTGTGAGACCGAGGCGGCCAGGCCGTTGATGTCGCTGTCGTTGACCACCTCGACCGCGGTTTTGGCCGGCGTATAGGCCAGCTCCTCGGTGTCGCCTTGCTCCTGTTTGTTGAGCAGGCTCTTCATCCATTCCTGAACCTGCACGGGGTCCACCCGCACCACGCTCTGCATGCCGTCGTCGCTCCAGCCGGATTCGTCGAGCACCGGTATGGTCGCGAACGCGACGTTGCCGGCGGCGAGCTTCTGCAGCTCCTTGACGAAATCCATGATGTCCCAGCCCTCGGACAGCACCACCGAACGCTGGATCGCGTCTTGAAGCCTGTTCAGCGCCGCTGGGCTGGACAATGTCTTGCCCGAAATCACCTGGTGCGCAAGCGATGCCATCACGACCTGCTGTCGCACCACCCGGTCGAGGTCGCCGCGTGGAAGATCGTGGCGCTGCCGCACGAAGCTCAGTGCCTGCGGGCCGTCCAGCCGCTGCCAGCCCGCAGGGAAGTCGGCTCCCGAAAGAGGCTCGTACACCGCATCTTTCAAGCACACGTCGACGCCGCCGATCGCGTCGGTGATCAGCGCGAAGCCGAGCAAACCGATCTCCGCGTAGTGGTCTACGGTGACTCCGGTCAGATCGGCCACCGTCTCGATCAGCGCTTCCCGGCCCGCCTTGGTCGACTCCGAGTCGGCCTGCGCGTCGCTGATGCCCGCCTCGACGAGCCTCATGCGCTCGTCCTCTTTGGTCTGCCCGTAAACACCGTTGATCTTCGTCTTGCCGAGTCCGGGTGCCTGCACGTAGGAGTCGCGGGGGATCGAGATGGCCGTCGCGGACTCCCCGTTGTTCGGGATCCGCACCAGGATGATCGTGTCGGTGTTGGTGGAGACGTCGTCACCGGCGTGCAGCTGGGCGAGCTCCTCCTCGCTCAACGGGTTGCCGTGCGCGTCGGTGCGGCTGTCCATGCCTACCAGCAGAATGTCGATCGCGCCGTCCTCGCCACCGCTGCCCAGCAGCGGCGACCTGATGTGCAGAATGCCGTTCTCGAGCGAGCGGACCTTGCTCCAGGCAAGCCCGGTGGCCAACACGATCGCGACCGCCACCAAGGTGCAGACCACGCGCACGCCACGCCGCGCACTTACGGCTGGGCCGACAGTGGGCACAGCAGGCACGAAAAGACCCCATTCAGTTCGGTAGCTGCGACCAGGTTACTGGCGAAGACGCCCGGAAGGCCGTAGCCGAGCCCCGGCGTGCCAGACTCGAAAAGCATGGGGGACCGAATCGTTATTACCGGCGCCAACGGACAGGTGGGCCGACGGTTGACCGCCGAGGCTGCGCGCCTCGGCTACGACGTGGTGGCACTCGGCTCGGCCCAGTGGGACATCACCGACCCCACCGCAGGCGAGGGAATCGTCGAACCGGGCGACATGGTGGTCAACTGTGCGGCCTACACGGCCGTTGACGACGCCGAGGCGGATCCAGACGCCGCGAACGCGGTGAACGCCCTCGGTGCCGGGAATGTGGCGCGCACATGCGCCCGTGCCGGTTCCCGGCTGATCCATATTTCCACCGATTACGTGTTCGGCGGCCACTTCGACGGGGCGCCCCGACCCTATGACGTCGACGACGAGGTTCAGCCGTTGTCGGTATATGGGCAAAGCAAACTCGCCGGCGAGCGGGCGGTGCACGCCGAGCTGCCCGATGCTCAGGTGGTGCGCACCGCATGGGTCTACACCGGCGTCGGCAGCGACTTCGTCGCCAACATCGCGAAGCGGGCCGCCGACGAGGGCCCGATTGACGTGGTCGCCGACCAGGTGGGGTCGCCGACGTTCGTCGGTGACCTGGTCGGCGCGCTGCTGCAGATCGTCGGGGGCGGGATCACCGTACCGCTGCTGCACGCCGCGAACGTGGGCGCGGTCAGCAGGTGCGAACAGGCCAGGGCGGTGTTCGCCGGCGTCGGCGCCGACCCGGACCGGGTCCGGCCCGTGACCACCGATCGTTACCCGCGACCGGCACCGCGGCCGGGTTACTCCGCGCTGTCGTCGCGGCTGTCCGCCGCGGCCGGGTTGACGCCGCTGCGGCCGTGGCACGATGCGCTGGCCGCGGCACTGCGCGAAGCCGGCCGGGAAAGCGGTCCGTCCCAGCACTGACGGCGCCGGACTGTGCTCGCTTGCGCCGCAGACGCAGGACTCGACCAAGAACCCGCCCGTTACCCTCTAAGCCGTGAGTGACGAACTGGTTGTGGTGACGGTGACGTACTCACCCGGGCCGCACCTGCACCGGTTCCTGGCGACGCTGTCGCATGCCACCGACCGGCCGGTGAGCGTGGTGATGGCCGACAACGGCTCGATCGACGGCAGCCCGCAGGCCGCGCTGGCCGAACATCCGAACACCCGGATGCTGCGCACCGGCGACAACATCGGGTACGGCGCAGCCGTCAACCGCGCGGTGGCCGAACTCGGCGCCGAGACAGACTTTTTCGTCGTCGCGAACCCCGACGTGCAATGGGGGCCCGCGAGCATCGACTTGTTGCTGGAGGCGGCCGGCCGATGGCCGCGCGCCGGCGCGCTGGGCCCGCTCATCCGCGATCCGGACGGGTCGGTGTACCCGTCGGCGCGCCACCTGCCGAGCCTGATCCGCGGCGGGCTGCACGCCGTAGTCGGCCCATTCTGGAAGAACAACCCGTGGACGGCGACCTACCGCCAGGACCGGCTCGAGCCCAGTGAGCGGCCGGTCGGCTGGCTGTCGGGGTCGTGCCTGCTGGTGCGCAAGGCCGCGTTCGACGAGGTGAACGGATTCGACGAGCGCTACTTCATGTATATGGAAGACGTCGACCTCGGCGACCGGCTGGGCCGGGCCGGCTGGCAGAACGTCTACGTGCCGGCGGCGGAGATCCTGCACGACAAGGGCCACGCCGCGGGCCGCGATCCTGCCCGTTATCTCACGGCCCATCACGCGAGCACCTACATTTACCTTGCCGACCGGCATTCTCGGTGGTGGCAGGCACCGCTGCGGTGGGCGATGCGGGCCGCGCTGGCAGTGCGGTCGGTGCTGGCCGTGCGGCGCTCGTCGCGAAGAGCAGAGGGCTCGATGAGCGCTGGTCGCAAGCTGGCGAAAGGATCGAGGTGACGGACACTCCCATCGACCCGTCTGGCCAGGGGGTAGTCGCGCAGCGACCGGGGGAAAGCCAAGTCGACGCCGTGATCCTGGTCGGCGGGCAGGGCACGCGACTGCGCCCGCTGACGCTGTCGGCGCCCAAGCCAATGTTGCCGATCGCCGGGCTGCCATTCCTGACGCACCTGCTGTCGCGGATCGCGGCAGCCGGGATCGAACACGTGGTGCTGGGCACGTCGTACAAGGCGGGAGTGTTCGAGTCGGAGTTCGGCGACGGTAGCAAGCTCGGGCTGCAGATCGACTACGTCACCGAGACCGAGCCGCTGGGTACCGGCGGCGCGATCGCGAACGTCGCGGACAAGCTGCGCCACGACACCACGCTGGTGTTCAACGGCGACGTGTTGTCCGGTGCGGACCTGTCGGAGCTGCTCGACACGCACCGACGACTCGACGCCGACGTGACGCTGCATCTGGTACGGGTCGGCGACCCGCGCGCCTTCGGCTGCGTGCCGACCGACGAGGACGGCCGGGTCACTGCGTTCCTGGAGAAGACCCAGGATCCGCCGACGGATCAGATCAACGCCGGCTGTTATGTGTTCCGTCGTCCGGTGATCGACCGGATCCCGACCGGGCGCCCGGTGTCGGTGGAGCGCGAGGTGTTCCCGGCGATGCTTTCGGACGGACTGCGGGTGTGCGGTTACGTGGACGCCACGTACTGGCGCGACATGGGTACTCCGGAAGATTTCGTGCGCGGCTCGGCGGACCTGGTGCGCGGCATCGCACCCTCACCGGCGCTCGGCGGCCACAGTGGGGAGAAGCTGGTGCACGACGGCGCCGCGGTGGCGCCCGGCGCGTTGCTGATAGGCGGGACGGTCGTCGGCCGCGGCACGGAGATCGGCCCCGGCGCGCGGCTGGACGGCGCGGTGATCTTCGACGGGGCGCGAGTGGAGGCCGGATCGGTGATCGAGCGGTCGATCATCGGTTTCGGGGCCCGGATCGGCCCCCGTGCGTTGATCCGCGACGGGGTGATCGGCGACGGCGCGCACATCGGCGCCCGGTGCGAACTCCTGCGGGGCGCACGGGTGTGGCCGGGCGTGACGATTCCCGACGGCGGCATCCGGTTCTCGACGGACGTCTGAGTTCGGCGAAATAAGGTTACCCGCACGCTTTTTGGCCGTAAGCGTGCACAAAGCCTGATCTCGTCGGGGTGCTAAATGCCGGCGCGCGCCGCCGGATGGACCGGCGACATCAGACTTGACGCACGCTTTCGACCCGTATTGCGTGCAGGTGACCTGATTTCGCGCCAGTTCAGAACAGCCGGCTGGCGTACGAAACCAGTTGCGACAGGCCGTAGTCGGGGTCGGGCGGCATCGCCGTGAGGTCCCACCATCGCAGGTCCAATGACTCGGCGCTGACTTCGATTCGCGCACCGGCCGGGGCGCGTGCGACGAACTGGAGGTCGAGGTGGCGCGTCGGCACACCCAGCGAGCAGGTGACGGGGTGGACGTGAATGGCCGCCAGTTCCGGCTCGATGGACAGGCCTTCTACCCCGGACTCCTCGACCGCCTCCCGCCGGGCCGCAGCGACGATATCGGTGTCGTCGTTTTCGCAGTGCCCCCCGAGTTGAACCCATCGACCAAACCGCGGATGAAGCGTGAGCAGCGCGCGGGTGCAGGCATCGTCGAGAAGTAGCGTCGAGGCGGTGATGTGCCCCGGCTCGCATTCGCGCCGGCATGCGTCGCGGCTTGCCAGAACGAACGCCAAGACCGCTTCGCGCAGCGTGTCCTGCGCGAAATCCGGTGGCTGCCAATCGCGCAGCGTCGCGATCACCGAGTCGCGCAGGCTCACCGCTGCACCAGAAGCCCGGCCACCGGTGCGGGCTCGCGTGGTGTGAGTGGTTCCTCGGAATACCCGATTGCAATGGCTCCCAACGGTTCCCACTGCGCAGGCAACCCGAGCTCGTCGCGTACCTCGTCGGCGGCGAAGATCGTCGAACCCACCCAGCAGCTCCCGACCCCGCGCACGGCAAGCGCGACCAGCAGCCCCTGCACGGCAGCGCCGACGGCCACGGTGAACATTGTGTGCTCGGCCGCGGTGCGGGCGCTGTCGGGATAGTGGTGCGTGCCGTCGGGAACGAGGAACGGGATGATCAATTCCGGTGCGTCATAGAGGATTCGACCACGCGCGACGCGGGTGTCGACGGCTTCGCGCGATTTCCCGTCGCGACTGAGGTCGTCACGCCACCGCGCCTTCATCCGGTCGAGCAGCGCCACCCGCCGGTCGGCGTCGCGCAACCAGACGAATCGCACGGGCATGGTGTGATGCGGTGCCGGGGCCGTCAGCGCGTCGGCGACGGCGGCCTCGATATGCTGCGGCGGCACCGGTTCTGAGGTGAAGCGTCGCACCGAGCGGCGCATCAGCACCGCCTGCCGGTGGCCCTCGGCGAGGGCCTCGTCGGTGCCGAGGCAGAACAAGTCGTCCTCACCGCGCCGCACCAGACGCGCCGCGGTCGAGCCGTCGTCCCCGACGGAAAGCCCGCGCACCACCGCGACGGGAATTCCGGTCAGCTTGCCCTTCACAAGATCGGCAGCCGCCGCGATCTCGTCGGCCACCGCCACTTCGGTCACCACCAATTCGTTGCCGTGTGCGTCATGTGCACCGGCGTAGGCGTGCAGCACCTCGACGCCGGCCGCCCCGATCGCGACGTCGGTCTGACCGTTGCGCCACGCGCGGCCCATGGTGTCGGTGATCAGCACCCCGACCGTGACACCCAGCCGCTCGCGCAGCCGCGCCCGCAGGGTGGCCGCGCTGCCGTCGGGGTCCACCGGCAGCAGCGCGAGCTCGGCCGATCCGACGTTGGACCCGTCGACTCCGGCCGCCGCCTGCACCAGACCCAGCGCATTCTCGGTGATCAGCGTCCTGCCCTTGCGGGCCAGCACCCGCACCGCCTCCGCGTCGATCAGCTTGCGACGCAAGTCGTCACGGGCCTGCGGGTCCGACGGGGCCGGCACAATGCGGCCCTCACACTTGGACAGCACCTTGCTGGTGACGACGACGACGTCCCCATCGCCCAGCCACGGCGCCGCCATCGCGAGTGCGGCGGCCAGGTCGTCGCCGGGCCGGAACTCGGGCAGCCCGGGCACCGGCAGCACCGCCACGGGTCGCGCGGATCCATGGTCGGTCACGACCGCGGTCCCGACGTGAGCCCCGCCATCTCCAAACCGCTGCGCGCCATCTCGGCGGTCGCGGCCGGGTCGGTCATCAACAGCGGCACCGCGCGGACGGTGACACCGGCGATGTCGGCGTCGTCACCCTCGTGGACGAGCCAGCCGTCGAGTAGCCCAGTCGTTGCGCGGGCGCCGTAGTGCACCCCCACCGCGACTGACGTCGTGGGTAGCCCGATGACGTGCAGGCACTCATCGGCCATGCCGCGCAACGGTTTTCCAGCGACGATCGGGGAGAACCCGATGACCGGTGCAGCCGTGGACCGCAGCGCGGCGCGGATACCGGGGACCGCGAGGATCGCACCGATGCTGACCACCGGGTTGGACGGCGCGAGGAAGACGACGTCGGCGCTTTCGACGGCCTCGGCGACTCCCGGGCCGGCCGTGGCCTTCTCCGCGCCGACGAACGCGAAGCTGTGGGTCGGCACCTGCGCGCGATAGCGCACCCACCACTCCTGGAAGTGGATCGCCCGCCGCGTGCCGGCTGTATCACCCGGGCCAGGATCGGTGATGACGACGTGAGTTTCGCAACGGTCGTCGCTGGCGGGCAGCAGCGTGGCCCCGGGCATCCAGCGCCGGCACAGCGCCTCGGTCACCGCAGACAGCGGGTAACCGGCCCGTAGCATCTGGCTGCGCACCAGATGGGTGGCCAGGTCGCGGTCCCCGAGTCCGAACCAGTCGGGCTGTACGCCGTAGCGAGCCAATTCCTCCTTGGCATGCCAGGTTTCATTCCGGTGACCCCAGCCGCGTTCGGGGTCGATGCCACCGCCCAGCGTGTACATGCAGGTGTCGAGATCAGGGCACACCCGCACGCCGTGTATCCACGCGTCGTCGCCGATGTTGACGATCGCAGTCAAACTGTGACCTACCGAGCCGGGGGCGGCGAATTGGCCCAGCCCGAGCAGGTGCTGCACCCCAAGCAGGAAGCGCGCCCCGCCGACGCCGCCCACGAGAACGGTGACCTTCACTCGAAGAACACTAGGCCTTGGGCGCCAGGGTCGATCGTCCCGGTTCTGTGGGCCGACACGCCACAACGGCGACGCGCCGAATTCCGATCACAAGATGATATGAATTTTGGTTCTAACGCTTGACCGGACCAGCTCACAAGTGTGTAATCACATAAGTGTCATTCCCGGTTGGCCCTCCGGTTCCGGTGTCGCAGACCGAGATTCGATCACTTGTTCGAACTCTGCTGAATAGTGGGCGACATTCCACAAATAACTGCGATCATCAGGTTAGGAGGCGAAATGCCTTACGAGCACATCGATTTCCCGCAACCGATCCGGCTGGGCGACCGGGGCTTCAGCGCTGTGGGCAGCACGCCGCAACCCCCCTCCAACGCAGAAATCACGGGTACCGCCAAGCGTGCCCATTTGACTGTGGTGCCCGAGCTTTTCGGTCTGGCACCAGAAACTCCGGACGACCAATGGCAGGAGCGGGCACTGTGTGCCCAAACCGACCCGGAGGCGTTCTTCCCGGAAAAGGGCGGCTCCACGCGCGAGGCGAAGCGCATTTGCTTGGGCTGCGAGGTGCGTGACGCGTGCCTGGAGTATGCGTTGGCCCATGATGAGCGCTTCGGCATCTGGGGCGGCCTCTCCGAGCGTGAGCGCCGTCGCCTCAAGCGCGGCATCATCTGATCCTCTTCGCGCGAGCGCTGATCGGCCTCTAGCGCCGGCTTCTCGCGGAGACGACCTACGAGTCGTCGTCGATCGTCGGGTCGATGACCGACGGCTCGACGCCCAGGTACGTGGCCACCTGCGCCACCAGCAGATCGTGCAGCAGATCCGCCAACTCATCGCTGTCCTTGGCGCGCCGCTCGATCGGTCTGCGAAACAACACGATTCGCGCCCGAGTCGAATTTCCGCGGACGTCCACGCCCGCGGAAATGAGGCGGGCCAGCGCGATCGGGCCGTCGGCGACCACTTCCGGCGGCCATTGCACGCTGTCGGGATCTTTCGGTGCGATGCGTGGAATCTCGTCCACCGCGACGTCGAGCGCCGACACCCGGTTCGCCCATCTTTGTTCGATCGCCTCGTAGGCCTCCAGCACCGCCATGTCGAATCGCTCGGCGCGGCTGCGCCATCCGGGCACCGTCGGCGGCAACAGCGGGCCACGCATTTCCCGCCGCCGGGAACTGCATCTACCGGCCACGAGGGCGATCGTAACGGTTGGGGATCTTCGGCTCGGACCGTGCGCGTGTCCGGCACCGGCGGGCGATTCCGCGCGATAGCCTCTCCGACGTGAACGTTCCCCGTCGGTGCTGCCGGCCCGGGTGTCCGCAGTATGCGGTCGCGACGCTGACGTTCGTCTACTCCGACTCGACCGCCGTCATCGGGCCGCTTGCCACCACGGCCGAACCGCACTCGTGGGACCTCTGTGTGTCCCACGCCGGCCGGATTACCGCCCCGCGCGGTTGGGATCTGGTCCGGCACGCAGGCCCTCTGCCGAGCAGCCCCGACGAAGACGACCTGGTGGCCCTTGCCGATGCCGTTCGAGAGAGCCGAGACGGCGTGATGATCGGCAGCGGGGGCAGCTCGGCGTTCGGCAATTACCCCGACCTCGCCAACGGCGCGCCCGTCGGCACCAACGGCGCCCTGCTCGCGCCTCCCGCCCAGCCCGCCAAAGTCGGCCGACGACGCGGTCACCTTCGCGTGCTGCCCGACCCTCCCCAGTGAGCAGACGCCTGCTCGTGCGGCGAACCCGAAGCGCCGTCGGGGCGAGCGGTTAGGCTGGCCACCAGCAGTCGCGTCCCGACAGGAGTCAGTATTCGTCATGTCCCGGCCCGCCGCGGAGGTTCACCGCGTGATCAAGGCCTATGACGTTCGTGGCTTGGTCGGTGCGGAAATCGACGAGCCGTTCGTCTTCGATGTGGGCGCGGCGTTCGCGCGGCTGCTGCGCGAAGAGAGTGAAGAGAGCGAAGAAGAAGCCACCAGGGTCGCCGTCGGGCACGACATGCGGGAAAGCTCGCCCACGCTCGCGGCGGCGTTCGCGTCCGGCGTGACCCACCAGGGCCTCGACGTCGTCCGCATCGGGCTGGCGTCCACCGACCAGCTGTACTTCGCGTCCGGTTTCCTCGACTGCCCGGGCGCGATGTTCACGGCCAGCCACAACCCGGCCGCCTACAACGGGATCAAGTTGTGCCGGGCCGGTGCCAAGCCGGTCGGCCGCGACACCGGGCTGGCCGCCATCGCAGACGACGTGATCGCCGGTGTGCCACTGCCCGAACGGGCGGCGGCCGGCGACGTCACCGACCGCGACGTGCTCGCCGACTACGGCGAATTCCTGCGGTCGCTGGTCAACCTCGCGGGAATGCGGCCGCTACGGGTGGCCGTCGACGCCGGCAACGGGATGGCCGGCCACACGGCTCCGGCGGTGTTCGGCCCCATCGACTCGATCACGATGGAGCCGTTGTATTTCGAGCTCGACGGCACCTTTCCCAACCATGAGGCCAACCCGCTGAATCCGGCCAATCTGGTCGACTTGCAGAACCACGTCCGCGCGAGCGGCGCCGACATCGGCCTGGCGTTCGACGGTGACGCCGACCGCTGCTTCGTGGTCGACGAGCGCGGTGAGCCGGTGTCGCCGTCGGCGGTCACCGCGCTGGTCGCCGCCCGCGAGCTGTCCCGCGAGATCGGCGCGACCGTGATCCACAACCTGATCACCTCCCGCGCGGTGCCCGAGCTGGTGACCGAGCGCGGAGGCACTCCGGTGCGCTCGTGCGTCGGGCATTCCTACATCAAGACGCTGATGGCGCAGACCGGCGCGATCTTCGGCGGCGAGCATTCGGCGCACTATTACTTCCGTGATTTCTGGGGCGCGGACTCCGGAATGCTCGCGGCGCTGCATGTGTTGGCGGCGCTCGGCGAACAGCACCGGCCGCTGTCGGAGTTGATGGCCGACTATCAGCGCTACGCACCGTCGGGAGAGATCAACTTCACCGTCAGCGACGCGCAGGAGTGTATCGATGCGGTGCTGAAATCGTTCGGCACGCGGATCCTGTCGATCGACCACCTGGACGGGGTGACCGTCGATTTGGGCGAGGGCACCTGGTTCAACATCCGAATGTCGAATACCGAGCCGCTGCTGCGGCTGAACGTCGAGGCCCGCACGAAGCAGGCGGTCGATGAGACAGTTGACAAGATCGCGGCCGAAATCACCTCTCACGCAGGCGTTTCCGGATGAACGCTACCCGTTCGGCGATCGACCTCGACGACGTCGACGGCCTCGTCGGCGCTGATCGCGACGGCCTGCTGCGAGCCGCGTCGACCGCCGGTGCGCACGTTCGCGCCACCGCAGCGGCGGTCGGCGAGGGCGCCCTCGAGTCGTTGGCCGGGCCGCCACCCCGCACAGTCATCTGGGTGGCGGGCGGTGGCACCGGCGCCACCGCGGGCCGCATGGTGTCAGCGCTCGTCGGACAGGTTGCGAGTGAGCCGATCATGGTCGCCGCGGGCGCACCGCCGTGGATCGGCCCTCTCGATGTGGTCGTGGTGTCCGGCGACGACGCGGGCGACCCGGCGCTCGTCGGGGCCGCCTCGATGGCCGCCCGGCGCGGAGCGCGGGTGCTCGTCGTCGCCCCGTTCGAAGGCCCACTGCGCGACGCGGCCGCCGGCCGCGCGGCGGTCCTGGAACCGCGGCTGCCGCTTGACGACGCGTTCGGCCTGACCCGCTATCTGGCGGCCGGATTGGCCGCGGTCGCGGCGGTCGACGATGCGGTCCGTGCCGACATCGGCGGGCTGGCCGACGAAGTCGACGCGGAAGTGCTGCGCAGCAGTGCGGGCCGTGAGGCGTTCACCAACCCGGCCAAGGCGTTGGCGGGCCGGATGGCCTCCCGGCGGGTGGCGCTCGCTGCCGACTCTGCCGCCGCACTTGCGTTGGCGCAGCACGGCAGCTCGGTGTTGTTGCGGGTGGCGGGCAGGGTAGCCGCGGCCGCCCAGGTGGCCGATGTGGTGGTCGCGCTGCGGTCGGATCTCGCCGGCGGTGCCACCGACTCCGTGGATGCTCTTTTCCACGACGAAGAGATCGACGGACCACCGCCCGACCGGCTGCGCGTGCTGGCCTTAACGCTCAACGAGGAACGGGCTGTGGTGGCGGCACGCGCCGCCGGGCTCGACGACGTCGACCTGGTCGGCGCCGAGGACGTCCCCGATCCGGTGGGAATCGGCAGCGCCGACGCGCAGTTGGCGGTGCTCGCGGTGCGACTGGAGATGGCCGCGGTGTATCTGCGATTGATTCGGGGTTAGCGACGTGCATCTGTTACGAGGGGCGGTGCGTATGTACGCCTGGGGGTCGCGCACCGCGATCGCCGACTTCACCGGAAGGCCAACGCCCACACCGCATCCCGAGGCCGAGCTATGGTTCGGCGCGCATCCGGGCGATCCCGCCTGGCTGCAGACCGAGGCCGGTGAGCAGTCGCTGCTGGACACGCTGAGTGCAGACCCGGAGGGCCAGCTCGGCACCGCGGTTGTCGACAGGTTCGGGGAATACCTGCCGTTCCTTGTCAAGGTGCTCGCCGCCGACGAGCCGCTGTCGCTGCAGGCGCACCCGAGCGCGCAGCAGGCCGCGGAAGGTTTCGCCCGCGAGGAGCGGCTCGGCATCCCGGTCATGTCACCCACCCGCAACTACCGCGACCGAAGCCACAAACCGGAATTGGTGGTCGCGCTGGAGCGGTTCGAAGCGCTGGCGGGTTTCCGCGAGGTGCCGCGCACCGTCGAACTGATGAAGGCGCTGGGGGTGGCCGATCTCGAGCCGTTCGTCGAGCTGCTCAATGGCCAGCCCGACGCCGACGGATTGCGTGCGTTGTTCACCACCTGGATCACCGCGCCTCAGCCCCACCTCGACATCCTGGTCCCTGCGGTGCTCGATGGGGCGATCGGTTATGTCCGTTCGGGCGCAATGGATTTCACGGACGAGGCGAAGACAGTGCTGGAACTGGGCGAGCGGTATCCGGGTGACGCCGGTGTGCTGGCGGCACTGTTGCTCAACAGGATTTACCTGGAGCCCGGCGAGGCGATGTTCCTGCCCGCCGGCAACCTGCACACCTACTTGCACGGCGTGGCATTGGAGGTAATGGCTAACTCGGACAACGTATTACGTGGTGGCTTGACACCCAAGCACGTCGACGTCCCCGAGCTGTTGCGGATCTTGGACTTCCATCCCGTCGCCGAGAGATTGCTGAGGTCGGAAACGCGTGGTGACGGAACAGAATTGGTCTATCGCGTGCCAGCTGAAGAGTTCGCCGTCTCGCGGCTACCCATCGACGGCGAACAGTTGGGGCACGAAATCGACGCCGTGGTGCGCCATGACGGGCCACAGGTGCTGCTGTGCACTTCCGGTGCGGTGCAGCTGCACGCGAAGTCGTCATCGCTGACGCTCGAGCGAGGGCAGGCGGCCTGGGTGCCGGCCGACGACGGTCCGATCCGTCTGCTCGCCGAACGGCCCGCGGAGTTGTTCCGGGTCACCGTCGGAGCCGCAGGCCCGGCGACATCAGACCGAAGGCTGTAAGGAGAAGGCGCGGCGTGTCGGCCGAGGGCAGTACCAAAGCGATCCTGGCGGCCATGGCGGCGAATGCCGGCATCGCGGTGGCCAAGTTCATCGGATTCCTGATCACCAGGAGCTCGTCGATGCTGGCCGAGGCGGTGCACTCGGTGGCCGACACGTCGAATCAAGCCCTGCTTCTGTTGGGGCAACGCCGAGCACGCAAGGAAGCCGATCGGCTGCACCCGTTCGGGTACGGCCGCAGCCGCTACTTCTACTCCTTCGTCGTCGCATTGGTGTTGTTCAGCCTGGGTTCGCTGTTCGCCCTTTACGAGGGCTACCACAAGATCTCCCATCCCGAGCCCCTGACGTCGCCGCTGGTCGCCATCGTGATCCTCGTGGTGGCAATGGGTTTGGAGTCTTTCAGCTTACGGACCGCGATCGTGGAGTCGCGGCCGCTGAAGGGGCCGGGCAGCTGGTGGCGGTTCATCCGCACTTCCCGCAGCCCGGAGTTGCCCGTGGTGTTGTTGGAGGACCTCGGCGCGCTGACCGGCCTGTTGCTCGCGTTGGTCGGCATCGGACTGACGATCATCACCGGCGACGCGGTCTGGGACGGTATCGGGACCGTGGGTATCGGCGTCCTGCTCGGCGTGATCGCGGTGATTCTGATCGTCGAGATGCACAGCCTGCTGATCGGTGAGGGCGCGACCAAGAAGGAGGAGAGTGCGATCCGGGAAGCGCTGGAAGGCACCCCGAACATCGACCGGATCATCCACCTGCGCACGCAGTACCTAGGTCCGGACGAGATGCTGGTCGGCGCCAAGATCGCGGTGGGGCCCGACGTCGACCTGTCGGTCGTCGCAGCCGTGATCAACGACGCCGAGGCGCGGATGCGGGCCGCGGTGCCGGCCGCGCGGGTGATCTACCTCGAGCCGGACCTCGACCGGGCGCTGAGCACGTAGTCGTCGCGCGCCTCGTCAGCGCGCCGGTCCCGGCGCCCGGCGAGCCAGCACCGCATGTTGTGGGCCACTGTGCGGCCGAGGATGCGCGCCGACGGGACCATGTAGAGGCTGTCGAGCAACGAGAAGCGGCGCAAGAACCATTCGGCGAGAACGGGCTCGGTTTCGGCAGCGCCGAGGAACTGTTCGAACAGGCTGCCGACCGGGCGATACCACCCCGGCATCGGGCCGCTGGCGTTGTGGAACATTGCGTCGCCGATCGCGTTCATCGTCCACACCGGGTAGGTGCTCTTGGCGGTGGCGCGGTTGAGGTGCCGGGCGATGTCGTCCTCGGGCGATGCAAGCGCCCGCTGCAGATACCCGGCCTGCAGCGATGTCATCGTCATGCCCTGCCCGTACGTCGGGTTGAAGCTGACCACCGCGTCGCCGAACGGCACGATGCCGGCGGGAAATCGAGTCAGCTTGTCATAGCGGCGCCAGCGACTGGTCGGGTACTTGTGGAACGCCACGTCGCCGAGGGGCTCGGCCTGGCGGAGGGCGGCGGCGTGCTGCGGCAGCACCGCGTCGGCGACCGCGCACATTTCGTCGAATGTGTGCGGCGGCTCGACCTTGCCGACGCCGAACGTCGTCATGCCCCAGGTGCCGTCCTCGTAGTAGAGCATCCCGATGCCGACGGGTTGCTCCCGCGAGGCCCCGGCGACGACCACCTTCTCCTCGATCAGCCCGTCCGGAATCCGCAGCTGCTGCGTCGCGTAGCCGATGCCGACGTCGACCGTGTCCTCGGCCGGTCGGTCAAATCCCCACTCGGCCAACCAGCCCGGCAGCCGGGTCCCGCGGCCGGTGGCGTCGACGACGAGATCGGCTTCGACGAATTCGCCGTCATCTAGGACGACACCGGTCACCCGCTGCCTTGTGGCGTCGAACCGCGGCGCGCTCACCGAGCGCTGCTGGATCGTCACGTTCGGAAGCCAGGCAGTGCGACGGCGGATCTGCCACTCCAGGTGAGGCCGGCTCGGCACGTAGGTAGTGAATGTCTCCTCCAACTCGGTGGGTATGCCCAGCACATGCCCGGCCGCACCGAAGTGGATCGACCCCGGCTGGTCCTCCAGGATCGGCACGCCAGCCGCGACCATGTCGTCGAGCAGCCCCGGGAACAGCGCGCCGAACTCCTGCGCCCCGCGCGACATCAGGATGTGCACGTGGCGGCCCTGCGGCACGGCCGACCGGTTTGCCGGGTACTCGGGAAGGTCATCGCGGTCGAACAGCGTCACCTCGTCGTAGAAGTCCGACAGCACGCGGCCCGCGCACAGGCCCGCGATGCTGGCCCCGACGACAATTGCGTGCTTGCCCCGCCGCCCCACGGAGCGAGGCTTGTCCGAGCGACCATTCATCCCGGAGCGCACCTTGCCCGAACGACCACTATTCATGGGGCAGCAGGGTACAGAAGATATGGCCTACAGAGGGAACCGGCACATGAAACTACGTACCAAGTCCGTCGAGCAGTCGATCGAGGACACCGACGAGGAATCGACGCGGCTGCGCAAGGACCTGAACTGGTGGGACCTGACCGTCTTCGGGGTGTCGGTGGTGGTCGGCGCCGGCATCTTCACGGTCACGGCGTCGACCGCGGGCAACCTCACCGGCCCGGCGATCTCGATTTCGTTCCTGATCGCCGCCGTCACATGCGGCCTGGCTGCGCTGTGCTACGCGGAGTTCGCGTCGACGCTGCCGGTCGCGGGCAGCGCCTACACGTTCTCGTATGCGACATTCGGTGAGCTCGTCGCCTGGATCATCGGCTGGGATCTGATCCTCGAATTCGCTGTCGGCGCCGCGGTGGTGGCCAAGGGCTGGTCGTCGTATCTCGGCACAGTCTTCGGATTCTCCGGTGGTACAACGGATCTCGGTCCGCTAACTCTGGACTGGGGTGCGCTGCTGATCATCGCGGCGCTGACGACCCTGCTCGCACTGGGCACCAAATTGTCGGCCCACGTCAGCCTCGCGATCACCGCGATCAAGGTGTCGGTGGTGCTGCTGGTGGTCGTCGTCGGCGCGTTCTACATCAAGGCCGCCAACTTCAGCCCGTTCGTGCCGCCGGCGAAGCCCAATGAGTCGCAGGTCGACCAGTCGGTGTTCTCGCTGCTCACCGGTGCAGGAGGCAGTACCTACGGGTGGTACGGGTTGCTGGCCGGTGCATCGATCGTGTTCTTCGCGTTCATCGGGTTCGACGTGGTGGCCACCACTGCGGAGGAGACCAAGAATCCGCAACGCGACGTGCCGCGCGGCATCCTGGCCACGCTCGCAATCGTCACGGTCCTCTACGTCGCCGTATCCGTGGTGCTGTCCGGGATGGTGAACTACACGCAACTCAAGGACAACGCCGCCGGCCACGCCAACCTGGCCACCGCCTTCGACGCCAACGGGGTGACGTGGGCGGCAAACATCATCGCGATCGGTGCGCTGGCCGGGCTGACGACGGTGGTGATGGTGCTGATCCTCGGGCAGACGCGAGTGCTGTTCGCGATGTCCCGTGACGGGCTGTTGCCGCGGCCGCTGGCCAAGACCGGCCCGCACGGCACCCCGGTGCGCATCACCGTGCTGGTCGGCGTGCTGATCGCGATGGCGGCGTCAGTGTTTCCGATCGGCAAGCTCGAGGAGATGGTGAACGTCGGCACTCTGTTCGCGTTCGCCCTGGTGTCTGCCGGCGTGATCATCCTGCGCCGCACCCGGCCGGACCTACGCCGGGACTTCCGGGCGCCCTGGGTGCCATGGCTGCCGATCGCGGCGATCCTGGCCTGCCTCTGGCTGATGCTGAACCTCACCCTGCTGACCTGGATCCGCTTCGGGGTGTGGATGCTCGTCGGAGTCGTCATCTACCTCGCCTACGGGCGGAGCCACTCCGTCATGGCGCGCCGGGACCGCGCCCGCTCCAGCGTCGCGAAATAGCACAGCGTCGCGAAATGTGCTGATGAAGGACATGGCAACTCCCGCGGCACTGTCCTTTACAAACAGTCAATTATGTCTAGACAAACGACAAATAAACCGCTAACGTAAACCTCATCGGGTGATGTGCAACTCACGGGAGGTTCAGACAGTGACGTCGACGATGGGATCAGGGGTGGAGTCCGTCACGCCGCAGTGGCGCGACAGAAAGCGGTATCTGTGGCTGACGGGGCTGGTGGCCCCCACCGCGCTGTTCTTGGTGCTGCCGGTGGTATGGGCGATGAACCAGCAGGGCTGGCACACCGCGTCGCAACTGCCGCTGTGGATCGGCCCGCTGCTGCTGTTCGTGCTGCTGCCGCTACTGGATCTGAAGTTCGGCGCCGACGGGCAGAATCCGCCCGACGACATGATGGAGCGACTCGAGAACGACAGGTACTACCGCTACTGCACGTATGCGTTCATACCGTGCCAGTGCGCCAGTGTCATCTTCGGCGCCTACCTGTTCACCGCGGACAACGTCGGCTGGCTGGGCTACGACGGACCGCTGGGCTGGGTGGGCAAGCTGGGGGTCGCGCTGTCGGTGGGTGTGCTCGGCGGCGTCGGGATCAACACCGCTCACGAACTCGGCCACAAGAAGGACGCGCTGGAACGCTGGCTCTCGAAAATCACGCTGGCGCAGACGTTTTACGGACACTTCTACATCGAGCACAACCGGGGCCACCACGTGCGCGTCGCAACCCCCGAAGACCCGGCCAGTTCGCGGATGGGCGAGACCCTGTGGGCGTTCCTGCCGCGCAGCGTCTGGGGCAGCCTGCGCTCGTCATGGGAGCTGGAGGCCCAGCGGATGCGCCGGCTCGGCAAGAGCCCGTTGTCCATTCGCAACGACGTGCTGAACGCGTGGCTGATGTCGGTGGTGCTGTGGGGAGCGCTGCTGGCGGTGTTCGGTTGGGCGCTGATCCCGTTCGTCGTGATCCAGGCGGTGCTCGGGTTTTCGCTGCTGGAGGTGGTGAACTATCTGGAGCACTACGGGCTGCTGCGGCAGAAGGTCGATGAGCCGCTTGCGCGAAGAGGATCGAACACGGCCAACGGGCGCTACGAGCGCTGCACACCGGCGCACAGCTGGAATTCCGATCACATTGTCACCAATGTCTTCCTGTACCACCTGCAGCGGCACAGCGACCACCACGCGAACCCAACCCGCCGCTATCAGACCCTGCGCAGCTTCGACGGCGCACCGAACCTGCCGAGCGGGTACGCCAGCATGATCCTGCTGACGTTGGTGCCACCGCTGTGGCGCAAGGTCATGGACCCCCGGCTACTTGCGCACTACGAAGGCGACATCACGAAAGCGCACCTGCATCCGCGGAAACGGGAGAAGCTGCTCGCGAGGTATGCAGCGTGAGCGCATACCGCTGCCCGGGGCTGCGGATACGTCTACGGCGAGACCAAAGGCGCTGAGCGGGAAGGCTTTCCGGCTGGCGCCGGCTGGCACCAGATTCCCGACGACTGGTGCTGCCCGGACTGCGCAGTGTGCGCAAAGCTCGACTTCGAGCCCGTTCAGAAGGGATTAGAAGAGGATTGGAAGGGATTAGGAGAGAGAAGGAAATGGATTACAAGCTTTATCAGTGCGTGCAGTGCGGCTTCGAATACGACGAGGCGCTGGGCTGGCCGGAGGACGGCATCGCCCCCGGAACGCGGTGGGACGAGATCCCCGACGACTGGAGCTGCCCGGACTGCGGCGCGGCCAAGTCGGATTTCGAGATGATCGAGATCGCCCGCGCGTGATCATGGCCCGGGCGAGCGCAGCGACGGGAGGAGTTAACGTCGCGCGTGTGAAACAGCGCCTCCCGTATGCCGAGGCGTCGCGTGCACTGCTGCGCGACTCGATCCTGGACGGGATGCGGGATCTGTTGCTGAGTCGCGACTGGTCGGCGATCACGCTGGCCGATGTGGCGCGAGCCGCGGGCATCAGCCGCCAGACGATCTACAACGAATTCGGTTCCCGGCAGGGGCTGGCGCAGGCCTATGCGCTGCGGCTCGCCGACCGCCTCGTCGACGTCATCGACCAGGAGATCAGCCGCAACGAGGGCGACATCCACTCGGCGTTCGTGCAGGGATTTCGGGCCTTCTTCGCGGAGTCCGCAGCGGACCCTTTGGTGATCTCGCTGCTCAGCGGCGAGGCCAAGCCTGACCTGCTGCAACTGATCACCACCGACAGTGCGCCGATCATCAACCACTGCTCGCGGCGGCTCACCCAATCGTTCGCGCAAAGCTGGGTGAGGGCATCCGAGGAGGATGCCGGCGTGCTGGCCCGTGCGATCGTGCGGCTGGCGATGAGCTACGTGTCGATGCCGCCGGAAGCCGACCACAATGTCGCCGACGACCTGGCCAGACTGATGACGCCGTTCGCCGAGCGATACGGTGTTCACGAACAGACTTAGCTGAGAAGGAAGAAATGACGACGACCGAGAACCGGCTGATCGCCGATGTCCGCAACGGCATTGACTACAAGGTGGCCGACCTGTCGCTGGCCGAGTTCGGCCGCAAGGAGATTCGACTGGCCGAACACGAGATGCCGGGCCTGATGGCGCTGCGTCGCGAGTACGCCGAGGTGCTGCCGCTCAAGGGCGCACGCATCTCCGGGTCGCTGCACATGACCGTGCAGACCGCCGTACTCATCGAAACCCTCGTCGCGCTGGGCGCGCAGGTGCGCTGGGCATCGTGCAACATCTTCTCCACGCAGGACCACGCCGCGACGGCCATTGTCGTCGGCCCGAACGGCACACCGGAAGAGCCGCTGGGCGTGCCGGTGTTCGCGTGGAAGGGCGAGTCGCTCGAGGAGTACTGGTGGGCCACGGAGCAGATGCTGACCTGGTCCGGTGAGCCGGTGAACATGATCCTCGACGACGGCGGCGACGCGACGATGCTGGTGCTGCGCGGCGCACAGTACGAAAAGCAAGGTGTGGTGCCGCCCGCCGAAGAGGACGACCCGACGGAGTGGAAGGTGTTCCTGGCGCGGCTGCAGGAGCGCTTCGAGTCCGACAAGACGAAGTGGACGAAGATCGCCGAGTCCGTCAAGGGCGTCACCGAGGAGACCACGACGGGCGTGTTGCGGCTGTACCAGTTCGCCGCGGCCGGCGAGCTGAAGTTCCCGGCGATCAACGTCAACGACTCGGTGACGAAGAGCAAGTTCGACAACAAATACGGCACCCGTCACTCGCTGATCGACGGCATCAACCGCGGCACCGACGTGCTGATCGGCGGTAAGACCGTTCTGATCTGCGGCTTCGGCGACGTCGGCAAGGGCTGCGCGGAGTCGCTGAAGGGTCAGGGCGCGCGCGTCACCGTCACCGAAATCGACCCGATCAACGCGCTGCAGGCGCTGATGGAGGGCTTCGACGTGCGCACCGTCGAAGACGCCATCGGCGAGGCCGACATCGTGATCACCGCGACGGGCAACAAGGACATCATCACTCTCGAGCACATGCGGGCGATGAAGGACAAGGCGATCCTGGGCAACATCGGCCATTTCGACAACGAAATCGACATCGCTGCGCTGGAGCGGGATCCGAAGATCCGGCGGATCAACATCAAGCCGCAGGTCGACGAGTTCGTGTTCCCCGACGGGCACTCGATCATCGTGCTGTCCGAGGGCCGGCTGCTGAACCTGGGCAACGCGACCGGGCACCCGTCGTTCGTGATGAGCAACAGCTTCTCCAATCAGGTGATCGCGCAGATCGAGCTGTGGACCAAGAACGACGAGTACGACAACGAGGTATACCGGCTGCCGAAGAAGCTCGACGAGAAGGTGGCCCGCATCCACGTCCAGGCTTTGGGTGGAGACCTCACCAAGCTGACCAAGGAGCAGGCGGAGTACATCGGCGTCGACGTCGAAGGCCCGTTCAAGGCCGAGCACTACCGGTACTGACCTCCTCTAGTCGCCGAGACTGCTGCCAGATCGCACGAATCGCGAATGTGGCGATCTGGCCGCAGTTTCGGCGACGACATGCGCGCCCCCGAGTGGGCGACACGAACGAGTTGTATCGCCCGCGATCGAGATGGCTCTTCGCCGGCGTCGGAGATGACGAAGCGTATGCGCCTCAACCCGAGCACTGCTTGGTCGCTACGTAGAGGTGGACACTGCCGAAGCCGCCGACTGGCTGTTGACGAACCTGGAAGCCGAAGCTCTCGAACAACGCCGGCATGTTGCGGATCAAATCGCCTGACCACTTCCACATGCCGACGAGTGCGGTTCCCAGCCGGTTGCCGTCGGGAGGATAACCGATATCGATCATCACGATCCGGCCCCGTGGGTGCAGCACGCGGTGCAGCTCTGTCATTGCCCGCCGACCGTCGGGATAGCCGCTGAAGGACATGGTGTTCACGACTGTGTCGAAGCGGCCATCTGGGTAGGGCAGCGCCTCGACGCCTGACTTTCGCAGTTCCGCACTCACCCCCGCCCGGTCAAGATTTCGCTGCGCGATCGTCACCATGCGCTCGTTGAGATCCACGCCGTGGGTCTCGAATTCGGCCGCGTATTGCGTGAGCAACCAGCCGGTGCCGAAGGAAACCTCGAGTACACGCGGACCGCGGATAAGCGGCAGCGCCGCGCCTAGCCAGTGCCTCCAGACCGGCAGCAGCCTGACCGCCAGATCATAGGGACGAGCCAGCCGGGAATAGAGCCGGTCGAATCGTGCGGTGAACGCATGCGCGTCACCGGGCTCAGAGGAGTAACAGATATTGGCCGAGTTCCGCGCCGTCATTTCGTTGTCCCCGGCTCAGCCAGTTTGTCCAGCACAACGCAGTCTGCGGCCAATCCGCCCTGGCAGACGGCATCCGCTTCTTCGATGAAACCGGCGATGCCGTGCTCAAGCGCGCGCAGCTCGAGCAACTTCTCTCGAACCGCCGCGAGGTGCGCCCGCGCGAGCTCCCTCGCCTCTGTGCACGAACGATCGTCGTCCTGCATCAGCCTTGCGAGAATTCGGACCTGCTCGATCGGAAATCCGAACTCCCGGCAGCGCCGAATGAACGTCAGCCGTCGCACATCGGAGTCGCCGTAGTGGCGCTGAGCGCGCACGCGCCTGGGAGCGGGGAGGAGTCCTATTTCTTCGTAGTACCGGATGGTTGGCGCAGTGGTGCCGGTCTCGCGTGCGAGTTCGCCGATCTTGAGCATCATGACAAATTCTCTCGCTCGTCCACTTGAACCTTAAGCCACTTGAACGGGAACGATCGAAACATGGCCTATACGGAACGCGCGGCAATCGCCTGCAGGCTCGACGTCGCCGACTACAAGGACCGACTGGCTTGGATCGCGGAGCTCAACGCGGCCGCCCTGCGCGATTACCGGAGTGACGGTCGGCGAATCGAGCTGACCTATGAGCCCCCAGCCGCCGCGCGGGTACGGGAACTCGTTCGTCGCGAGCAGGAGTGCTGCCCGCTTCTCAAATTCACGGCGCGCGCAGAGACGAGCGCTGTGACGCTGACGGTCGAGGCGCCGCACGAAGCGGCAGAAGCCGCCGATACGATCCTCGCGCCATACACGAGCGAAAGACCAACGCCATGATCGAGGTCACGGAGAGGACCGGCAACACTGTTGGTATCCGAGCGAGCGGAAAACTGAGCCCGGCAGATTACCGCGACGTGCTCGCACCGCGCATCCAGTCGATGGTGGAGAAGTTCTCCACGGTGAAGGCGCTGTTCCTCATGGATGAAACCTTCGTGGGTTGGAGCCCGGGGGCGGCGTGGGCCAACACCACCTTCGTTGTGAAGCACCGGCGGCACTTGGCGAAGGTCGCGATGGTTGGCGCTCCCAAATGGGAGGAGTGGTGCGTGAAGGTGCCTGCATCGATGCTGATGAAGGGCGAGCTGCGGACATTTCGCCTCGATCAGCTCGCCGACGCATGGCAGTGGTTGCGGGCGGGCACGCAATGAGCCGGGCCGCCGTCTACGCTCGTCGCTGTGTCCGGCCTGCTGATCGCGATCGAGGGCGTCGACGGCGCCGGCAAGCGCACACTGTGCAACGGGTTGCGGGC
>Ga0210086_1000293_pt1 | contig 31509 bp, 29 predicted proteins | sample China_Galinas_PW_3_FD_184867 | JGI IMG/M metagenome (GOLD analysis project Ga0210086, IMG submission 184867) | Wetland microbial communities from San Francisco Bay, California, USA, that impact long-term carbon sequestration - China_Galinas_PWB_D2... | ecosystem: Environmental > Aquatic > Marine...
CCACAACCTCATCAAGATCGGCACCCTCGCCGCCTAAACGACCACCGCGCACCACCGGCCGCACCAGATCAACAACTCCAACTACCAGCACCACACCCATCAAGGGTTTTTCAGGTCGAAGTAGCTAGAGTGGCCGCAGCACAGCGCTGACGTAGTTGGCGTTGCCGAACGGCGCCGACGTCGCATCGTCAGGGAATGGGAAGCCGTTGGCCTGGAGGATCTGTCTGGTTGTCTGGGAATTCACCTGCCAGCCCGACCGCCGCAGATACTCGACAACGTTGTTGCGCTCACCGGTGTACACCAGCTCGACCGGATCGAGCTCGTACCCGTATTCCGTCATCCACTTTGAATAACTCCGGGCGCCCGCGGTGAGAAACACGCTCATGTCGGGGACATACTCAGTGGCGATTCGGCTGCCTGCGGCACTCATCTCGGTGATATCGCCAAACAGTCGGTCCTGCGCGTCCGGGGGAAGATAGATCAACAGCCCTTCGATTGCCCAGATAGCCGGCTTGCCGCGATCAAACCCGTTGGACAGCAATGCCCCCGGCCAATCGTCGCGAAGGTCAACGCCGATCGCCCGATGTTCGGCGGTCGGTGCCGCGCCCAGGCGACCCAGCGTGCGGGTTTTGACCTCGATCACATCGGGCTGGTCAATTTCGAAAATGACTGTCCCGTCCGGGAACGGAATTCGGTAGGCGCGGGTGTCCAGCCCGGAAGCGAGAATCACCGCCTGGCCTATGCCGGAGGCGGTCGCGTCGATGAGCAGGCGGTCGAAGAATCGGGTCCGCGCCACCATGGCGTCAACTGCCCGCCGCATGGTGGATTCCGGATCTGCCCTTTGCAGATCGATCGTGCCGTCGACGAGCCGGGTGAAGAAGTCGTGCCCCACCGCGCGCACCAGCGGCTCGGCGAACGGATCGTCGATCAGCTTCTCGCGGTGTGCCAGCGCGCGCTGAGTGGCCACCATGGTGGCCGTAGCGCCCACGCTCGACGCCAAATCCCACCGGTCGTTGTCGGTTCGGGCCATTCTGTTGCCTTTCGGTTCCGAGGTGATTCGAAGTGGATTGACGGCCAGGCCGGATGCGGCCACCGATTGCGCTGGGGTGCAGCGGAGGCGCGAATGCGATATCGAATCTGGTGATCTCGCAGTGGCGACCGGGCGCTGTCTGGTCAAGGTTGGGGTCGACGTGTCTCCATTGCGCAGCGTTGTGCGAAAGCGAGCACCGCCCTGCAGTAGGCTTCGCCGAGCAGGTGGTGCTCGATGTTGTGTCCCACGCAGCGCCACCACGCGGCTTCGACAAATGGGGCGCCGCTGAAATGGCGGACGAAGGCTTCGACCCGCTGGGGCGATGTCTCCCAGAGTCTGTCGAACTCGGCGAGGGCGTAGTGCAGCGGAACTTCGATGCGTGGAGCAACATTCGGTAGGTCATCTGGCCATCTGGTGTTGAGTTCCACGCCGTCTGCCGATGGCATGCCGACACAAAGGTCCTCGAACCCGGCCAGAGTGGTCTCGTTCAAGGTCCAGTCCGGCCCATAGAAGACAGAACGGAGGACATCCATCGGCATAGTCACGACGATGTCGGTGGGCAGCCGCCCCATCAGCTCGACCGTGAATGGCGCGAGCGTGTCGGCGACCCCGGAGATCGCCAGTCCGATCAAAGGCCAGGAGGCTTTGTTGGCGGCTACATGGACGGCGACTGCTGCGCCGATTGAGTGACCGACGAGCACGACCCCGGGGCGACCGGCGCCCAGCTGCTCCCAGACATCTGTGATTGCTTCGGCAACGATGCCCGCTGCTTGAGAGAAGGACGGTTGCCGGCGCGCCGAGTCGTCGTCGGCGGGATAGCCGGGTCGGCACAGCGAGACGGCGGGGAACCCGGCTGCGCTTGCCTGGCCGAGAAGCGAACAACCTGGCGCATCGAAATATCGGCTGTCGAAAGCGCCGCCGTGCAGGCATACCAGCAGTGGAGTGTCCTGGCGATCCACGGTGGTCCAGCGTCCTTCGAGCATTGTTGCCAGGCCGAAACGGCTGCTTCTCGTGGCTGGCATGGGCGAAATCCCCTGTGTGGTCGGTTGGTCCGGGACGCCGTTCCCGTCAATCGGGACGCGATTGGCACGTGAAATCCATAGGCCACTGAAGTTGAAGCACGTTGCCACCCAAACCTAAGCAACGAACCCCATAGTCAGTGACATATGATATCATATCTTCTTGCGCTCGTTCAGGGGCATTGTCCCAACCCTTCGCCCCGTTGATTGGACGGCAGTCCAGCGAGCTGGATCCGCCATCTACGACACAAGTTCGGCGTCGCAACGGCGGCTCGGGCCGCTGACAACCTCCGCTGCGGAATCGCGTTCTCAGCCTCGTGCGGTTGCGCGACCGGCAAGCCTAGCTGCGATACGATATCCACGATATAGAGGGCATCCGGCTATGAGAGTTGCTTCGCTTGACCTGGCAGCCTCAATCAGGAAGGCATGTCGCAATTGGTCGATCTCGATGAATTCGCGGACCGGCATAGGAGCGCTTCGCTCTTCGGCGCCGCTCCCACCGGTCTTCGGAACCACCGCAGCCTCAAAGAAATGGCCTTGGACCACATCCGTGAGAGCATCGTGTCCGGCCGCCTGGGCCCCGGCGCAAAGGTTGATCAGGACCAGACCGCACGACAGCTCGGGATCAGTCGGCTACCGATCCGGGAGGCGCTGGTCGAGCTCGCGGCGACAGGTTTCGTCGAATCGATTCCTCGCCGCGGCGCATTCGTGGTAACCCTGACGATCCAGGACATAGAAGATCACTTCGAGGTGATCAGCCTGCTCTTTCAGCTCACCGCACGACGGGCGGCCAAGCACGTCACCGACGAACAGCTCTACGGCCTGCGCAACCTTCACACCACTATCACCTCCGCCCAAGACACGTCGACCCAGCTGGCGTTGACCTACGAGTTCTACCGGGCCGTCAACCGGCTCGGTACTTCCGAGCGGTTGTTGCTGACGCTCCAGTTCCTGGCCTTCGCACTTCCCAACGACTTCTACTTCAGCACGCCCCGTTGGCCGGCGACCGAGACGGCGTATCGCGAGCGCCTCCTCGCCGCGCTGGAAACCCGCGATGCCCGAGCAGCGGCCAGGGCGGCCCAGGAGCACTTCCGCGGTTGCGCCAAAGTCACGATCGACGACCTGCGCTCACGCGGTTACTGGGCCGAGTTCGATGACGTCGCCGATGCGGCCAGCTAGTTGCGGCTAGTTACGTAGACCCGTTCGGGGCGCCGCGCGGACGGACGGCTTCGATTCGCCGCGATGCGTCGGCCGATCAGCCCGGACGGCGCGCGTCCTGTCTCCCATCTCTCCCAAAACACGCCTAGCCAGGCTGGGATACCTGATCAAGTATCCCATCATGCCCAGTGGCGATCGCAGGCAAATGACCCCGCCCGCCGAGCGTCGCACCAGAAGGAGGATGCGGTCGGATGAGCTTATGAAACGCACATGACTATCGGCGGCAAGCCGGTCACCACTGACGAATGGGTGAGCGTCCCCAATCCGGCGCACTTGAGCACCGAGGTGGGCAGGTACCCGTCCGGCACCGTCGAACACGCCGAGATGGCCGTGGCGGCCACATCCGCGGCATTCCCGCAGTGGCGCGCGACGCCGGTCGAGGAGCGAGCGGCGCTGCTGGTCAAGGCCGGTGCACTCTTTGCCGAACCGCCCAACGAATGGGTGGCGTCGTTGACCGCCGAAAATGGCAAGCCGCTGGCGGAGTCGATGATGGAGATCGTGATGGGTGGGCACGCGATGGTGACCTACGGGTCACATCCGGAATGGACAGCCGACCGCGTAATCGACGACGACCAAGGCCGTATGGTGGTTCGCCGTCAACCGCTGGGGGTGTGTGTCGGCATCGTCCCCTGGAACTCTCCAATGATCCTGTCCAGCCTCAAGATTGGCCCGGCGCTGCTGACGGGTAACACATTGGTCGTCAAGGTTCCGGAGTTCGGACCGCTGACCACATTGCACGCTCTCAGCGAGATCGCTGCCCTGCTGCCGCCTGGCGTGCTGAACGTCGTCTCCGGGTTCGGCCCCGAGGTCGGTCGCGCGCTGGTCACCCATCCCAAGGTGCGCAAGGTCGCTTTCACCGGCAGCACCGAAACGGGCCGCCACATCATGGCCGATGCCGCCGGCCATCTCGCCCGGCTGACCCTCGAGCTGGGCGGCAACGACGCAGCGGTGCTGCTCGACGATGTCGACCTCTCTGAGGCGTCGATCGAAAGACTGATTACCGGCGCGTTCCTGGATGCCGGTCAGATCTGCATCGACATCAAGCGGCTCTATGTGCACGAGAGCCGCTACGACGAGCTGGTTGAGAAGTTGCGTGCCGCCGTGAACCAGATCGTGGTCGGCGACGGCAGCCGCCCCGAGGTGACGATGGGTCCGATCAACAACTCCCGCCAATACGACAAGGTGACGAAACTCCTTGCCGAGACCAAGGAAACCGGTGCCGACTGTGTGCAACTGGGTTCCTACGCCGAAGGCACCGACGTCGAGGACGGCTACTTCATGCTCCCCCACCTCGTGCTGGATCCCCCGGAAGACCTCAGTGTCGTGGCGACCGAACAGATGTCGCCGATCCTGCCGGTCATGAAGTTCTCCTCCGACGACGAAGCCGTTGCGCGCGCGAACGGCACCGAGTACGGATTGGGGGCATCGGATCCGTCCGGGGAGCCACCCTTTTGGCGCAACGGCGCGGCGACCGCCATTTCGCGGAACCGCAGGCCTTGATCCATCAGGGAGCGTGTCGGAGTTTCGACACGCAAACTGCCAGGCATCTGAGCCGCGACCGACCTGGCGCGAGCACTCGATGCCCGCGTCACTCGTCGCAGAGCGACACTCGGTGTCTGCCCGGACCTGGCCGCACACCCCATCCGGCACCCTTCCCGGATGGTTGCTCGCAGCGGGGCACACGCTCGCCAGCCGACGTACCTCAGGTATACCCCTGGACCATTTCCCGGTACTAGGATAAAGTATCTAATCTATTATGTGGTGGCTGGGCTACTCTGCAGATGGCTCCGGCGCAAGCGTCGCACTCGAGGAGGAATTAGCCCGATGACCTGCGGCGGGCATACGACCGTCAGTGCCAGAGCGGTCATCGCCGATGAGCGGATGACCGCTCCTAATCCAGCCAACGGCACCGCCGAACGCGCCACCACGGCTGTAGGGGCATGCGCCCTCAGCGGCTACCCGCAGGGGCCGTCCATCACAATGCCGACCCCTAGCGGGGTTGAACCGGGAGAAAGGGATCCACGTGCCCATTGAGCCGACGATGACCATTGGTGGCAAACCCGCTACCAGCGACGACTGGATCGAGGTCCACAACCCTGCGGACCTCAAATCGGTCGTCGGCCGGTATCCCAACGGATCGGCCGCACACGCGGCGAGTGCAGTCCAGGCTGCTGTCGAGGCCTTCCCGGCGTGGCGGGACACACCGGCGGCCGAACGCGGTGCATTGCTCATGCAAGCGGCCGGAGTCGCCGGCGAACGCAGCAACGAGCTGGCCCCGATCTTGACAGCAGAGAACGGCAAGACGCTCATGGAGTCGTTCATCGACTTCGGGATGGCGGCCATGACCATTTCCCACTACGCACCCCACCCCGAGTACCTCGAGGACACGGTGCTCGACAACGAAACCCGCCGCCTGCGGGTACTGAAGCAGCCCCTCGGCGTCGTCGCGGCCATCATCCCGTGGAACTTCCCGGTCGGACTGGCCTGCGGAAAGATCGGCCCCGCCCTGATGGCCGGCAACACGGTGGTCGTCAAGGTGCCGGAGTTCGCCCCACTGGCCACCCTTGAAGCCCTCGGTGCCTTCGCTGCGGTGTTCCCGCCCGGTGTGCTCAACGTCGTGGCAGGATTCGGCCCAGAGGTGGGTTCCGCACTTGTCAAGGACCCACGTGTGCGCAAGATCGCGTTCGTCGGCAGCACCACCACGGGCCGGGCCGTGATGGCCGATGCCTCCGCGCATCTCGCCAGCGTCACGCTCGAGCTCGGCGGCAACGACGCCGCGCTCATCCTCGACGACGCCGACCTCGGCGAGCAGGCCATCGCACGCATCGTCAGTGGTGCTTTCGCCGACGCCGGCCAGATCTGCTTCGCGATAAAGCGGCTCTACGTCCACGAATCGCGCTACGACGAGCTCGTCGAGAAGCTCAAGGCCGCTGTCGGCCAACTCGTCGTCGGTGACGGCATGCGGCCCGAGGTGACGATGGGGCCGCTCAACAACGACCGCCAGTTCAAGAAGGTCAACGAACTGCTCACCGAGACCAAGAAGGCCGGCTTCGACGTCGTGGAACTGGGTTCCTACGCCGAGGGCACCGACCCCGCCAACGGCTACTTCATCCTGCCCCACCTGGTGCTGAATCCGCCCGACGAGGCGACGATCGTGAGCTGCGAACAGATGGGACCCGTCCTGCCGGTCATGAAGTTCTCCGACACCGACGAAGCCGTGCGCCGGGCAAACGACAGTGAATACGGTTTGGCCAGCTCGGTGTGGTCGCGAGACCTCGACAAGGCCTTTGCGGTTGCATCCCGCATCGAGGCCGGCTGCACGTTCGTCAACAGCCACAACTTGTCGAGTGTGGACATCGAGGGCCCATTCGGTGGGTTCAAGCAGAGCGGCGTCGGCCAGGAATTCGGCGGAGAGCACGGTCTTCTCGAGTACACCCAGTACCACACAATCACCGACAACTGCCTCACCTGAGCGCAGCGATGTGGTGTCCGAGGCCTTCGGCGCGTCGGGCACCACATCGCACCGTCCTGCATGCCGACGACCACACCGCAGGGCAGTGACGCGAGGGCGGGACCCTCGGCACACCGTCGGGTGCGCTATTCACCCCCTTGCAGAGGAGATACCACGTATGACCAGTGTGCCAGTGGCATTGAGCGCATCCGGGCCGTTGAGCCGGCAGTGGTTGGCCGTGGCGTGTTCGGCAGATGTTCGCGACGCGCCCGCCGCCGTGCGGCTGCTGGGCCGCGATCTCGTCGTGTGGCGCAGCCCCAGCGGCGCGGTCGTCGCTGCACCGGATCGGTGCACGCACAGCAAGGGCGATCTGACGAAAGGTGACGTGCACGACGGCCTGCTCGCATGCCCGAAGCATGGCTGGACCTTTGGCGACGAAGGCCGTTGCGTGTTCAAGCCCTCCGGACTGCCGATCAACGACAAGGCCCACCTCAAGACGCATGCGTCCGCTGAGCGATACGGGTTGATCTGGGTGGCTCTCAACGACCCGGCCGCCCCGATTCCCGACCTCGACTGGGACAGCGACGACAGTTACCGCACGATTCACAGCAGTGTGTCAGCATGGCGGGCCAACCCGATAACGATCATCGAATCGCTTCTTGCGCAGGCTGATTCCCCGTTCGACAACGTTGTCGTCGATATGCCGTTCGTCGTACACGGCACGTTCAAGTCGGACGACGGATCCCAGCACCGCCGTCTGCTGTCCTGCGCCCCCGTCGATAGCCGGACGGCGCTGGTTGCGTCGGTGATATGGACCAACAGCGACGCCACCGATGACGACCAGAAGATCGTGACCGAGGCAGCGGCCGACCTGGACACGCTGAAATCAGCCGCCGAAGGTCGGGCGACGCTGACTCCGACCATCGAGATCGGCTCCGACGAGGATGCCGGCTCCGTCGACTGGAAACGCCGACTCCTCGCGCTCTTCGGTCACCCCGCCGCGTGACCTGGGCCAGGCTCACCTCGGCTGCGTGAGTCTTGGCTGTGCGCAGGTGAGCGCGGTGCAGGATCGCCACACCACCGGCCGTTTCGGCCGATTGCTGCGGTGAGTCCGCGGCGGCTAGCGAATTCAGCATCGCTACGCCCACCGCTGCCCCTCCCTGGCCTCGAACGATGTGCCCTGAATTGCCCCGGCCCGGGCAAGCTGTCACGGAGCCGTTGCACGCCGCGGTATGTTCTGGCACCAGGGAGAATCTCGATGACACCTCCATTGAGCGACCGCACTGCGATCGTCACCGGAAGCAGCGCGGGAATCGGGCTGGCAACGGCGCTGCGACTGGCCGGCGCCGGCGCAGACATCGTCCTGAACGCCCGCGATCCGGCCCGGTTGGCCGAGGCCGTCCAGCGGGTCGCGGCGCAGGGTCAGGTCCGGGTGGCGGGTGTGCCGGGGGATGCCGCCGCGACCGACGTACTCGCCGAATTGATGGCGGTCGCCGCCGACTGGGGCGGACCCGCGATAGCCGTGGCCAACGCCGGCGGCGGAACGGATCACCTGCCGGTCACCGAGGCCGACGCGGCCCGCTTGTGGCGCAACAACGTCTGGACCACGCAGTCACTCATCACTGCGGTCAGCCCGGAGATGACACGCCGCGGTTGGGGGCGCATCGTCACGGTGTCCAGCTTGGCCGGGCGCGATCGCAGCCCGACTTCGGTACCGGCGTACGCGGCGGCGAAAGCGGCGGTGATCGCGCTGACCCGCTCGGCCGCCTACGACCTTGCACCCCATGGGCGTGCTCGACGCGGTCGCGCGGGCCCTGCGGCTCGACGACGCCGAACAGGCCCACCTGCGTGACCTGGCCGCTGCGGCCAACGCCGCCCCGCACACCCGTCGCCCCACCACGACGCCCCGAGCGGTGAGCGCCGGGGTGCAACGCATCCTCGACGGGATGATCGAGGTCCCTGCGTTCGTGCGCAACGGCCGGCTGGATATCCTCGCGACCAGCCAGCTGGGGCATGCCCTGTATTCGCCGGTCTACGACGATCCGGTGCGACCCGCCAACCTGGCGAGGTTCGCCTTTCTCGACGGCCGCTCCCGCGACTTCTACCCGGACTGGGAAGAGGCCGCCAATACCGCGGTCGCCCTGCTGCGCACCGAAGCCGGCCGCAACCCCTACGACCGCGACCTCACCGATCTCATCGGTGAACTGGTCACCCCTAGCGAAACCTTCCGCACCCGCTGGGCGGCACACAACGTCCGCCTGCACCGGTCCGGCACCAAGAGGTTCAACCATCCAGTCGTGGGTGAACTGAGCCTGGCATTCGAGGCCATGGAACTCTCCGCCGACAGCGGACTGACCCTGACCGCCTACACCGCCGAACCGGGGAGCCCCTCAGCCGACGGGCTGAACCTCCTTGCCAGCTGGGCGGCCACTCAGCACACACACGCGGCCGACCAGACGTAGCCGGCTACGGCCCGCGGCGGCAAAAGCGGAAACAGCCGCACAAACCGGCCCCGAACGTAAAGAATGTCCCGAGACATCTGTCAACAGTGTCTCGGGACATCACACGAGTAGCGGACACAGCATCCGAACCTGCGACCTCTGTGAGAAGGACCGCGGCTGCCTGCGATGCTTTCTGCGGCGAAAGGAGGCGAGAGGAACCGTATGCAGTTCGCGCAGTCGAGCAGGTTGTCCAACGTGTCGTGCGGGATCCCCGGGCCGATCGCTGAACAGGCGGCACGGCTGCAGGCCGAGGGACACGACGTCGTCAAGCTGGATACGGGCGATCCTTTTCGATTCGGTTTCGAGCCACCGGCCGGGCTGATTCACGAGATCGTTGACACGCTGCCGGCCTCGGCCGGCTATGTCACCGCCAAAGGGCTGCCGTCAGCGCGGAATGCCGTGGCGCGGTACTACCTGTCGCGGCGCGTCCCGGGTATTGACGTCGAGGATGTTTTCCTCGGCAATGGCGCCTCGGAACTGATCGTGATGGCGATGACCGCACTGCTGGAATACGGTGACGAAGTCCTCGTTCCCGCTCCGGACTTCCCGCTGTGGACTGCTTCGGTCCAGCTCAACGGCGGGCGTGCGGTTCACTACCGGTGCGACGAGTCCTCGGACTGGTATCCCGACGTCGCCGATATCGCAGCGAAGGTCACTGCACGCACCCGCGCCATCGTGATCATCAACCCCAACAACCCAACTGGCGCCGTTTACCCGCCTGAAGTGCTCACCGACATCCTGGAGGTTGCGCGTGCGCACAACCTCATCGTCTGTTCCGACGAGATCTACGACAGGATCCTCTACGACGGCGTCACCCACACTTCGACGGCCTCGCTGGCACCGGATCTGCTCTGCCTGACCTTCAACGGTCTGTCCAAGGCGTACCGCTGCGCCGGGTTTCGGGCCGGCTGGCTTGCGGTATCCGGACCGACCGACCACGCCGAGAGCTACCTTGCGGGCCTGACGGTTCTGGCCGGGATGCGGCGGTGTGCAAACGTGCCCGCTCAGCAGGCGATTCGGATCGCGCTTGAGCGCGATCGGTCCATTGACGACCTCACCCTGCCGGGCGGCAGGCTTCGAGAGCAGCGCGATCGTGCGTGGGCGGCACTGAACGCGATTCCGGGCGTCTCGTGCGTCAAGCCGAAGGGGGCGATGTATGCCTTCCCGAGAATCGACCCCAACGTGTACCCCATTCGAGACGACGAACAATTCGTCCTCGACCTGTTGCTGCAAGAGAAGATCCACATCGTCCAGGGGACCGGTTTGAATTGGCCTGCGCCCGACCATGTGCGGATCGTGATGCTGCCTCATGCGGACGAACTCGAGGCCACCATCGAAAGAATCGGGCACTTCCTGGCGACCTATCGCCAGTGATTCGTCGAGACCGCGCACACGTATCGACGGCTCCCGGCACTAGCGCCGGGCGATCACGTCCAACAGGATCTCGCGGCTGGGCTTGGTGGCAATACCCCGGGTAACGGCGCGTGGCGGCTTCCTGCGCCGCTCACGCGCCGGCGCTCGCAGTTCGACGGTGTTCATGACGGTGCCGATCGCCACGGCCAACTCGGTTTGCGCAAAGGCTGCGCCGATGCAGCGACGGTGTCCACCGCCGAATGGTGCGTACTGGAACGGAGACGGCCTCCCGTTGAGGAATCGTTCCGGATCGAAGGATTCGGGATTCCGCCACGCATCTGGGTTGAAATGCAGTGCAGGCAAAGCGATTCCGACAATATCACCAGCCGAGCAGGCAACGCCGGCGACGGTGAGTGGCCCGGTGAGCCGGCGCAGCACGATGGGCACCGTCGGATGCATGCGCAGTGTCTCCTGTATCACCGCGCCGAGATAGGGCAGAGCGGCGATCTCTTGCGGCGTGGCGGCATGCGCCAGCTCCCCGACAAGCCGAGAGCGGATGTCTTCGTCGCGGTGGATGTGATACAGCGCCCACGCCAGCGACGTCGAGCTGGTTTCGTGCCCCGCGGCGAGCATCGTCCGCAGTTGGTCACGGAGCGCGTCATCGCCGAGGGTGTTGCCGTCTTCGTCGGTCGCCGTGAGGATCAGCTCCATCACATCGCCACCGCGCTGTCCGCTGTGTTCGTCTCCGGCCCTTCGCTGTTCGATCTGCTCGGACAACAGGCGGTCGAGTTGCGCGCGGAATCCGACCAACCGCGCCCATGGCCCCCGCCCGGCCACCTCCCGGCGCAGCCAGGGCACCAGCATCAACGGCGCGCTGCCGGAACGCATCAGTTCCCTGGTCACCCGGGCATACTCCGCGCGACGGGCACGGTCCGTCACACCGAACACCACTCGAATCACCACGTCCAGCGTGATGGCCTGGGCCGCATCGCGAACCACCAGCTGATCGCCCGGTCGCAGGGTCGCGATCTCATCATTCGTGGCGTCGGCGATCACATCGACGTAGCTGCGCATCCGCTCGCCGCCGAATGCGGGCATCAGGATGCTGCGGGTGCGCCGATGGACCTCGCCGGAAAGCAGGATCAGCGAGTTCTGCCCGACGACGGGTTCGATCGGATTGGGCAGCGGCGCACGGCACAGCGCCGCCGGTGCGGTCAATATGTCGCGGGCCCCGTCGACCGTCGAGACGAACAGCGCCTCGCCGAGACCCGGCAGTTTCAGCAAGAACGGTTCGGCGTCGGAGGCATGCCGCCGGAAGAATCCCTCCGGGTCGATGCCGGCCCAGGCCGCGCGCGCCACCGCCGACGCCGCAGACCACCCCACCGACCCGGTCATGCTGTTCACGACGTCGAGGGGTCGGGTCGCCGGCGCTGCGCGACGACCATCTGATTGCGTCCCAGTCGATCGAACTCGACGGTGATGGCCGGATCGGCATGGGCGGCCAGCGCCCGGAATCCCGAGGGGCTGTAGGTGCGCAGGGAGCTGATCAGCCCGTCATGGGCAAAGGGCAACACGGGCACGAACGGGAGAAACGCCGCCAGTCGGATCAGGTGCAGCGCAGCGGGCGGCCGGCGCAGGTCGAAGACGAGTAGCTTGTTCGCCGCGCGGGTTCCTTCGGCCAGCACCCGGGAGGCCGGGTCCGGCGACAGGTGATGAAACGACAGGGCGAACAGCGCCAGGTCGTAGGAGCGATCGGGCGCGTCGATGTCGGTGGCGTCCATGCGGCGCACGACGACGCGCGGATGGCTGCCCAGGTCACCGGAGGCGATGTTCGACACCGAGATCGGGTCGATGTCGGTCACCGTGATCCGGGCGGTAGGATGCATTTCCAGCAGCTTGCGGGACAATCCACCGTGGCCCGCACCCAATTCCAGGATCCTGGGGTCGGAGATGTCGGCAATGAGCTTGCACGCTCGCGCCGCGAAGTGAGCGTGATCCCGCAACACCCGGCCCATCAAGTCGAGTGAACCGATCACCTGTCGCTTGGTGCGGTCGTCGACGTCGTCGCGGTCCAGGTACTCCGGCCGATCGGTGCGCAGCCGCCGGTCCAGCCACGAGGCGTCGAACCCGCCGCGGGGCATGGTCTCGATGTCCATCTGAATCTCCGATCATGGAACCTCGTCCGGTCAGAGGTCGGCCGTCTCTCCGGCTTTCGCCTCGACCACACTGAGCGGTGAAGCGGTCGGCACCACCCGCGTCATCCGGAATCCGGCCTGGCTGAGCAGCTCTCGGTACTCCTCCGCGGTACGTTCACGGGAGCCCAGGTTCAGCAGCATCTCCAGATCCACCCAGTTTCCGGGGCAATCGCGGCTGCGTTCACGCAGGACTATCTCGACCAGCAACACGGTGGCCTGGGGTCCGGCCGCAGTGCGAACATTGCGCAGGATCTGCACTGCCTTCTCATCGGTCCAGTCGTGGACGATGTTCTTGAGGAGGTAGGCGTCACCGCCGGCCGGGACGCTGTCGAAGAAGGACCCTTCCGCGATCCGCACCCGGTCGGCGACGTCGTACTCGTGCAACACACTCGAGGCGGTGGCGGCGACCCGCGGCAGATCGTAGAGGATGCCGCGGGTACCCGGCGCCGCAGCCAGGACGGCGGCCAGCATCGTGCCCTGCCCGCCACCGACGTCGACGATGGTGCGGTAGGCGGCGAAGTCGTAGCTGGCCACCACGGTCGCAGTGGTCATCTGGGCAAGACTGGCCATCGTCTGGTTGAAGAGTTCGGCGTGCTCCGGTATGTCGGCGAGGTAGTCGAAGCCTTCCTTGCCGCGCAGAGCAGGGACGATCGACTGACCGGTTTGGACCGAGTCCGCCAGCAGGGTCCAGCGTTCGCGCTGCTCCTGCGATCCCTGGAACAGCGCGGCCCCCTTCAGTGAGATCGGGGCGTCGGAACGCAGGGTTCGGGCAAGGGAATTCAGCGCGTAGCGACCGTCGCGACGACGACGGAAGACCCCCCGGCCGACCAACGCCCGCATCAGCCGCCGCAGGCCATCCGCGTCCGCGCCCACCCGGGCCGCCAACTCATCGAGCGCCAGCGGCCCGTCCGCGAGCGCATCGGCGATACCGAGTTGGACCGCCGCGGTGATCGCCTGCGCCGACCAGCCGGAAACGATCATCTCCATCATCGACATGGGCGCGGGTAACAGTCGTTGATGCAGCCGAAGCAGCTGGTAGCGCATCCACTCGACGGCGCGAGCCAGCCCGGGAGGTGGCGCCTTGCTGGGTTTGGGCATCCCCAACCTCACTTCACGCTAGATCTGGTTGGCGCATGGGGGGGCCTCGCGGATTCCGAACCGTTCATACAGGCGCACCAGCGATCCCGGTGCCCACCAGTTGAATCGGCCCATCAGGTGCATGAACGCCGGAACCAGCAGGGTGCGCACTAGGGTGGCATCGGCCAAGACGGCGAGCGTCAGGCCGACGCCCAGCATCCGCAGAAACGACACCTGCGCCGCGGACAGCGCCGCGAAGGAGATGGACATGATGAGCGCTGCCGCGGTGATCACCCGTGCGGTGCCGGCCAGCCCGAGCGCGACGCCTCTGTCGTTGTCCACCGGCGCCTGGTCGCTCGCCAGCCAGTATTCGCGGATGCGTGAGACCAGGAACACCTCATAGTCCATCGACAGCCCGAAGGCGATGCAGAACAGCAGCACCGGAATGCTGATCGCCAGCGTTCCGGTTGCCGTGGTACCCAGTGCCCCGAGGTTGCCGTCCTGGAAGATCCATACCAGCGCACCGAATGCGGCCGTCAACGATAAGACGTTGAGCAGCAAAGCCTTCAGCGGCACCACCACGCTGCCCGTCATCAAGAACAGCAAGACGAAGGTGATCACGGCGATGATCGACAGAACCAGCCCCAGCCGGGATGCGATGGCGCTGACGGTGTCCCTGTTCACCTGGGCGGTCCCGCCGATCAGCACCTGCCGGCCGGCCGGTCCCGGAACGGCTTGCAGCTGGTCGAGTTGCGTTTCGGACGCTTGGGAATACAGCGGTGCGGTGCTGATCACGGTGAAGAACGCGCTGCCGTTCGTGACCGCCGTCGCCGCCGACGGCGGCCCCGAGAGGCTACCGGCGACAAACGTGCCGCCGGGTGCGGAGACCGACGACACGTCGGGTACCCGCGACAGAGCAGCGACGTAGCCGTCGAGCTGTGCCGGACCGACTCCGTCGACGTCGGGTATCACGACCGTCAGGTTCTTGGCCAGGTCATCGGTGAACTGGGTGCGCAGCTGGTCGCCCACCACGTGCGGCGAGCTCGATCTCGGCAATACCCGGTCGTCGGGTACACCCCATTTGACACTTGCGAACGGAACACCGAGTGCCACCAACAGCGCCACGATCACCAGTCCGATCGGCACCGCCCTGCGCATCGCGAACATGGCCAGCCGGTACCAGGGACTCTCGTCGACCGGGCGCGGTGCCGCGACCGGCCGGCGCAGCAGCCGGCGCAGGTCCAACGAATCCAGGCGGTCGCCGAGCAGCACTATGGCCGCCGGTGTGACACCTATTGCAGCCAGCGACGCGAACGCGACCACCGCCACGCCCGCATACGCGAACGACTTCAGCGCGTAGATCGGGAACAGCACCATCGCCGACATCGACAGCGCGACCGTCATGGCGGAGAACAACACGGTCCGGCCGGCGGCAACCACCGTGCGCACCAGCGCCTCGTCTCGCGGCACACCGGCGGCACGCTCGTCACGGAACCGGCTCAGCAGCAACAGCGTGTAGTCGATGGCCAATGCCAGCCCCATCGCGACGGCGAGGTTGAGCGCAAAGATCGACACATCGGTGGCGAAGCTGATCAAGCGCAACACCGCCATCGAGCCGAAGATCGCGATACCGCCGACCGCCAATGGCAGCGCAGCCGCCACCAGGCCGCCGAAAACCCAGACCAACACCAGGAAGCTCAGCGGAATCGCGACGCCTTCCATGACCTTCAGATCTTTTTCGCTCTGCCGGGTGATCTGAAGTTTCATGGCCGCCTCGCCGCCGGCCCGCACCGTGACGCCGTCACGGTCGTGGACCACTTCGCCGATCAGCGCCTCGGCGTTCTTAGGCGCACCGTTGTCTCCTCCGGTGATACCGGCGACGATCACGCCGGTCTTGCCATCCTTGCTGATCAGTGGTGCGGCCGCGGGCGGCGGGGCGGTCCATGGCGAGGTCACTGTTGCCACGGCCGGCGACCGGGCAAGCGTCTGCACGATCTGGGTGCCCAACGTCCGCGCCTGGCCGCCGCTGACCCCGTCGGCGGAGCTGACGGTGATCAGCAGCGGCATGTCGCCCTGGGCGAAGGTGCGCGCCAGCATCGTCGTCGCCTGCGACGACTGCGCGCCGGGATCGGTCAGTCCGCCGGCGGAGAGCCTGCCGGCCACCGGGATGCCGAAAGCCGCCGTGGCGACCAGGACGAGCAACGCGATCGCAATCACGCGTCGCGGGGCACGAATGGCGAGCCGAGCGATACCCGCTAGCAGCGCTTGCTCCCGGGTGCCGGCGCCCCCTGGCTCAGCACCGACACCTTCTGTGGCGGCGACAGAGTGCCTGCCAGCCATTGAGCGCGGGCTTGAAGGCGACGCAGTTTTCCGCTGGAGGTCCGCGGCAACGTCCCCGATGCCAGCAGCTCCACATGGTCCACGGTGATGCCGGTGCGCTGCAGAACCCTTGCCGCCACATCGCTGGCCAAGCCGGGTGGGGCGTCGGAGGTGGTCTCGACAAGCATGGCCAGCGCCTCGCCCTGGCTCTCGGCGGGGATGTAGCCCACGGCCACCGCACATCCGGTGCGCACCCCGGGCAGCCCGCCCAGCGCAGCCTCGAAATCCTGTGGCGCGTGGTTGGCGCCGCGGATGATCACGGTCTCCTTGCTGCGTCCGCATACGAAAAGCTCACCGTCATGCAGGAATCCGAGATCTCCGGTGTCCAGCCAGCCGTCGTGCAGTACCTGCTCGGTAAGGTCGGTGCGGCCGAGATAGCCGGCCATCACGTTCGGTCCCCGAACGACGATGCGCCCGACCCGGCCGGCCGGCAGCGGCCCTGAATCGTCGTCGCGGATCTCGACCTCGACCCCTGCCAGCGGACGACCCGTGCTCACCAGCTCCTTGTCGCCGGGCTCGACGACGCCCGCCGAAGCGAGGCTTTCGGCCCGGGCGCCAACGGTCTTGAAGGTGCTTTTGGCCGGTTTGAACGTCACCGCCACCGACGCCTCGGCCAGCCCGTAGCAGGGCGTCAACGCCGAAGCAGCGAATCCCCAGCGCCCGAACCGGTCGCTGAATCGGCGCGCAACCTCGGCGCTGATCGTCTCGGCACCGTTGAGACACAGCCGCCAGGAACTCAGATCCACGCCGGTGAGTTCGTCATCGCGAATCCGATCGAGACACAGGCCGAACGCGAAGTTGGGTGCCGCCGTGACGGTTCCGCGATGCCGTGAGATGGCACGCAGCCAGGCCGCCGGAACGGCGAGGAACAGCTCGGGGGGAAGCAGCACCAATGGGCGGGAAAGATAGAACGCCGTCAACAGGTTTCCGATCAATCCCATGTCGTGATACAGCGGCAGCCAGGTGACGCCCACCGGATCAGGCATTCCCCCACCGGCGAAGTAATCCGCGATCGCGGCGATGTTGTACAGCAGATTCCCGTGGGTCAGGGCGACCGGTTTGGGATCGTGGGTTGTGCCCGAGGAGAACTGGATCATCGCGACGTCATCGGCGACGGTCCTGGTTTCCGGGTTGATCTCATGCCCGCCCACGCGGGTGCACCCCGAGGGGGTCACACAGCCAAGCCGGGTGGCAGCGTCCGCAGCGGCGACCCCGAGGATCGGATGGATTCGTTCGTCGGTGACCACCAGGGCCACCTGAACCGCCCGCAGCATCGCCGCGGTGCCACGGTGGTACTCGTCGAGCTTCCCCAGCCGTACCGGTGGATACAGCGGCACCGGGATCGCGCCCGCGAGCAGCACGCCGAAGAAGCAGGCCACGAATTCCGGGCCGGTCGGCAGGACCAGCGCGACGCGGTCGCCGGCTGCGACCCCGGCATCGCGCAGGCCGGCCGCGAACGCCCGTGCGTCCCGCCGGATATCAGCCATCGGGATCTGCCGGTCCTTCTCGTCGCGACCGACGAAGAACAGGCTCTGGCCGCTTTGCGCTGCGGCATCGAGCATCTCGTGAAGCGTCTCGAACCTGGGCCGGACCGCGGGGGGGCCTTTCACGACCGCTCCCGGATGCGGCGGGCGACCAGCTGCGCCAGGTCGCCGACGGTGCGCAGGTCATCGCCGTCCTCGGCGTCCAGTTCGATGTCGTATCGCGCTTCGATCCGAAAGACGAGCGACAGCACCTTGGCCGAATCCATTCCGGCGTCCTGCAGGGCCGAGTCGGGGCCGAGGGCCACCGCGTCGGATTCGGCTTTGATCAGTTCGATGATCTCTTGGGCCACCGCGGCCGATGTCGCCGACTGCCCGCTCGGCAGGGTCATATCCGCGTCATTTCCGTGTCGCGCCCCACTGGACGGCGGCGGCCGCCGCGAAATCGCCGGCGTGCGCGAATCCGGCCATCATCACGATGTCGCCGGCACCGATCTGGCCGTCGATGATGGCCGCCTCGAAGTTGAGCGGTATGGCAACGGCGAAAAGGTTGCCACATTCGCCGAACGTGTCGCGGTGGCGCTCAGGGGAGATTCCCAGTGCCTCGTTCCAGTTGCGCAGCAACAGCCGATTGGGCTGATTGGTGACGAGCAGGTCGAGGTCGTTCGGCTTCACCCCGATGCGGTCGCACACCGTGCGCACCACCGCGGGCACCTGCCGGTTGCCGCGGGCGAGCACCTTGATGATCTTGCCCTCGTTGAATCCGACATAGCCTTCCCCCGGACCGGCCTCCCACCACCGCCGCGGCGGATCGGCGGCCAGGGTCATGTCGGTGGCGTTCTGTCCGTAGTAGCGGCACTCGATGTCGAGCACCGGCGACGCGTCCGACAGCGCAACCAGGCCCACCGCTGCACCGTCGCCGGGAACCGACGCCTGGGCCAGCTTGCGAACCTGCTCCTGCTCGAAGATCTTGCCGGCGGCGTTCTGCGCAACCGCGATCAATGCGGTGCGCCCGCCGCCGCCGGCCAGTAGCCGGCCCGCCAGCTTGAGCATCAACACGAATGCCGCGCAACCGCCGTTGTGTACGTCGACGATCAACTCGGGGCTGATACCGAGCCGGTGCGCGACCTCGCCGCCGGCGCCGAGGATTGGCAGGTCGGGCAGCTGGGAATGGGTCAGCAGCACGTCGACGTCCGCCAACACCTCGGGCCCGTGGCGGGCGGTCAGTGCCGCGACGGCCCGCTCGATCATGTCGACGTTGGACTCGTCATCCGCCGCGTGGTGGCGATAGTCGGGTGCTCGGAACATGGGGTTGTCGCGCAGATCGTCGCTGTCCGCATAGCGGGTGTACCACTGCGCGGAAACCCGGTTCTCGGGCAGATAGGTGGCTACGTCGATCAGGCTGACCGCTGGTTGCGTCGTGGTCCTACTCATCAGATGCCGCTCAGCTCCTTCCGGTCAGGTTCGCCGAGCCTCGCATCCAGTCCGGGGTGACGGGCAGCCCGTTGTGGTGGCGATATTCGGCAATCGCCTTGAGGTTCTTCAATTCCAGCAGATGCCCGGGGCCGAACATGTCCCAGAAGTCACCGACCCAGACCGGGCGGTCCGGGGGGGCGGTTTCGGGGTATGGGTTGTTGTCATAGAACGGGTGGTGGCAGTTGGTCCACAACACCACCGATCCGGGCTTGTCGAACACCAGCTGCGCGTCGACAACCCGCATCAGATAGATCATCCACAGGTGCCGTCCCTGGTCCCAGGCGCAGTGGTAGTCGACGGTGCGGGCCTCGCGGTTGGCGACGGTGCGGGTGTAGATCTCGGTTTCGCTGCCCAGGCGGTCATAGGCCAGCCACAGCCCTTGCTCGTCGGTGGGGGTGAACCCGCGCAGGCTGTACGTCCACTCCTCCAGGCAACGGGTATCGGACAGATAGTCGAACAGCTCATCGGGAGGGCAGTCGATGAATTCGTTGACGGTGCAGAATTCGCCGAACACCTCGTCATGCGGGTAGACCGCGTGGATCATCTCCATGATGACCGGGGTGGCCTTCTCCCGGGGCGACGTCTCGATGCGGGTGAGTCCCGGAATCGGATCGGCACCGCCGCGGTGGGCGGCGATGTCCTCGAGTGCGGGCAAGGTCATCGGCTTTCCTTCAGTGTGGTCGAACATTCTTCGATGTCAGTACTTTTGGTACGTGCTTGACCCAGAAACGGTGCGAAGGGCGGGATTTCGTCTGCCGAGCACTCGACGGACACCACCGAGGGTCCCTCGACGTCCAGCGCGGCCTTGATCGCCACCCCCAGCTCGCCGATATCGGTGACATCCGCTGAAGGCAGCGTGGGAAACATCGCGGCCAGTCCGGCCCCGAGCCGGCTGGGGCCGAACCGGTTGTAGCTGTAGCGGTCGCCGTAGAACAGCTGTTCCCGGGTCACGCACATCGCATGCGCGTGGTTGTCGAACAGCACGAATGTCACCGGAAGCCGGTAGTGCAGTGCGGTGTGGATCTCCATGCCGTGCATGAAGAAAGCTCCGTCTCCGGCGATGACCACCGTGCGGCGCTGCGCCTTCGGGCTCATCGCACCGGGGCTTGTCGCGCGGGCGAACGCCACCCCGATCCCGGCGCCGAAGCTGTATCCCATGCCGCCCATTCCGAGGGCCACCAGGAAGCGGCCGTCGCGGCGTGCCGGTAGCCAGTGGATCGCGGCTGCTCCGATATTGCCCGCGTCGACGACGATATCGGTGCCCCGCGGCAGCACCGCATCCAGCGCGAGCATCGCGTCCCGGTATCGCACACCCTGCCCCACATGCGGCGGGGGCGCCAACTCGGCGCACGCACCCCGATCGGAGGTTCGCTCACGATTCGGGTGAGCACTCTCGTCCAAGGCCGCGGTCAGCAGCGTCAGCGAGGCGCGCAGATCGTCGCTGTCCACATGCGTGCACGGCAGATACGGCTCGGCCGAGCCGATCGAGGCGGTCGGCATCGATCCCAGCGTTTCATCCAGGCCGCTGCGTGCGAACATCGGCAGCCGGGTGCCCACCAACAAGCACACCGCACTCTCGGCCAGCACGGCGCTCACCGCAGGATGACCCATCACCCCGGTCACGCCCGCTGCCGGCGACCCCGCGGCCACGACGACATCCTTGGCTTCGGGATCCGTGGCCACTCTGGCCTGCAGCATGACTCGCAACTGCTCCAACTCGGCACGGGCGTCGTCGCGGGCAACCTGATCGCCGGCGATGATCATCACCGGTCCTCCAGCCCCCCGCAGCAGCTGGACCACCGGAGCGAGATCCTCGACACGATGGCCCGCCGCTTTGCCGGCGCCCCGCGTGCCCTCGCCCTTCGCGATGATATCCACCGCGCCCTGCTGAACGACGCCCTGCTGAATATCCTTGGGCAGCAACAAGACCGCTGGCCCACCGAGGCTCGTCGCAGCCGAGAGCGCCCGGGGCAGTGCGGCCACGATGTCGGCCGGAGTCAGCACCCGCCGGCACCAGACGGACACCGCCGAGAACAACGCATCCCCGTCCAGTGCGCCGTTGGCTCCGCTGGTGTCCTGAAACGCCCCGCGGCCGTCCCCCGTCGTCGGTGGCTGCCCGATCAGCGCCAGCACCGGCACCCGGCTGGCCAACGACTCCCCCAATCCCGGGATCGTGTTGAGGGCCCCGCCCCCGGATGTCGCGGCGACAACACCGACACCGGCACCACTGCGGCTGTAGGCATCCGCCATCGCCGCGGCCGAGAACTCGTGCTTGGCCACCACCGCGGTGATATCCGGGCAGGAATGCGCAGCGTCGTAGAGATCCTCGATATTGGCCCCGTCGACGCCGAACACATGACCGACGCCATGACGAGCGAGGTGTCCGACGATGTAGTCGACTACCCGCAAAGGCCCATTCCCCGAGCCGTTGAGCTCAGGGCTAACCGGCATAAAGTTCGAGCGCGGTCGCCCCCGACGCGTACCCAGAAACAACGTTTGCCATGTCCCCTGCCCAGTCTCCTGCCTTGAAACGAAACCCTAGGGCAGCCCCACGCGTTTTGGCGAGGCTTTGGCGATCTGACAGGAAAGGGGGGGCTGGTCAATCAGCTATGGACTCCGACACCACACGCCGGAGATGGCGCCGAGCCGATGCCCCTATCCCGAGGCCAGGTGGGTTCAGTCGTCTCCGGCGGCCACCAGCGAGCGGAAACGCACGCCGGGGTTGTCCTCCTGGAAACCTTGCAGCCGCCACTTCGTGGTGAACAGCGTCAGCATGACGCCGTCGGTTCGGGTGAGGACTTCCATCGACACCTGCTTGTCCACAAACGGTGCGTCAGCGGGATCGACGGCGCGGGCCACGGTGTAGGGCAACGGTTCGAGGGCGATCGGCGCGTTGAACTCCGTCGCCATCCGATGGCTGGCCACCTCGAACTGCATCGGTCCCACCGCGGCCAGCACGGGTGCCTGGTCGCCGCGTCGGTCCGACCGCAGAACCTGGACCACGCCTTCCTGTTCCAGTTGCTCGATGCCGCGCCGGAACTGCTTGTGTTTACTCGGGTCGGCGCCCCGGGCGACGGCGAAATGCTCGGGGGAAAAGCTCGGTATCGGCGGGAACCGCACCGCAACGTCGCGGAAAAGCGTGTCTCCGGGCCGTAGTGCTGCCGCGTTGGCCAGACCGATCACATCTCCGGGCCACGCGCTGTCCAGTGTCGAGCGTTGTTGCCCGAACACCGACTGGGCGTACTTGGTCACGAACGGCTTGCCGGTGGCGGCATGGGTGAGGACGTCCCCGCGCTCGAAGGTGCCCGAGCAGACCCGGGCGTAGGCGATGCGATCGCGGTGGGCGGAGTCCATCCCGGCCTGCACTTTGAAGACGAACGCGCTGAAAGCCGAGTCGATCGGGCGCACATTGCCGTCGACGTCGACTTGTCCGCCGGGCGCAGGGGCGAGCCGCACCAGAGTGTCCAGAAGCTGGTTCACCCCGAAGTTCAGCGCGGCCGAGGTGAACAGAACGGGTGTCGTGTCGCCGCGGAGGAACCCGTCCTGGTCGTGGTCACCGCCGTCGGCGGAGAGCAGTTCGCACTCTTCGACCGCGTTGTCCCAGTCGATGCCGGCGGCATCGTGGGCACGCGCCGGCGAGATGTGCTCCTCGGGTGCCGCGGTGGCCCCACCTGCCGTGCGGGTGAACCGAATGAAGTTGCCGCTGCGACGGTCCAGGACCCCCTTGAAGTCTCCGGCGATTCCCACCGGCCACGTCAACGGGGTGGGTTTGAGCCCGATGCGCTCATGGATCTCGTCGAGGAGCTCCAGTGCATGGCGGCCGGGGCGATCCCACTTGTTGATCACGGTGAGGATCGGGATGCGGCGATGACGGCACACCTGAAACAGCTTGAGGGTCTGCGGTTCCAGGCCCTTGGCCGCGTCGATCAGCATGACCGCGCAGTCGACCGCGCTGAGCACCCGATAGGTGTCCTCGGAGAAATCGGCGTGCCCCGGGGTGTCGAGCAGGTTGATGACGCAGTCCTGCCCGTCGGGTGAGCGGTAGGGGAACTGCAGGGCCGTGGACGTGATGGAGATGCCCCTGGCCTTCTCCATCTCCATCCAGTCCGACACCGTGGCGCGCCGTCCGGCTTTGCCGTGGATGGCGCCGGCCTCGGTGATCGCCCTGGCGTGCAGGACCAGCGCCTCGGTCAGTGTCGACTTGCCGGCGTCGGGATGGCTGATCACGGCGAAGGTCCGTCGGTGGCCAGCCTCCGCCGTAAGACGCTTTTCCGCAGCTGTCCCGGTGGGGGCCGTCCGGGTATCCAGGTCGTGATCGCTCATCGCGCTGTCGATGGTATTTGCCGGGTACGGAAAACCTCTAATCGCGTCGGCCCGGAACTTGTCGGTGCCTTCCCGCACCCTGGGTGCAACCACTACAGAAAGGTGCGCCCATGTGCTGGAAGTGCGATCACCCCGACGCCACCACGAGGACTACCTGGACGAGTTGCGGACGACGATCAGCGACCACGGCTGGGCGGTGCAGTACGTCGAGAGCGAGAATCGGCCGTTCGCGTACACGGTCGGATTGCACGATCACGGCCTGCCCGAATTGCTGATCACCGGGTTGTCACCCGACATCGCAGCGCGGGTGCTGAACTCCATCGCCCACATGACCGTCGACGACGGCACCACCCTGGCGCCGGCCATGCACATCGACTACCAGGACAGGTTCCTCATCGAGGTCGTCGAGGTCGAGCATCCCGATGTGCACTTGAAGTTCGCGGTGCGGATCTTCGGCCCGCGGGTTCGCGCCGTTCAACTCGTCTGGGCCGACGACCGCGGCCGGTGGCCCTGGGATGCCGGGTGGGGGCACGGCCGACGGCGGCAACCGGTGCTCGGCGTGCGGACGGAACTCAATTGAACTCCGCTACAAGGGGATTATCGTCGTTCGGGACTTCCACGCAGCCGGCAACTCGGCGCACACCTTTTCCGGACGGTGGTCACGGGTGAAACGCGGACGTCACAGGGCGGCCTCAGCCGGCGTGCGTGTCCTGCCGATCGGGATCGCGATCGATCGGGGCGGGGCCCGCCGGTGGCAGGCCGCTGCGAGCCTCGCCCACGCCATCAGCTCGACTGATGTTCCCGACCGCATAGGAGACGGTATTTTATTTAGATAGTCTAACTTGGTAGCCTTCGAACGGTTCTGGTCGAACAAATCGTGGCCAGAGACGTTTGCATCGTTTGCGCAATCGGTAATGAATTGCTGAATCTTGGTCTCAGCGGGCCCGGTGCCGCCCATGACGAGGGCAGTCGCCGCCGGCACCACCGATGTCATCGTCGCCGAGAGAGCAAACAAAACCGCGGCGTACCGTGGCTGCCGACCGCTACTCTGTGCGGTTCATTCAGGTCGGCAAATGGCAGCGTGATCTGGTGTCGCTCTGGCGATTTCGATGTGGCAGGGTTCACTGTGGAATCGGATAGCCGTGGCCTTCATCAATGTGAAGCGGACTCACCTAGGGTGGGAATGACCTGGGGCAACGTGAACGTGCTCAGGATGCCGGGCGAGGCCTCACAGACATAGGGCACCGCGTTCACGGGACGATTCACATTACCGTTGGCGCTGCGCGCCCGCGCCTCCTCGGTCGGCCACGCGAATCGGAGGGTGACGTCAAGCGGTACGTCACCTTCGACTGTGACGCGCCAACCTTGCCGCGGAAACGGGATGTCCCACGCCGGCTCGAGGTCGGTGGTGATCCACCAGGTCGGGACCATTTGCAGCAGGGGTCTCCCGTCCCGTGGGTCCAAGGCCACACAACTCCCCGGCGTCGCGGCCGGCCTTCGTATCCGAGTACACCTTCACGCCGACCAGGTCGAAATCCGGGTGCTCGATCAGGGCTTGCAGCGCAACCTTTCCACTGAAACCCGTACCCCACTGCGCCATGCGGTAGCGCTTCGCGGCCATCTGCAACCTCCCTTCATCTGATTCCGTAAGCATCCATCCTGGCGTCCGGCACGACAAGGGACAAGGTCACATCCGCATTCTGGCCGCGCTTGCGATGATGCCGGCCGAGATGCGGCTGATCCTGATGGTCGGCTCGGTAAGACCAGCCAGGGTGAAGCAGCCCGCCGACAAGGACAGCCATGAGCGGGACCGGCGTCGCGGTTTGGAAATTCCGAGGTGGGACCCCAGCGTGACCAAGGCCGTGGTGGGGCTGCTCCGGCCGCTCGTCAAGCGGTATCACCGCTCCGAGGTTGCATGGCCTTGGGAACATCCTGCCCAGCAGGTTGTCCTATCGTGTCGAATCACTCCGGCGGCGAATTCCCCATGGACTGACCGGTGTTCGTCGTCGACTACTACGACAGGTTCGGACACGAGCGGCCCATCCACTCCCTCGCTCATGACGCCATATTCCACGATCCGCAAGCTGAGTTGTTGCTGCACCTTGGCATCGTCCACGCGACACCTGACAACGCTGCCAAGGCGTTGACGGCGGGCCACCCGGTGCTGGTCTTTGCGGGTGGTGACTACGACGTCTATCGGCCGACGCTGTCTGAAAACGTCATCGATTTCGGCAAAATACTGGATACGCCCACACGACCGTTGATGCCGGTGTTCCGATTGTTCCGATGGTGTCCATTGGCAGCCAGGAGAACGAGACCTACCTGTCTCGCGGCACCCGGTTCTTGCGTGCACTTCGGCTGAAGAATCGGTGGCACGAGGTGACTCGAACCGATGTCATGCCGATCACGCTCGGTTTTCGTTTGGGCCTAGCCTTCGTCGCGTCGGTCAACATCCCGTTGCCGACTAGGATAGTCGCCCATGCGCTTGAACCGATCGACATCGCTGCGGAGTTCGGTGAAGGCCCCGACGTTTGATGAAATCGACGCGCATGTGCGTCACGTTATGCACAGGGGGCTCGATGGTCTTGCTGCCAACCGCCGCTTCCCGATACTTGGCTGGGGGTCACTATGGACGCCAAAGCAACTCGCCCGCCTCGCTGACTCTGGTAAGGGCGGGTTGAGGCTATGACAAACGCTGAGTGCAGGACATCGGTCGGCGTGATCGGGTTGGGTTTGATCGGCACCGCCCTCACGCACCGGCTTATCGCAACCGGTGATGCGCCGTTCGTGTTCGACGTGAAGCCCGAAGCGGTCAAGAGTGCAGTCGCAGCCGGCGCGATTGCGACCGGCTCCTCCGCCGAGCTCGCGGAACGCTGCGATGTCGTCCTCGTCTGCGTGCAAACCGACGATCAGTGCGTCGCGGCAGTCCGGGGAGAAGGTGCAGCGCTCGAAGGCGCCGCACCGGGCACCTGCATCGCCGTGCTCTCGACGGTGTCGCCGTCGACTATCGAAAGCCTCGCCACGACGGCCGCCGAACGTGGCGTGCCTCTGGTCGATACTCCGGTCGCCGGTCGCGGCATGTTCAGCGTGGAGGAAGGCACGATGTCGGTGATGGTGGGCGATGACGGTGAGCTGGTGAGTCGGCTTGAGCCCACACTGCGCCGCTTCGCTTCCAAGGTGGTGGCGGCGGGCGGGGTCGGCAGTGGCGCCGCCCTAAAGCTCGCACACAACATCGTCGTCTACGCGGGCTTCGCCGCCATGATGGAGGCAGTCGAGCTCGCCCGGGCTGCGGGAGTGCGCGACGGGCTCGTCGAGGAGGTCGCCCAGGCAAGCGGTGCGCTCTCCGAACTGAGCGCGTTCACGCTGCCCTTCTACAAGCACTTCCGCGACGACCCGCACAATGCCGACGAGGACGAGAGCCTCCGAGTCGCGGCGGCGCTGCTTGAGAAAGACCTGGCCGATGCGGTTGCTCTGGCGGCCGCGCGCGACGTTGACGTGCCGGTTGCACGCCTGCTCTCGCACTTCGGGGATGCGATCTTCCAGGTGAAACGCTGACACGCTTGCGTTGTCACCGGGGGTGGGCGAGTTCCCCTGGCGGGTGAGGTGCCCCGCCGGCGTATGAACCAGGCTGTTCACGAGCGCCTGTGCGTCGACGACGACGAGATCGCCGATGCTCAGCTCTTCGACCTGTTCGAACGGCTCCTCGCAGCTGATCTTCCAACCCAACTCCAAGCCGAGGAAACCGCCTGGTCAATCAATCGGAATGTGGCGCGGAACGCTATCGTCAAAGGTACGGTGGTTCAGACGAACTTCCACCGCGGGCAATCTTGGGAAGTTCACCCCACTGCCAAGACACAGAGCCAGGGCATCTGCACGCCCGAATTCCCCACCGCCACCAACCCCGCTCTGTCGCAGCCGGATTAAACACCCGAATTCATCGACTATCGATCAAAAAGGCTTCAACAACGAGCCGGTTCTTCTCGTCAGACTCAAGCAGCTGATCCAAGACTGTTTGATATTCGCACACACTGCCTCGACCCTGGGGTGACTCATTCAATAGAGTGATTCAGTCACAAAGACGGCAGCCCGTCTGTACGGTGTCCACATGCCTGAGCGGTCCAACGCTCGTGCTGCGCCGCAAGACCTGTGGCCGCAGCGGTCGCACGCCGCCGGGCATACACCGCGCACATTCGCTGCCCTTATGAGGCGTTGCGCCTCTCTGTGTGTCCGCCGGGTCCGGCGCATACGTTCTGCCCACAAACGATTAGACGACCGGGTTCCTGCCCGGCCCGCGGATTCCCAACACGAGCCCGCTGCTCTCCAGGCCCCATACCCCGCCTTGCACAGGAAGGAAGCACATGGTCACCGTGGACAATCTGCTTGCCGGTAGCGCCACCGTCGAAGAATCGGCGGACGCTCTGCTCAATGACCCGCTGACGTTCTTCGACATGTCCCTCACGAAGATGCAATCCGTGCCCCGGGACCTCCTGACCGAGGTTCAGACCGCAGCCCTGTCCAAGCGGTTCGAGCAACAGAAAGACCGCATTCCGACGTTGTCGAAATTGGCGCAACGGCAGGGAATAACGGAAGTTTCGGAGATCGACGACGTTATTCCGTTGATGTTCGAGCACACGATGTACAAGTCCTACCCCACCTACCTGCTCGAAATGGGCCAGTTCGACAAGCTGACGACCTGGCTGAACCGGCTCACGCCGCACGACCTGAGCGGGGTGGATGCCTCTGGGTGTGAGTCCATCGACTCCTGGCTCGACCTGCTCAGCTCCGAAACCGAGCTCGACCCGATCACCTCGTCGGGAACCACCGGCACGATGTCCTTCACCCCCCGCGACCGCAGCGACTGGCGCACGTTCATTCTGGGCGGTTTCCGCGTTCAGCTGCTGCAGCGGTTCGGCGAACCACCCAGCGACGCCGATCTGAACGAGCCGATCCATGTCTGCTGGCCCAGCCACCCCGACGGCCACACCCCCTTCTTCCGGGCACCCCACTACTTCCGCGAGTACATGGCGTTGGACAGCGACGAACACTTCCACCCGATGTTCGATACCCGCGGAGACACCGATGTGATGTTCCTGGCCGCCCGGCTTCGCGCCGCCCAGGCGCGCGGAAACAGTCAGGTCGACGTGCCACAACGACTGCTCGACCGGCGCGAGGAACTGGCCACCATGGAGGCCGAACGGCCGGCCCGGGCGGAGGCCTGGGCGGACATCCTGGTCTCGAAGCTCAGGGGCAAGCGCGCCTTCCTGATGTCCCCGGCTCAACTCATCTACGACGTCGCGAATTCGGCTCAGTCCGCCGGAAAGAAGTGTGACTTCGCGGAGGACTCCTACATCTCGGTGGGGCTTGGCGGCAAAGGATTCGACATGCCCGACGGATGGGAAAAAGTCGTCGAGGACTTCCTGAACTTCGGCCGTGAGTTCGGGTATTTCTACGGCTTCTCTGAGCAAACCGGAGTCAGCGTCAGGTGCGAGCATGGCCGCTGCCATCTGCCGCCCTGGCTGATTCCCCTCATCCTCGACCCGGAGACCAGCGAGCTACTGCCCCGGACCGGCAAGCACGTAGGCCGGGCGGCTTTCTTCGACCTGGCGATCAACGGTGTCTGGGGTGGTCTCATCACCGGCGACAAGGTGGAGATCGACTGGGGCGGCTGCCCATGTGGCCGAACCACCGTTCATATCTCCGATGACATCAAGCGCTTCAGCGTGGAGCAGGGCGGGACCGACAAGATCTCCTGCACCGCGACACCCGAAGCCCACGACGACGCCATGGACTTTCTCACCAGCTTCTGAGAACTGAGGGACACAGCATGAACAACCCCATCGCACGCACGGTCATCCGGGGTGAGGTCATCGACTCGGACCTGATGGAATACCCCGGCCGCGCTGGGGGCGTGACCTTCATGGCACCCGACCCCAGGAAATTCGTCGACCGGCTGCCGCTCGCCTCGCCCGGCCTGATGGCCGATCTCTACCAACTCGGTTTCGAAGATATCCTCGATTACCTGGAGGAGTTGGGCAAAAGACTCGACATCAATAGCAACGAGCACATGCAGGAGGCGCGTGAGCTGACCTATGACGTCGCACCGGTGCCGCGCGCGCTCGTCGACCTCGGCTACAGCGGATTCAGCTCGTTCTTTCAACGGGACAAGGTCCGGCAGATCGCCGAGAAGAGCGTCGGGATCGACCACATCGAGGGCTGGGTCGAACACCAACTGATCGACGGTGTCCGCATCAAAGTCAGGGCCTTCGGCTCCCGCGGAGTGCACGTCGTGGCCGGCAACGGGCCCGGGTTGGGCATGCTGACGCTGCTGCGCAGCGCCATCTCGCGCAGCGACTGCATCATCAAGGCACCCTCCAACGATCCCTTCACCTCCGCGGCGCTGGGCATGACGATGTGCGAGATGGCACCCGACCACCCCATCACCAAGCATTTCGCCGTCGCCTACTGGCGGGGCGGCGATGCCGCTATCGAGGAGAAGCTTTACCAACCCCACAACGTCGAGAAGATCATCGCCTGGGGCGGATTCGCCGGTATCAAGCACGTCACGAAATACCTTCAGCCGGGCCTGGAACTGATCTCCCTGGACCCCAAGACCAGCATCAGCGTCGTCGGGCCCGAAGCACTCGACAACGACGAGGAGATGAAAGAGGCCGCGCGCCGCCTGGCCATCGACATCGGCGGAGCCAACCAGGCGGGCTGTTCGAGTTCGCGGGTGACCTACGTCCTGACGGGCTCCCACGAAGACGGCGTCGAGCGCGTTACCGAGCTCGCCCAACGCACCTACGATGCGATCATGGCACTGCCGAGCACCTTCAGCACAATGCCGAAGTCATATGACAAGGAGCTGAAGTCGCACGTGGACGCCTTGCGGCTCGATGACGAGTGGTACGAGGTGATCGGCGGCGAGCGCGGCGAAGGCGCGATGATTGTCTCGAAACTGCCCCGCAAGGTGGATTTCGCCGCCTACCTTGCGGACCGGACCGCGAACTTGGTGCCGGTCGAGTCGATCGAGGACATCCTCATCGGCATCGATGCCTACACGCAGACGATCGGAGTCTGGCCGGAGAGCCTCAAAGCGGAGTTGCAGGACATCGTTCCCTTCTACGGAGCGCAGCGACTGGTGACGCTCGGAAACGCTCTCTACAGCGGTCCGCTGATCGGTCTGGCCCACGACGGCATCGAGCCGGTGCGGCGCATGTGCAAGTGGATCGCCAACGAGGTTTCGGAGGGGATCACCGATTCCTCGCCGCTGAGCTGAGGCCGGTTCTGCCGGCGCGACGCTGGCCGCACCGATCGTGCTGGCCGGACTGGTGGACGAATACCGGATCGTGGTCACGCCCGCCGCCGTGGGCGGCGGCACCCCGTTCTTCCCGACCCTGCCGTCATGGATCTCGCTGCGACTGTTGGAGAACCGCACCTTCCCGGGTGGCACGGTCCTGCTGCGCTACGCGGCGAGACACGACTGACCGGACATACACCGCCAGGTGAGCTGTGGATGCACTACGAGATACATGACTCGAGCGGCACCCCGCAGGGCCGGGCCACGCCGGGCGGGTGGCGATGAAGCGCGGAAGGGACGCAGCCGCAAAGCTGCCGAACAACCCCGAGACGGGGTGGCGCGCTGGCCGTCCCGCTCAGCCGGTCGACAGTTGCACCCCTTCCGTGACGACAGGGCCGCCGTCCGCGCGACGGTGAACGCCTCGCGCACCGGCTTATCGCAACGGGTGATGCGCCGTTCGTGTTCGACGTGAATCCCGAAGCGGTCAAGAGTGCAGTCGCAGTCGGCGCGATTGCGACCGGCTCCTCTGCCGAGCTCGCGGAACGCTGCGATGTCGTCCTCGTCTGCGTGCAAACCGACGACCAGTGCGTCGCGGCAGTCCGGGGAGAAGGTGCAGCGCTCGAAGGCGCCGCACCGGGCACCTGCATCGCCGTGCTCTCGACGGTGTCGCCGTCGACTATCGAAAGCCTCGCCACGACGGCCGCCGAAC
>Ga0210086_1000294_pt1 | contig 31435 bp, 29 predicted proteins | sample China_Galinas_PW_3_FD_184867 | JGI IMG/M metagenome (GOLD analysis project Ga0210086, IMG submission 184867) | Wetland microbial communities from San Francisco Bay, California, USA, that impact long-term carbon sequestration - China_Galinas_PWB_D2... | ecosystem: Environmental > Aquatic > Marine...
GCGATCTCCGGGTCGTAGCCCTTGGCCCGCATCTGGTCGCGGCCGGTCTCGGCGATCTCCGGGTTGACGTCGGCGATGACGACCTTGGCGCCCGCCTCCGACAACGCCTCGACGCAGGCGAGCCCGATCGCCTGGCCGCCGCCGGTGACCAGCGCGACCTGCCCGTCGAGGCGGAACATCTCCAGATACATTCTTCTCACTCCCGTTGTTGGTCGCGCCCGTCAGCTCATCCAGTTGCCGCCGTCGACATTGAGGGTCTGGGCGACGACGTAGTCGGCATCGTCGGAGGCGAGGAACACCGCCGCCCCGACATGATCCTCCGGCACGCCCATCCGCCCGTACGGCACCGCCTCGCCGACCAGCCGCTTCTTCTCGCCGATCGGCCGGTTCTCATAGCGGGCGAACAGCGCGTCGACCTCCTCCCACATCGGCGTGTCGACGACGCCAGGGGCGATGCCGTTGACGTTGATCTTGTGCTTGATCAGGTCGAGGCCGGCCGACTGGGTGAGGCTGATCACCGCCGCCTTGGAGGCGCAGTAGACCGACACCAGCGCCTCGCCGCGGCGGCCGGCCTGGGAGGCCATGTTGATGATCTTGCCGCCCTTGCCACGCGCCACCATCGCCCCCGCCACCGCCTGCAGGGTGAAGAACAGGCCCTTGACGTTGATGTCGAACACCTGGTCGAAACTCGCCCGCGTCACCTCCAGCACCGGTGCCATGTCGAAAATGGCAGCGTTGTTGACGAGAATGTCGATGCCGTCGCTTTTCTCGACCACGGCCGCGACCATCGTATCAATGGATTCCTGGGACGTGACGTCGAGCGCGACTGCATAGGCGCCGTGGCCGATCTGCTCTGCAGTCGCTCCCGCTCCTTCCTGGTCACGGTCGGCGACCACGACAGTCGCCCCCTCGGCGGCGTAGCGCGCACCAATGGCGGCGCCGATACCGCGGGCGCCGCCGGTGACAACTGCAATCCTGTCCTTCAGTCTCAATGCCGTATCGCCTTTCCGTCCTGGTCAAAGCGATGGATGCGATCCGGACTGGGCGTCATCCACACGCTATCGCCGGCCGAAAGCGGATACTCGCCTGTCGCCCGCGCCGTGATGGCGCCGATGCCCTCGGCGTCGATATGAAACAAGGTGTCGGAACCGAGATGCTCGGCGATGCGGACCGTTCCCGACCAATCGCCTTTGTCGCGCGCGAGTTCGATATCCTCCGGGCGGACGCCGATCGTCTTCGCGCCATCATGCCCCTTCGGCGGCGGACTGATCAGGTTCATGCGTGGTGAGCCGATGAAACCGGCGACGAACAGATTGGCCGGATGGTTGTAAAGGTCCAGCGGCGAGCCGACCTGCTCGATGTTTCCCGCGTTGAGGACCACGATCTTGTCGGCCATGGTCATCGCTTCGACCTGGTCGTGGGTGACGTAGACCATCGTTGTCTTCAGCGTCTGATGGAGTTGCGTGATCTCGATCCGCATCTGGCCGCGCAGCGCCGCATCCAGGTTCGACAGCGGCTCGTCGAACAGGAATGCCTTCGGCTCGCGCACGATGGCGCGGCCGATGGCGACCCGTTGCCGCTGGCCGCCGGAGAGCTGCCCCGGCCGCCGGTCGAGATAGTCGGTCAGGTTCAGGGTGGCCGCGGCCTTCTCCACCCGGCTCCTGATCACGTCCTTCGATTCGCCCGCCATCTTGAGCGGGAAGGCGATGTTGTTGCGCACGCTCATATGCGGATAAAGCGCGTAGGACTGGAACACCATGGACAGGCCGCGTTTGGCCGGCGGATCCTTGGCCACGTCGACACCGTCGATTTCGATGGCGCCGCCGCTGGTGTCCTCCAGCCCGGCGATGAGTCGCAAAAGGGTGGACTTGCCGCAGCCGGACGGACCGACGAAGACGACGAATTCGCCATCCTCGATCTCGAGATCGACATGGGGAATGACTTCGACCTCGCCGAACAACTTACGGACATTGCGCAGGATGATACGGCCCATCATGAGACTCCCGTGTCGGATGCGGCGATCATTTCACGGCGCCGAAGGTGAGGCCGCGCACGAGCTGACGCTGCGAGAACCAGCCGAGCAGCAGGATCGGTGCGATCGCCATCGTCGAGGCAGCCGAGAGTTTCGCCCAGAACAGCCCTTCCGGGCTTGAATAGGACGCGATGAAGGCGGTGAGCGGCGCTGCACCGGCGGCGGTCAGGTTCAGCGTCCAGAACGCCTCGTTCCAGGCGAGGATGATGTTGAGGAGCATGGTCGAGGCAATGCCCGGAACGGCCATCGGCAGGAGCACATAGACAATCTCCTTCCACAGGACGGCGCCGTCCATGCGGGACGCTTCGAGGATGTCGACCGGGATCTCCTTGAAGTAGGTGTAGAGCATCCACACGACGATCGGCAGGTCGATCAGCGTCAGGATGATGGTGAGGCCGCCGAGGGTGTCGAGCAGGTACAGATTCTTGAAGATCAGGTAGATCGGCACCAGCACGCCGACTGCCGGCATCATCTTGGTGGAGAGCATCCACATCAGGATGTCCTTGGTCCGTCGGGTCGGCGAGAACGCCATCGACCAGGCGGCCGGCACGGCGATGATCAACGCCAGGAGAGTGGAACCGCCGGCGATGACAACCGAGTTGAAGAAGTGCTTGAAGTAGTCGGAGCGCGACTGGACCTCGGCGAAGTTCTCCAGCGTCCAGTGCGGCGGCAGGAAGGCCGGCGGAAAGAGGATGGCATCGCCCTCGGTCTTGAACGAGGTGAGGACCGTCCACAGGATCGGGAAGAAGATGATCAGCGCCACGATCCAGACGAGGACCGTGTACGTCCATCTCTTTCGTGCCGTGACAGCGCGGGCCATTGTCAGCATCCTCCCGATAACGCGCCGGGGATCCCCCGATCCACGGTGTCATCCCCGACGGGCGCCATCCCCGGTGTGCGCGGCATGGTCCGCTCTCCTCTCATCCCCGGCGAGCACGGCGAAGCCGGGCGAGGGAAGGGGATCAGGTAAACGATGCCCTCGCCGTTGCGCGCGACGCGATACGACGTGGTCCGGCACAATCTCCCGCCGCCGCCGTTTACTGGGCCCCCTTCCCGCGGCCCTTTCGGGCCGCGCCGGGGGTGACAGGTGATGGTTGTCAGCTCGCGCTCGGCGCCTTGATCGGCGCCAGCAAGACGGGAAGCAGGTCGTCCCAGTTCGGGTTTGTCGCCTCGATCAGCCGGACCTTCCAGGCGCGATTCGACTTCTTCAGCTGCTTCTCCCGCGAGATGGCAGAGCGAACATCCCGGTACTCCTCGAAGTAGACGAGGCGATCGACGCCGTATCGTTTGGTGAATCCCTCGGCCAGACCGGTCTTGTGCTCCTGAACACGCCGGATGAGATCGTTGGTCACGCCGATGTAGAGCGTCCCGCCGATGCGGCTCGCCAGGATGTAGACGAAATAGGCGTGAAACTTCATCGCCTGCAGGCCTTTGGTTGCCTGTTATCCCCCCCGCCGGGTCACTCGCGGCGAGCGCCATCCGCCCAGCCGTGTCATCCCCGGCGAGCGCCCGAAGGGCGCGAGGGAAGGGGATCAAGTAACCAATGCCCTCACCTGTTCCCGCCGGCGTGTCGCACGCGACTCCATATGATACAGCACTGACGAACTTCCCGCCGCCGTCGTTTGCTGGGCCCCCTTCCCGCGGCCCTGGCCGACCGGGGGATGACAAACGCGGCGTGATATCAGCGTGCCGAAGGAAAGCTGCCCGCGCCATCTCAGGCCTCGAGGTTCTTGCCGACGATGCGGACCAGGAATATGGCGACGATGTTGGCGAGGATCACCGCTATCACGCCGCCCGCCGACGCCCCGCCCACGTCGTAGTCGAGCAGCGCCTGGTGGTAGACCAGATAGGTGATGTTGGTGGAGGCGTAGCCCGGACCGCCGCTGGTGGTGACCAGGATCTCGGCGAACACCGCCAGCAGGAAGATCGTCTCGATGAGGATCACCACGGTGATGGCGCGCGCCAGGTGCGGCAGCACGATGTAGAAGAAGAGATTGATGGAATTGGCGCCGTCCATCCCGGCTGCTTCCTTCTGCTCTTCGTCCAGCGACTGCAGCGCCGTCAACAGGATCAGCGTCGCAAAGGGCAGCCACTCCCACGACACGATGATGATGATCGAGAACAGCGGGTAATCCTGGAGCCAAGGGATCGGAGCGATGCCGAAGCGCGTCGTGATCCAGGCGAAGATCCCGTAGTTCGGGTCCAGCATCATGTTCTTCCACACCAGCGCGGCAACCGTCGGCATGACGAAGAACGGCGAAATCACCAGGATACGGACGATCCCCCTGCCGAAGATCGGCAGATCGAGCAGGAGCCCAAGGAGAATTCCTCCGACCACGGTGATCGCCAGCACCGAGACGACGAGTATGAGGGTATTGCCGAAGGCCTCGAAGAACGATGGGTCGGTGAGGAAGTAGTAGTAGTTCGACCAGCCGGCGAAGCCGCTGTTGAGTGGATTGAGCAGGTTGTAGGTCTGGAAAGAGTACCAGATGGTGAGGCCCAGCGGCACGGCCATCCAGATGAAGAGGATGATCACCGACGGCGTCAGCATTGCGCGCGACAGGCTGCGCGTATTGGCGGTCGCCATGCTTCCCCCTCCCCTTTTGCGGCGCTCTTTCAGGCGGCCTTTATGATGTCCGGTCGCCGCTCCGGGTATTCCCGGTTACGCGGCGGATGGCGTGTTCAGTCCGCTGAGTTCTCGCGGCGATCGCAAAGGCTGCCCGGGCGAGAACGAAAGTCCCGGGCAGCCTTGCGGTCTTGGGAGGGGCTACTTGATGTAGCCGGCCTTGGTCATGGTGCGGGTGGCCACGTCCTGGGCCTGCTTCAGGGCGTCGTCGACGCTGCTCTGTCCGGCGAGCGCTGCCGAGAAGATCTGGCCGACCGTGTCGCCGAGACCCTGGAACTCAGGAATGGCGACGAACTGCACGCCGGTATAGGGCACGGGCTTGACCGTCGGGTGCTGTGGATCGGCGGCGTCGATCGACTGCAGCGTCATCGCGGCGAACGGCGCGGCGCTCGTGTAATCCGGGTTGTTGTAGAGGGAGGTGCGGGTCCCCGGAGGCACGTTGGCCCAGCCGTCCTTGCTGGCGACAAGCTCCTCATAGTGCTTGCTGGTCGCCCAGGCGATGAACTTCTCGGCGGCGTCCACCTTCTTCGAGCCGGCGGGAACGGCGAGCGCCCACGCCCACAGCCAGTTGGCCCGCTTGCCGAGGCCCTTGTCCGGAGCCAGGGCGAAGCCGACCTTGTCAGCGACCGTCGAGTCCTGCGGATTGGTGACGAACGAGCCGGCAACCGTGGCATCGATCCACATGCCGCACTTGCCCTGCTGGAACAGGGTCAGATTCTCGTTGAAGCCGTTCGACGAGGCGCCGGCCGGGCCGTCGGCCTTCATCAGATCGACATAGAACTGGATGGCGTCATGCCACTCCGGGCTGTCGAACTGCGGCTGCCACTTCTCGTCGAACCAGCGCGCGCCGAAGGAGTTGGCGAGCGTGGTCAGGAAGGCCATGTTCTCGCCCCAGCCGGCCTTGCCGCGCAGGCAAATGCCGTTGATGCCGTTGGCGCGGTCGGTCATCTTGTCGGCCGCTTCCTTGATCTGATCCCAAGTCGGCTTGTCGGGCATGGTCAGCCCGGCCTTCTCCATCAGGTCCTTGCGGTACATCGTGTACGAGCTCTCGCCGTAGAAGGGGGCGGCGTAGAGCTTGCCGTCAAAGCTCAGACCGGCGCGGATCGGCGGCAGCAGGTCGTCGACGTCATAGTCGGCGCCAAGGTTGTCGAGCGCGACGAGCCAGCCGTTCTTGGCCCAGATCGGCACTTCGTAGGTGCCGATGGTCAGGATGTCGTACTGGCCGCCCTTGGTGGCGATGTCGGTCGTCACCTTCTGGCGGAGCACGTTCTCCTCGAGCGTCACCCACTGGAGCGTGATGTCCGGATTCATCTGGGCGAAATCGTCCGTCAGCTTCTGCATCCGGATCATGTCGCCGTTGTTCACCGTGGCAATGGTGAGTTGGGTCTGTGCCAGCGCCGGAGCGGCGGCCAGCAGCGAAGCAGCGCCCAGAAGGGCGACGGTCAGTCTGGTCATAGGTTTCCTCCCGATCTGCGAGCATTTACTCTGACAGAGAACATATGCTCACACTATCGCCCGGGCATGTCAAGAGACAAAACAGCGAGACGGCGCGTCTCGGCCCGTCCCGAATCACGTCCGGCAGTGTTTCGACCGCCGTCCGCGGGGCGTCCGCGCACGCCCGGCGGGCTTCCGCCAGCCAGCGGCGGCGCTTGGTCGGCTCAGCCGAGGTCGAGCAGCGAGCGCGCCGTGGTCTCGTTGGTGATGAGGCCGTTGACCAGTCGCCCGGTCAGCGCGGCGCGGAGCGGCAGGACCTTGCCGGTGCCCTGCGCCACGGCGACCACCAGCCGTTCGGCCGGGACGTCGAGCGGCACGCTGGTCAGCCGCTCGTTGATGCCGCCGGCGATGATCCGCCCGGCGGCATCGAAGCTCCAGCCGACGATCTCGCCGACGGCGCCGAGCCGGTGCATCTCGTCGAGCTCGGCGGCGGAAATGAAGCCATCCATGCGGAGCTGGGCGTTGTCGTCCATGCGGCCGACCCCGACGAGCGTGACGTCAGCGGCGCCGGCAAGATCTCGCAGACGCTGCACCGGCGCCAGCCGCGTGAGCTGGTCGCGCTCCTCGCTGGAGGGCACGACGACCGGCAGCGGCATCGGGAAATGCGGCGCCAGCGTCAGGTCGGACAGGCGGGCGAGCACGTCGTAGAAGCTGCCGGCGCCTTCCATCGAGATGTGCCCGACCAGCGAGACCAGCTTGTGCTGCTGGCAGGTCATGCGCGGCACCTGCTCGACCGCCGCCCGGAGCGTCCGCCCCGTCCCGACGGCGATTACCACCGGCTCCGGCGCGGCCAGCTTCTGCTCGAGGAACGAGGCGGCCGCCTCAGCGATGCCGAGCACTTCGCTGTCCGAGATTTCGTCCGCGGGGACCACGTCGCAGTAGTGCAAACGGTAGCGTTCGGTGAGCCTGGAGGCCAGTTCCATGCAGGCCGCCACCGGATGGTCGAGGCGAAAGGTGATCAGCCGCTCGGACAACGCCAGCGAGACGAGGCGCTGCGCGGTCGGCCGGGAGATGTTCAGCTTCTGGGCGATCTGGTCCTGGGTGTTGCCCGCGATGTAGTAGAGCCAGCCGGCGCGCGCCGCATCGTCGAGGCGCGACTTGGCGAGCCGTTGCGGATCTGCGGTCCGCGCCTTCTTCATTGCAGCGAAAACTCCTCCATTGAAGCGAGCAGCCGATCGGCCCCGGCCTCGGCCAGCCGCCTGCCCGAGTCCGCGTTGTGGTGGCTGCCACCGATGAAGCCCCAGACCGTCATGCCGGCCGCCTTGCCGGCCTTGATGCCGGCGACCGTATCCTCGATGACCAAGGTCCGCTCCGGCGCGGCCGACATCCGGTCGGCGGCGAGGAGAAAGAGATCGGGCGCCGGCTTGCCCCTTCTGACCATCGCGCCGTCGAACACACGGCCGTCGAAGTAGCGGGCAAGGCCGGTCACCGACAGCGTCAGTTCGATCCGCTCCATGCCGCTCGACGAGGCAAGACAATAGGGCCGGTCGAGCCGCTCAAGGACCTCCTCGACATGGGGCATCGGTCTGAGGCCGGTCCTGAAGGTCTCCATGAGATGCGCACGATACTCGGTACGAAAGGCGGGCGGCAGCGGCTGGCCCGACGCCTCGGCGAAATAGGTCTCGTGCACTGCGGCGCTGCGGCCGAGGAAGCGGTCGAAGACCTCGCTCAGGTCGATGTCGAGGCCGTGCCGGCGAAAGATGTCGACCAGACACTGGCAGCTCAGCACCTCGCTGTCGACCAACACCCCGTCGCAATCGAAGATCACCAGCTCGACTTCGCGCATTTTTCCATAAAGATCATAAGTTCACCGGAAGGGCAAATGATCGGCGTTGGACGGCATGGACGCCCTTCAGACAGGCTGGGTACGCCGTTCGACGAGCAGGATATGATCGGCCGCGAGAACGACTTCGTCCCGCTGATTGAGCACCTCGCACCGCTCGATGACGCGGCCCGAACCAGGCCGCTTTGGATCGTCGTCCTTTGCAGCGATCGTCACGCGGGTGCGGATGGTGTCGCCGATGAAAACCGGACGAATGAAGCGGAGCCTGTCGTAGCCGTAGGAGAAGGCGACCGGGTTGATCAGCGTTGCGGTGAGGCCGACGCCGATGGCGAAGACCATCGTGCCGTGGGCGACGCGCTGACCGAACGGAGTCGTGCGGGCGAACTCCGCGTCTATGTGATGCGGAAAGAAGTCGCCGGTATGCCCCGCGTGGATGACGAAATCCGTCTCGGTGATCGTTCGGCCGCTCGTCACCCGCACGTCACGGGGCTCGTAGTCCTCGAAATAGATGGCCTGCTGCACTCCCCCATCCCCCTACAGTCGCGTACCGGCGGCCGTCTTCGTCTATGACGACCCGCGCCATCATGATCGCTGGTGAGCAGTTCATTCATATACAGAAAATCGGCCGTCCGCACTCTCAAGCCAAAATTGCTTCCCGTCGACGCGAATATATGCGTATTTGAGAATGGATTTTCACCAGAGAGGAGTGGCGCGTGGAGACGATCCAGAAAGAGCGCTACCGCGCGCCGGCGCTTGACAAAGGACTCGACATGTTGGAGTTGCTCGCCGGAGTCGATGGCGGGCTGACGCAGGCCGAGATTGCGAAACGCCTCGGTCGCAGCCACAACGAACTCTACCGAATGCTCGACACGCTGGTGCGCCGCGGCTACGTGGCGCGCATCGACGGCGACCGCTTCTCACTGACCCTCAAGCTCTTCGGCCTGGCGCAACTGCATGTGCCGGTTCGTCGCCTCGTCTCCTACGCGACGCCGCTCATGCGCGAACTCGCCGAGTCGTCACACCAGGCCAACCAGTTGGTGGTCTTCGACCGGGGTTCGCTGGTGGTGATCGCTCAACAGGAGGCGCCGAGCTACTGGGGTATCTCGATCCGGGTCGGGTCGCATGTCAGCCTCTTCGATACCGGGTCCGGCCACGTGCTGCTCGCCTTTCGGCCCCGCGAGGAGCGGATGATGATGATCGCCGAGCATGCGAAAAGCACCGAGAAGCCGGAAATCTCGCCGGAGTTTCTGGCGCAGCTCGATACGATCCGGGATCGCGGCTACGAGATGATGCCCAGCGCCCAGACCGCCGGCGTCTTCAATCTGTCGGCCCCGGTACTCGGTCCGGACGGGAACGCCATTGCGGCGCTCACCGTGCCGTACATCCATCTCGTCAATGACCCCACCGCGCCCGATATTTCACGAACGGTGAAGCTGATCCAGGCGACCGCCGGAAGGCTTTCCCAACTCGCCGGGTCCGACGTCCGCAGTAGTCCGCCGCAACGTCAGCCGAGCGAAGGCTGAGCTCTCCGGCCGTGTCGGCTGCGCGCTCACAACTCAGATCGTCGCCCTCACATGCCGCTCACGGCCGTAGAGGGAGACCAGAAGGATGATGACGAGGCCGAGCGCCGCCTGCACGAGCGATGGCTGGAGGCCGAGGCCGATGAGAAGCGTGTTGATCTCTGTAAGGACGACCGCTCCGGCTACCGTGCCGAGGAATGAGCCGCGTCCGCCGACCAGCGCGGTGCCGCCAATGACGACGGCAGCGATCGTCTGGAAGAGATAAGGCTGGCCAACGTCGCCGTAGGCCGAGCCGGTGAAGCCGAGAAGGAGGACGCCGGCCCCAGCGGCGAAGAAAGCGCTCAGCGCAAAGGTGATCATCCACATGCGCAGGGGGTTGATGAGGGCGAGGGCTGCGGCGCGCGGATTGCTGCCCAGCGCGAACAGGCGCCGGCCGTAGGGCGTGCGGTTGAGCACCAGGATGATCAGCGCCGACAGCACGATGAAAGACGGGATGAGCCAGGGAACCGGGATCGGCCCGACCGACCCTCCGATCGAAACGAACTTGGTTACCGCGTTGGGCGCCGAGCCCGACGGGAAGCCCTTGGTCCATACCAGCACGCTGCCCTGAATCACCGTGCCGATGCCGAGGGTGACGATCAGCGGATGGATTCCGAGTCCGGCGGAGATCGCACCGTTCACTGCGCCGATACCGAGGGAAAGCACGGCGATGATCAGGCAGACCACGACGAAGTTCATGCCGTCGCCATAGAGCTGGGCAGCAACGACATTGGCAAAGCCGATGACGAAGGGGATGGAGAGATCGATGCCGCCGATAATGATGGCAAGCGTCTGGCCGACGCAGGCGACGGCGAGGAGACAAGCAAGAACCAGCATCGCGCGGATGGCAAACGGTGAGCTGTAGCCCGGAATGAGCAGCGTACCGGCCAGATGGAGGAGGACAGCGATCAGGATCGCGCCGAGGACCCGCGCTCCGGTGCTGTCGAGAGAGCGAGGGACTCTCATCGCTTCCGAGCCCGCGCCTCGAGACGGTCCTGGATCGCGGTCAGCGAGATGGCGATCACGAGGATCGTCCCGTAGGCGATCTGCAGGACGAAGGTGGAGACGTTGATAAGCGTCAGCGCGCTCTGGATCAGGAAGATGTCGACGGCACCGATCGCCGCGCCGATCAAGCCGCCGCGCCCGCCGGCGAGGCTGACCCCGCCGAGCGCCACCGCGGAGATGGCGATCAGGGTATAGGACGGCGCGATGTTGGCGTCGGCCGAGCCGATCAGCGCCGTCAGCATCAGTCCTGCGATGCCGGCGAAGAGGCCGGTGATGACGTAGGAGAGGAAACGGACAAACGGCACCGGCACGCCGGCGGTGTAGGCGGCTCGATCGTCGGAGCCGGTCGCCATCAGCTGGTCGTAGTAGGGGACCTGCCGGACGCCCCACCAGATCAGGAAGACCACGACGAGCGGCACGATGGACAGCGGACCGTTCAGCGTCTTCAGCCAATCGGGCACGCTTCCCATCGGAGCCGGCAGGATGGTCAGCGTGACGCCGATCAGGATGAGGTAGGTGCCGAGCGTTGCGACGATCGGCTGGATGCGGACATAGGCGGCCAGGAAGCCGTTGACCGCGCCGACCGCGAGGCCGATCAAGAGCGCCGCCACGATGATGACGAAGGGCGAGGAGAGCCCAAGGTCGGTGATGAGGACCTTGACCACGATGGCGTTGACGAAGCCCATCGTCGGACCGACCGAGACGTCGATGCCGCCGCGCCCGCCGAGGATGGCGGGAGTCGAGGCGAGCGCCGCGCCGATGAGCGGCGCCGCCAGCCCAATGAGGATGCCCCAGTTGCCGGGCGCGAAGCGCACCGGGTTCAGCCAGATGTTGATGATGAGCAGCACGATCAAGAGCGCCGGCGCGAAGCCGATACGCCGCCAGATGGCGCGGACCAGGCCGCCCGAGCGCGGGGCCGTCGAGGTGTCGGTGAAGGCGGTCATTGGCTCCTGCCGAACATGGCGGCGATCACCCGTTCGCTGGTGAGCGCCTCGCCGGAGAGCGTCGCGAACAGCTCGTCCTCGCGGAAAACCAGCACCCGGTGGCAGAGCGCGACGATCTCCTCGATCTCCGTTGACAGCACCACCAAAGCCACTCCGTGCCGCGCCAGATCATGGAACACGCCGTAGAGCGTGTGGCGGGTGGCGATGTCGACGCCTCGGGTCGGGTCGTTGAGGAGGAGGAAGCGCGGGTCGTGTGCCAGCCAGCGGGCGAGCAGCACCTTCTGCTGGTTCCCGCCGGACAGCGAAGTGATCGGCGCGCCGGCGTTGGGCGCGACAATCGAGAGCTGCGCGTGAAATTCTCTGTAGCGTGCCATCCGGCTGCGGTTGCTGATCAGGCCGCCGCGGAGGTCGCGCCCGATCGTTGCGATCGAGAAGTTGTCGAGGATCGACAGCGTGGGGAAGATGCCGGTCGTCCGCCGGTCGCGCGGCAGGTAGGCGATGCCGTGCCGCACCGCCTGGCGGAAGCCTTCGATGCGCGTGGCTGCACCGTCGCCGTCGACCACGACTTCACCGGATCCCGGCGGCAAGAGGCCGGCAAGCGTCTCGAGAAACCGCTCCTGGCCGTGGCCATCGAGACCGGAAAGCCCGACGATTTCGCCGGCCCTGACCGTCTCATTGAAGGTCGCCTTGCCGGGACCGAGCGAGACTTCCGAAGCGCGAAGCGCGGAACGGGCCTCAGCCATGATGCTGACGTTCCTCGACGATCTCCGGCGCCATCCTGGCAAGCAGCAGCTCCGGCGTGGCGTCGGCGCGGTCGACGGTCTCGACGACCTTGCCGCTGCGGAGGACCGTGATCCGGTCGGACAGCCGCAGGACCTCGTCCATGCGGTGAGAGATGAAGAGGACGAGGCAGCCGTCGCGGGCCAGGCCTTCGATCAAGGTGAAGACTGTCTCGCGATCGCTGAAGTCAAGCGCCGCCGTCACCTCGTCGAGGATGAGGATGCGCGGCTTGCGGAGAAGCGCGCGGGCAAGCACCACGAGTTGCTGGGTGGCAAGCGGCAACGCACCAGCCTCGATGTCGAGATCGATCACCGTGCGGGCGCAGCGCAAGAGCGTGTCGGCCGCGGTCTGTCGGCGCGATCCGCGCTGCAGGTTGCGGTGGAAAGGCCGATCGTAACCGAGGAGGATGTTGTCGGTCACGTTGCGGTCCGGCGCGATCAGGACCTCCTGGTACACCGTGGCGAAGCCTTTGGCCTGGAAAGCGGAGGGACTGCGTCCGGCGAACGTCGCGCCATCGACCAGGATTTGACCGCGATCGGGCGCAACCACGCCGGACAGAAGCTTGACCAGAGTGCTTTTGCCGGAGCCGTTCTCTCCTATGACTGTGTGGACAGTGCCGGCGGAGAAGGCGACCGACGCGTCGTCGAGGGCGATGGTCTCGCCGTAGCGCTTGGAAAGGTTGGCGATTTCCAGCATGGCACCCATGAAACCAATCGGCCCGTCCGGGAGACTACCCGGACGGGCCCTTTCTTCTCATAGGCAGAGGTTACTGCGCGGCGCAGGCGCCGGGAACCGACGCGTAGTCGAAGCCGATGGACGCCGGGTTATTGAAGTAGCCGTTCATCAGCTCCACCGGCATCGGATCGGTCGGCGGCACGGGGAAGACCGAAACCGAATCGGGCTTCATGCAGGGCTCGTACCAAGCCTCGAGGTCCTTGCCATCAACGCGCGGGATCGGGATGAGCAGCACGTTGAGCTTCGGCTTCTGTCCTTCGAGCATGCGCAGACCGACGCGGAACAGGGTCTGGGCCGTCCAGCCGGGCAGCACCGCATTGCCTTCGAACCGGTACTTGTCCGGGTTCTCCTTCCAGTAGCCGAGGGCATCACCAGTGATCGAGCCGGTGATGAGCGGAGCAGGCCGGCCGGCCTCGGCGAACGCCTCGGCGACGACGCGCGACTCGCTGCCGGTGGTCCACACCGCGTCGATGGGTGCCGGGTTGGTGGCGAGCGTCTGGAGAACGACCGTCTTGGTGACGTTGGCGGTCCAGTTGCCGTTCACCGAACGGGAGACCTTGAGACCGGGATTCTCGGCCAGGATGGCATCGGCGCCACTGCGCTCCATGGGGACGATCGGCGCGCCGGCGATACCCTCGACCATCAGGATGCTGCCCTTGCCGTCGAGACCCTCGGCGATATAGCTCATCATGTCGTTGCCCCAACGCCAGAAGTTGGAATCGACATTGATCGCATACGGGCTGGTGACGTAGGCGGACGCGGTGACGAACGGAATGCCCGAGTCATACGCGGCCTTGACGGCATCGTTGACGCCGGTCGACGAACCCGGGATCGCCGTGATGATCGAGCAGCCCGACTCGATGAAGGCGCGGATCTGGTTGATCTGCTGGCTGACGTCGCCATTGGAGTCGGAGATCTCGAACGAGGTGACGTCGCCCTTCTCGATCAAGCCGTCGACCAGCCGGTGCAGCTCCTCGGTGACCGACACGCGCCACGGATTACCCTGGTAGGACTCGGAGTGGCACCACTTCCACGGCTTGGGTGGCGGGGTGAAGTCATCATAGGCGGAAGGCATCAAACCTTGCGCGGCGTTGACGTAGAGTTCCTTGAGCTGGTCTGGCAGAGACCCGGTCAAGTCCTCGTTGGCCGCCATGGCCGGCGCGGCCGCGGCGAATGCGGCCGCAACCGCGGCGGCAATCGGCACTTTCATGTATGACATTCCAATTTCCTCCTTTTTTGCGATGCTTCGGCGAGGCTCACCGAAAGCTCCCGCGGAACGCATGGTTGAGATCGGCGATCACGCGATCGTCGGCGTCGCCGTCTCGCAGAGCCTGATTGATTCTCTGCGATGCCTCTTCCTGGAATGCAATGTACCCATTGTGGCGGGGACGGACCCAACTCCCGTCCAGCGTGGCCCGGGTGCCCCGGTAGAACGTGCCGCTCGTCCGGTTGACGGCCTCGTCGTCCCAGGCGGCGGCATGGCCGGGCTGCCCGCCGGCAGCAGCATAGGTGCCGCGCTGTATCTCGCCACTGGCGATCCAGTAAGCAAAGTCGAGCGCCGCCTCTTTCACATTGGAGAAGGCCGAGACCGCGATGCCCGTGCCACCGAGCGCGGAGCCGACGGGCCCGATCTCTCCGGCTGCCGGAAAATCGGCAAAGGCCAGCCGTCTGTCGCGAAATCCCTCCATGGCATAGCTGACATAGCCATAGATCAGGGGAGCGCAGGCGACGACCGAGTCGGCAGATGCCATCCGCTCGTACACCGCGATCGGATCCATGGAGAGGCAGGCCGGGTCGAGGGCGCCGAACAGGTCGCGCATCAGCTTGAGAACGCGACGGCCCCCGGCGGGATCAATGAGATCGCCAGATCCGGAGTCGGCGCAAGGCGTACCTAGGTTGGCAGCCAAGGTGAAGAAGACCATCAGGGAATGGGGCGGCCGCAACGGGCAGAGCACCTTTCCTTGGGCGGCCAGCACCAGCACCTCGTCCCACGTCTTCAATGGCGCGGCGATCAGATCGGGACGCCACACCTGCACCTGGGCGGCCGCGTCGATCGGAAATGCCCATTGCCGACCGTCCCACTCATAGCTCGAATAGGACCGGCCGACACTTCCGGCACGAAGTTCGGCCCGCTCCGGCGCTCTGCCGTCAACGTCGAGCGGCGCGAGGCAGTTCTCGGAAACGATCTGGCCGACATGCGGATGATCGACCACGATCAGGTCGAAGGCCCGCGCCAGCTGCTCGACCGGAAAGGATTCGAAATCCTGGAGAGACCGCTTGTCCCATGCGATCTCGGCGTCGATTTTCTCCTTCCACAGCGCCGAGCAAGCGACCATCGGATCGTAGCCGCGCGGATGGCTCCAGGTCATGCCCCGCAGCGACAAGCGGCTCACAGGCCGAACTCCGCACGGATGGCGGCGCTGTGCTCGCCGATGCGCGGTGCCGCCCGCGACACCTTGGTGCGAGCACCGTTGATGCGCAGCGGCGAGCCGGTAGTGAGGATGGCGACATTGTCCTCCCGCTCGACCATCTGCAGCATGTCGAGTGCCTGGAAGCCCTCGCTTGCCAGAAGCTCGTGCCAATCCAGCACCTTGGCGCACCAGATGTCGGCTGGCTCGAGAACCGACAGCCATTGGTCAACCGTCCCCGTCGCGATGCGGCGGGCGATGATCGCCTTGATGTCGTCGCGCGCTGTGAACCAGCTCTTCGGGTCGTCCCGATAGGGCGCCAATTCCGCCAACTCGAGCAGATCGGCCAGCTTGGAGATCGGCGTCATGGCGATGGCAATGAAGCCGTCCTTTGCCGGGTATACCCCGTAGGGCGCCGCGAGATAGGCGTGGGCGCTGCGGAATGTCGATCGCGTCGGCAGGCGGCGGCCGTCGTTGAGGAACGTGGTCAGCACCTCGAACTGGAAGTCGATCAGAGCTTCGAGAAGGCTGGTCTCGATGTGGCCGCCCCTGCCGGTGACGCCGCGCCTGACCAGTGTCGCGAGGATTCCTTGCGCCGCCGCCGAGCCGGCGAGCATGTCGGCAATGGCGAGACCGAAGGGAACCGGGCCCTGGCCCTCGTCGCCGTTCAACCACATGACGCCGGAGCGCGCCTGAGCCAGCAAGTCCTGGCCGGGGCGCTTCACCCATGGACCTTCGTCGCCGAACCCGCTGATCGAGGCATAGACCAGACGCGGATTGATGCGGCTGACCGATTCGTAGTCGACACCCAGCCGCTCGGCGACGCCGGGGCGGAAGTTCTGAATGAGCACGTCGGCCTTGGCGAGCAGGCCCTGCAGGGCCGTCATGTCATCCTCGTTCTTGAGGTCGATCGCGAGGCTCTCCTTGCCGCGATTGATGGCGTGGAAGATCGTCGAATCGCCGCCGATCTCGGTGTCGCTGAGATAGAGCCGGCGCGAAAGGTCGCCGCCGTCGGGACGCTCGATCTTGATGACGCGCGCGCCGAGGTCCGCCAGCCGGAGCGAGCAATACGGCCCCGACAGGAACTGGCTCATGTCGACGACGACCAGACCCGACAACGGCAATTCGGTATCCACGGTCACCTTCTTCCTACTTCTCGGTCTTGCCGACGAAATCGGCCGGGTTTCGGTATTTGACCGTCTGTAGATGCTCGCAGTAGAGAACCAACTCCCCCTCGTTCTTGAATACCTCGTAGCTGGCCCGGATCAGACCCAGTTCCTTGTAGCGCGGCCGCTTATCGAGGTTGGTGCGGATCGTGTAGATCGTGTCATCGATGAAGACCGGCTTGATGAAGCGCAGCTTGTCGTAGCCGTAGGAGAACGCGTTGACGCAATTGGTGGCGACGAGGCCGAGACCGGCGGAGAAGACGAACGCGCCGGCGATCAGCCGCTTGCCGAACACCCCTTCTCGCGCGGCGAACATCTGGTCCTGCACGTAGGGGTGAATGTCGAGGACCAGCGTATTGAAGAGGTGGCTGTCGCCCTCGGCCATCGTGCGACGGAGCGAGCGGATCTTCTGAGCCACGGGCCAGTCTTCATAGAACCAGTTCTCCGCGTTCCAAACCGGCAACGCGGCATGCTCGGCCGGCATGTCCTTCGGTACTGTCGACGAAACCCCGACGGTCGGCGCGAACGCGGTCACTGGACGGCCTCCCGGCGGCGTGGGCCACGCCTTGCCATGACGCAGTCCCCCTCTCTTTTTTTCTTGTGAATGATGCTTTCATATGTGGGATTGACTGACAAGGGCTGCCGTTCCTAACCGTCACCCAATCGCCGGACCCGACCTGGGGGCGCAAGGGCTGACTCAACAGGCGGTGGCTTGACTGGATGTCGGAAGTCGTCTTGCGACGCGAGATCAAACATGCCCGCAAGCGATCGTCGCAATCACGGAATTCGTGCTTCACCGCCCTCCGATTGACAATCAGCCGGCTGCCACTCTTACTAATGAATACTGCATTCAGATATGCCGCTGTTCGGTCGAGGGGGGAATCATGAGCACCAACTGTCTTGTCTTCGTCGGGAGCCTCAATCGCGAAGCGCCTTACTTCCAGGGCGCGCGCGGCGTCGGGCTTTCCGTCTATGCGCTCGACGAGCGGACGCTCGAAACGACGGAACTCGCCCAGACGAGCGCCATCGACAATCCGACGTTCCTGTCGGTCAGCGACGACGGAAGCCGCGTCTATGCCAACTCCGAAGTCTTCGGATGGCATGAGGGGGTGGTCAGCGCCTTCCGGTTCGATCGCGAAACCAGATCTCTCCATTACATCAACAAGCAGCCGACGCTCGGAAGCATCGCCGCCCACAATTTCCTCTCCCGTGACGGGCAAAGGCTGCTCGTCGCGAACTACGGGATGGGAGAAGGCGGCCCCGACCGTTCCGTTGTTGTCTTTGGCATCCGCGACGATGGGGGGCTGACTCCGCCGATTGCGAGCGTTGCCCACAGCGGCACCGGCCCGAACGCCGAACGACAGGAGCGAAGCCATGCCCACAGCGTCAACGAGACGGTCGATGGCATTGTCATCGTCGCCGACCTCGGCATCGACCGCCTGGCGACCTATCGCCTTACTGACGCAGGCGGACTCGAGCTGCTTTCGGAGTTCGCGATGGCACCGGGCGCCGGCCCGCGCCATGTGGCGCTTCATCCGGACGGCCGCTTTCTGTTCGTCATGAACGAGCTGGATTCCACGGTCGCCTCGCTGTCGCTCGATCCCGCGTCGGGCGAGATCGCTCTCATCGACACTTTGCCGGCCGTGCCTGACGAAGTGCGCGACCACAATCATTGCGCCGATATCCAGATCTCGCCCGACGGTCGATTCCTCTACGGCTCCAACCGCGGACACGACAGCATCCCCATCTTCGCTGTCGATCAGGATAGCGGATCGCTGTTGTTCGTCGACTACTGCCCGTGCGGTGGCGCAACCCCCCGTAACCTCGCGCTCACCCCGTCGGGGAACCATCTGCTCTCCGCTAACCAGAACGCCGACGTCATCACCATCTTCGCGCGCGATGCCGCGACTGGACGCTTGAAGGAAACCGGCAAGGCCATCCGGATCGGCACGCCGATGTGCGTCCGCATCGTGCCAACGCGATAGTCTTCGCCGGATCAGAGCTGGCGAGAAATCGGGGGCCCCGTTACCGTAATCACATGGATGGAACGACATCCTCGAGCCGGTAGATGCGCCGGGCGTTGCCGTAGAAGAGCGACGCGTGCTCGTCCGCTGACAGGTCGGCGGTGATCGTCTTGAACGAATCGAACACCTCATCGAACGACGCATGCAGGCCGGCGACAGGAAAGTCGCTGGCAAACATCGCGCGCGCCGCGCCAAAACACTCGATGCAATGCCGAACGACGGGGCGCAGGCTGTCGAGCGTCCAGTCGTTGTCGTAAGCGACGAGATCGGAGATCTTGATGGCGACGTTCGGACGCTCGCCAAGCTCCGCCAAGCCCCGCCGCCAGCGCGCCATGCCTTCGGCGTCGCGCTCGATCGGACTGCCGCAATGATTGAGAATGAAGGGCTGCTCGGCGAAAGCGTCTGCAAGCCGCGCGGCATCGCCGAGCTGATTGGGGAAGATCATCAGGTCGAAGGAGAGATCGTGTTGGCGCAGGCGGGCGAGGCCGGCACGCCAGGCAGGGTCGTCCATCAGATCGCCACGGGGAGCGAAGCGCCTAGCGGGATCGGGCGTCCAGCTCAGAATATCGCGGATGCCGACGACCCGCGGAAACGACGCCTGCGTCTCAAGCAGCGCCGGCGCGTCCGGCGAAGCAAGCGGCACATGCGCGACATAGCGGGCCGCGACACCGCCCGTCTTGTCGAGGGTTTCGAGCCAGCGCGTCTCCCCGACGCAATCGTCCGAAGTCCAACTCGCCTCGACATGGACCGTGGCGACAATGTCCTGGGATGCAGCATCGCGGCGGTAGTCCGCGGGAAGGTAGTTGTGCCGGAGCGGCTCGAGATCCCCGAGGCCGCCCTGGCTGTCGGCCTGCGGCGCCAGCCACGGGTGGCGATCGAGGGCCAGATCCCAAAGATGATGATGGGCGTCGATGATCGGACCGGAATAGGGTTCTGACACTCAGTCCTCCAACAATGACGGGCCCGATCGCCTACATTCGGAAGCTTTGAAAAGAGAGAATTGCCTCCGGACGACAGCCGCAAGGCTTGCGGCTCAGGCGGGGTGCCTAGGCGAATCCTTCACGGCCTTCAGTTTCTCGAGGAGAAGCTCGGCCGCCCTTACGGCGAACGCCTTGTCGTTGATGTCGGTGTCCATCTCAACCACTTCGACGTTGGAGCCGAGACCGGCCTTAAGCGCATCGAAAAGCGCTCCGTCGGCCTCGGGATCGTGGAACGGCTGGCCCGCCGTGTCGATCAGCGACACGCCCTTCTTCGGGATCATCAAGACCGTCGGTCCGGTGGCAGCGCTGAGCTTCCGGACGAGAATCCGTCCGAGCTCGGCGTTCTCCTCGACCGTCGTGCGCATCAGCGTGACTTGCGGGTTGTGCTGATAGAATGTCCGATCCTCATATCTTGATGGCACGGTATCCGGCGCACCGAAGTTCACCATATCGAGCGCGCCGACCGAAACGACCTGAGGCAGGCCGACCGTGGCGGCCGCTTCGAGACGATGCGGCCCGGCGCTCAAGACGCCGCCAGCGAGTTCGTCGGCAAGCTCGGTCGTCGTGAGGTCGAGAACGCCGGCGATGAAACCGCCGCGGATTAGTTCCTCCATGCTCCGCCCGCCGACGCCGACCGCGTGAAAGACCAGCACCTCGTAGCCGGCCGCCTCCAGCACCTCGCGGGCCATTGTGACGCAAGGTGTGGTCACCCCGAACATGGTGGCGGCGATCAGCGGCCGATCTTCGAGGCCGGTCGGCGGCCGGGCTTTTACCATTCCAGCAATGGCACCGGCCGCATTGGCAAGGATTAGCGACGACAGCCGATTAATGCCGGCGATATCGACGATCGACGGCATCATCGTGATGTCCTTGACGCCGACATACGCCCTGATGTCGCCGGACGCGAGCGTCGAGATCATCAGCTTCGGGACGCCCACTGGCAGAGCCTGCATCGCGGCGGTGCCGATCGACGTTCCACCACCGCCGCCCATCGAGATCACGCCGTGAATCCGACCCTCATCGTGGAGGCGCTTCACGACCGCCGCGGCACCCTTGCTCATCGCGGCCACCGCGCGACCGCGATCCCTCTCCGCGACAAGCCTAGCGAGGGCGGCGCCGGCCGCCGCAGCCACCTCCGCTGCTGAAATGTCCGGGGCGAAATGCGGCGGGCCGAGAATCCCGGCGTCGATCACCAGCGTAGAGACGCCTTCGGCCTCGATCTGCTTCTTGAGAAACGCGAACTCCGCACCCTTGGAGTCCAGCGTTCCCACAATGGCGACGACGTTTTCTGTCATCCAGTCCCCCTCCGGCCGACGACCGACGCGAACCAAGCTCGTCAGCAACCGGGCCGCCCTTGGTGGCAGAATAGCTGATCTCTTGGACCGACACCCGACTTCGCTAGTAGTGGCCGTGGTCACGCATCAGGCGATCGGTCCGGTTTTGCGCGCCGGCGAGCGCATCATCGATGGATTTGCGACGGCGGAGCATATCGTGCATTTCGTCGCCGACAATCGCGATGATCTCGGAAATCTCAGGCACCGGAGGCCTGGGCCACATCTGGAGGCAGCCCCTGCGCGCCATTGCATCGACCGCCGGAATGATGGGCGACACTGCCCGCACCTCGGGGTCGCTGCTGACGCTGAATCGCGGGCTGACCACGCTGCCGTTGGCGATGTAGAGCTTGGCTGCTCCCGGTGAGGTAAGCGCGCGGATCGCCATCCAGGCGGCGGCGACGCGATCGGGGGAAAGATTGGACGGCATGGCAAGGGCGTAGCCGCCGACCGGGGCGATCGGTTGCGCCTTCGGACCGACGGGATGTGGCAGGTAGCCGGTATTCCCATGCGCCGACGACGAGGGGTCCAGTTCGAAAAGCGGCGCGAGCAGCGTGTAGCAATACGCCATCGCCACGGCGCCGTCCGCATAGGCGACCGCCCGCTCGTACCAGGACATGCTGAGAATCGCCGGCGGCGAATAGTCGAGGAGCTCCATCAGATACTCGGCGGTCTGCCGTGCCGCATCGGACAGAAACATCGGTCGCATGTCTTCGCCGCGCGGATTGCCGGCGTCGAAGCCGTCAGAGGTGCGCCGTAGATTGATAACCGGCTGGCCGAAGGACGAGCCCATGATCATCAGGAACGAGTGACCGAGGGGTGTTCCGCGCGCGGCGTTCCAGGCGATCCCGTAGCGACCGTTGATCGGCGCGTGCAGCCGGCGCGCCGCGGCGAGCACCGCGTCGGTCGTGGCCGGTTCGGCAATTCCGGCCTCTGAGAACAGGTCAACTCGATAGACAAGAAGCTCAGGCGTGGTCTGGACGGGCACGCCGTAATGCACGCCGCGATGGCGCGTGCTGGCCACTGCGGCCGGATGGAAATCGGAGCGGTCGAATCCCGTCTCGCTCATCAGGGCGTCGAGCGGCTGCAGAGCGCCGGTAGAGGCAAGTTCGCCGAACCACGGCAGGTCGCACGCGACGACGTCGTAGCGGGAGACCTTGAGCCGGCCGTTCTCGAGAATCTCCTGCCGCAGCCGGTCGATGGAAAGGGCGCGGTTCTGGATTCCCGTGCCGAAGATGTTTTGAAAATGCTTCTTGAGCGCATGCATCGCCATGAAGGTTGGATCGGCGTGCACGAGAACGCGAAGATCGCCGGACAGATACAGCTTGTTGTCGAGAGCCGCTTGCAGCGGCAGCACACTACGCTCGCTGTAGGAGGAGCCGAAGAAATAGCCCGATGCCGTCAATGCGGAATTCCCGGCATCGAAATTGGCGGCGAAGAGAGAGCGCGTGCGTCGGGCGAATTCCTGCCACCGGTTGAGGAGCATCGGCGACGGATGGAGCGAGAAGGACTTGCCGGTCGGCGTCCTCGGCCGCTTGACGATGAGGTCGCGCGCCTGGCAATCGGCGATGGCGCGAAGCGCGGTGCCATAAGACATGCCCGACGCCGCCGCAAGCGACGAGCTGGTCGTCATCCTGCCGTTGAGGTGATTGCGCACGAGGCATGCGAGCAGGCGCACTTCCCGGTTGCCGGTGCGGATGTCGAGGGCGGCTTCGGTCTCATCCTCGAGCTGCTCGATGAAATCGAGAAACTGGACCATCTGCGGATTCGAGATGCCGATTCCCGATCGCAAATGCCTTGTCTCGTAAGGTCCCTCGGGCGTCCTGCTGCCCGGACCGCGCGCCGGCTGCATGGCGGCCGGCCCCCCGGTCGTTCCGTCAGAATCGTGTGCCACTGATCAATTGCCGCTTCGCGTTCATGCGGGCCCGGGTCCGCATACCTGAATGGCAATGTTCGACCGGATGAGCAAGAATGTCCAATCCGGACAGATTCAAGACGCTATGTGGCGAGCACCTGGCGCTTCTTGGTGAGCAAGGCAACCTTGCGCTCGTCCACAGCGGCCAACACCGCCTTTCGCCGTTGCCGGGCATCGAAGATCCGCGAGCCCGTCTGGAACATGATGACGATGATCAAGAGGATGCCGAGATAGAGCTGCACCTGGTAGGCCGGCGTCACATTGAAGACCAGCCCGGTGTTGAGGAAGTTCACGGTCAAAGTGCCGATCGCCGCCCCGATCACGCCCCCCTTGCCGCCGAGGATGCTCACGCCGCCGATGAAGGCGGCGACGGTGCCAGCAAGCAGCAAATACTGCAGGCCGAGCGCCTGCGCGGTTCCGGACCGCAATCCGATGATGGCTCCCCCGAGGCCGGCGCAGAATCCAGAAATGGAGAAGACGATGATCATCGGCCGTTTGAGGTTCACCCCGGCGGCCAATGCCTCCTTACGGGCGCCGCCGACCGCATAGATTTCCCGCCCGTATTTCGTATAGGCCATGAAGATCCCAACGAGGATGAACACGGCGATCACCAGGAAGCTCGCCGGCGAGAAATACGCCAGCATCTTGGTCTGGATGAAATCGGGGACGTCGAACTCGGTCAGCATCACCGTCTTTTCCTGCGCCACGAACAGGGCGACGCCGCGCAGCAGCATCAGCGTTCCGACGGTGAGGACGATCGCCCGCACCCGGAGATAGGCGACGAAATATCCTTGGATCACGCCGATCGTGGTCGACACCACCAGACCGATCGCCAGCGCGGTGAAGGTTCCGAGCTGATCGTTGAAGCGGACGACGATCACCGCGGTCAGTGCCGCGTTCGAGCCGATCGAAAGATCGATCTCGCCGGCGATGATGCAAAGCGTCAGCGCCAGGGCGACGAGGCCGAGCACGGCGAACCGCTCCATGATCGCGAACGTCGTGTTGTGGGTCATGAACAGGTCGTTGGTGGCCGCGAAGTAGCCGTAGACGATCACCGCCAGAAGCACGGCGAAGGAGAGGTCGGGATTTTCGACAACCCGGTTCTTCAGCCGATCGGCCAGGGAAAGGTGCCCGTTCATTCCTCCTACTCCTGCGCCCTCGAGCCCCGGCGGGCGAGGGAGAAGACGACGATCGAAAAGACGATCATCAGGCCGACGGCGAGAACCCGCGGCCCGCTGTTGAAGCCGCGCAGCACCATCATGTTGTCGATGACGGAAATAAAGATCGCCCCGAGGCTGGTGCGCAACGTCGAGCCGTAGCCGCCCATGATCGAGTTGCCGCCGACCATGACGGTGGCGATGACGAGGATCGTCATGTCGCCGCTGGAGCCGAACTCGGACGAGAAGTAGTTCGCCTGGGCACTCGATATCTGGGCGGCGAAGGCCACCGCGACGAAGCCGGCGCAGACCGAAGCGATGATGCAGACCTTGATCGCCATCGGCAGGTTTTCATGGCCGGTGGCGCGGGCAGCGGCCCGGTTGGCGCCGATCAGGTAAACCTTGCGGCCAAAATCGGTGTAGCGAAGGACGATCTCGGCAACGACCGCGATCAGGATGAAGGCGACGGTGATGTTAGGGAGTCCAAGAAACGACCCGGTCCCCAGCCACTCGGCGTCGTTCGGACGGCGGAAGGAGATGACCAGATTGTCGCTCCACCACGACGCGATGCCGTAGAACATCCCGGCGGCGCCGAGCGTGACGACGATCGGGTTGCCGCCGAGGCCGATCAGCAGGCCCTGCACGCCGCCGGCGACGACGGCGACGATCAACGTGGCCAGCAGCGACAGTTCGAACCCGTAGCCGTGCGACATGCCCATGGCGAAGGTGATGATGCAGAGCGCCGCCGTCTCCTTCATCGACAGCAGGAAGAAATTGCCCGACAGGGTGACGAAGGTCAGGCCGATCCCCATGATGCCGACCAGCGCCGCGTCGCGAATGATCGTCTTCAGGTTGAAAATGGTGAGGAAATTGTCGGTGGTCACGGCGCCGAGGAGCAGCACAATGACGAACAGGGTCACCAGCGCGAACACGATCGGCGAAGCCTGGCGATCGACCCAGGCGGCGAGCCTTGGAGGAACGAGGGAGCGACCGAATTGTGCGAGCATCTCCATGATCGCGCCTTAGAGATTGGTCTCGTTGAACGGATCGGTGATGTCTTTCAGGATGCCGGCGGTGGTGATGCCGGCGAGCTCGAAGCCGCCGATCTGCATGCCGCGATAGAACGTGATCACGCGATCCGGCAGGTAGGTGATCTCCTGCATGTCGGTCGAGGCGAACACGATCGCAGCGCCCTCGTCGGCCAGGTTGCGCATCTTCTGGTAGATTTCCGCCTTGGCGCCGACGTCGACGCCGCGCGTCGGCTCGTTGACCAGAATGACCTTGGGGCTGATCGACAGCCACTTGCCGAGGGCGACCTTCTGCTGGTTGCCGCCGGACAAGACGCCGGCCTCGGCGCTCAGCCGCGAGACGTCGACGGTGAACTTTTCGGCGAGATCGTAGGCGACCTGTTGCTCCCTGCCGCCGAAGTTCCATCCAAAGCGCGACACGCTTTCCAGCGCCGGCGAGGTCAGGTTCTCGCGGATCGGCCGGCCGAGAAACAGCCCGTCATATTTGCGATCGTCGGAGCAGTAGCCAAGCTTGCGGCGGATCGCGGCGGCGGGATTGCGGGGCAGGAAGGTCTCGCCGCCGAAGTCGATCATGCCCGACCGGGTCCGGTGCGAGCCGGCCATCGCGGCGAGGATTTCCCCCGTGCCGCTGCCGAGCTGCCCGGCAAGGCCGAGGATCTCGCCGCCATAGACGTCGAAGCTGACCGACTCGAGCATGCCGTCCGGCCACAGATCCCGCACCGACAGGAGCAGGTCGCGCCGGTCGCGGGCGGCGCGCTCGGGGAACATGTTCTCCAGCTTGCGACCGAGCATCAGCTCTACCAGCGAATTGACGTTCAGTTCGGCCGCCTTGCGCGGTCGCTGGCTCTCGCCGTCGCGCAGCACCGTGATACGGTCGGTAATCTTGAAGATCTCGTCGAGCCGGTGACTGACATAGATGATCGACTTGCCGGCGGCGGCGAGCTTCTTGACCATATTGAGGATGCGGATCGAGTCGGACTCGCCGAGCGCCGCCGTCGGCTCGTCGAGAATCAGGACCTTCGGATCGTGGGCAATGAGGCGGGCGACCTCGACAAGATGCTGCTCGCCGATCGACAGCCGGTCGACCCGCACCGTGGCATCGATGTCGGTGAGCCCGACTTCGTCGAGAAAGCGACGGGCTCTGGCGGCGAGCGACCGCTTGGTCGCGACGGCCTGAACGTTGTGGCCGGCCAGAAAGACGTTCTCGGCGACCGACATCGCCGGGATCAGGCTGAGCTCCTGCTGGGCGATGGCGATGCCTGCCTGCTCGGCCACGCCGGGGCTGTGAAAGCGGGTCGGGTGACCCTCGAATTCGTAGGTGCCGGTGTAGCCGTCGTCGAACCCGCTGATGATCTTGACCAACGTCGATTTGCCGGCGCCGTTCTCGCCGACCAGGCCCATCACCTCGCCGCGGCCGATTTCGAAGTCGACTCCGTCCAGGGCGGCGATGGCCCCGAAGGATCGCGAAATCCCGGTCAGTTTCAGAATGGTGTCCATGGCAACCGATGAAGAGCGGCGTGGGTTGCTGAGAGTACGTCCTACCAAGCCATCCCTACATGTCGGCAAATGGCTTTCAGCGACGCCCGGGGCGGGCCCGTGCTCGGGACCGCCCCGGGCGTCTTATCGTTCGGAAGTCAGTCTCCCCAGGCGCCCGAGCACAGCTCGTCGATGCCGTAGAGCTTGCCATCGTAGCCGCGCATCGCAACCGTTTCCAGGTTGTCCAGCGTGACCATGGGGTTGGGGGTGAAGTTGATGTAGTGCTCCAGCTTCCCGGTCTTGAGGTATTCGGTGACCATCTTGATGGCGAGCTGGCCCTCGTGGAGCGGCGATTGGAGTGTCGTGCCGTACTCCTTGCCCTCTTCGATGAGTTGCTTGTCGCCGTTGCAAACGGTGCCGACGGCGATCACGTCCTCGCCCATCTTGTAGCCGGCTTCTTCCAGCGCCTTGATGCCGCCGGTGAGGATCGCGTCGTCCATACCGTAGACGAAATCGATGCCCTGGTCCTTCACCTTGGCGATCAGCTTGGCGGCACCCTTGTAACCATTCGACTGACCGAAGCCTTCGTCGACGTCACCGATGATCTTCAGGTCAGACCCTGCGATCGCGTCCTTGAAGGCGTTGATCGACAGGCCATAGCCGCCATAGGAATGCGGATAGGAGAGGACGATGACGTTGAAGCTGTCGCCGCCGGCCGCTTTCTTCTTCGCTGCGGCCTCCCGCAGCATGTAGCCGGCGTTCCGCGCGCGCAGCCGGTCATCCGGTCCCGCGTAGCCGAAGATGTATTGCTTGTCCTGCTCGTTGGGGAGCTGGTTGATCTTCAGGACCGGAACGCCGGTCTTGTGCAGCGCGCGCAGCGAGCCGAGCCCGGCCACCGCGTCCGAGGGCCACCAGATGAAGACGTCTGGTTTCTTGCCGGCCGCCAGAACCTGCTGAACCTGCTGGTCCTGCTCCGCCTGGTTGAACTGGTTCTCGTAGACCTCAATGTCATAGCCGTTCTGCTCGGCGGTTGCCTTGAGGCCGGTGATGAACTTGCCGATATAGGCCTCGCCGGCAGGGCCGTTGAACGAAATGATCAGCGGTTTGTCCTGTGCGCTCACATTGGCCAGCATCAGACCCGTTGCGAACGCGGTCGCGGCCACCGCGACCGTGGCGCGTGCAAAAATTCTCATATTGATCCTCCCTAGGAGCCAGTTCGCTTCCTCAGTGACGTTCGATTTGGTCAAACCGGACGCCGCCGAGGATAGTTTGGCTACCGAGGCCCGTTTCGAAAGCGTCATTCTGTCGAAATTGGATATTTTTCGTCCAACTTCGACTTCTCTCGGGTTCTCCCATCGAACCGGGCCGGTAACGTGGACAAAGCTGGGCCCGGCGCGGTCGCGGAAGACGGCTGAAGCAAGTCGGCGGTGGGCAGGAATACGAAGGGAGGGCCGAAATGGACACCGAACGCCTGAAGGGCAAGAACGTCGTCATCACCGGCGGGGCGCAGGGCATGGGCGCCGCGATCGCCGAGCACTATGCCGCCCAGGGCGCGCGGGTCTGCGTGACGGACGTCAACATCGACGGCTGCAACGCCGTCGCCGATCGCATCCGCGACAAGGGCGGCGAGGCAATCGCCGTCCAGGTCGACGTCACCAAGCGGCCGGACGTTGCCGACGCCGTCAAGGCAGCGGTGGATGCCTTCGGGTCGATCAACGTCATGCTCAACAATGCCGGCATCAACAAGCCCATGATGTTCCTCGACGTGACCGAGGAGAACTGGCATCGCATCATGGACGTCAATGCGCTCGGCGTCCTGATCGGCATGCAGGAAGCCGCCAAGCAGATGATCAAGCAGGGCAAGCAGGACTACCCGTACAAGATCATCAATGTCGGCTCGATCCTCTCGCGCCAGGCCTTCGACGACGTGGTGCCCTATTCCTGCTCCAAGCACGCGGTGCTGGCGATGATCAATGGCGGCGCAAAGGCGCTGATCGAGCACAACATCACGGTCAACGGATACGGTCCCGGCGTGGTGCGGACGGAGCTGTGGGAGCAACTCGACAAGGATCTCGTCGCCATCGGCAAGTTCGAGAAGGAAGGCGAGTCGATGGACACGCTTGCCCAGAACATGATCCTGATGAAGCGCTACTCGTATCCGGAGGACGTGGTCGGCACCGCCAGTTTCCTGGCGAGCCCGGAATCCGACTACATGACCGGGCAACTCATCATGATCGACGGGGGCATGGTGATCCAGTAGCCGGCGCTGTTGTCCGGCACGGTCGCGCCGCACTGGCAGCGGGCAATCGCTCGCGCGTCCGAGCGCCCTGTCAAACGTCACACACCTTGCGATCAGAGCCTTGTTCCAGTGCACGCCTCGTGGAGCGGGGTGACGTGCGCCGCGCGTCCGGCTACATTCCGGCACTCCCCGCCCCTCGTTTCCTCAAGGACATGATCGATGCCTCAAGACGCACCTACCATCGGCTGGATCGGCATTGGACGCATGGGCGTCGCCATGGTCGAGCGGCTGCTGAAGTCAGGCCGCGCGGTCAAAGTCTGGAACCGGACAAGGGCCAAGGCCGAGCCGCTGGCAGCGCTCGGCGCGATCATCGTCGACAAGCCGTCCGACCTCGCATCGGTTGACGTGCTGTTCGCGATGGTGAGCACCGGCAGCGACCTCAAGGCAGTGTGCTTCGGGCAAAACGGCGTCGCTCCGCATGGGAGGGGCGCCTTCCCGAAGACGCTGGTCGACTGCTCCTCGATCGGCAGCGAGGAAAGCGAGGAGATCCGGGCGAAGGTCAAATCGCTCGGCGGCGCGATGATCGCGGCACCGGTCTCCGGCAACGCCAAGTGCGTCAAAGCCGGCAAGCTCGGCGCCGTCGCCTCCGGCCCGGAGACGGCCTTCGCGCCAGTCAAACCGCTGATCGAATCCTTCGCCGTGCGCGGCGTCTCCTATGTCGGCGAGGGCGAGCTCGCCCGCTTTTGCAAGATCGCCCACAACGTCTTCCTCGGCGTCGTGATCCAGAACCTCGCCGAGATCACCGTGCTGGCCGAGAAGGCCGGCGTGCCACGCCACGCCTTCCTCGATTTCATCAACAACAGCGTCATGGGCTCGATCTTCACCCGCTACAAATCGCCGGCGCTGGTCAATCTCGACTGGACCACGACGTTCACGCCGACGTTGCTCCGCAAGGACCTGGATCTCGGGCTGGCGGCAGGTCATGCCCTCGAGGTGCCGATGCCGGTGACCGCCACGACCCGCGAGGCGCTACAGGCGCACATCGGCATGGCGGAGCAGAAACCGGACCCGGCCGCCTATCGCGCCGCCGACTTCGCGGCGCTGATCGAGACGGTGGCGCTCGGCGCCGGGATCAAGCTGGAGAGCGAGAACCGCAAAGTGCTTTCGGGGCTGGAAACGGAGAACTAAACCGCGACGGGCTTCCGGCTGAACCTCTCGCGCAGGTGCGGATACTTCTCGGTGAGCAACGACCCGGAATAATAGGTGGGCGCGAACGCCGGATGCTCTCGCATGCGCTCCAACCAGGGGGCGATGGTCGGCTTGTCGTCCCACATATCGGCAAGGCCGATATCGTCGAGCCGGACGACGACCGGCATGATGGCGACATCGGCGAGCGTCAGGTTTTTGCCCATCATGAACGGCCCGCCGCCGGCAACGATGGCGTCGTGCATCCGACCAATCGCCCGACGCAGCCGGTCGAGGGCAGCATCCATCTCCTCACGGCTGAAACCGGTTCGTCCCATCTTCAGCAAGAATTCCTTGCGGAGCGGCTTGGAGTCGGCGAGTGCCCGGAACCCATCCTCGCTCATCGCCTGGAAATGGGGGAGGAAGGCGACATTGTAGGAGGGTACGCGCACCGCCGGCGTCGGCACCTCGTCGATGAAGCGGAGCAGTGAGCGGAGGTGGGCGAGTTCGACAAGGCCCTCGGGACGCAAAGGCGCGGGCTCGGGGTGCCGTTCGTCCAGATACTCCATGATCACCGCCGAATCGATGATCACGGCACCGTCGTCGACAAGCGTCGGCACGACGCCGTTGGGATTGAGCTTCAGGTAGTCGGGCTTGAGCTGATCGCCGGAGAACAGGTCGAGCATTACCTCGTCGAACGGGAGGCCTTTTGCGTTCAGCACAAAGCGAACACGCTGGCTGCACGTCGATTGCGGTGCATTGTAGAGAATGCGTTGAGCCATGGCCGAGACAGTGTAACGTCACCGGCGCAATGCAGTCGAGCACCAGCGCTCGGGTCACGGGAGACGGTCATGGCTGCGCCACGCCTGGATATCGAAATCGTCGGAAGCGGGCCGGATCTCGTTCTTCTCCATTCGCTGCTCACCGATCGCACTTCCTACAAGGCGCTGGTCGGCAGGCTTGCCGGCGAGCGCCGGCTGATCCTGGTCAACTTGCCAGGTTTCGGAACCTCATCACCGGCCGAGCCGCTCGCCGGCTACGCCGATGCGGTCTTGGGCCTCTTCGACGACCTCGACCTGCCCTCCGAAACCGACATTGTCGGCAACGGGCTGGGCGGCTTCGTCGGGCTGACCATGGCGGTCCGGAATGGCAACAAATTCAATCGGCTGGTTCTGATAGGCAGCGCTGTCGCGTTTCCGGAGGCCGGCCGCGCCACCTTCCGGGCGATGGCGGAGAAGGCCGAGGCAGCCGGCATGGCGCCGCTTGCCGATGCCGCGATGCTGAGGATGTTTCCGCAAGACTACATTCACGCCAACCCCGGGGTGATCGCCGACCGCAAAGCGGTGTTCATCGCCATCGATCCGCACGTGTTCGCTGTAGCCTGCCGAGCGCTCGCGACGCTCGACCTCGCGCCCGATCTCGACCGCATCCGCAACCCGGTGCTGGTCGTCGTCGGCGAGCATGACAGCGCAACCGGTTCCTCGCTCGGCCACGATCTCGCGGCGCGGCTGCCCAACGCCCAGGTGATCGAACTCGCCGGTGCCGGTCACGCGCCGCACATGCAGGCC